>Ga0306922_10005011_pt1 | contig 12597 bp, 11 predicted proteins | sample sta12Cox44000082_FD_203758 | JGI IMG/M metagenome (GOLD analysis project Ga0306922, IMG submission 203758) | Lab enrichment of tropical soil microbial communities from Luquillo Experimental Forest, Puerto Rico - statoxic.12C.oxic.44.000.082 (v2)... | ecosystem: Environmental > Terrestrial >... | reverse complement strand
AAACGTTGCCGTATATCCCGTGGACGTTCGCGGTGTGGGCAATGCGGTAAATATGGGCCGTTTCGAGCAGACAAAGCCGGAATTCAACGGGGCAGAACTTGCTTCCGAGACCTGGTCAGCGCAGGAGGGCGAAAGCACAGCGGGGCAGCCGCGGCTGGTTTACGTGGCGCAGACGAAAACGGGCGGAGGAGGAAACTACGGCACCGGCACTCGCGGTGGAACCAATACTGGTACAACGACGACGCGCGTTGGAACGCCGCCGCCAGCATGGTCGACACCACAGAATCCCATGACGCAGCCGCGCGCTATCGTGCCGCAACTTCCCCCTTCAACCCTAACGAATCAACGCGTGTTGTACGCAGTGGCCGTCGGAACCGGCGGGTTTGTCATCAGCAACAGCAATGATCTTGCGACGGGTCTCGAAAAGATCGGCAAGGAACAATCGGAATATTACCTTCTGGGTTATGTTCCGCCGGAGACTCAAACCGGGACCTGTCACACCATCAAAGTAAAAGTGGAACGCGCGGGGGCGCAGGTGCGAGCGCGCAGCGGATTCTGCATGACCAAGCCCGTCGACTTGCTCGCTGGCAAACCTATTAGCAAGCAACTCGAGGAACGTGCTCTGAGCAATCAGCCGGGCACAATCGGCGGAACGGTGGCCGCGCCTTACTTCTATACCTCACCGGAGACGGCGCGAGTGAACCTGGCGATGGAAATACCCGCGAATGCGATTCAGTTCGACAAAGCGAAAGGCAAGTATCACGCGGCAGTCAACGTTCTCGGCATGGCGATCAAGCCTGACGGCGCAACCGCTGCGCGCTTTAGCGACACCGCGGACCTCGACCTGGATAAGAGCCAGTACGAAGATTTCGCCAAGCATCCATATCACTACGAAAATCAGTTTTACATTGCGGGCGGCCAGTACTCTTTGAAGCTGGCGGTAAATTCGGGCGATAAGTATGGCCAGTATGAATTGCCGCTAGTTGTCGACCACTATGACCCATCGAAATTTGGCATCAGCGATCTCGCGCTCAGCCGGCAGTTTTACAAGGTCGCGGACCTTTCTACGGCGCTCGACGATCAACTACTATCCGACCGCACTCCTCTCGTGACACAGGGACTCGAGATCGTGCCGTCGGGCTCAAACCGTTTCAAGACCTCGGACCGTGTGGCGATTTATCTCGAGGTGTACGAGCCGCAAATCGCCGATGCCACGCCGCCAAAGGTAAGTTTGAAGCTGCGTATCCTCGACAAGAACACAGGACAATCCAAGCTCGAGGCGGGCGTGCCCGATACTGGCTCGTCAGTAATTCCGGGAAATCCTGTCATTGCGATGGGCGTACCCCTGCCCATTGACCACCTCCAACCGGGTTCGTACGTGGTTGAACTGCAGGCGTCGGATTCCGCAGGCCAGTCGTCGGTCGCCCGTAAAGCGGAGTTCACGGTTGAATAACCTCGGGGGAGCGGAATCGCAGCGTTCCGAAGTTCTGAGCCAACTCTTCGAAAAGCAATTTCACTGGCAGCCAACTAGCGTGGTGCCGCTCGAAGGGCAGCTTGGGGGTTCGGGGCGAAATATCATCCGGCTGTCGAATGAGCCGAACTCCGCGATCGGCATTTTGTACAGCGGGCGCGAGGAGAACGTCGCCTTCCTCGAATTCTCGAAGACCTTCCGGCGCAACGGTCTGCCCGTACCTCAAATTTACCAAGAGGACCTGGACCGCGGCGCCTATCTCGAAGAAGATCTCGGCGACCTGACGCTATATCAATTCCTCACCGAACATCGGAAGGGCGAGGAAATAGCGCCGGAAGTGGTTGAAGCCTACCGCCAGGCGATTACGATTCTGCCGCGCTTTCAGGTGGAGATGCGCAACAAGATCAACTACAAGCTGTGTTATCCGCGCGCGAGCTTCGATCGACAGTCGATCGCCTGGGACCTGAATTATTTCAAGTATTACTTTCTGCGGCTGGCGGGGATTCCGTTCAGCGAGCAGGCTCTGGAGAACGATTTTTCACGCCTGACGAAATTCCTGCTCGGCGTCGATCATGATTTCTTCCTGTATCGCGATTTTCAGTCACGGAACGTGATGCTGGTCGAAGGCAGCCCTTATTTCCTGGATTACCAAGGCGGACGCAAGGGTGCGCTGCAGTATGACATTGCGTCTCTGCTGTTTGATGCCAAAGCCGACCTGCCTCCAGAGCTGCGTCGGCAACTGCTCGACCATTATCTCTCCACGCTGGAGACGTTCCTACCGATCGATTGCGGCGTGTTTATGCATTATTACTATGCCTATGTATATGTGCGCGTGATGCAGGCGCTTGGCGCCTATGGCTTCCGCGGCTTCTACGAAAGCAAGCCTGTTTTCTTGCAGAGTGTGCCCTACGCACTGAAGAACATTCGCTGGCTGCTGCACAATGTGACGCTGCCGGTTGCTCTGCCTTCGCTGATGGCGGCGTTCACAGCGATGCTGGGCTCGGAGAAATTGCAGGGCATCGCAGCGGAGTCCGACAGACTCACGGTGCACATCACCAGCTTCTCCTTCCACCGCGGCCTTCCCAAAGACGAGACTGGTCACGGTGGTGGCTTCGTGTTCGATGCGCGGAGCCTGCCGAATCCCGGACGTGAAGAACGCTTCAAACCGCTCACGGGAAAAGAAGCGGCGATTGCCGAATACCTCGAACGGCAGGAGTCCGTGCATCACTTTATCTCGAACGTTACTTCGCTGGTCGACGCGAGCGTTCGCAACTACCAGGAACGCGGCTTCAAGAACCTCGCTGTCTCCTTCGGATGCACCGGAGGCCAGCACCGCTCGGTGTACCTCGCGGAGCAATTGGCCAAGCACCTTCGTGAGAGGGGTGAGGTCGAGGTCGCGGTGCGCCATCGCGAATTGGACCACTCTGAACAATGAAGGCCATGGTATTAGCGGCAGGGCTGGGCACGCGCCTGCGTCCACTCACCGACGATCGTCCCAAGGCACTGGTTGAGATTAACGGACGGACGCTGCTCGAGATCACGCTGACGCGCCTGCGCGCGTTTAGCGTGAGCGAGGTGATCGTCAACGTCCACCACTTTGCCGGTATGATCTTCGAATATCTCGCTGAGAAGCAGAATTTCGGCATGCGCATTGAGATTTCGCACGAAGATGAGTTGCTCGATACAGGTGGAGGGTTGCGGAAGGCCGCGTGGTTCTTTCTCGAAGATTGTCGCGACGAACCATTCCTTCTGCACAATGTCGATGCGCTGAGCAACATCGATCTCGTACCAATGGTACGGTTTCACGATGAACATCAAGCGCTGGCCACGCTCGCAGTTCAGGATCGTCCAAGCTCGCGCTACCTGCTATTCGATCAGCAGGAACTCCTCTGTGGACGGCGCTTCGAGCGCGAGCAGCGAACCGAACTGGCTCGTGCGATCGAACCGTTCGAAGCCTTAGCGTTCTGCGGCATTCATGTGATCTCGCCGCGACTGCTCGGCATGATGACGGAGACGGGAGCGTTCTCGATCATCGAGACCTATCTCCACCTCGCCGCGCGCGGTGAAAAAATCGCTGCCTTTCGTGCGGATGGAGCATACTGGCGCGACTTGGGAACCCTCGACCATTTGAAGCAGGCCAGCGATGAGGTTCGAAGCAGCGAGTTCCTCAGCTAAACACAGCAGATCTTTCGAGTGGGGTCGACTGACGCTCCTTCCGCATCGGGTACAGTCGCCGGGGATTCGGGTGTATAGTGTCCGCACCAGTCCCTAGCCAAATCAAAACTCTAGCCAAACCAACTCAAGGAGCCAAACATGGCAAGACGCGATTTTTTGGCCCAACTGGCAGGGTTGCCCTTTCTTGCGGGGTTTCCGTTGCTGGCTCTCGGAACTCGGGCCGAGCCGACAAAAAAATCTCTAAAGATCATGTTGAAGAGCGCTTGGGGATCGGATGATCCCACTCGGGCAGCATTTCCTTTTGAGCACGGCCTTGCCCTAGCCGAGGCTGGGCATGAAGTCCAGATTTTTCTCCTCGCCGAAGCGACAGCTCTGATGAGAAAGTCGCTGGCGGATCAAGTCTTTCCTGTGGGCTGGCCACCGCTCAGTGAAACACTTGCCAAGGTCGTTGCCAAACGCATCCCTATATTCCCTTGAGGGGCCTGCTCCCGGGCCCGTGGGGTCACGGAGGCGGACCTGAGTCAATGGGGTGCGAAATTCGGTAATCCGGTTATCTTTGTGTCGCTGGTGGAATGGGCTGACCGGATTATTGTTGAGTGAGAACCGTCGCGGAGGTGACACAGAGTGCCATTGAACATCGCGGAAATCTTCGTCTATCCCATCAAGTCGTTGCGCGGAACCGCAGTAGACGAGGCATTAGTCTGTGGCTACGGACTCGAGCACGACCGCCACTGGATGCTGATTGATGGTAATTCGAGAATGATCACGCAGCGCGAATGCCCACGCATGGCGACATTGCATCCACACATCGAGGAGGGAGGACTTCGCATTGGGTCGCCCGGTGGCACGGATATCATCGTCCCCTTCAGCGGCAAGGGGTGGAGCGAGCCGCAAGTGACCATTGACGTCTGGGGACGCGGCTATGTCGGCGTTGTTGCCTCTGATGTCATCAACGCGGCCCTGGGCGAGGCGATTGGCGTTCGATGCCGCCTTGCGTCGATCCGTAGTGACATATTCCGTATGAAACACGAAGTGGCGTTTCATGACGATTCGCCACTGCTGATCATCGGCCAGGCCTCGCTTGACGACCTGAACCGCCGCTCGCCCGTGCCGATCCCGATGGATCGCTTTCGCCCAAACCTCGTGATCACCGATGCCAAATCCTTCGACGAGGACTTCTGGCACCGCATCAGGATCGGCGATACGGTGCTGCGTGCCGTGAAAGCATGCGAACGATGCGTGATTCCGACGGTCGATCAGGCCGAAGGCGTCTTCAGAGGTCCCGAACCCCTGAAGACTCTGGCGACTTTCCGCCGCAAGGGCGAGAAAGTGGCCTTTGGCCAGTACTTCCGGCCCGAGAGCAAGGGCTCGAAGCTTCACCGTGGAGACGAAGTGCGAGTGGTCGCCCTCAAGCCGGAAGCAGCCGCGTATCTTTCCAGCTAACGTTGTCCATAGCCAACCCGTTTTACACTCGAAACATGAGGAAACTCCGGGTAGGGGTATTGTTCGGCGGACGCAGCGGCGAACACGAGGTCTCGCTGCTTTCGGCAGCGTCGGTGCTGAACGCAATCGATAAGGGCAAGTACGATGTAGTGCCGATCGGCATCACCAAGGAAGGCCAGTGGGTCATCGCGGCTCATGCCGAGCGCCTGCTCCAGGGCGAAAAAGCACTAGAACCACGACATCTCCGCGCTGGCGATCCCCAGCGAACCGCCGCCGCCGCCGTGCTGGCCAAGGGAAAGGGCGTCGTAGTGCCGCCGATTCCCAGCCATGATCACTGTGCGCTCGTGCCATTCGAGAATGCCACTCCGCAAGTCGACGCCGCCAGCAATGCCATCGACGTAGACATCATATTTCCTGTACTCCACGGCACCTTCGGTGAGGACGGAACCATCCAGGGCCTGCTCGAATTGGCTGATATTCCCTATGTCGGTCCCGGCGTGCTTGGCTCGGCTGCCGGAATGGATAAGGACGTGATGAAGCGTCTCTTCCGTGATGCCGGCCTGCCGATCGTCAAACACGTCACGGTCCTGCGCAGCACGTGGCGCGAACAGCCGAAGAAGGTCCGCAAGCTCATCGAAAGTTCGTTGCAGTATCCATTGTTCGTGAAGCCGGCGAACCTCGGCTCGTCGGTCGGCATCAGCAAAGTTCACGACTCCTCCGAGCTCGCCGCCGCCTTAGACGAGGCCGCTCACTTCGATCGCAAGCTGGTCATTGAACAAGGCGTCGGCGGAAAGAACGCCAAAGCACGTGAGATCGAGTGTTCGGTCCTCGGCAACGATGACCCCATCGCGTCGCTGCCGGGCGAGATCGTGCCCATCAAAGAGTTTTACGACTATGACGCCAAGTATCTCATCGAAGGCTCGCGGTCAATCATCCCGGCCGATCTGCCCAAGGCGAAGCTGAACGAAGTTCAGAAGCTGGCCGTTCGTGCCTTTGAGGCGGTCGATTGCGCCGGCTTGGCGCGCGTCGACTTCCTCATGGATCCGCGGTCGGGCAAGATGTATGTCAACGAAATCAATACGATGCCCGGCTTCACCTCCATCAGCATGTATCCCAAGCTGTGGGAAGCGAGCGGTCTGCCCTATTCCGAGCTGATCGACCGGCTTATCCAGCTCGGGCTGGAGCGCTACAGAGAGAAGAAGCAGAACCATTACAGCCGCTAGGACTTGTGGCTCTTCGCTAACCCTTCCTTTGCTTCCGCGTCTATGCTTTTGCAGGGAGCGATGCTTTACGGGGCATGTGACGGTCCCCTCCGCTGGGTCGGCCGTGCCCCAGGCACCGCAAAACTGATCTCTCCTTTCGCACGGAACCAAGCTAGACGCCTCCACGTACAACCACGTGGAGGGGTCTGTGCGTAAAACCATCCTGTTTCTTACCTTCTCTCTCCTGTTGTTGAGTCTGCCGGCGCTGGGCGACGAATGGAACAAGAGCTACTCCGTCGGGGCCAAGCCGTCGCTCCGCGTCGACACCAACGATGCCGCTATCGAGATCTCGCGCGGCGTAAGTAACACCATCCAGGCCCGGGTCACGACCGACCGTTACGAGATCGGATCGGGTGGTGTCCGCATCACCGAGCATCAGGACGGCGACAAGGTTGAGATATCGGTGCATATTCCCAATCAAACCGGATTTCACATCAACTGGCACGACCGGCGGGTTCGCATCGAGATTCAGGTACCTGCCGAAACGTCACTCGATCTGCACTCGAGCGACGGCCACATCAACGTCGACGGAACCACTGCTGGCGCGCGCATCGACACCAGTGACGGAGCTGTCGAGGTACGCAACTTCACCGGGCCGATTCGTGCGCGCACGAGCGACGGGCACATTACGGTCGACGGGGTGGTAAGTGACGTGTACCTGAGCAGCGGAGATGGCCGAATCCAGCTGACCGCGCGCGAGGGATCGAGGCTCGACCGCGGTTGGCTCATCCACACCAGCGATGGACGTGTGGAAGTGCTGCTGCCGAGTGACTTCGCCGCCGAACTTTACGCCCACACCGGTGATGGCCGCATTACGCTCGACGTTCCCGTCACCGTAAACGGTGGCTTGGAACGCTCACGCGTCCGGGGGAAAATGAACGGTGGCGGTGAGTTGCTGGAGATTTCCACCGGAGACGGCAGCATTCATATCGGGAAGCTGTAGTCATTGCCGGGCACACAGGGTCCCGTCCAAATAAGCTGGTTCGATGAGCACTGGAAGCTCGCCGGCTTTCCTGTTAAACTAACTAACTGGTTAGTTAATTATGGCTCCGAAAACCAAATCCAATCGCCGCGGAAGCCGCGGTCAGCCGGAGGCGACACGCGAGGCAATCCTCCGAGCCGCCGGCACGGAATTCGCCCTGCATGGCCTTGCTGGGGCACGCATGGACGCCATAGCCCATTCCGCGCGCGTCAACAAGGCGCTGCTTTACTACTACTTTCACGACAAGGACGCGCTTTACGGAGAGGTGCTCGATCAGTTCTTCCGTCCGCTGTTTGTGCGGCTGACACTGTTGCTCGACGGTCAGGCGTCGCCGGGTGAGCGCATTCTCGGTTACGCCAGGGCCCACTTCGACGCCATCGCCGAGAAGCCGCACTACGCGCGCTTGTTTCAGAGCGAAATGATGAGCGCTGGACGCGATGTCTCTCCGCGCCTTTCTGAGATTGTCGAGCGTTACGCCCGTCCGCTCCTAGGCCGCCTGCAGGCGACCCTGCAACAAGGTGTGGAGAACGGCCAGTTTCGACAAATCGATATGATGCAATTCATTCCCTCGATGATCGCGACCATCGTGTTCTACTTCATCGCTGCCCCGATGCTGCGGCGGCTCGGTGGCTACGAGCCGTTTTCGCCTGAGGCGATTCATAGCCGTCGCGCCGCGGTGCTGAACTTCATCGCTGCAGGGCTATTCGCCGATCGCGAATCTGGATTGCGTCTCGCGGCGGAGATTGCTGCCTCAGCGGCGTCCGCCAACACTCCTCCATCCACTGACACCGAACTGTATCACCGTGTCGCTCGGCAGAGTTCGAAATGAAGGGGCGCCCATGAAGCTCAAATTTTTCATCTTCGTACTTCTGTTGCTGGCGGGAGCGGTTGTGTACTACTTTCTGTCCACCGACCGCAACAGCGACACCGTGCTCATTGGCATCGTCGATGCCAACCAGGTGATTGTCAGTTCCAAGATCATGGGCCGCATCGACAAGCTCTACGTAGATGAAGGCTCGAAGGTGAAGGCCGGCGACCTGATCGCGGAAATCGACTCCGCCGAACTGGAAGCCCAACGCAACTCGGCACTGGCGGTCATCACGGCTTACGGATCACAGGTCTCAGCCATGCGCGCGACGGAGCGACAGACGGTCGGCGAAACCAACAGTGGCGTGGTCAACGCGGAGGCGCGCGTCGCTGCTGCCCAGGCCTCGCTGGCGCAGGCGCAGGCCGATCTGGCGCGGGTGCAAAGCGATTCGCAACGCACGATTGAGTTGGCCAAAGCGGGAGTGGCTTCGGAGCAAGACCGAGTCCGAGCACAGGAACAACTGAACGCGCAGCAAGCTCTCGTCGTCAGCGCACAAAAGAACGTCGATGCCGCCAAGGCCGACTCGAACACCGCCTCCGCCCGAACCATTCAACAGCGCGCCGCAGCCAGCAACGTCGCGATGAACGAAGCCCAACTCAACAGTGCTCGCGCGCAACTAGCCGAAGCTGAGACTCGACTCGGATACACCAAGATTTACGCCCCGGTTAGCGGTACTGTCTCCGTCCGTGCTGCGCGCCAAGGCGAAGTGGTCAATCCGGGCACTCCGATTGTCACACTCATCGATTTCACCGACACCTGGGTGCGGGTTGCCGCTCCTGAAACCGACGCGCGGTTCATCAGCGTAGGCGACAAGCTCAAGGTGCGTTTGCCCGCGGGACAACCCATTGATGGAACAGTAATCTTCAAGGCGGTCGAAAACGATTACGCCACGCAACGCGATGTGAGCCGCCGCAAACGGGACATCAAGACCATTGGCCTGAAGTTGAAGGTCGATAATCCGGACGGAGCGCTCGTTCCCGGCATGACCGCCGAAGTGCGTCTGCCTCGAAGTTTCGAGAGGGGCTCGCAGTGAGTTGGTTTACTCCCAAGCCGAAGACCCCCAACGGATGTGTGACACCCACGAACAGCGATGCCATCGTGGTGGATCACATCACCAAGGTGTACGGCGACTTCACCGCGGTCGACGATGTTTCGTTTGCGGTAAAGCAGCGCGAGATCTTCGGATTGCTCGGCCCAAATGGCGCGGGCAAATCGACGCTTATCCGCATGATGACCACGCTGCTGCCCATCACGAAAGGACGCGCCATCATCAATGGGTTCGACGTGGCGAAAGACCCCGATGATGCGCGCCAATGCATGGGAGTCATCCCGCAGGCGATGACCAGCGATATCGACCTCACGGTCGAAGAGAACCTTAGCATCTACGCCAAGCTCTACGGCGTGCCGGCTCGAGAGCGAGAGAAGAGCATCAATGAGCTGCTGGAAACGGTCGACCTCACCAAGTGGCGCGGCGCACAGACCAGGACCCTCTCCGGCGGCATGCGGCGCCGTCTCGAGATCGCGCGCGGGCTCATCCACAACCCGCGCATCTTCTTTCTCGATGAGCCCACCACGGGTCTCGACCCGGTCTCGCGTGTGGCCGTATGGGAGATGCTGACGACCATAAAGAACAAGCATGGTCTGACAATGCTTATCACCACGCACTACATGGACGAGGCTGACCGGCTTTGTGACCGCATCGCCATCGTCGACCATGGCAAGCTTGTCGCTCTTGACTCGCCAATTGCGCTCAAGGCCACGGTGCCCGGATCGAACGTGATCGAGACACAGTTCTCGCACGTGCCCGAGGACTGGACCGACCAGTTACAGAAGCTAGAAGACGTCACATCGGTCGAGGCGCAGGGTGGTGACACTTATCGCATTCTTACCAGTAACGGCTCGAAGACCACGACGGAGCTGGTGGAGCTGGCCGTGCGCTCGAACGTGGAACTCAAGTCGCTATCGGTGCAGAACACCACGCTCGACGATGTCTTCGTTCACTACACCGGGCGCCAGCTCCGCGACGAGCAGGTGAAAACGTATCAGTTCGTCATGCCGCCAAGTCCAAGGATGGGCACATGAACCGGATGTGGGCCATTGTCGAACGCGAGCTGCGCAAGTTCTTCCGCTCACCCGCCCTGATGCTGGTATCGATGGTGTTTCCCCTGGTGCAGTTGATCGTGCTGGGCAACGCTTTCGGCGGCAAGATCAAGAACGCGAAGCTCGGCGTGGTTGATCAGGATGGCGGCACGCAGGCCGTGAAAATCCACGAAGCTCTCGCGGCTGTCGAATCAAACGCGCGGACGTTCACACCTGTTCCCTACGACAGCGACAAGCAGGCAATGGAAGATGTCCGCACCGGCAAGCTTGACGGCGCCATCATCATTCCGCAGCAGTATTCGCGCCGGGTCTACGAAGAGAACCACCCGCGCATCGCGCTCATCGTCGACAACACCGACAACTTCATGAGCTCGACGCTCGAGTCGCTGATGAGCGACCTTACCGTGGCGCTCAACACCCCCGACGTCGAGCCGCGCATCATTCAGTCGATCGTGCTCGATATCGTGGAACTCTACCCCTACATCGAGTACATGAAGTACTTGCTGCCGGGCTCCATTGTGCTTGCCATGTTTGTGTCAGTAATGATCGGCGGGGGCATGCTTTATATCGATGACAAGGCGCGTGGCGTGCACGAAGGCTACCTCGTCACCCCTATCACCAAGTTTGAACTGGTCGCAGGGTTGAACATCGCCGGCACGGTGAAGGCCGTGCTCTCCGGGGTAGTAATCACTATCCTCGGCTCGCTGCTGGCCGGATTGGGCACGCCATTTCTCCCGCAGAACATGATCTATATCCTTCTGCTGATCGTGGTTACGTCTCTCGCATTCAACACCATGATGTTCCTGATGATGGTGCGCGTCGAGGATCCGCTGGTGCCGCGAGCTACCTTCGGCATCCTCAACACGCTGCTCTTCTTCCCCAGCGGATCGATCTACCCCATCAAGGCCTTTCCGGCGTGGCTGCGTACGCTAGCCTACATTGATCCTTTCACCTACGCCGTCAGCGGATTCAAGTCGGTCCTCCTAAAGGATGCCGGCTTCGTCGCAATTCGCGCTGATCTAGCTTACCTGCTGATTGCCGCCGTGGTGATGGTCACGATCGCGACCGCATTGTTCAAGCGGACGCTGTAGGAGCAATCCGCAATTGGCATCTGGCGACGAGCGCCCGAAATGCAGTGACCCCTGGGCCTTCGTAAGCCAAAAAAGACGCTTGAAATTCGTGTATCGGGAAAACGCCGGACGTGTGACTTTTCGAACCTGGCGGGATTCGGCTGGTTGCTAATTGCCAGCTGCTAATTGCTTGTACACTATTTCTGCAATGACTCTGTTCGAGAGTAAGCCGTACGATCCTGTCGCCGCGCGCAAACGACGCAACCGGATTATCGCCATCGTCGTTATCGCTGCGGTATGCGCAATTCTTGGCTGGAACTTCCGCCATTATCCCGAAGAGCGCCGGGTCGACAAGTTCTTCGCCGCCTTACAGCAAAAGAATTACGAACAGGCCTACGCCATCTGGAACAACGATCCCGACTGGAAGCAGCATCCCGACAAATATTCGAACTACCCCTTCAGTAACTTCATGCAGGATTGGGGACCGAGCGGCGAATGGGGCGTCATCAACAGCTATCACGTTGACGGCTCGGCAGTCCCCAAGGGCGGCAATGGAACGAAGTTCGATGTCAGCAGCAGCGGCGTTGTCGTGGTGGTTACCGTGAACCAGCGCGTCGCCGACAAAGCTCACATCTGGGTGGAGTACTCGGACAAGACGCTTGGCTTCTCGCCGTACTAGCGGCACAATCCCTTCACAGAATGCCGCCACGTGCACGGCATACCTTGATGGACTCTCATTTGAACGTCGGGCTGGCACAATACCTAAACGATCGCGATCCAGCCATCATTGTCGGAGAAGCCAAGAACGCAGTCGCGGAAATTGTTTTGTTCCCCGAGATGTTTTCCCATGGCCACGCTTGCTTTGACACGAGAGATTCGACTGCGAGGGAGCGCTGGCTCAAAGCAGCACAAAGCCCCAATGGCAGCTTTGTCGAGAGATGCAGAGAGGCAGCCAGGACCTATCAAACCTACGTGGTAGCAACCTTCTTGGAAGCGGCTGATCCAAAGCCATTTAATTCGGCTCTACTGATCGGTCGAAACGGCCACACAATTCTTCGTCATCGCAAAGTCTGCATCTGCGATTTTGATAGCCCTGAAATTGCGTGCGGCCGCGGAAAAGAATTCAGCGTCGCAGAAATTGAAACCGCGGTGGGCTCGGTCAAGCCTGGCCTGATGATTTGTATGGACGTGAGTATCCAGAGGCCGCAAGATCGCTCTCCCGCGCC
>Ga0306922_10005008_pt1 | contig 12602 bp, 10 predicted proteins | sample sta12Cox44000082_FD_203758 | JGI IMG/M metagenome (GOLD analysis project Ga0306922, IMG submission 203758) | Lab enrichment of tropical soil microbial communities from Luquillo Experimental Forest, Puerto Rico - statoxic.12C.oxic.44.000.082 (v2)... | ecosystem: Environmental > Terrestrial >... | reverse complement strand
CGGCGTGGAAAAGCTGACAAAGCGCGCTATATGAATATGGCTGAGGCTTCCTTGGAAGAGAGCCGCTATTACTTGATCCTGGCGCAAGATCTCGGATACGGTGACACCAGCAGTCTCACAACTTCACTCGAGGAAGTCAGCCGCTTACTCAACGCCTATACAAAGGCCATTCTGGCTTCGGACTCCTGACTTCCATATCCCGCAGGGATATCAAGGGCGAAGCCCCATAAGCGTTAACTTAACAGAAACGGAATCTGACGCGCTTCCGTTTCGATTCGGCCAGGCCTTTTGCAATTTCATGCCAATCGCGGAGAGTCTGCTTTAAGTTCGGTCGCGGTAATATGACGGCGCAGATTTCTCGATGCATAAATTCAACTTCCTTCCACCGGCTACGGCGATACTTCGAGCGGGTAGCCCCAGGGGGAAAATGATTTGGCAGCATCGATCATTCTTTCCACGAGAAGTGCGACAAATAACTTGCCGTGGAGCCATGCACGAGAACTGTTCGGATCTGCCTTGGGCAGATGACCCAGCCCCATGATCGACTTCATGCGCTTGAAAACCAGCTCGATCTGCCAGCGGAGACGATAGATTTCTAGGATCGTCGCTGCATCGAAGACGTCGGCTAGGCTAGTCCAAATGATCAAGTATTGTGCTGCTTGCAAAGATCCTTTCGACACAGGCTGTTGCCGGCGGTTGGCCCTTCTGGCGAGACGCCGTCGTGCCAAACGCCCCGCCTCAGCGCTCAACTTAATTGCAATCAGACGGCCATTTATCCATCCACCCTTTGGATGTTGCACCCGAACCTTCCATTCGTAGGACCGACCTCGCTTGATTCTGCGAAGCAAATGCAACACGTCTATATGCTCACGCTTGCTATCGAAAAGCGGCAGTGTTTGCCGATTTAAGCGTACAATCACGTCTCCGCCGGAATCGACGACATGAGCAACACCAGGGGGTGTCGCGTAAATACGATCTCCTAGCATGATGTCCTTGGCACGCACTGGTACACGGCGAAACGTCTCTCCTCCATTCGCCACATCGGTCAGTTCGAAAAAGTCGCACTGCAAGTCTCCGAGATTGGCCGCGTAATGCAGTTTCCAGTCTGTCCCCGTGCTACCGGGCTCCGAAACACTCGTGGCATCGACGACACGTAAGCACCTGCCGTGAGCGAACACCGGCACTCTACTAATTCCTCGCGTCTGTTCTGCCAGCCAACGGAGCCACGATTCGGCACTCTTCAACCTCTTGAACAACGCGACCGCGCTGATCTCACCCAATCCCGCTCGCTTCGCCCGAACAGCGGTTTCGGCTAAAGAACATCCACTGGCCAAGTGGATCAGCAAAATTCTCAGCAACTCTTCTGCGCCTTCCACACCTCGGGCGCGTGTCAAGGCTCCCAAAAAGTGGGCCTGTTCTTCCCAACCTTTCGGCAGGAAGTGTCGGATTACTCCCCAATCTTCCTTGGCCTCGGCAGCTGACAGCTCTTTGTGCGATGGCGTCATGCCATGCAATCATACGGCAATTGCCCGTTGATAGCCAGGTTCTTAAGTTAACGCTTATGGGGCGAAGCCCTTGCCTAGTTAGCATGCGAACCTCTTGCGGGTCTTCTGACAAGCGGTCATCGATTCTCTTTCTACTGAACGATTGTCGGCCATCCCGAAGTGAAGTTAAAGGCCCGCAAGGACGATAAGGATCCTGCCACGACGAGCCACTCCGCGACCCCAGATAGATAACGATAATCGCAAGTGTTTACTAATCTCCCTGTGGGCGGCGAATTGTTATTCGTCCATGATTCCTCAGGATTCCCCCGTCTTGCTGCCATTCTGCGATGTGCAATCTTATCGTCGTTCTCATCCACCTTTATATATGGATCGTTGTTTCAGAGGAGTCCGCCGAAATCACGAAATCATGGGGTTCAAGCCATTGCTGGACCGAATGGACCGAAAAACGATGTTGAGGCTGTCGAGGCAGTGACGCAAATGCTTGAGAGCCTCAGGGTTATTTCGCGTGGGCTTGAAGCTCAGCTAGCAGAGCATCTGCGTGGACCGCAGACGGTCAGTTGGGATCGCATACTCGCGCAAATTATTGAAAAGAATGAAGTGGCGCGCCCGGGAGACTCGAACTCCCAACCCTCTGCTTGGAAGTCGCTTGAATACTTTCATGAGAACTTGCCGGAGTTGGCGCAAAGCAGTGGAAAATCAGCAAGTTGTGACAACTTCTGATCAACTACCTACTCCTTCTTCATCACCTTCAGGCGTGCTTTTTGCCGCGATTTGCCACGATTAGTTAATACGTTTTTATGACGGTACATACCCGGGATCGCCCGACCGGCCGGGGAAGAACGGGCTAAGTTCGGGCGTTGTAACAAATGACTCCAGGTTCAATGTTTCGCTCAAATTTCTGTCGGAACAGCGGGTTTCTCACAATCAGTAAAGATTACCTATGAATTTTTTTTAAATTGGTTGTTAAGTCTCTTGACAATTTTATATGCGCGAGTCACTCCCGCCAACACCTTGGTGACGGAGGCGCAGTTTTTTCCCGCCTCAGTTCGATCACAGTAGTCGGCCCTTAGAAAATCTGAGTCTCGCTTGTCTCTGCTTTGTCCCCTCGCATGAGCAGAACAGGTACAGTCCTGGACACGAAGCCATGACGGCCTCGCGTCTCGAACGAAGATCAGGAGGAAGGAAAACGTATGTGCCCAGCCCCAGCCCTGTGCAAGAAGTGTGTCTTTTTTCTCCGAATTAGTCTTTTCTGGATGGTGTGCCTCTTGGCGCTCACCGCGCCGGCATATGCCGCGGTGAACGGGGCGATCCAAACCACAACCTCGGACGGCAAGACCGTCAACGCGAACATCTATGGGTCGAAGGATGCTGTCTATCTCACCGGCGGTCCACAGAACGAGCAAGGTAACGGTCTAGTCCCCGATGGTACCTATTACTTCCAGGTTACAGACCCCAGCGGGGCAACTTTGCTTTCGACGGATGACATTAGCTGCCGCGCAGTAGTCGTCTCCGGCGGGAAAATCATTGGCGTCCCCTCCGGCGCGCCTCCAGCCACTTGCACCACCGGCTATCACGCCCTTGGGACTTTCAATTCCGCCAATGGCGAGATGCCTGTGCAATTGATGCCGTACAACGACACGCCCAACCCGGGTGGCGAGTACAAAGCCTGGCTGACGCCGGTCGCGAATTACGCCCCTGGAACATGCACAACAGGAAAAGACGCCTTCGGGTTCTGCGATTCCGACAGCAAGACGGACAACTTTAAGATCAAGCCGAATGTCGCTCATGTTACGGTGTGCAAGTTCAACGATTTGAATGGCGACGCGAGCCAAGAGCCCGGCGAACCTCTACTGCCCCACTGGCCCATTACCGCGACAGGGGTTGATAACGATAGCCAGACGAACACAACCGTGAACACGCAAACGGGTGATAGTGGATGCGTCACGTTTGCAGTTTCGACCTTCAGCAACGCGAGCGGGACGCAGACAGTGACCCTGTCGGAAGGAACGTTCGGACCGGATTGGAGCGAAACCGCGCCACTGAACGGAGCCTGCACGCTTACGGGCAACAACAGTACCACCCCGAATGCGAATGACACTTGTTCAGTGATTAAACCAACAATCACGCTCACGGTGAGTCCGACCGATGAGGTCACTGCTCCTTATTTCGGCAACAACAATCCCTTCTGCAACACCACGGGTTGTACTGCCCAGGGCCTGGTGGTCAGCAAGAGTGCAGCTCCTTCGTTTACCCGCAAGTTTACGTGGGGAATAACGAAGTCGGTTGATCAGACACAAGTCAACACAGCCGGCAGCGCAACCTTCAACTACACAGTGAACGTCACCCACGATGCCGGCACTGACTCCGCCTGGCAGGTTACAGGCACCATCATAGTTGCCAATCCCACCGGCACTGATATCACGGGGGTGACCGTCACGGATGCCGTTGATGACGGCGGGACCTGCGCAGTTACCGATACCCCCGGTGGCTTAGGCGAAACGGTCCCGGCTGGCAGCCACATAGACTTGCCGTACACCTGCGCCTACACCGCGGCGCCCAGCTCTGCGGCCGGGACTAACACGGCAACAGCCACAGCGAACGGAAATCCTGTTACGGGCACGGCCGGCTTTGACTTCGGCAGTGCAACTCCGACGGTCGTAGACGGCAGCATTACGGTGACGGATACGTTGGGCGGTTCCCTGGGTACCGTGAATTCTACAGATCCTAGCCCGACGACATTCACGTATTCAAAGACGTTTACAGATCCAGCGGGCACTTGCACCACCCACCCGAATACAGCCACATTTACGGCTACTGATAACCAAACCGTGACCGGCAGCTCTAGCCAAACCGTGAAAGTCTGCGTGGGCGCCGACCTGACGGTAAGTAAAACGGCAACCCCAACGTTCACCTCGAGTATTTCAAAGAGCGTGGACAAGACGGAAATCGATACTAACTGGGGAGGGAACGCCACGTTCAACTACACCGTGACCGCAACCGAGAGCGCATGGAAGGTCTCGGGCAGTGTTACGGTTACGAATCCCAACGATTGGGAGTCCATAAATGCCAACGTCAGTGATGTTCTGAGCGATTCTGGCGGCTCCTGCAGCTTCACGGGCGGAAGCGCCGTCACGCTCGCACCGAGCGGAAGCACCTCGGTACCCTACACCTGCACCTTCAGCTCAGCTCCAGGGGTCAGCGGCACCAATACCGCTACGGCTGCCTGGGACAAGGCCGCCTCTTTCACCCCTGGCGGCTCAGCGTCAGGTAGGAAGGACTACACGTTCGGCTCGCTGGCGGTAACCGACACGATCGGCGGGACGCTCGGAACGATTACCGCTCCGGCGGCATCGACAACCTTCAATTACAGCAAGACGGTGACGGCGCCGGCCGGGACTTGCAACATCATCCAGAACACCGCTTCCATTACTGGAGGCCCTTCGGACAGCAAATCAGTGAAGGTCTGCGGCGCAAGCCCACTGACGATCAGCAAGACCGCAGTACCGACGCTCACTTCGGCCATTACCAAGAAGGCGAACCAGACTTCTCCCGACGAGGTGAGCGGTTCGACGACTCTCACTTACACCATCACGGCGACCGAATCAGGCTGGAACGTCTCCGGCGTCATCACGGTTGTGAATCCAAACGACTGGGAGCCTATCGGGGTCAACCTCTCGGATGTGCTGAGTGATCCTAAGGGCTCCTGCACGATCACTGGAGGAAACTCACAAACCGTCCTGCAAAGCAGCTCCATCACGCCGGCGTATAGCTGCTCGTTCAGCGGAGCTCCGGCAGCGAATGGCAGCAATACCGCCACTGTCAGCTGGAACGGCACGACAGCTCACACGCTGGTTGGCTCTGCTGCTTCGGCACCGGCGCCCTATGCGTTCGCCCTGCTCACTGTGACTGATACGTTTAACAACGGGACACCCAAGGTGTTGGGATCGAAGCTGGTCCCTGCGGCCTCGTACACCTACACAGATTCTTATACTGTGAACGAGACGGGTGGCAGCTGTGTTACGTATCCGAACGTTGCCAGCATTACCGGCGGACCAAGCGCCAATGCGAGCGTTACCGTCTGCAACACAAAGACGGGCGCGCTTACGATGGGCTTCTGGCAGAACAAGAACGGTCAGGGGATCATCACCAGCGACGCGTCCACCGGTGGTGTCTGCAACCTGGACACCTGGCTCCGTCAGTACGCGCCGTTCCAGGACCTGAGCGCAACTCCACCTGCCCCTTGCAGCGCGGTTGCGTCTTACGTCTTCAACATCATCAAGGCTGCGAATGCGGCTGGGACATCGATGAACGCGATGCTCAAGGCGCAGATGCTGGCCACAGCTTTGGATGTGTACTTCAGCACACCAGGCCTTGGTGGAAACCTGATCGGCGCCGCTCAACCTCTGGGCGGGGTGAAGATCAATCTAACCCAAGTCTGCAACATGGTCGACGGCTCCAGCGGCTCCGGCACGTGCTCTGGAACCTCCGGGAACGCCAGCGCGGCTTTTGGAGGAGCGACCAGTGGGACCGTGTCGTTCCTGCTGTCCTACGCCGCCACTCAGTCGAATGCGGACGGCAGTATTTGGTATGCCCAGAACAAGGCGATTCAGGGCCTAGCCAAGAACACGTTCGATGCGATCAACAACCAGGCGGCGAACATCGCGCCGTAAGAGATGGTGCAAGAACCCATGCTTTACCTGAAGAGGAAGGCCGATTCGGTTTACCCGGATCGGCCTTTTTTATGTGCGCGGAACATGTTCAACAGCTTGGAGATGGAAGTCCTCTTCACATTCTGATGGGGAGAATTGATCCTGCAAACGCCCTCGCCGCTCGGCAACTACGACGCATCAGCAAAAGGTAAAAAGAGAGCGCCCGGGAGCTGATCGCTGAGTACTTGGATTCTTTTGAGCCTGGAAGCGACTCTACCTTTTGCGCTGCCTGACGGCATCCAGTCCTCGTCTTTTTCGTCGTATGGATAGCTCTTGCCAACTTGTGGCACGGGCGTGTAGACGATGCTGGACGTAACTCGAGCGGTGTTTCCCATTTAAGACTGTCTTTCACGTAGACCCAGTCGAGGTCAATCGGCTTCGGGGGCTGCGTCGGCTGCTGCGGGACCTCGCTCAACTCCGGCAAGTGAGAGGAGCGTTCGTGGGACTGTATCGGAGAGATGACTCGCGCTTCTGGTGGATGAGTTACACCTGGAAGGCGAGCAGCATTTCGAGTCGACAAAGACCACCAGCAAGGCGTTGCGAGAAAGGTCTTGGACCGTCGTGAGGGAGAGATTGCCATTTTGAGATAAAACTTCCGCAATGCGCTGCATGAAATTTTCGGGAAGGACAGACTCGGAAAGCGATCTGGCCGGTTGGGTGCGAAGCTTGGCAGCCCCGCCATTTCGTTTCTCTGGTCAAGTGGGCTGACCGCGTCATCTTCGAATAAGCTTGGCAGTCTGGGAGGCCGTTCGGTCTAGTTTGTCACGAGGTCGCTAAGTTTTGCGTTCTTGTGCGACGCGGAGCGCACTTGCAGTGACCGTCTACATCCCCCCTTTCTTCTCCTCTTCCTTCGGCTGCGCACCTGGCATGGTGTTCTTCAGCGGAGCCTTCCTTTGCTCATCCAGTTCCGGATGGTACAACGGCTTCCGCGGCAACATCTGATCCCGCATCGCCGTGTTGTAGACGAAGATCGCCTCCACCGTCGCAGTTTGCGCCAGATCGTCCGGCTGCAGACGCTCGTATGTGTCCATGTTCGAGTGATGCGTTCGTGAGCCGTAATCGAGCATATCCTGGATGAACTGGAATCCCGGGATGCCGACCGAATCGAACGCCTCGTGATCGGTTCCTCCCGTGTCGCGCAGCGTGATGGCCGTAACGCCGAGATCCGACAGCCGCGCAATCCACTGCTGGAAGATCGGGGCGATCGCCGCATTCTGTTGCAGGTACACGCCGCGGACCTTTCCAGTTCCATTGTCGACGTTGAAATACCCGGAGACTTTCGCCTGATCCGGCTTAATCACCGGCGGTCCCGCGGGCTTGCGCAGAAAATCAGGAAGCTTCAACTGCTCTGGCGTCTCCGACGACGGCACATACCCGAAATGCTGCCTCACATAACCATACGATCCAAACTCGCCCTGCTCCTCGCCGGTCCATAGACCTACGCGGATCGTGCGCCGCGGCTTCACCTTCAGCGCGTTCAAGATACGCATCACTTCCATTGCGACAACAGTTCCCGCTCCGTTGTCAGTCGCGCCGGTCGCAGATGCCCATGAGTCGAGATGTCCGCCAACCATGACGACTTCATCCTTCAGCTTCGGATCTGTCCCCGGAATCTCGGCAATCGTGTCGAACCCATGCTCGTGATCGCCGGTGAATTCCGTCTCAACATCCATCTCTACCGTGACCGGCACATTCGCCTTCAGCAGGCGGTATACGCGCCCGTAGCTCTCGATCGCCATGACCACAATCGGCAGGGGCTCGGCGTGCTCGCGCTTGTAGGTGAACCAGCCCAGCCCGCTGCCGCCGTCGTCGAATATCGTTCCGCCCGATCCGCCGTTGTTGCGGCCATCGCGGCTTGGCACCACAATTCCTAGGGCTCCTTCACTCGCGAAGAACCTTCCCGCCTTCTCGCGGAACTCCAGGAGCTTGATGAACGTGGCGAAGAAATCTTCCTGCGGGCCCACGTGGACGGGATACTCGACAGTGGTCTTCAGATTGGCGTCGTCGCGGCGTTCCCAGAGCGGCTTGTCGACCGGCTTCACTTCGCGCATGTCGCCGAAGAAGATGATCTTGCCTGCGACCTTTCCCTTGTACTTCTCGAGATCCTTCTCGTCCTTCGCTTCGACCCAGATCGCCTGTGCGCTCTTCGGACCGTTGCTCGAGGCTGACCATGGCAACGCTTGCGCGATGAACACCGCGGTGTCCGGAGCGGACATGCGAACCCACGTGTTGAGTTGGCGCCATCCCATGCCGAATTCGCCCCAGTCTTCGAGATGCGCGTTCACGCATCCCATCGCGGCAAGCTGATCTCGCGTCCATTCGTTGGCCTTCTTCAGGTTTGGAGATCCGGTGAGGCGCGGGCCGATGCCATCCATCAGGCCTGAAGCGTACTCCATGATGTGGGAGTGTTGCAGGCCTTCGTCGCGGATACGCTGATACATCGTGAGGTCGAGCGTTTCGGCCGCGGGTTGCGGCGATTCGTAGGAAGGCTTCGCCGAATCGTCCGGCTTGGCGTCTTTCGAAGACGATTTCTTATCGGCGGCAGGTGCCGAAAACGTGAGGGACAGCAAAAAGGCGAACGTCCACAGCAACCGCTTGTGCGATGACATTGCTTTGGTTTTCCTCCCCAGAACGGAATGCGCAGAGTAACAGAATCGCGCACCAATGTTAAAGGGGCGACGGGGTCTCCTTCTCCGACAACCGCGAAAACATTCTCCGAACTCAAGACCTTGGGATAACTCTACCCTTGGCGACAGGGGAGGACCTATTCCCAGAAGCCCGTTTGGGACCAACTTCCGCATAGCTGACAAATCGGAATTTGACCACGGATGGCTGTCAGGTTCCGGCAACCTCCGAACCGGCCTCCCAGAGGCGCGTAGTGAGACAATAGGTCAGCGGATGGAAACTTGCGAACCTTGATGCGAGTTGTGTATACAGCGTTCTGCGTTGTGTTGTGCGCGATGGGGAGACCCTACGTGGCAGCCTCGTCGAGCAAGACCGAGCATATAAGGTCGGAAGGCTGAAAGTGCGCGGAGCCGGGAGGAGTCCGAGAGGTTCGAGAAGAGGAGGAGGATGAGACTCGGCTTCGTCACGTTCGGTATTGCGGTGCTCGCCGGAGTTGTCTGGTACACATCTTCCTCTCGAGTGAAGCAGCCGGAACTGGGGCATCGCTTTGCGCCGCTGCTCACGGTGGATGGCTTGCAGTTCAAAGACCTGGACCGGAATGGGAAGCTATATGAGATTAAGTTGGACGACTACCGCGCGCTTGCCGTCAACTCGGATGGCAAACTGAGTTTCTACTCGCGAAGGCGGCAGATCGCGTTAGCTTTCGGTGTTGCAATCGACAAGGATGTGGTTCGCCGTATCCTCAGCGTTCATTACTGGCCGGAATCGGATTCGGGAGGCCCATGTCCAATTGGCCGTTTTTATTAGTGCATAAAAATATTTTCGTCTTTCACCCGCACATGCACAGGCTCGAGGGGTTCGGCGCGACTTGTTTGTCTTGCATCGCTGCAGTTATCAATGCGCTTTCGGATGCCTCCGTCTCCACTCCGCACGCGCTCTGCCAACTGGCGCTTGAACGTGTCCGGGCATCTCGGGTCGCGACACAAACTTCTCGCGGCCTCGCCGAAACGCATCAACTCGTCGTCTGACATCTTGCGCAAGCGGCTACGTAGTTGTTCGAGTTCGTCGGTCGATTCGAATGCGATGGACATGCCGGTTCTCCCCGGCAGAGGTGGGGGAGGGTATTGTACACCTAGTGAGGCGATGATTCGGGTTGCGTCGCATCATCACGAAATAGCGGGTGAGGAACGAATCCCTCGGGCAGCTCCTTTTCGATTCTCAGCACATCGGAAGGTTTATAGACGTATTCCTTGCCACACATATCGCATCGGACGCAGAAAGGTCCGTGGATAGGAGGGCGCGAGGTAACGGCGTCGGCCTCGGCGAGAAGGATTTTGTGCTTATAGATAAAGTTGCGCGGGATGTGGTAGATGTGATTTTTGCAAGTCACGACCCAGCAGTAGGAAATATCCTCCCACATATAGTCCTCCCCATACGGACTACCGTAGGTTGGCAGGTTGGCTGGGAACCTGACGATGGCCGCAATTCTAATCCTGCCCGACTCGACAGTAAATAGTACGCAGAGGACTAGGCACTGCCAGTCCCTTCGGGCTCCTCCGAGCAGACTGACGCGATGATTGACGCTCCTAGATAGGCAGGGACAGGATCGCGCGCGTGATTACGCTTCGCCGGCGCGCTCGCTGATTACCGTGCGAGGATCCTTGTCGTCTCGCAATCCGGCAAACTTTGCATGCCGCAAATGGTCGACTTACGCTTCACACCGCACCCCTTCATGGCGTGAGCCACCAAATCACGGGCCCAAAGACCGCTCCGTGTCGACCAGGCGCAAACGAGAGCACGACTTTCAAAACGTTGTATGCAAATCCCGCCGAAGAGCAAGTCGCAATTTTGGATTGTTGTCGCATCGGCAGGTACTATGAGCCACTTCTCCGATTACCGGACAAATCGGGCACTACTTCCGAGTTTCGCATGGGCCTGCGGCGCACCCATTGCCATGAAAATCAGGTCGAGTCGGCGGTGTACGATCGAGCTGGCGTGGGACGGTAAAGGTCGTGGCAACTCCGGATGAAGTGAGGCCGTTTCCGAGTTTGATCTGGAAAATAGGTTTTGGGACCAATCTGTGTCGCGCCACCCGTCCCGGCGGGAAGGGTGGTAGCACGTGACGGTGTGTAACGCCTCTTTGCGTGCGTTCTACCGCTTCCACGCCGGGAGGAAGCATGTTCTACAAGATAGCCGGAATTGACGTACACAAGAAAGTGCTGATGGTTGTGGTGATCGCTGCGAGTACACCCGACTGCGAGCCGGAGCGGCGACGATTTGCGACCATGCCGAGCGACCTGCGGCGATTGCTGAGCTGGTTGCAGGAGAAGGAGGTGAAAGAAGCGGTCATGGAATTCACCGCGCAGTATTGGCGGTCGGTGTGGCTAGCATTGGAGCCGTATATGCGTTTGCAGTTGGCACAAGCGTTTTCCAATCGTGCCCCGCGGGGGCGCAAACACGACTTCAAGGACGCCGAACGGCTGGTGCGGCGCCTGATCGCAGACGAGTTGATCTTGAGTTTCGTCCCGAACGGCGAGCAGCGTACTTGGCGCAACATGACGCGAATGAAGACGCAGCTCACGGGGGACCGAGTGCGCTTGCAGAGTCAGATGGAGTGTCTGCTAGAAGAAATGCGCATCAAGCTCTCTAGTGTAGTAACTGATCTCTTGGGCGTAAGCGGGCTTCGTATTCTGTGGGCCTTGGCCCGCGGGGAGAGCGACCCGAAGAAATTGGCGGCTTTGGGAGAAGAGAGTTTGCGGTGTAGCGAGGAGCAACTTATCGATGCCTTGACCGGCAGCCCGCAGCCGATGCACCGGCAACTGCTTTCGCCGCAACTGCAACGACCGCAATTGATCGACGAGCAGATCGCCAAGCTCAACGGCATGATCGCGCAAGCGCTGAAACCACATCAAGAGGCCGTGGCCCGATTGGCCGAAGTGCCTGGTTTCGGAGTAGATTCCGCGCAACAGGTGATTGCCGAGGTGGGCGTACACGCCAAAACGTTTCCTTCCGCCGCGCAGTTAACCTCTTGGGTAGGAACCTGTCCCGGGAAGGAGGAAAGTGCCGAAGAGAATCACAACAGCCGCTCAGCAAAAGGGAACAAATACCTACGGCGGGTGCTGAACCAGGTGGCCCACGCTGCGGCCAGGAAGAAAGGCGGTTATTTCCAAGCAGTGTTCCGGCGTCAGTTGCCTCGACTCGGCTATAAGTCTGCCATTTGGGCCATCGCCCATCGGCTCTGCCGCGTCGTCTGGAAGATCTTGCATGACGGAGTCCGGTTCATCGAACAAGGCACGGAATGCGATCCCAAACTGCAGAAGCATCGCGCGCGAACTCTGGCACGAGCACTTCGCAAGCTCGGTTACAACGTCCGGATCACTCCCATAAATCCATCTGCGGCGTGATTTTGGACGGAGTTGCTCGTCACTTGGTGATTGACGCACAGGACAGCGGTAATGCACCGCGAGGAGGAGAGGCCCACATGTACTGTTACCGGTTGCTTGCCTCCTTGGGCCAGGTCCACGCATACCAGACGACAAGTAGCGATAATATAATTTCGATTAACCCGTACATGGTGTAGAAGTACCAGCCTCTCGCGAGCGCCACGACCGCGACCATGACCAGGGTGTATACCACGCCGAAAAGGATGTTCACCCAGCGACTAAGTCGCACCGGCAGCACGACGGAGAGAAACGGCATCAGGCAAGGAACTACCATCACGCAAGACATCCCCAGCAACACTCCCTGGGGACTACCAGCGAAA
>Ga0306922_10005006_pt1 | contig 12604 bp, 8 predicted proteins | sample sta12Cox44000082_FD_203758 | JGI IMG/M metagenome (GOLD analysis project Ga0306922, IMG submission 203758) | Lab enrichment of tropical soil microbial communities from Luquillo Experimental Forest, Puerto Rico - statoxic.12C.oxic.44.000.082 (v2)... | ecosystem: Environmental > Terrestrial > Soil... | reverse complement strand
TCCGGACCTCAAACGTAGCATCGAGAATCACATGGGCGAACGGCCGCGGTCCTGATAACCGAGCATTCTCCCGTAGCCGCCGCACGATGTTCTCGACGTCGATGACGGCGTCGTCGACGACAACGCCAATCGCGATTGCGAGACCGCCGAGGGTCATTGTGTTGAGCGTGATGCCGAGGCGCTCCAGAACCAGGGTCGCGGCTAGGAGTGAGAGCGGGATGGCCGTGCAGGAGATCGCGGCCGTCGGCAGGTCGAACAGGAATAGAAACAACACGACGGTCACGAGCACGCCGCCAAGGATTAGCGAGTCCCGAATATTAGTGGTTGCGATCGTGATGAAATTCGCCGGCCGGAACAAATCGGGCTCCAGCATAATCCCGTCGGCGACAAGGCTGGGTCGCAGTTCTTCCAGCGCCGTCTCTACTCGCTTCGTCACCTCGACGGTGTCCGCGGCGTACTGCTCCGCTACGTTGAGGATCACGCCGGGTTTGCCTTGGATGCTGGCGCCCCCGATCGGAGGCTCGGGAGCTTCAATCACATCAGCCACATTGCCCAATGTGACGCTCGCTGCGCCATGGCTGAGCAAAACCGTACGACCAATGTCATCAGGCGTGAGCGATTGGCCCTCAGTCTGGAATACGATGCGCTGGTTCGTCGTGTCGATAAAACCGGCGCCGCGCACGCCGGTCGCTCGCCGAGCTGCGCTTACAACGTCCTCGAGCGCCAGGCCAAACCGGATCAACTCGTCGGGATGGACCTGAATCTGGATCGAACGCTTGTCGGCGCCAAACACCGTCACGCTGGCGACCCCGGGGACCGCAAGCAGCCGTAAGCGCACGATCCAGTCGGCGACGTCACGCAATTCCCGGAGCGACCGCGTCTGGGATGTGAGACCGATGACGAGCATTCGGCTGGTCGACGAGGTGAGCGGTGTCATGATCGGTGGCTCGATACCTTGCGGCAGCTCCTGAGTAGCGGCGGCAAGTCGTTCGGCGACGACCTGACGATCTCGGTAGATATCGCTCGACGAAGCGAAGATTACCGTCACTACGGAGAGGCCCTGGATCGAGCTCGAGCGCAGCTTCTCCACTCCCGGAGTGCCGTTGACGGCGTTCTCGATGGGGCGTGTCACTAGAATTTCGACCTGCTCCGGAGTGAGCCCAACCGCCTCAGTCTGTATGCTGACCTGGGGCGGCGCAAATTCCGGGAAGACATCCAGCTTGGCATCGCCCAGCGCGTATACGCCCACCGCAACAAGAATGCATGCAAGCGCGATAACGATGCCGCGGAAACGGATTGAGAAGCGGATGATCGAGGCCTGCGGACCAGACGGCGCGACGATACTCACTAATTGTCCTCGTCGACCTGAATTTGCGATCGGAATTCCTCCGACAGCAGCAATTGCGCGCCACTGGAGACGATCTGGACGTCCGGGGGCATGCCGGCGACGATATAGCCGCCACCCGGCGACGGCATGTCAGTTGCAATTTCGACGCGCACGAAATTGTCCGGGCTAGTGCGCTGATAAACCCAAGCCCGGTCCTGCCACCACACGACGCTGGACGCCGCTACGGCGACGCCATCGATGATCTTTCCGGTCGGCAGAAAGGCAAGCACGTTCATGCCGGGTAGGAGGCCACTCTCCGCAGGCGCAGCATAGAAGAGGGTGACTCCTTGAATCTTAGGATCGATATGCGTTGCAGGCGACACGAATGTGATCTTTGTGCGGGCGCTCTTGCCACTCTCGACCGCCGCGGTCGTCGGCGCTACCGTCAGCGCGACGCCGGGCGGTAACGTAATCTGCAACAGAAATTCCTGTCGTTCGATCAGACGCACGACCTTTTCGGATTGGTCGACCAGCGATTTGCCGATCACCGAGCCCCAGTCTTGGTACGCAGCCGCCGTGAGGCTGCGCACCTGCGCTTGCGCCGCTGCTAAGTTTGCTTGATCCGTGACGAAGGCAGCTTCCGCAGATTGCATTTGCGCTTCCGAAATCGCCTTAGTTTGGTTGTAGAGCTTAGAGGAGCGGTCAAACACCGCGCGCGACACCGAGAGTTTTGCCTGCGCGGTCTGCACCTCCGCGTTGGCGCGGTTGTAGTTGTTGCTTAGTTCGGTGAGCCGCCCGACGTCGAGGACCATGCCGTAGGCGCGGATTTCCTCCTGGTGCGCCGCCGTCACCAGCGTGTCTGTTTTTATACCGCTGCGCTGTTGAGTGTCGTCGTTGATTGTGATGACGGTCGTGCCGTTTCTGGTTGCGACCCGCGGTGGCGCCTTGACCGCATGACCGCGATTGGCTTCAAGCACCCCCTGGTTACGGCCGACAAACAAACCCCAGCCCAATAGCGAAGCAAGGGCAATAGCTAGGACTGCGCCAAACAGCCTAGCACGGGTTCTAGGCAGCCCTGTCCATTGTTTTTCTTCACTCATCTCCATTTCGCCGTTTACCTTACAGCGTAACGCCAGCCCCAAGTCATCGACGATATTGCGAGATGCGATATACAGCTGGTCAGTAGCCGCGCTCCTCTGATCGCCTGGCAGGGAATTAGCTTAGGGAACGTTTGAGAGCCAGTATAAACTACAAATTTGGCTCATAATCCTCACCCGTTGTAAAATGCCCCGGCGCGGACGATGCACTCGTCGAATTTGACCGCGATGGTTTCGCGGCTGGACCAGACTTGTTTCCCAGCAAGCCCGGAACGCCAGCTCCGCTGTTCGGCGGTGTGCTGGTTTGCGCGAGAGCCGCCGGTCCTCCAATTATAGTAGCGACTATGATCAGAGAAATCATGTGGTCCGCATGGGGTTTCCTCCATTTCACGAGGATGCCATAGTTTGCAGCGACTGCGGTCGCGCGGCTAGGACAAACGCAACTGCGAAGGATGATTCAAAAGGCGATCGACGAGGTGAACGGAACTGGTCGAAACGAAGCTTATCGCGGAGATCACCCTGAGCCGCTCGCGCAAGCACAACTAAAATGCTGAATATTCCGGAAATCAATTCCTGCGTGTTTGGCTTTTGATAACCTCCGCAAGCCATCGATAGGATGCTTTTGGGGTGCGCTTGAGCGTCCCGAAGTCAACGTAGACTATGCCGAAACGGCGGCTGTAGCCTTCCGCCCATTCAAAATTATCGAGTAATGACCAGACAAAATAGCCGCGCAGATTTACGCCGGCGGCAAGTGCGTCGAGCGCCGCTGCAAGGTGATCGCGTAGATAGGCGATACGGTCATTGTCCACGACGACGTCACTCGCCAGAAGTTTATCGTCATAGCAAGCGCCATTCTCGGTCACATAAAGCTCCAGATTGCCATAGCGATCACTGAGTCCGATCAGCTCTTCGGTGAGAGCTCCTGCATCAACCGGCCAGCCCATCGCCGTGAAGCGCATGCCAGTCGGGGCGGCACCGAACCATGCTCCGAACAGGGTTTGCGGCGCTTTCATAACGTACATTGGCGAGTAGTAATTGACCCCGAGAAAATCGATTGGCTGTCGCATCGTTGCGAAATCGCCATCGGCGACCAGTGGCGCAAAATCACCCGCAACCGGGGCGGGATAAATGCCCTTCACCAGCGGATCGAGACAGGCGCCGTTCCACATTGCATCAAACCGTTCGGCCGCGTCGCGATCGCTCGTCGTATCTGACGATGGGCGCACCGGCTGCAATGAAATCACGTTGCCGAGGCGCAAGCCCACGCGTTCCGCACGTAACGCTTGAACAGCGCGACCATGCGCCAGGTTAAGGTGATGCATTGCGGCTAGTGTGTTGGGCAAGCCCTCCAAGCCAGGGGCGTGGGTGCCGGTTCCGTGGCCAAACAATGCGTGGACATTGGGCTCGTTGAACGTCAGCCAGTGCTTAACGCGGTCGCCGAGCCGCTTAGCCACGACACGCGCATAATCTGCAAATTTCGTGCACGTATCGCGATTAAGCCATCCCCCCTCTTCCTGCAGGACCTGCGGAAGGTCCCAATGATACAGGCAGAGCCATGGCCTCAAACCCTTTGCAAGCAGCCCGTCAACCAATCTGTCATAAAAATCGAGACCGCGGTGCTCGATAATCCCGGCGCCGAACGGCAGAATGCGAGACCAGGCGGTTGAGAACCGATACGCGGTAAACCCACCGCCTGAGAGCAGATCGATATCCTCGCGCCATCGGTGATAGTGATCGCACGCGACGTCCCCAGTATCGCCATTTTGCACGCGTCCGGGCTCGTGGGAAAAGACATCCCAAATGCTTTGGCCGCGACCATCTTCCTCCGCCGCGCCTTCGATTTGGTGGCTCGAGGTCGATGCACCCCAAACAAAGTCCTTGGGAAACATGCCATCCCACTTAGCGGCGTTGATACTCCGCAAAATTCCCCCTGAAGTGAATAGGCTTAGGGTCGTTGCTAGCAACCCTCGACGCTCAATGAATATCGTCATCGGGTAAACCTACCTGAGGTATGGTCGTGCTCGGGAAACGCACTGCTGTCTATGGCACGTCGTCGACGCTTCGTGATGTCCCCCATAAGTCCGCTTTTGGGCAATAGGCGAACCTAGCCCTGAAGATCGATTTGGTCGGCTGATGACCAAGGCACATTCAGGGCGTGGAACCGTCTTACGTCGCGCCGCCAACAGCGCTTTTTGGATGCTAATTAAGAGGCCTGCCCTTTTGAGAACGTTGATGCGCCTCGATCTTTCCGGTCCTGCCGTGGTGCAAAGCGTCGGCGCGCCGGATTATCGCCCGCGTGACCGCCGCTGCGGTCAACAAGAGTGATATTGGTTGCGGCACCGGGCGATTCCTGGATTAGCGGCAAAGGGCCAGTCCCGATTGTGAGATTAAGTCGAGCGCTACACAGACTCTGCGGCTTCCAAATCGGTTCAGTAACAGACGCGCCAGGACTTCGGTGTTGATACCACCCAGCGGTACACTTTCTGTCGTCCGTCCGAGCTGATAACAATCAGCATTCGGCCAGAAATTGAATAGACGCCGGAAATTTGTTTTCCCAGCCGTTCTGATTAAAAAGGATATTCGTTTTCGCACGCTGGCAGCGTTAGAGTTGCACCAGCGCACCCGAAAGGCATTTCAACAGTCAACGTTACTTAAAAAGGTCAGCAAAGGCGGCACGATGCGCAAACGCAAGCGGCTTGGGCAAATAGGATGACAACCTTGTCCGATCTGACAGTCTAAAAAGAAACCTTGGCGGGAGGTCCTCATGCAAGTCATCGACGTTCGGGCCGTCGTCGCGATCGGTCTTAGCGGCCAATTCGGCCTCCGCGGCCGTCTGCCTTGGGAGGGAAATCGCGGCCGCGAATACGTTGCCGATGTTGAGCGTTTTTTCGAACTGACGCTCGGCCACGTGCTCATCATGGGCCACCGCACCTTTACCTCGGTGCCGGACTTTGCCTTCAAAGATCGTGAGATCGTCGAGATTCATGCCTCTGACAGGCCGGAGGACGTGCTGGCGCGCTTTCGGAGCCGAGTCGTCTTCATCGGCGGCGGCCCGCCCGTCTATGCCGCCTATGCGCCCTTCATTCGGCATTGGGACATCAACCGGTTGCCCTATGACGGCGACGCCGACCGCTGGTTCGATCCTGCCTGGCTGGTCGCGGGCGGCCATCGGGTTTAGGGCCGCGCACCCTCGACATAAGGGTAGATCGTCGTGATCTACCCTTAGGCGTAGGTGAGGTGATCATGGCTGCTGAAGGGTCGCAATCCAAGTTGCTATCAGACTGAGAGGAACAGGTAGCGGACCACCGGGCCGGCGCGCTGAGCACGCCGGAAAATAATCAAATCCGGTGGCCGTGATGTTTTTGGCCTCTACACCACATCCACGATATGTTCCTCCCACGTTTTGGTCTCTTATGGAAAGTACGACTTGAGGAGTGGATGGAAATGGTGGATTGAAGGTTACGTGGGGCTCTTGGGGACTAACTGAGCCAACTTCGACCATAGAAGGGTGAAATTGCTGCGCCGATGCCATTACCGGAACTACCAGGCCGATAGCTGCCAAATATATTCCCAGTCGCATTCTTGCCTCCTCTGTTAGGTCATTTGTAGATACGGGAATTGAGAAGAACGTTGCGAAGTTACCAATTGTCATGACCTTGTGACACCTCACGGTAAGAGCCCGTAGTGGGCTCTCACTGATCGGCCGTGGGCTATGGGCCTGAAGATCCGCGAGTCATTTGTGCGCGCCGACAAAGTATTCGAATAAACGATCGCTTGGTGCGGTGCATGAGTCTGCTTTTGGCACAAAGCGGCCATGACAATTACGCTGACCAATGTCTGCTCTCGGCGGTAAAGCGGACATTGAGGCAGTTTGGCCAGCGCGGTTTATGATCGACAGGCATCACCGGCAATTAATGAAGCATCCCCCTTTTTTCTGTGTCGGCCATTAGTGGGCCCCCACTCTTTCTGCACCGCCTGGCACGATCCGTATACTCAGAGGGTGCCCAGCCCAGCATGGTGGTGCCAGTCTCGCGCAAATGCGACGCCACGGTTGTAGGCTAGGAGTAAACAGAAATTCCTTTGAAGAAACTGCTTCGTCGCATTGCCTGCCCCCTGGGCTCAGGACCACGCCGACGACGGGATTACAGCAGGGATTTGCGACCCGCGGAATGGGGGTCCGACCGTCATTTTGCGCGGCAACAATCCTCAGGACCGAATGTCCGCTTTGGGTCAATACGGACATCGAAGTTAGTTGAAGGAATGTCCGCTTTACCCCCGAAAGCGGACATTGATTATGTGTGTTGGGATATCCGCTTAGTGGTAGAAGCGGACATCTAACTCGATCACCTGGCCAATGGACTCATCACAGCGGCCGAAAAGCCCAGGAGTCTTTTACCGACAGCTGAATGCGTTATTTTTTTACGTTGCCATCAGCGTCAAATTGACTGATGTAAGCCCATACGTCGTTGACCTGCTGCTCGTTCTTGAGGCCAGGGAAGATCATTTTGGTGTCGGGAATCTTGGCGGCCGGCGCCTTTATGTACTCCTTGAATGTCGCCTCATTCCAAACGATTCCCGAGCTCTTGTTCGCATCTGAGTAATCGAAATTCGGCACCGTGCCGGCCTTGCGGCCGTCGAGACCATTGAGCTCCGGGCCGATCTTGTTTTGCGCGCCTGGACCGATCGTGTGACAGGCCAGGCAGACATTGAACACGGTCTTTCCCTTTTGCGCATCTTGCGCCATCCCTGGGACGAATGAAGCGGCGATCAAGACAGCCGCGAGAATCAATTTTTTCGGCATGCTGTCCGCCTCGCCTGCGCCCAAAGGGGTAATCTCTGATCGGGTTAAGAACCGACGCTCTCGTCCGTTGTCGAGCGAAAACATTCCACCACGGCCCGGCACAACGTCGATGATGAGATCGGTGTGTTTCCAAACTTCATATTGCGAGCGGCTGATATAAAAGGGCGCACCGCCGATATCGCCGAGTTTTACGTCGTTATCACCGATCACAAACTCGCCTTGTGGGTAACACATCGGCGAAGAGCCGTCGCAGCAGCCGCCCGACTGGTGAAATAGCACTGGACCGTGATCCGCAACTATTTCGGCAAGCAGCTCCAGAGCCGCGGGGGTTGCGGTTACCTTGTTGGACATTCGCCGTCTCCCTAGTCGAAAATCGAAAGCGTCCGACGGGAGCACAGCCCGCCGGACCTCCGTTACCGATCAAAAGAAGCCGAGCTTCTTCGGGCTGTAGCTCACAAGCATGTTTTTAGTCTGCTGATAGTGATCGAGCATCATCTTATGAGTCTCCCGACCGACGCCAGACTGCTTATAGCCGCCAAACGCCGCATGGGCGGGATAGGCGTGATAGCAATTGGTCCATACGCGGCCCGCCTGGATTGCACGGCCGAAACGGTAGCAGCTATTTGCGTCGCGGCTCCAGACGCCCGCGCCGAGGCCATAGAGAGTATCGTTGGCGATCGAGAGTGCATCCTCGTCGGTTTTGAAGGTGGTCACGGACACAACAGGCCCGAAGATCTCTTCCTGGAAGATACGCATCTTGTTGTGGCCCTTGAACACGGTCGGCTTGACATAATAGCCACCCCTCAATTCGCCGCCGAGCACGTTGCGCTCGCCGCCGATAAGAACCTCGGCGCCCTCTTTCTTGCCGATGTCGATATAAGAGAGGATCTTCTCGAGCTGTTCGGAGGAGGCTTGTGCGCCGATCATCGTGGAAGGGTCAAGCGGGCTGCCCTGCACGATCGCCCCCACTCGCTTAAGGGCGCGCTCCATGAAGCGATCATAGATCGATTCGTGAACAAGCGCGCGGCTCGGGCAGGTGCAGACCTCACCCTGGTTCAGTGCGAACATGACGAAACCTTCGACCGCCTTGTCGAAGAAATCGTCATCCTCGGCGCACACATCGCTGAAGAAGATGTTGGGGGACTTGCCACCCAGTTCGAGCGTCACCGGGATCAAATTCTGCGCGGCGTACTGCATGATCAGTCGGCCGGTTGTCGTCTCGCCGGTGAAGGCGATCTTGGCAATGCGGCTCGAAGAGGCGAGCGGCTTGCCCGCTTCGAGGCCGAAGCCGTTCACGATGTTGAGCACACCCTTGGGCAGGAGGTCGGCGACGAGCTCTAGCCAAACCATGATCGACGCCGGAGTCTGCTCGGCCGGCTTCATCACGACGCAGTTGCCGGCAGCGAGCGCGGGCGCGAGCTTCCAGGCCGCCATCAGGATCGGGAAGTTCCAAGGAATGATTTGACCAACCACCCCGAGTGGCTCGTGGAAATGGTAGGCGACCGTGTCATGGTCGATCTCCGCGATCGAACCTTCTTGTGCGCGGATCGCGCCGGCGAAATAGCGGAAATGGTCGATCGCCAGCGGGATATCGGCGGCCGTTGTCTCGCGGATCGGCTTGCCGTTGTCCCACGTCTCAGCGGTCGCCAACTTCGCTAGGTTGGCCTCCATGCGATCGCCGATTTTGTTTAGGATCAGGGCGCGCTCGGTCGAGCTGGTACGGCCCCAAACGTCCTTGGCGGCATGAGCAGCATCAAGTGCGGCCTCGATATCGGACTCGTCGGAGCGAGCGACCTCGCACACCGGCTGGCCGGTAATCGGCGAAATGTTGTCGAAATATCTGCCGCCGTTCGGCACAAGCCAGTCGCCGCTGATGAAATTCTCATAACGTTTAGCAAAGGGCGCCTTGAGCGCCGAACGTATGTCGAGCTTGGTCATGGAGTCTCTCCCTTTTCACGCCGTTACGATGGCGTTAGGGAAACATCTCTTCCAAAACCGGCGCGTCGAAAAGACCCCGAGATCAGGGCGCACGCGGAAGTGTCGCAGATTTGAGACAGGGCGCGTTAAGAATCGTCTCAGTGGTGCAGGCCGAGCTGTTTCAGTCTGCGGTGCAGCGTGGCGCGGGAAATGTCGAGGTCCTTTGCCGCCTTCGAGACATTGCCGTTGGAGCGCACGAGGGCACGGTGCAGCACGGCGCGTTCGGCCATGACAATGTCGTCGCTTGCCGGGTTAGCCTCCCCAATCAGATCGGCCGTCGGGACCGGGCGCGCGAGCGCAGCCGGACCGAGGCCGAGCGCCCGCCGCGCCGCGCGCGTTGCGCCAACAACGAGGTCGTCACGATCGACCGCCAGCAGTGAGTTGATGGCTCGCTCGCTTTTCGGCGTCAGCAGAATCCGCGCGTTGGGAAAGGCGCGACGGAAATTTTCTGCCTCAATGACGCGTGCCGCGTCCGCCACCGCGGTTGCGATAAGGTGCGCGAAACCTTCAGTCAGATCCGCGCGGCACGAGGAAACGTCGAGCGCCGCCGCGAGTTCGCCATGCTCGTCGAAAATCGGCGCGGTGGTGCAGAACAGGCCCGAATTGCGAGTGAAGAAATGCTGATCGCGGTCGATGACAACTGGCCTTTTTTCGACGATGCAAGTGCCAATTCCATTGGTGCCCTCGAACTTCTCGCTCCAGACTGCAGCCGTCCAAAGACCCCAGGCGTCAAACGTCGCATCGTCGGCGACCGCCCCTCGCCGGTCGACCACAAGCCCGCCGCCGTCCGCTAACAGAACTGAACAGCCGACCCCACCCACGGCCACAAACAGCCGCTCGAGTGTGCTCTGCGCCACGCTGACTAACGGCCCGAGACGTTCTCGCGCGGCGGCCACCTCGCTTTGGGTAAGCCGGCGCGAGGGTGCACGGTTCGCGGGATCGAGCGCGTGCAAATGGCCTGAACGGCGCCACGAAGCAGCGAGCCCGGAGTTCGCAATGCTGCCTCCGGCAAGGACGTCCAGGACCCTATCCGCGTGGACGGCGCCAAGCGAGCGGCCCATGTATTCTCCCTTCGTTAGCGACGCAGCAAAGGGCGCGGTGCCGCGTGGTCGACGTCACCTTACATCACGTTAAAGACTGCGCCCTTGATCCGTATCAAGGAAACGAGCATGCCACCGCGTAGGGGAGCTAGCCTCTGGTGTCCCCACGGATCTCCCTGCAAGGCACCGTGCCGGTCAAACCTCTCCCTAGGGAGTAACCAACATTTTGATTACGGGCGGTCGGAAGGGTGCAGAATCGATGCCGACGGATACGCCTCAGGGGCCAGCCATTCAGCCGGTCGGACGCCGGGCGGGCTGTAGGAAGTTGACTATCTTGTTTATCGTTGTCGTCGGCGCAATTCTGTTTTGGTGGTTGAGGCATGTGAAGCCCAAGCTTCCCCCGCCCTCGTAAGGAAAGTCCAGCCCTCTTTCTGATTGTTGGCGAGCCAGTCCTGCGTCCCAGCATAGGCAAGGGCGGAATAGAGTTCTCCGTTCTGCAATCCTATTTCCTGAGCTACTTTCTTAATCCAAGCATCGGTCATCGGCGCGTTGGCATTGGCCCCTGCGGCGACTAAGGCTTGTAAAAGTCGTATGGCGTTCAGGCGATCCACCCTTAAGCGTACTTATGCGGCCCGAACTCTAGCCTCGATGCGCCGCGCCTCATTGCGCGAGGGAATAAACACGAACTGCAGGCATTTATAACTGAGGGGTCACTCAAGGAGGCGGCTATGGGGTTTTTGCTGCTCATACTGGGAATTAGCGTCTACGTCGTCGCCATTGGAACACACGCCGAGGCCCAGGCCGGCGGCGGCACGAATTGCCAGCTTGGCGGTGTTCGCCGCAGCACTGCTATCCGAATACGCGTTTCTTGATCCACGTCAATGTTTATTAATCAAATCGTTCCTCAGATTTAAGGACCTCGACTTATAGGGAGGTTGAGATGTCGAGTTTAAAGGTAATGATCCGGCTTATCGCTACGATGATCCTTCTCTCAATGGGCTTCGTTCTTTATCCCCAAGGCTCCGCAAATGCTGCCAAGTACTGTGCGGAGCTAAGAGGGGCAACAGCCACAGGACACCCTGACTGCTCATTTTCGACGCATAAAGAGTGTCGCGCACACGTAAGGAAAGGAGGCGGCGGGCACTGCTACAAATTGCGCGCGTAGGAAACCCTCGGGCGATACCCCAACGTTGCGCCTGCGCCCTCTCATTAGGGAGTAGTCGCGTTCTTTAGCGCTTTTTGTGCTTGTGCGTGCTACTGCCGTGTGCTGGCGCGTACATGTACATGCTTCTGTGGTGTGGTGCCGCAACATATCCCGGTGCCCATTGGCTGCGAACATTTTGTTGTTGTGAGTCTGATCCGCATAGAAGCCGACACCATGACGCTTCGGGGTTACAAGAGCCGTAAAAGCAGCCCTGAGCGAGTGCTGTCGTTGCAGTTGCCATGCTAACGCCCAGCGTCAGCATCACCGTCGTCAACCTGATCATTGTTAGTGTCCTCCTTACGCAGGCGGGGCACATAATCCAACCCCAGGATCGCAATCGGCGTCTTTGATCGACGTCAAAACACGCCCAGCGGACGCGCCGCGTGCTTGGCTCATGAAAACAGCTTTCTGTCTCGAAAAAGCAAGATGTGATCGACCAAACCAATTACCAAGTGTGGCCGCCCGCGGGGGTGCAAATCTGCGCGCTGTCCCTACGGTAGAGTGGGAGCCTGGGGGGCGGCGAGTGCGGTGGGACGGCGCGACGTGTCAAGTCACGTAAGCGCCGCTCTCATTTCCGAATCGAACCTATGAACAAGAAAAAGCGATGATCGCACTGGTCAATGCGATGGGAAAGGCTAGATGACTTCGCCAGCCCGTCGATCGGCGCGCATATGTGGATAAGGGGCGTGGTGGTCGTGTGCGCTACACCAAAACGCCGTCGCTAAGGTCGGCTTCGGGTCACAAGCGCACATCGCAACGGATCTGTCCGCTTTACCCCCAAAAGCGGACATTGATCCTCAGCCTGCGAATGTCCGCTTTGTGCCAAAAGCGGACATAATGCAGTGCAGCAAAAATTCGCCCGATTTGGCTCGCGATCAAAACAACCAAGCACCTAGGAATTTGATGTAAAAGCTTTATCTTTCCATCGTCTGCAAAGAACCGCGTACCAAATAGCCGAAATAGTAGATGCCGATGACGTTGTTGAGCGCGTCGTGCATCGGCTCATAACCCGTGAGATAGGGTTTGCCGAGGATCGTTGCCTCACCATAGAACGCTTTATCCCTGTTGATGAACTCGATTACCTTGCCCTTCGGATCGAGAATGGTGCCTATGGCGCGAGACCCATCATCCCTCATTACGTTGGTCGCGACGCGGACG
>Ga0306922_10004998_pt1 | contig 12610 bp, 11 predicted proteins | sample sta12Cox44000082_FD_203758 | JGI IMG/M metagenome (GOLD analysis project Ga0306922, IMG submission 203758) | Lab enrichment of tropical soil microbial communities from Luquillo Experimental Forest, Puerto Rico - statoxic.12C.oxic.44.000.082 (v2)... | ecosystem: Environmental > Terrestrial >... | reverse complement strand
GCTTCGATTGACCCCGCTTCGCTCAAGCTACTCAATGCAAAGCTCCCCAATGGCCAGTTTTTGATCCCAACACCGCAAGCGAACGGGCGATATTCCGCTTCGTCGCCGTCAAGCTTCCAGGAAGACCAGTTCAACGCAAGTACCGATGTCCGCCTTTCTGGCCATAACTCGCTGGCCGCCAAGTTCTTCTTTGCCAATACATGGCAATTTCTAGCGCTGCCCAGTTTTCGAGGTACAGGACCGAACGTTCCAGGGTTCGGAACGGACCAAACATTTAACAATCGGCTGATTGCTATTCAGGATGTCCACTCGTTCAGTCCGACGATTACAAACGAAGTCCGCATCGGCTATGCGCTCAATACTAACACCACGACCCCTAATGAACCGGTGACCGACGCTGAAGTAGGAATTTCGAGGCCAAATTCCGAGGAACTACCGGGTTTGTCGCTGATTCGAATCGCACCTACGGCGGGAGGCGTGATCATCGGTACGCCGACGAGCATCATTCCCGCGAAGCCGTTTGCAGGGACCCTGGCCGATTCGCTCACAATGCTGAGACGGAGGCACACGTTCACCGCTGGTATGGAGATTCGTTACAACGGAGTGAATTTCACCGCCCAGAACTTCACGCGCGGCCAGATTGATTTCCAGGATTTCCAGCATTTCTTGACCGGGAGCACACAAGTCTCGACGTTTGGCAGCGGACTCAACGATCGCAGCCAGCGCGCTTGGGAGTACAGCTTTTTCGTTCAGGATGACTGGAGAATTTCTCCATCCTTCACGGTGAATCTTGGGCTTCGCTACGAGCTGGATCTTCCGCCTTATGACACGCGTGGGCGGCTGACAACATTTGATCCTGCGCTTTACCTTCCGCGTGCCCAGAATGGTGCTCCCATCGGGCCGCCCCTCGGAGGATTTGTCCAAGCCGGAAATGTAATTCCGCGCTTTGACTTGCTGGGTGTCCCGAACGTAAGCAAATATATTGTTCGAAGTATTGACCCGAATAATCTTGCTCCTCGCATCGGGCTCGCTTACTCAGCTTTGCCATCCGGCAGGTTCGTATTGCGAGCTGGCTACGGCATTTACTACGCGCGTGCGACGTTTGCCTACGCGTCCGCCAGTTCCCAACTGCCCCCAATGTTCGTCCTCGGAGTCAAGAACGGCGCCAAGCTCGAAGCTCCGTTCTTCAATGCTCCTCTCCAAGACGCCTTCCCGACCTTTGTTCCTCCGGTACCCCTAGCCGGACCGGCGTTTGATCGCGGGCTGCGCACTCCCTATGTGCAGCAATACAATTTGGGTTTGGAAACCGCACTGAACAAGAACCTTGTCCTCCAAGCGGCATATGTCGGGGCCGGCGGCAGGAAACTGTTTCGTCAGGTGGCCATCAATCAAGCTAAGCTTGCGAGTGCGCAGAATCCGGTGACGAATGCCGTGACGGGACAGGTATTCACATCGAATTCTCCCGCGGACGCGCAGCTTCGGGCGCCGTTACAAGGTGTTTCGATCACGGGTTTCAGTCTCACCGAATCCAGCGCGGCTTCGTCCTACGACTCGTTGCAGCTCAGCGCCACTGTGAGGTCTTCGAATCATTTGCAATTCCTTGCTGCCTACACCTACGCGAAGTCAATAGATAATGCTTCAGGCGTGGGCGGAGGCGCTGGAATCTCGGGAGTGGTCAATACCGGAGCCTTGAATGATTCCAGCTCAATCCTTGGCGACCAAAACGATCCAAGGGCCAACCGGAGTTTATCGGACTTCGACCGCACGCATCGTTTTGTGTTGAGCTACATATGGAGATTCCCGAATCCGTCATTTGCCGGGCAATCGCGCAGCGGGCGCGCGGTAATCTGGAATTGGCAAATCTCGGCCATTCTCACCGCCATGTCCGGTCTTCCCATCGACGTAGTCGATACGGGGGCAGGTTCGTTTTACGGGCTGGCGAATGGAGTAAACGCTCTGGCTCGTCCGAGCCTCATTACCGGAACCACCTGCACAGACGCCATCAAGAACGTACCCGCAGGCTATTTTTTCAACTCGAGTGTCTTTGCTCGGCCAGTTGTTCAAAAGGACCAAACCATCCCAAGTTCTGGGGGGAGGGCGACGGCCAGCGCTACTGGCACAGATATAGGCGATGTCGGACGGAATTGCCTGCGCGGCCCCCAGCAAGTAAATCTGGACTTTTCTCTGGCGAAGCTATTCCCAGTCTCCGAGTCCCAGGCCTTGGAATTTCGCGCCGAATTCTTCAACCTGTTCAATCATCCAAATCTCGCAAATCCTATCAGCAACCTGAATGCCGCCAGCATCTACCCCACAACCGGGCAGGTAATCAGCGCGGGCAGCTTTGGTCGCATCATCTCGACAAGCAACAATCCCCGGATTATCCAGTTGGCGCTGAAATTCAACTTTTGAATCTACCCACAGAGTCGGCCGGCCGAGAAGTGTCACCCATGTGTCCGGGCTGGACCCCTGAAAAATCTGGTGAACGGGGGAGGACTCGAACCTCCAACCCGCTGTTAGTTTCACGGCAGCCCGAAATGACCAAAATCTAGAGTTTTCATGCGGTTTCCCCATTTCGGGTTGAGCAATATTAGGCAAGTGTTTAGGAGCGGTTGTTTCCTAATTTTGTCTCCCAGTTCTCGTTGCCTCGTACCGACGTTGAGGTTGGGCTATGGCACACTGTCGTCGTATGTGGTCCAACTCGACGAAATCCGGAAGAGTCGGGAAGAAATTGACACGCATGCGGGAGGTTACTGGACTTGGCCCTTCTGCAAGCCCTCCAACGGAGGTTCAATGGGAACCTCTTGGCTGGGAGTGGTAAAATAAAACCATGGATAAGACCATCCGGCGCTTCAGGAGCCTCGATGCGATGAAGGCGGAGGAACACGCCTACTGGCAGAGCCGACCTGCCCACGAGCGCATGACGGCAATCTTTGAGATTACCTCCGCTCTTTATGGACGGAAGGAGCGCGACGCGAGTGTTCCCAGAATTCAAAGAACTCTTGTCCATCTTCAACGCCCACAACGTTAAATATCTGATCGTCGGCGGCTATGCCGTCGGCTTTCATGCGCAGCCGCGTGCTACCAAGGACCTGGATATTTTGGTGAAGCCTGACCCAACGAATGCGAAGACTTTGTATGAAGCATTAGGGGAATTCGGCGCGCCGCTAGAGGGGTTGACGGTAGCGGACTTCGCCAAGCCGGGCGAGTTCTTTCGCATCGGTCGCGAGCCGGTAATGGTGGATCTTTTGCCGGAGATCGCAGGCGTCGAATTTGATCCGGCATGGGATGGCCGGGTCGAAGCGGTTGTGGACGAGCAAACGGGAGTCAGGGCATTCTTCATTTCTGCGAAGGATCTGATTGCATCCAAGTTGGCGGCAGGGAGGCCACAGGATTTAGCTGACGCCGAGGCGGTGCGCACCGCAGAGAAGAAGACACCTCCCGGCGATTGAGTTGGCCCCGGAGAGACGAGGACCCTTCGGCTTCGGGCAAGAACCTGAACGAACGGCTAAATTAGTGGAAGTAGATCCCTAGGAGTTGAAAAAGTAGTGAACCGGCGAGGACTCGAACCTCGAACAGGCTGATTGTTTCGGTTTGGCCCGAAATGGCCAAAATCTAGAGTTTTCATGCGGTTCCACCGTTTCGGGTTGAGCAATATTAGGCAAGTTTAGGCGCGGTTGTTTCCCAATTTGTTTCCCAGTCCTAGGGATAACTTCTCGACTACTATGAACTCTAGAGCATCACAACTCGGGCTCTCGAAGCATGACGGTCGCATCCTGATGAGGCTCTCTTCTTATACCTCGGTGGCCATTAACGCCCATGTTAATGCACGTAAAATCCGTTCTTCGAAAGCACCACGTAGTCGCGCCCCTTCTTCCCAAACGACGCTGCCAGCCGCACATCGAGTTTGTGCGGCTTCCCCTCCGCCGCGCTGGCCTTGGTGTAGTACTCCAGCGTGTATCGCGTCTTGATCCGTTCGATCAGCGCGCGAAATGTTTCATCCAGGTGTGATACATCCTGCACATTGAAAACTTCTCCGCCGGTCTGGTCCATCACCGCCCGTAGGTTCACCAGCCCTTTTTCCATGGCCGCGAGCAGCATCGTTCCCGGCGGGTTGTATCCCGGAATTTTCAAGTTGTACAAAACCGCATCCGAGGCGATTAACTCCGTAATGATGTCGTGCGTCCCGTGGCCACCCGAATATGTCGCCACGTCATCGCTGATTAGAATGATCACCCGCCGCCCCCGCTGCGGCGCATGTGGTCGAGCGCCGCGGTCGTGCACGTCGGCGCGCGCAAGGAACCGCTCTGTCGTCGAGATTTTCGGCCGGGACGAGTTGCCGCTGAATGTGGCGTTGGTATTGGACCTCAGTGATTCGATCGAACCGTTTCTGGGGCCCCTGCGGGATGCCGCCAACACAGCGCTCGGCGCCTTGAAGCCTGAGAAATCAACGCGTTCAAAGTGGGCGGAGCGACAAACATCAACCAAGGCATCACTCCCTCCCTTCCAGAGGGAGGAAGTGTTACCCATGTGTTCGGTACGATGTGTTACCTATGTTCCCGACCGCTCATGCTTGCAACTGCCTTGACGACGTTCGGCGGCACGGCTAGGCTCGAATCTGTCAGCAGAGAGCGACTTAGGGCCGGCGCGAAAAGGCATCAGTTCTCGGATCTGTTCGTAGATGCCCTCCCGCCAGAGCCGCTGCTGCGCTGGCGTCGAGCCTCTACTTTTTGCAAGGCACCCTTCAAAAAATCCACCTCCATCGCCTTCTCGGCGAGCAATCGCTTTAGCTGGAGGATTTCCTTCCGGTGGGCCGATGCATGTGTACTCGGGCGGGCCGCCTCTTCTCCTGGCTCAACCCCCTCAAGCTTCGTCCGCCACTTGTAGAGACATCGTCAGGTCACTCCGAGTTCTTTAGCTAACTCACCGACGCTCTCGCACGTCCTCATACGCTCCACAGCCGCGCGCTGAAACTTCCGGGAATACCGCTTTCTTCTCTCCACTCACGTTTCCTCTCCCGGAGAGTGTGCCCATCGCGATTGTGCCAATTCAAGGGGTCATTCCAAAGTTGTTGTTAGGAAGCCGTTTTAACTCTGCCTACTGTACCGTGGCCGATAAGCCTGTGGGTGGCAGCAAAGTTCCCGAATAGGTTAGTTGATGTATCGCCGCTCCAAGCGCCATGCGAGCTTTCTGCATTCCCGATCCCGTTGTTTCAAACGACGATGAACTGCTGATCCAGGCACTGATCTGTGTGTTTACAACGGAGCCTTGGCCCGCGGCGTTGAGCACCTTCAGATACTCGTAATCCTGCATTCCATCGCGGATCTGCTTGACTCGTATGCTCGGCACCCAGAAAGGAATAGTTACGCCAGCTCCTACCTTGGAAGGAATGCCGGGGTACATCAGGTTCCCGTCGCCCCATCCACCAAAGTTGTACTGGCCGACCCACGGATCAGAGGGGATGACGCCACAAGAGTTTCCCTGCCAGCATCCCGTAGTGTTGTAGTAAAGTTCTCCACTCACACCATTGCGGTAGCTCATCCACTCCATCGCTCGATTGGCTACCGACACACCGTCAATGTTGTAGTTAGGCCACGTGGCTTGCGCCCCGCCTATGGTTCCGTTGGAACAAGTCCCGGACGATGAGCAGCTTTGATAACTCCACAAAAGCCGCTTCGGTCCAGCGCTTCCCGCAAGCCATGCGTTATAAGCCGATCGCTGCAACGAACCGCCCTGCGGATCAAGGTCATTGATAATTGGCACCATGATGTCGATGCCGTTCAAAACACCATTTGCCGTGGCGTTTTGGATATTTGCCGTAACCAGGGACGGCATCGGAGGGTTCGTGGCGTGCAGCGTCGCCGCTTTCGGATTAATAGCCGACCACTGGCAACCTGCCGGAGGCTCGTCACAGTTGTAATCAAATAAGGTGTTCGGTAGCCAGTTCTTGCTCTGAAATTCAGTCATCCAGTTTTGGAGGTAGGACAGAGAACCGGGCGCGTAAACCACGGTGGTTAGTTTCGCGCCTGGAAGGATCGTCTGGCCCGTGCCGCTCAGAAGCGGACCAAAATAAGTCTCCAGACCTGTAAAACTGGTGGTGTACGGCGGATAAATAGGGTTCGCTGCGGAAATGCGATGGTCCAGCATCGTTGTGGTGTAGTCCACCATAATCATCGTGATCGCCTGGTCCGGACTATTGCCACTTCCCGGGTATGCGCCGCAAGTAGAGTAGCCCCCATAGGCTTGAATGCACATATCAGCCCAGCCCGTCCCGGTAAACGACGTAAGGGAGGCCGTCGAAGGCATAAACCCGCCGCTGGGCCACTGCCACACAGCGATGACGATTGGCAAGTTCGCCAGAACCGTGGCGCCGCTCTTCACTGTGATCGAACCGAGATAGTAGCCAGACGGCGCCTTGGTTGGAATATGTACGTCAACCCAGGCACTCTGATTTTGGTTCGGTGCTACGTTGACCGGCCAAGCATTAGTGGTCTGCCCGTGATAGGGGTCAACGGTGGGAATAAGCGCATCAGGGTAGTAACCCAGAGCGTTATAGTACGTCGAGGCTACAGACGTAACGCGAGTGCTGACGTTTATATACGCCTCGCGATATACAATGACGTTTGTGGATGCTGCGGAGATCGTAGTGGCTGTCTTCGAATTGACGAAGTCGCTCGAGCTTATGACCAGGTTGGGAATGCCCCCGGCCGGTGCTCGCACGTGTACCTGAAAGTCCACAAACTCATTCTGCGTACCATAAAACGTTCCCCAATGGACCGAACCGGGCGAACCAGCATCTTGCCGTACCTTCTGCATCGTATCCGTAACCCAGATGTTGCTTGGATAGTCTGCTGGGTTGGTGTCGATTGCCGGCATGTTGGATGAACTCAACGGATCGCTTTGCGCGTTTGCGCCGGCAGCGATTGCCTGGGACAGAACCAAGCCGAGCACGAACAGCCTAGGAACCGGCGAATGCCATGCAAGGACGCGAGTCCTACCAATGCGTGTCTTCATGTTTGCCTTCCAGGCCAGGAGTAGCGATGCGCACTTTGGCCCACTGCTTGGCGCAACGATCCCTGTGGTCGTACCAACTCGCAGGGCCACCGTGGGCAATCTAGCAGTGCTTTGGTGCGCTTCATACTGGTCGGTCGTCCAGTTTTCGGGTAGATCGGAGTCTATAACTGGACATGGCCAGCGGTACAGGATTTGAGACCGACGGGTCCGGCGTCACCCGGTCGAAGCTTTCCTCCTTTTAACAATCACACGAAAAGGGATTTGTCGCCCTGACCGAGAGGCGCGAATCCGCCTCACCAATTCGGCAAGCAACCGCGCTGTCGGGCTTACTGAAACTCCTGATCGGAATGGCTACCTTCCAGGCCTCTTCCATTTGGGCCAAGAGAGCCAGCGCCATGATGCAGGTGATTCCCGCAAAGTAATTGTCTTCGTTTTCCGGTAGTTCTGTGCGCCCAACGACTGGCAATGACTGCGCGAATGGTCCTGAGATCGTCGTCGCCTCTACCTCCCTTAAGCTGGTCTGCCTCGGGCGGGCCCAGTCGCACAATTTTGCCTCGCCTCCGACTTCATTCCGCAGCTCTCATCAAGTGACCAAGATATCCAAGCTTCTTCATCTCAAACTGACTCTCGACTTAGCCTAGGCCCGAATGTCGGCCCTTTTAAGGGACGACGATAGAGATTTCAGTAGAGTTCGCGCTCTCATGTCCCCTGCCATCGGCCGCCCGGACAAGGTAATGATAAGTCATACCGCTCTCCACTTCAGCGTCTACACATCTACACTCAGATAGGAGAGACTTATTGATTTTCTGAAAGTTGTTTTTGTTGCCTGTACTTCGTAGACGTTATAGCCAGTGACCCCGACGCGACTAGGCTTCCAATTGAGAGTTACTGCATGCTCTCTCGCTGGCGGATTCCCCTGCATGGCAAACAGCTCGCTTACAGGATGCGCACGCCGCAAGCCGTTCACTTTGGCCGACCGTGGATTCAGGATTAAAACACCAAGAACTACCCAACACGCAATTCGCATTTTGTTTGATCGTCCGCTGTTTCGTTCAAGAAATGGCTAAACGACTCTGTTCCCCATGTCCGCTCGTCAAGAAGCTGAAGCAAAAATCCGCCGCCAAAGGCCGCGAACTCGTTCCGATTGTATTCGCCAGGCCTGTGCCAAGCGCAGAGCTCTTTCGGCCGCTCCATGGACCATAGGGTTTGTGGGCTTTCTTTGGAAGCCCTTTATCACCTGGTTCTTGTCGCCAAACCCTAAAATCCGTCTGTCTTCCTCGCCTAAGCCGCCTAGAAATGCTGCGTTCAACAGCAGCGGATGATAGCGATTGTATCGTACGTCTTCGGCTTGCAGGGGCACGCGGGGATCATGATAGTCGTAGAAAACCGCCTGGCGCGGTTCGAGAATCGGCGTGGATTGCCGATGAATTCCGGTGGTGTCAAACATCACCGCGGTGCCTGCAGGAGCCAGCACTTCCACAATCCGATCTTTCGGATAACCCGCCACTTCGCTGTTTTTATAGCTGCGTGGATGGGCCTGTCGGTGAGTCCCCTTGATATAGTTGAAGGCGCCGCTCTTCACGTCGGTCAAATAGATCGCCAGTTTGACCTCCCGGTGGATTGGCGCGCTTTCCTGCAAGTACCACGAATCTGCGTGCCAGCCATGAAAATCGCGCTGCGTCGGAACCGATTTCCATCCCTTAGCTTCGGCCAGCACGAACTGCGAACCCAGATAGAGATGCAAAACACCCTTAACAATCGGGTGTAACGCCAGATCAACAAAGCCTTGATCGAGCAGCAGCACATGTTCAACCATGTGCCGATAACCGTCCGTGATCTCGTACCCGTCGGCGTTGTTAAAGCGCACACGTTCGAGCCGAGCCGAGAAGCTGAGCTGCATCGAGGCCAGCTGCTCACTCGTCAGCAGCTCAGGCAATGTTGCGATTCCGTCCGTATCCAACGTTCTCGCGATCGACTCGATGGCTTGCAATTCCACAAACGAGGTCATAGTTCTTGAGATAGCGGTCAAGGCAGGCCTCCTGAGAGTATTGTTCCCTGACGAACGTAACGCCACGGTTTCCAAGTTTTCGGCACAGGTCCGGTGATTCCATCAGTCCGCGCAGTGCCGCAGCGACCTGCTCATCACTGCCGGGCGCAACTAGGAAACCAGTCCTGCCATCGGCTACCAATTCGGCGATTCCTCCGGTTCGGCTGGCAATCACCGGCAAGCCACAGGCCATCGCTTCCAGGTTCACGAAGCCCATGGCTTCTTTCCAGATCGAAGGACAGACCAGACAGTCCGCACCCTGTAGGTAAGGGGATACGTCGATTTGTTGTCCGACAAAAAGCGTTCTGGTGTGCAGCCCGAGTTCATCTGCCAGCGTGCGTAGTCTGTCGACGTCGGGCCCAGCGCCGACAATCCACAGTTGCGCTGAGTCTGATGCAGCCGCGATCGCCTTCAAGGCGACGTCTACCCCTTTCCACACAATCAAGTGGGCCACTACGAGCGCGACAAACTGATTCCCCGCCCCAAGCCGAGACCGGATTTCCGCACGCGCGCTGGAGTCCGCGCGAAATCGGGCAGTGTTAATAAACAGCCGGCAACGAGTGACTTCTCTTCCAGAGCTTCTCTGAAGAGCTTCGCAGCTGGAATCACTAATACCAAACAATGCTTGGTATTGCCTGAACGCGAGGCGCTTCAAAAGCCTACGCATACTGCCGGAGCGAGGGGCTTCCGGCAGCGCAGAACGGTGTTCGGTGTAAACGAGGCGCACCCTTGGCCGCATTATGCGAAGAAACGTGACATAAGGGTTCAGCGGCGCATAGAAGCTGAAATCAACTAGGTCCATCGAGTGGCTATCGATTAAATGCAGCAGCCGCTTGGCAAGGCCCCATTTCCAACTGCGCAAATCCAAAAACTCTTCGAATGGAACATCTGAGGCCGTCAATTGCGCTCGTAGAGTGCCGATAACAGGGCCAGAGAAAACGGCGACCAACAGCCCCCCTCGAGCCTTGCTACGGGTGGCTAAGGCGAGGATGCACTCTTCCAGTGAACCGAACTTGTGGCTGGGGTCTAGCTGAGTAATGAAGAGTACACGCGCCGCACCAAACACGCATCCCATAGTCTAGCCTCCGGCGCGCGACGAAACGCCTGCGATTCGTGGCCTGACCGCGTCTGGGGGCATAAAACGCTGCGCTATTATAATGAGGGACGGTGGGTTCGGACAAGCACGACAACTGCCCGATCCAGAATCGGCAACTCGGCCGAACTGCCTTTTGGTGCGCATCGGGCGCGCCCTAACCTCAGCTTATACTCGACAAACCTGAAAACACGTGCTCCAGACTCTGCCGAAGTGCCGCGGGGCCGTAATGCTCGAGAACTACCGCCCGAGCCGCTACAGACATTGCTTTGGCCCGAACGGGATTATGCAGTAGCTCCGCAATGGCTTCGGCGAATTCCATCGGGTCATCACAAAGCACAATTTCCTTACCAGGCTTGAGTTCTAAGCCTTCGGCACCGATCCGAGTGGACACAATCGGCTTGCCGCCCGCGCACGCTTCCAGAATCTTGATTCGTGTTCCGCCTCCAACGCGTAAGGGAACAATGACAACGCTTGCCATGGCTAGGTACGGCCCCATATCGGGCACAGTACCGGTGAAGTGAACCCCGGAATCAGATTTGAACCGTTCGACAAACCTGGGTGGGGGATTGCGGCCGGCGGCGATCAATCGAACCTCCGGATATTGTGTACGCACGCGGGGGAGGATGTCGCGAACAAAGTACTCGACCGCGTCGCGATTCGGATACCAATCCATTCCGCCCTGGAACAAGAGTACCGGCCTCGACGATTCGGATGGCTCCTCTGTAGGGCGGACAAGTTCTGTATCGATCACATTTGGCACCACGAAACCACGGATGCCGGGATAGAGCGACCGCAAGATTTCGAGGTCAAGTTGCGAGCAGGCCAGCACGACTGACGACTGAACACAGCAGCGACGCTCTCCCGACCGCAACAACAGCGACTCAAGCACCGCGTAAAGTTTTTTCGCGGGATTCGTCTCAACTTGTGCGTACCGGCGAAGGATAATGTGTTCCACATTGTGGCAATTCAATGCAATCGGAACTTTGTTCTCCGGAATGTTGGTCATCGCAAATATTCCGTCAGAGACCAGCAAATCGTACTGTCTCTCCGCCAGCATCCGCTGAATCCTCTCGCGCATGGCACCACACTTGAAGCGCTCTAGGGAAAAACATTTAAGCCCCAACAGCGCGACCAGCCTCGATAAATAGTTGCCATCCGCCGTCATGTTGACCACTTCTTTTTCCACCAGATCCATGGAATGAAAGCGTGCCCTGAAGGAGTCCAGATTGTTCGGCAGCTCTCTTGGCGCAAAAGAAACGAAACTCAGTTCGTGCCCCATGGACTGCAATGCCTGAATGATAGAAAGACTACGGATGCCTTGACCGCTGTTAGCCGGCATGGGCAAATTAGTCCCAACAAAAAGTATCTTCATCAGCTAGCGGCTTCGTTTGCGACTATTTCTCTGAATAGAGACTCATAACGGTCGATGATGTGCTCCGTCGAGTAGTTTTCAAGGATGCGCTGTCGAGCCATTTCACCCATCTGCTTTCGCAAGGAGACATCCTCAAGCAGTGCAGTAATCGCTGCCGCGACTTTTTCCTTGTCGCCGACCGGCGTCAACACTCCGTGCACGCCATCCTCGATTAACTGACGGTTCGCTGGAATATCGCTCACTACGCTCGGAACGGCTGTAGACATGGCCTCGGCAAGGGCGCACGAGAATCCCTCCGCAGGCGATACCAGAGCAAATACTTGAGCAATCTTCAGCCATTGGCTGACTTCATGCGGATGCACGCGACCCGCAAATAGGACTCTCTTGTCGGCAAGGCCGAATTGCCTGGCCTTAAGGGCGAGGGTATCGCGCATCCCGCCGTCGCCAACCAAAACCAGCAGAGCTCGCTTATTGTGCCGCGCCAGCAAAAAGAATGCCTCCAGCAGCGTACACAGCCCCTTTTCAGGCGCGAGTCGGCCCGCGTACATCACCACTTGCGCGTCCTTCGGAATGCCAAATCCACACCGTAGTCGCCGCTCTTCCTCGGGCTTCGCCGGTGCAAACTCTTTCGTATCGACGGGATTTGGCATCCATCCTAACTTCCGCGGAAGTAAGCCGTGATTAACCGCTTCTTGGTGCATTCCCTCGTTCAGAACCAAGATCTTCGAGGCCCATCGGTTTAGCCACGCCAGTTCTTGCCGGCCAATCCTTGACTTGTAGACCCGAGGAATTTCACCGCTACCCGCGATTTTCATAATGATGGGCTTTTTGAGCATTCGGGCAACCGGAAGACCGGCTGCCAGATGCAGACCCTGCATCAGGAAATAGACGAATTGATAGTTCCGTCGTTCCGCGATCAGCATAGCGGCAACCCGAAGTGCGAACACGATATTTTGCAGTGTTCCTTGCCAACGCTCCGCATAAATTCTTACAGGTACCCCGTCGGGATCGACCCAATTCCGCGTGTTTGGCATGGGAGGGCCACCGGCGCAAACGACAGTCACCCGGTGGCCGCGCCGGATCA
>Ga0306922_10004993_pt1 | contig 12618 bp, 14 predicted proteins | sample sta12Cox44000082_FD_203758 | JGI IMG/M metagenome (GOLD analysis project Ga0306922, IMG submission 203758) | Lab enrichment of tropical soil microbial communities from Luquillo Experimental Forest, Puerto Rico - statoxic.12C.oxic.44.000.082 (v2)... | ecosystem: Environmental > Terrestrial >... | reverse complement strand
ATCCATGCTTGCTCGCGCGCCAATCCAAGTGTGGACCAAACCGCGCGTCGCAGAGACGTCACAGCAGCGACAGAACGGACGCGAGAGTACGCAAGAATCTTCGGACCCGCCACGTCTGAATCTGGCACGCCCCCGACGATCAAGGAGGGGCAAAGCCAGTTCGGCTTTGCCCCTGTAGTTCAGACGTCAACCTGTTCCGCTATGGCGAGGGCATCATCGACTTCGATGCCGAGATACCTGACCGTACTCTCGATCTTCGTATGTCCCAGCAGCAGCTGGACGGCACGTAAGTTGCCGGTTCGACGGTAGATGAGCGTCGCTTTGGTGCGTCGAAGGGAGTGCGTGCCGAAAAAGTGCGGGTCGAGGCCAATCGTTGCAACCCAGCTCGAGACGGGCCGAGAATATTGCCGGGTCGTCATGCAGCGGTTGTGATCACCACGGCCACTGAACAGAAATTCGCCTGGTTTCTTGCCCGCGGCTTTGATGTAATCATCGACGGCCTGCCGCGTCTGCTCCGTCAACTCAAACCTGACGGGCCGACCGGTCTTCTTCTGCCGCACTGTGGCGCGATCGACCGCATACCCGCTCGGTGCGACGTCTTCGACCCGAAGTGCGACGACATCGCAGCCCCGCAGCTTGCTGTCGATCGCCAGATTGAACATTGCCAAGTCGCGCGTCCGTCCCTCCATCTGCAATCGGGTGCGGATCGACCAAACATGTTTTGGCCGCAACGGTGGCTTTTGGCCAATGAGCTTGCCCTTATTCCAGGGCTCTCGCCGCGGCGTTGAGGGCATCGCTTGCGCTTGAATCTCCATGGTCATCCTCCTGGGTTGGTGAGGCGTGACCAGGATGCCGGACCGGATTACCCCTAACGAGCGGGCAAACGTCCGCTTTCGATGCACTCCCGTCGCGCGGTTGTCACAAAGTTCGAGCTCGCAGGACGCAGTTGACCCAAACCGGCCCTCCACCTCCCATTTTCTGAAACGCCTCGGAAGAGTGGCGACCGTTCATTCGCCTAAGGAGAACCAAGGCAAAACGGCCCCGAAGTTCCCTCATACAAGGTCGGTCGATCCGGCCAGAAGACGGCGGTGGGGCGGAGTTGCCGGCCGCGTGCCTCCAATTCCATGGCAGGCAAAATATCGCAGCTCGGCCAAAGCCCGGTTTCCAGCGCGGCGGCATAGTCTTCGGGTAGACCGCGCTGCCACATTTTTGCTGCTGCGGATACGCTGTCATATTCTAGTGGGTAGTGCTCGATGAGGATGCCGTGATCTAATGGCGTAAGCACACTAAACCACACGCGCTTCGTCCCATCATTGGCCGGCATGCCAATAACCCCGGCATTGTGCCAGAGGTGCCCACGAATGTGACGGGTAAACGGCAGACCGCAATGTCCGGCGATGACACCGTCGCAACCCGAAGCCGCCAGTTCCTCTTCGATCGCCTTGTCACTGGTTTCGAAAATGAATCGGTTGATGCTGGTCACCCCGCCGTGAACAACCGCGAGGCGGCGGGCGTTGATCTCGAGTTCGAGTTGGCGAGGCAGCGAGCTCATCCAGATCCGGCTCTCAGCGTCCACGTGCCGGTCGGCAAAAGCATACCACTGTGCCGACAGCACCGCGCAGGCGCTATCCTCGGCAAAGCCGCAGCCGCAATCCGCTGCTTGGGCGGCTAGCGATTCCTCGCAATTGCCCATGATTATGTGGATACCCGAACCGCGCAACAGGTCGATAACGCCTTGGGGTTCAGCGCAATAGGCTACGAGATCGCCGGTGGAGATAATATTTCCGGGTACGATGGCCCGGCGATGCGCCTCCTTAAGGATCGCCTCAGTAGCCTCCAGATTGCTGTAAGGACCACCGAAAACAAGCAGCTGTCCCGTGATTTTCGTTTCTCGCGGCGAGGCATTCATCGAATTCATACTCCTTCGAACCGGCATGACATGCCCGCCAACGGCTGTCAGGAAAGATAAGAGCGTGGTACGCATACTCGGTGACGGTCATTCGCCACCGGCAAGACGGCGACCTCGACCGCATAGCACCTGCGCAACGTGTCGCTGGTGATAACCTCCACGGGCGGACCGATTTCCAGCAATTCGCCGCCAGCCAATACCGCGACCCTGTCCGCGCAGGCAAAGGCTTGCTCCGGATGGTGGGTTGACAGCAGCACAGTCAAACCACGGCTCTCGGCGAGACTGCGAATGGCCTCAAGAACCCGCACCTGGTTGCCAAAATCAAGGCTCGCGGTAGGCTCGTCGAGGACTAAAATTCGGGGTTCTTGGGCTAGTGCGCGGGCGACCAACGCCAGTTGGCGCTCGCCACCGCTGACCCGCAGCCACTCACGTTGCGCAAGATGTCCGATCCCCAAGGTGGCAATTGCCTCATCGGCCGCCCTGCGGTCGGCTATTGACGGGGCGCTGAACGGTCCTCGATGAGCGGTCCGTCCCATCAGTACCAATTCCGCAACCGTAAACGGAAAGGCGCCGCCGCCGGTCTGAGGCACGTACCCGAATGTTAGGGCCCGCCGTCGCACGCTCCATCCTGTAGTAAGCCCGCCGTCCACCCGCACCACGCCCGCGCGAGGCGGGAGCAGGCCGAGAATGGTTTTGAACAACGTCGACTTTCCCTCGCCGTTGCGCCCCAGCAGGCACAGCACTTCACCGACACCGACACTGAAGCTGACGTGGCGGCCGACAACGTTTCCGGGGTAGCCGTAGCTGAGATCCTCGATTCTTAGCCGCGGCTCATTCAGGACCATGCTGCACGCCGGCTAAACGCGAGGAGCCACAGAAACACGGGCGTTCCGATGACCGCGGTCAGAACCCCGAGCGGCAGTTCGACGGTGCCTAAGGTGCGCGCAACCGTGTCGACGGCGAGCAGGTAACCAGCACCGAATAGTACGCTGACGGGTAAGAGCCTCGTGAACGCCGCACCGATCAAAAGCCGCGCCAGATGCGGCACGACAAGTCCCACCCACCCAATGATGCCGCTTGCCGCGACGGCCGCCGAGGTCATCAAAGTGGCCGCAGCGATCACAACGACCCGCAGTAAGCGCGTGTTTACACCGAGGGCAGCTGCCTCCTCGTCACCCAAAGTCATCACGTCAATTCGCCAGCGCAGCAGAGCGAGGAGCATCAAGCCGATCGCCACTGCCGGCAGCAGGCTGGTCAGATCGCGCAGGTTAGCTGCTGCCAGGCTGCCGAGCAGCCAAAAGGTGATAGCCGGCAGCTGGTTGCACGGATCGGCGAGGTATTTCAGCAGCCCGACACCGGCGCCGAACAGAGCGCCGATGACAACGCCGGCGAGCACCAAGATCAACGCCGCGTCACGGCCGCGGATCGCCGTGGCAATTCCGTAGACAATAGTCACGGCGGCAATACCGCCGACAAAGGCTGCAACCTCTATCGCGAGGACGGGCAACGACAGAAAAATGCCGACCACCGCGCCGAAAGCGGCACCCGCAGAGACGCCGAGAATATCCGGCGAGACCAGCGGGTTTCGAAACAGGGATTGGTACGCCGCTCCCGAGGAGGCCAGCGCTGCGCCGACCGCCGTAGCAGCAAATACGCGAGGAAGACGGATCCGAAGGACGACGGCTTCCGCGGGCGCCGACAACGGCTAGGCTGCGCCGGTCGCCTTGGCGATCAGGAAGGCCAACAGGTCCCCTGGTGCCAACTGGTACGGCCCCAGGGAAATTGCGGTTGCAAGCAGCAGCACCAAAACGAGCGCTGAGCCGATAAGTATCGCGCGATAGCCGAAAGCCGCGGTCTCATATCGGCGGGGCGAGAAGCCCGTAGAGCTGCGCGTCGCTCGGTTCCTGCTGATAGAAGAGGGCATAAAAGCGGCGGGCCTCCGCGCGGATGTCGTTGGGGAAGAAGGCAGGATAGAGGAGCTTGGCGAGCCAAAGGAGGCCGATCAGCCGATTGGGCGCCGGCGGATTGTCGAGCCACGAGAACGGCAGATCGGGAATGAAATGAATATTCCCCGTCTGCACCGCCTTGACCTCGCGCCAAACCGGATCTGTCCGAACCGCGGCGAAAAATCGTCGGTCCACGATCAGGATCACATCCGGCTGCCAGGCGAGAACCTGCTCGGATGATACATCTGCGATCGCACGTGGTGCGGTGTCCTTGCTAACGACGTTGCGTGCGCCGACAAGGTCGACGACCTCGCTGCCGATCGAACCGGCGACTGCCGTTTCGAGCCCGCGCGGCCCGCGGGCGATCTAGACGCTGGGCCGGTCAGACATCGGGATCTTTGCGATCGCCTGATGAACGCTATCCAGTACGGTTTCGGCGTAACGTGCCAGCGTCTCCGCCCGCTCGGGGTCTCCGAACAGGCTGCCGATGGTGCGTAATGTCGCTGCGGTTTCGGCAAGTCGCCCGCCGATCAACACTGCAGGGATGTGGGTCTGCTCCTGCACTTGATCGGCAAGGGATACATAAGTCTCCGTCGTGCTGCCGATGTCGAGCACCAGATCCGGCATTAAACGGACGACGGTTTCGAGATTGACGGTGTTGCCGCGACCGGTGAGCCGCCCGATTTCGGGAAGCTCCGCATATCGCTCCGGTAGAAACGCACGCGCTTCCGGACTAGGAGCACGCGTCCACCCCAGCATCTTCTCGGGCGCTATCGCAAAGAGCGCGACCGAAGCCGGCGGTCCGGCAGGAAAAACCCGGCGGATCTCTTCCGGGAGTTCGATCCTCCGACCGGCGGAGTCGGTGAATGCCTTTGCCTCGGCGGAACGTCGTGCGAATGCCAGCCCAGCGATCGCGCTCGCGCCTAAACCGAAAAGCTCGCGTCGTCTCACCTAGCCACCGTCAAATGCGACGCCCTGATCACCGCAAATACCTTATCCCTACGGGAGGGGCGAGATCGTCGATCGCCTCATGGCGCCGATCCGATTGGTCGTGCGCCGGCGGTCGACATATGTTGGCCTGTTCGCGGCAGGTTGTGTCAAAATCTGACCCGCTTCCGGTTGATGGGCTTAGGGAAATGGTGGAACCCGCTAACCCTTTTCTCAACCGTCATTCGCTAGAGGCCGCGACCGCCTGGGTCGACGAGGCCCTCGATGCTCTAGATAGACAAGACGCTCCGCTGCGTACAGCTCGGGGACTGATGCTGTTAGAAGACATCCGCGCCATCCAACCGATCCCTGCCGAGGATCGCGCTGCGGTGGATGGATTTGCCGTGCAGGCGAGCGCGTCTTTGGGAGCCAGCGTCTATAACCCAATTCGCTTCCCGTCGATTGCGGTCGCGGGTGGCGATGCTTTGCCGGCCGGGACCGATGCGGTGGTCCCACGTGAGCTCGCCGAGCCCAATGGGGAAAGCCACATCGAGGTCGTCGAGGCAGTGGCGGCCGCCGATAACGTCGAACGACAGGGCGCCGTCGCGACGATCGAAGCGACACTGGTGCGCGCTGGTACGCGGCTCGCCGCGCGCCATATCGGGTTGCTCTTGATGGCCGGAATATCCCGGGTTGCGGTCGTCCGCCGGCCCCGAGTGCGGGTTTTGATCATCAAGCCGACAAAGGCCGGAGGATGGGTGGACAGCAACGGGCCGATGATAGGCGCTGCGGTCGAACGGGATGGCGGTGTCATCAGCGAATCCGTCGCGGTCGAGCGTAGCCCGACCGCGATCGCCGCGGCACTGGTCAAAACTGGTGTCGATATTGTGCTTGTCATCGGCGGCACCGGGCGGGGGGTCGACGACCATGCGGCGGCTGCGCTCGCCGCGGTCGGGCAACTCGCAGTTCACGGTGTGGCGCTATTGCCGGGCGAAACGACCGGCCTCGGGCAAACCGTCGGCGGAGTACCGGTGGTGCTGTTGCCGGGCGCACCGGCCGCCTGCCTGTGGAGTTACGAACTGCTCGCCGACGAGCAATTCGGCGGCTTGGTGGCCGTCATCCTGAGCTCCCGTTCCGATCGCGTGAAGTGATCACGACACGAAAAATCGTGTCGTCTCTCGGCATGGCTGAGATTTGCCCAGTCCGGTTTGGCGACGGTGAAGCCGTTGAACCCTTGCCCTCTTTCGCGGAAATCGGGCTCATGGGCGCGGTCGGTGCTGACGGCTTCGTGATCGTACCTCAAGGAAGCGAGGGGTTTCCGGGAGGTGCTCGGATCACCGTGCACCTATATGGGGAGTGCTGAGGCGAAAGCAGGGACAGCCATGAACGACATCCCGGCCGCTTTGCGGAGCCTTGCCCGCCAGGAGCAGTTTCTTGATGTGGTCGATCGAGACACCGCCACCGCGCGGTTTCATCGGCACCTAGAATTGCGCCCGCTCGGCGCCGAGACGGCGCCGTTGTCACAGGCGCTTGGACGGGGTCCTGGCCCGAGCCGTAATCGCCGTTGTTGACGTCCCCGGGTTCGATCGATCGAGCGTGGATGGGTTCGCGGTGCGCGCCGATGATACGGTGGGCGCAAGCGAACGTGCGCCGAAAACATTGGTCTTGAACGGTGAGATCCTTACTCCCGGCACGGTGCCCCAGCTGACTGTTGCATCCGGTACGGCGACGTTGATTGCGACCGGCGGGATGGTTCCGCGCGGGGCCAATGCTGTCCTCATGGTCGAACTCACCGAAACCCGGGATGAAGACGGCGGCACGGCGATTGAGGTGCGTGGGGCTGCGGCAGCCGGGCAATTCATCGCCTTTGCGGGCAGCGACCTGGCACGCGGCGAAATCGTTCTGCGCGCCGGCCAAATATTGACGTCGCGCGAGATTGGCATGCTGGCTGCGGTAGGTTGCGCTGCAGCCGAAGTGTGGCGGCGGCCGGTGGTCGGAATCATCTCGACCGGCGACGAGATCGTCGCGCCGGGTCAGCCGATCCGCACCGGCGCGGTTTATGACTCGAATGCCGCGATCCTTGCCGCTGCCGTCGAAGAAGCCGGCGGCCGGGCAAAGCAACTCGGCATCGGCCCCGACGATGAGATGGCCTTGTCCCGCCTTATCGACGAGGGACTTACTAGCTGTGACATGGTGATCCCTTCCGGCGGCACCTCGAAGGGAGCCGGCGATCTGTGCTACCGCGCCATCTCCTCGTTCCGTGATCCTGGGGTCGTCGTCCACGGTGTTGCGCTGAAGCCGGGCAAGCCGCTGTGCCTGGCTGTTACCGGTGGAAAGCCGGTCGTAATTCTGCCGGGGTTTCCGACGTCGGCGATCTTTACCTTCCACGAGTTTGTCGCACCGGTGATCCGCGCCTTCGGAGGCCTGCCGGCGCAACAGGCTGAACGGCTGCCAGCGACGTTGCCGATGCGCATCGCCTCGGAGCGCGGCCGTACCGAATATTTGATGGTGTCCCTGGTGCGTGCCGAAAATGAAACGGCGCTCGCAGCCTACCCCAATTCCAAGGGCTCGGGCGCCGTGACAGCTTTTAGCCAAGCCGATGGGTTCATTACCGTCGGCCAGCATGTCGAGAGCGTGCCCGCCGGCACACCGGTCGAGGTACAGCTGATCGGCCGGGCGCACCTCGCCGATCTCATGATCATTGGCAGCCACTGCGTCGGGCTCGATGTGCTGATCGACCAACTGCAATCCGAAGGAATCTCGGTCAAGGCGCTCAATGTCGGCAGCACCGGCGGGCTCGCAGCCGCCAAACGCGGTGAGTGCGACATTGCCACGATGCACCTGATGGACCCCGAAACCGGCGAGTACAATCGCCCGTTCCTTACTCCGCAGCTGGAGCTGATTTCCGGCTATCGCCGGCTGCAAGGCATCGTCTACCGCAAGGGCGACCCGCGCTTCGAGGGGCGGTCTCTCGAACAAGCGATCGATACGGCAATTTCTGCGCGGGATTGCTTGATGGTCAACCGCAACGCCGGCAGCGGCACTCGTATCCTGACCGACCGCTATCTCGCAGGCGCAAAGCCCGCAGGATACTGGTCACAACCGAAATCGCACAACGCGGTGGGTGTCGCCGTTGCGCAAGGTCGAGCCGATTGGGGGATCACAATCGAGACGATTGCCCGGCAATACGGCCTTGGCTTCATCCCGGCGCAGGACGAGCATTATGATTTTATCATGCCCAAGGCGCGGCTCGCTCGCCCCGCCGTGCAACGCTTTTGCGCAGTCCTGAACGAGGCGGCTACGCGAGACGCGCTGACCGAACTCGGTTTCAGGACCTGACCGTTTCGCTGGCGGTAGTAACCGGATTAGTGCTGATCCGCGAGTTGCACGCGCACGAGTGACCGTACGGTAAGGGGCAGCTGTTTGAAATCCTCTGGGCCAACAGCCCGGAGAGCTAAACGGGTGGTGTTGGTCCTGCGGTTGCTTGCAAAGTGAGGCGACGACCAAATAGTCCCGACCTGTGATCGCGATCCCGTCGCGGGGCTCCGGTCTCTTCGCCATTAGGGTGAGCATTTTACCAGTAAGCAATGCAAGCCGGGAAAATCGCCAGGCGACGCTGGTGATGAAAGGCTAACAGCTGGCAGCTGCGCTGCTGAGGCAGCCGAACCATGCGTTCGAGGCGGACTGGCACGTCATCCCTCCGGGATCAACCGCTTCTGGAAGAAAATTCGCTGCTGGTCGGGCGGATAATCGAGCCGGCCGAATTCACGATATCCGAATTTGGGATAAAATTCTGGCGCCTGGAATGAAAACGTGTCGAGCCAAGCGGAGTGGCAGCCGCGCTCGCGCGCGCGAACTTCCGCCAGGCGCAGCAATTCCTGGCCGATGCCGCGGCGGCGCAGATCGGCACGCACCCAGAGATCGTGGACGAAAAGCCAGTCGCCGTAGGTGCTGCCGGCCAGCCCCGCGGCGATGTTGCCATCCGGCTCGCGGACAAAGACGCCGAGCCATTGCCATTTCGGGTTGTGCAGATGCGGTCGATTATGCTTGCCGAGCTCGCGGCCAAGCCGGTTACGCGCGGCCGGCGAGGGGCGGTCCTCGATCGAGAGGTGCCAGCCGGGCGGCAAATCCATCAGCTCCTCCTCGGTTAGCGCGGTGGCCGCATGCTGTCGACAGGATAATCTAAGCGAACGGCCGGCCAATGCGGGTGTCCTCCCGGTGGGAGCGACGCCCGGGCACGCGGAAAGTCGGGGGCATGCGGTAAGGTCTGCGAGAAATTGCTCTCGGCGGGCACAAGAAGCGCGAGAAAGTTGTTCTTCGCGCGGGTGAATACATGCTCGAGCAGCGGCGTCCGGGTGTGGTTGCAGCTTGACTCGAACGTGCTGTCCGTAGCTCAATTAAGCATAATCGCGGAGGTCGCTATGGCGGAAAGCTCGAAGCAGCCACTTGGGTTCGACCTAAATGAGGCCCAGCTACGGGCGCTCTCCGAAATCGCGGGGTCGCGGCGGGTTCGGCTTACAGGGAAGGTTGTCGGGGGACGGTTCCAGGTCGACTTTGTCGCGTGCAACGCTCCGTTTATCGCATGCAACGCTCCCTTCGTTGCCTGCAACGCGCCATTCACGGCGTGTAACGCCCCCTTTAAGGAATAGCGCGATGGCCTCTGCACTCGCAGAGGCGGTCTCCAAAGTACCGTTTTTCCTGCCGGAGACATGGCCGTCGGAGCGCTTGCCGCAGATGACCCGGCTCATCTGCCGTCAGATCGAGGAGCAGTGGCCTCCCTTCGTTGACCATTGGTACGGCGAGCGTTACCGAGAATTCACGCTCGATCCCGATTGGCTGGCACGCTCGTTCCTCGCCAACGCCGACAAGGAAGCGGAAGGGTCACGGAAGCTTTGGAAGATCGCCGGCGGGTCGCGGAAGTTTCCCTTCGCCGATGCGGTCCGGGCGCATGCGGTCGACGAAGCACAGCATGCGCGTATGTATGTGGCAATGCTGGATCTCACCTTCCCGGGCGCGCTGTCGCCTAGGGATGCGGAGGCCCTGCTGGCCAGTTACCCTCTCTACATCGATGAGCAGCCACCCCTCGCTACGCTTGAGCGTGATCTGCAAAGCCTGCTCGACGATATCGTTCAGATGAACATCGGCGAAGTCCGGACCCGCATCCATCAGATGCTCCTGACGCCCGTGGCCCTTGCCGTGGCGCCGGCCGAAAACCGCGAGCAATTGAGTGCGGCGCTCGCGCGCATATACGCCGACGAGGGCCGTCACATCGTTTACACGGCCGAAATTCTGGAGACTTATTTCTCTTTGGGCCAGGGCCCGGCACTTCGCGCCTTGTACGCCCGGCGGCTGATGGACTTCGGCAATTTGACCCTGCAGGAGGTGGGCGTCGGCACCTTCGAATGATCCGCCGGCAAGAATTGGCATCCTCGACAGGATTCGACGCGACATCCTGGGTGCGGAGGTGTCTCGACTGCGGTCATCGGGCTTTGTCACCGTCGCGGCTCTTAATCGCCTGATTGATTGTCTTCGCCAGACAATTCCAACTGCTCTCTTGGATATCGGCTGCGGAAACGGCGGGCTCGGCATGTACGTCGCAACCGTCTTGGGTTGCCGCGAATATCTCGGCTTTGACGCCAGCCCGAACGCCATCTCGTCCGCCCACGCCATCCCGGTCCCAGTCGGACTGTCGGCTCGTTTTGAGGTAGCGGACTTCGGCCGCCCGCCTGTCAACACCGGATGCCCGCCCGCAGCCGCGCTGGCTTACGACTCACTCTACCTCGCCAAAGACCTTCCGGCGGCCCTGCGCAGCGTTCGAGTGCTCGGCGGCGAACGGAGTGGCCTATGGCTCACCGCCTATGTTGGCGAAGGCGTTCATGAAGCCGGGGTGCAGGGCCGCACGGAGAATGAATGGCGCGAGGCGTTAGCATCGGCAGGATTTGATATCGAGGGCGTAGAGGATGTATCCGCGGAATGGCGCGAATTCGGGCGGCGGCTCCATAACGCGCGCCTTGCCGCGTCGACAGCGGTATTACGCGAGCTTGGCACGGCAACCGGGTCACAGGCGCTTTGGATCAGCCGCAGGATGTTAGGCCTCGATGGGCGTATGTCTTTCCTCGGCTCGGTCAGGCGCGTGGAGATCTCCTCCCGCGTGCGGCGTTGAGCACAAAATCCTGCTCTGTTTCCAACGAAGGATGCCCCTCGCGCTATCGTATTTCACAGTGGCTGCCGCCGAGTTGCCCGCCAGGAAATCGCCCATCTAATGGATGCCCGTGACCTCGTACGCCAGCATGACGCGGTAGTCGCCGCCAGTGCGTCGTGCGGGTTTTTCGTCACTGCGCACATCTTCACGCCCGGTTCCGAGTGATACGCCGAGCGCCTGAGATCCAGCACTACTGCAGGATTTGCACCTGAACGTTTTTCTGCGAAGTACCGCGAATTTCACCACTACCCGTGCTGGTCAAATACCCCGATGCCGGCCCAGGAATAGACACGTGGGGGGCGCTTCAGAGTGGGCCGCCCGAGCCGTTGCGATCCCGCTGCCGACGGTCTAATACCGACCTGATTAGCTGCTGACCCGTTCGAGCCAGGGATAGGAACACAGGGATCGAATGCGTCCGGTTTGGCCGAGCAGCCAATTCCAGGCGTCACAGCAGGTGTCGACGATCTCGCCAGTGGTCTGGAAAACACAGTGCGAGAGGCGATTGTCTCTGAGATGCAGCCATAATCGCTCGATGGGATTGAGTTCGGGCGAGTAGGGCGGCAGGAAGATTAGGCTGAGGTTTTCCGGCACGACGAGATCGCCACTCGTATGCCAGCCCGCCTTGTCCATCAGCACAATGCCGTGCGCACCGGGCGCCACGGCTTGGCCGAGTTCGGCAAGGAACAGGTTCATTGCGGGGGTATCGAGCCGGGACATCACCAAAGCGACACCGGTGTCGCGTGCCGGGCATACGGCGCCGATGATCCAAGCCGACTGGTGGCCGGCATCCCGCAACCCGCGCGGGGTATGGCCGCGCTGCCACCAGACATAGCCGGTCCGCCCCTTCTGTCCGACCCGCGCCTCGTCCTGGCTCCAGATTTCAAACCGCTCGGCTTCGGGATGCGCCTGCGTGATTTCGGTCAGGCGAGCAGCACCCCTTTTTTTGAAGGCTTGCTGGGCCTTCTCGTTGCTCTGCGGGTGGCGCGGTCGGGTCTTCCGATGCGACAAGTCGAGCGACCACAACACTCTCAGCATTCCGGTGTCGCTATAGCTGACGCCCCAGCGCTCCTCCACCCACCGGCATAGATCGACGATCCGCCACCGCGTGACTTTGTCCACCGCCGGATCGGGACCGGCCAGGACTACCGCCTTCAATGCCGCCATCTGCCCTTCGCTCAGCTTCGGCCGGCGACCCGGTGCTGGCCGATTGCACAGCCCGGCAATTCCTTCCGCGTTGTAGCGGTGAACCCAGTCTCGCAAGGTCTGACGATCCATCCCGGCCAGCCGCGCCGCGCTTGCCCGATCCATCCCTTCCAGCGCGTTAGCGATCGCGATTAGCCGGGCGCTGACGCGACCGTCGCGCTCCCGCCGCGCCTGCCGGCGCAGCTCCTCCGGACTGATGTCATCCCGGATCGCCAGAGCACACATTGTGGTCCCCCATATCCCAACCACAACATCTGCTACTCGTGACTCTGCTCCAACGCAACCTTTTTGGCGAGTCAGCGTTAATTCAGGTCGGTATAAAGTCATCACGCCGGGCGTGGAATAGCTGCACAGCCTCGGCAACATTCTGACGAGCCATCGCCCGCGCCATCGACACGATTGGGGGGATCTGCGCTCGAACCGGTCTACCA
>Ga0306922_10004992_pt1 | contig 12619 bp, 10 predicted proteins | sample sta12Cox44000082_FD_203758 | JGI IMG/M metagenome (GOLD analysis project Ga0306922, IMG submission 203758) | Lab enrichment of tropical soil microbial communities from Luquillo Experimental Forest, Puerto Rico - statoxic.12C.oxic.44.000.082 (v2)... | ecosystem: Environmental > Terrestrial >... | reverse complement strand
CAATCTTGCCGCTCGCGCGATCGACCCCGATCTGCGTGTGTATTTTGAATGCGTGCCGCTTGATGCCCATCTGGAACTGCTGATAGCGGCTGTAGGCAAGCCGGACCGGACGATCCGGGAAGAACACCCCCGCCAGCGCGACCCACAACGGGAACGGGGTATGGTCGCGTCCGCCGAATCCGCCACCGACATAGGCGAATTGAGCGTTGATGCGCGTCGGCTTGAAGGCAGCGCTGGCTTCGCCCAGAAGGAACGCGATGGCTTCGGCGTTCTCGAACGGAGACTGCACCCCGAGCACGAGCTCGAGATTCTTTCGGCCTGCGTCGTACCAGGCGATGCCGCATTCCGGCTCGAGAAACATGCAGTCGTTTGATGGGTTCTCGAATTCGCGGTCCAGCACCAGAAGGGCCGGATTGCTCGCCGCAAGTTCAGCGCGGATCTGCTCGCCGTAGATCGCGGCCTTGGCGTAGGGCTGCGCCTTCGGCATCGCCAACGGTGCCCATACCGGGAGTTCCGTATTCTGGAAGTGTTCGGGGCTGACCAAACCGTCCTTGAACGTCGAGTAAACATCGGGCGCGTCAGGGGTCGGGCCGGCCACGCGCGTGAAACGATAAGCGCCGTAGTCAGGCGCCCTGATAGGGCCGGTTTCCTCGCCGAACTTCACGAAAGTTCCATCGCGCAGCGCAAGACGCGCCTGATCGAAGGCGTCGAACTGCTCGAAGATCAACAAAGCAACCGGCTGGCCGAGATACAGCGGCGTCGTGCCGACTGGGCAGAACAGATCGCCGGCATAGAATTCGGGAACCCTTGTGCCAATGCGCGCGAGATCGGCGGCGGTAACGACAACCGCGGGCTTCAACGCGCCACTCAGGCGCGAGAGATCCATTCCGGTGTAAACATGCGTGGCGTCCGGGGCCAGGATGAACATGGCGTGCGCGGTGTTCTGCGGCCAGCCCGGCAGATCGGCAGCGCGAAAATCGGACGCGTATAGCTTGGCCCCGGTGACCTTGGCGACGCCGTCGATGCGGCCCACGCCCGTCGCAGCGGGATTCCAGCCTTGTCTTCCAGGAAGTGTCTCGCGCGCGGCGAATCCGGGTTCCTCGGCTAAAGCCAACCGCGACAGGCTGACGGCGATGCCGCTCGCCGTAACCCATTTCACGAATTCGCGTCGAGAAACCTGCATCGCTCCACCTCTAAGTCGCACGGCACAATAAGGGCAAGGCTTAGCAACGTCGACCGCCGGGCAGGCCGTTTGTTGTCGCACGTCGCACAGGCGACGCGACAAGATCACGTTCAAAGCAAATAGCGCATTTACGGCTGCAACGCCGACTAAATGCGTCCCCGTTAACCCCCCATTAACTACGGAGCGCGCTAATCAGATTTGCCCCGCCGGCAAAATCCTTCGAGGCCCGTGGTGACAAGCGCGATTGCCGTTCGACCGCAAGCAGCGATGCGACTCCATGGCCGCTCCCTCATGGTGTTCGTGCTCACGCCGACGGCGCCCATCACCGACTGGTTGAGGCAGCTGGATAATCGTAGCGGCACCTCGCCCGCGTTTTTCGTCGGCCGGCCGATCATTCTCGATCTCGCAGCGGTTTCACTGAACGAATCCCAAATCGGGGAACTGATTAAAGAATTGACCGAACGCGGTATCCGGGTCATGGCGCTCGAAGGCATCGAGGCGGACGGGATCGGTGTCTCGCTGCCGCCGGTGCTCAAGAAAGGGCGCCCGGCGACCGGTGACGTTCCGCCGTCTTCGGAGAAAAGCGTCGGCGCGCGGCGCTCGCCGCGTCAGGAGCCGAGCTCGCTCCTGATCGAAAGTCCTATCCGGTCCGGGCAGTCCATCATCTTTCCCAACGGCGACATCACCGTGCTCGGCTCGGTGGCCTCGGGGGCGGAAGTCGTGGCCGGCGGGTCGATCCACGTCTACGGCGTGCTGCGCGGCCGGGCGATGGCCGGGTCCAGCGGCAACGCGCGGGCGCGTATTTTTTGCAGCCAGAACGAGGCCGAACTGGTCTCGATCGACGGCTACTACCGGACGGCCGAGGAAATGGACGCAAGCCTCCGCAGCCGGCCGGCGCAATGTTGGCTCGAAAACCGCGTCCTTGCGATAGCAGCGTTGGATTGAAAGATGGCGGAGAAAGAAAGCATGTCCAAGGTCATCGTGGTCACGTCCGGCAAGGGCGGCGTCGGCAAGACGACGTCCACCGCCGCGCTCGGCGCCGCGCTGGCGCAAGCCGGGCAGAAGGTCGCGGTGGTCGATTTCGACGTGGGGCTGCGCAACCTCGATCTGGTGATGGGGGCGGAGCGGCGCGTCGTGTTCGACCTCATCAACGTGGTGCAAGGCGTCGCCAAGATGTCGCAAGCGCTCATCCGCGACAAACGGCTGGAGACGCTGTGGCTGCTGCCGGCTTCGCAGACCCGAGACAAGGATGCCTTAACCGAGGAAGGCGTCGCAACCGTGATCAAGGAGCTGCGTGGGCAATTCGATTGGGTGATCTGTGATAGCCCTGCTGGAATCGAGCGCGGCGCAACGCTGGCGATGCGATTTGCCGACACGGCGGTCATCGTCACCAATCCGGAAGTTTCGTCGGTACGCGATTCGGATCGCATCATCGGACTGCTGGATTCCAAGACCGAGAAGGCAGAAAAGGGTGAGCGCATCGAGAAGCACGTCCTCATCACCCGCTATGACGCGCAGCGCGCCGCGCGGGGCGAGATGCTCAATATCGAAGACGTGCTCGACATCCTCTCGACGCCGCTTCTGGGTATCATTCCCGAAAGCGAGGAAGTGTTGCGCGCATCCAATCTCGGCTCGCCGGTGACCATCAACAATACGACGAGCGCTCCGGCTCGCGCCTATCTCGATGCCGCCCGCCGACTCAAGGGCGACGACGTCCCGATGACCGTCCCCAACGATCGCAAGGGCTTGCTCGACAAGCTGTTCGGACGGAGAGCGGCATGAACGTGTTCAACGGCATGAACGTTCTCAACCTGTTCCGGCGTCGCAGTTCCGCCCCGGTCGCCAAGGAGCGACTGCAGATCCTGTTGTCCTACGAACGGGCGGCCCGCGGTCAATCCGATCTGCTCGCGGTCCTGCGCGAGGATATCTTAGCCGCGCTCACCAAACACATCACCGTCGAGCGCCAGAACGTTCAGGTGCGGATGGATCGCGGCGAGAGCGTCTCGACGCTCGAGATCGAGGTCGAAATTCCGAATTCAACGGGCACGCTCCTGGCAACAGGAACGTAGGCCGTCCAGTCGCTGCGGTCGTGGCCGGCTTGTCCGGCCACGCACATCTTCCTCCCAAGCAACAGGCCACAATAAAGACGTGGATGCCCACGACGATCCCCGGCCAAGTCCGGGGACGCGCATGACGGGCGAGAAAAGACAATCCGACCTGATCCGTGCAAGCGCAAACGTTTTGCCGTCCCTGCGCCGCGGGCGCGGCAAGCGACGGCCTCGGTTGGCAACCAGGAACGCTCCTAGCCCACGGCTCGCTCCAATCGTTTCAAGGCTCAAAAGGCAAGCGCCCGCGCTCCTCGCCTTCGCCTGCCTCACACTCGCAGCCGAGCCCGCTCGCGCCATCGTCGGCGGCGCACCCTTTGCCGACCAGACAATTGCGCGTCACGTGGTTCTGATCGTGGGCGCGGACCATCTGTGCAGCGGCGTCGCCATCGCGGCCGATCTTGTGCTGACCGCCGCACACTGCGTGCCGAGCACCGGCAAATATCGGCTGATGACGTTCGACGGCCGCCGCCCTGCGATAAAGGACGCGGCGAGCGTTGCCGCCCATCCGCAGTTCTCGCCTCGCGCCGATGCTCCCGACTTGGCTCTTGTTAAGCTCGCGGCGCCGCTGTCGAGTCTTGCCCCTGTCGCGTTCAGCGACCGCCGTGCTCCGCCTTCGGTCGGAGACCGCTTCATCGTCGCGGGCTTCGGTGTCGGGGTGCAAGGAGATCGCCGGACCGCCGGCAAGCTGCGCGCGGTCACGCTGGTCGCGACCGACCGGCCCAGCTCCCAGCAGCTCAGCCTGATCGATCCAAAAAAGCTCGGCGACAGCGCGGGCTTCGGGGTCTGTAACGGTGACTCCGGCGGCCCGGTGTTCGATGAACACGATCGCGCGCTCGTCGGCATCGTGAGCTGGTCGGGGCGGTCCGACGGCGAGCCGGGTTGTGGATTTGTCAGCGGCGTCATACCGCTCGCCCGCTACCGCCACTGGATCCTGGAAACGGCGGCCCGATTGGGATCGCCGCTGGAGCCATGATCCGGATCGCGATCGTTCTCGCTTGCACCTTTACGCTTACATCGTCGCTTCCGGCCATGGTGGGCGGCGCGCCGTCTGCCGGCGAAGAGGCGGGGCGAGCGGTCATGATGCTGACCGGCTCGCACGGCACGTTCTGCTCCGGCGTCGCGCTTACGCGCAGTCTTGTTCTCACGGCAGCGCATTGCGTGCTGCCGGGCGCCGACTACAAGCTGGTCGAATTCGATAGTGCCCGGCAGCCCCTGCTCAAAGACGTTGCGACCATCACGCGCCATCCCGGCTTCGACGTCAACGCGGTGTTGCGGCATCGCGTCACCGCCGACGTTGCGCTCATCAAGCTCGGCGCGCCCCTGATGGTTCTTCCAGCGCGGCTGGCACCGGAAGGCGTTGCGGTCACAGCCGGGGACCCCTTCGTCGTGGCAGGATACGGAGTCGCCGTTCGTGGCGATGGCAAGACTGGCGGCGTCGTACGCGCTGCGAGGCTCGTCGCCACCGGACAACCTGGAACATTGCAAATCAGGCTCGCCGATCCCGCGGGCAAAGGCGAACGCGCCGGGCTCGGGGCCTGCACCGGTGATTCAGGCGCGCCGGTCTATCGGGAGGTCGGCGGCACGTTGGCGGTCATCGGCGTGGTGAGCTGGTCGACCGGTCCGGCATTGAGCGAGGGCTGCGGCGGCCTGACCGGCGTCACCCCGCTCATGCGTTACCGCGCATGGATCGTGGAGCAGGCGGCGAAACTAGGCTCGCCGCTGCCGCCCTAAGCCGAGCTCCATTGCGCCCCTGCGAGCGGCGGGGCAAAAGCGCGGGCCCGGGCCGCTGTTGCATGGACCCCTGCTCCGTTGTGATCGCATGAATTTCGGGCCATAACGTCGTATCCCGTTAAGTCAACACGGCAGGTATCCATGCCCCGCACCATCCGGCTGCAAAGCGACAGCAACGCCCATGACCGTCCCTGGCGCGTCGCGGTGGAGCAAGGCTTCTTCGCCGAAGAGGGCCTCGACGTCGTCTATCACGAGGACAACCCCAAGGGAGTCGACGGCCGGGTCAAAGACTTCGCCCACCGTTGGAAGGAGACGCAGCTGCAGCAGGGTGCGCTCGAGGTCTATCCGGTGTGCGAATGGGGCGCGATCGAGCGCGTGCAGCAATTGGGACGAGGCAAGATTATCGGGCTCGATGCCACGGTCCGCACCGGCGCGATCATGGTCCGGAAGGATTCGCGCGTGCAGAGCCTTGCCGAGCTGCGCAACGTGCCGATCGCGGTCACCTGGCATGCCGGTACGTTTTATGCCGCCATTGAAGCCATGGAGGCGGCCGGCGTCCCATTCGCGGAGATCAAGCTCGAACATGCGGCCGACCGCTTGGATGCTTTGCTCAGCCGCCGGAACGAAGCGGCTGCGCTCATGGAACCACTGGTGAGCCGTGCGGCAGCCGCGGGCTGCCGGAAAATCGCGGACCTGCGCTGGCGCGGCGGCATCGTCGCTGGCGAGGACGTCGACGCAGAGACCGCGGAAAAGCTGCGGCGCGCGCTCAACCGCGCGATCAAATGGCTGTGTGAGAACGATGAACGCTCGCGAGCGGAGCTCTTGCGTGATTTGTCGCCTGAGCTGCGCAAAGATGGACTCCTTCCGGAACTGACCGGCGTGAAAAGTTACCCATCGGCCGAGTTCGAGACGAAGGTCGAATGGATGCTCAAGCGCGGCTTTTTGCCTGCGGCGCCCAGCTACGAGGATAGCGTGCGAGGCGAGTAGTGCGCCGAGATCGGCTACCGCGCTATTCCGCCGGCGTTGGGGGCGCCTCCGCCGAGACCCGCGGCGGGCTGGCGACAGGGCCCCGCAGCGGACGCTCTTCCATCAGCAGCACGGCGGCGAGCGCCGCAACCAAGAAAGCATCGGCAGCGACGAACACGAACCGGAACATGGCCGCAACGTCGACGCCGGCGGCCTTCGCGCTCTCGACCAAGAACTCCACCCCGGCGCCGCGTTCGGGCGCGGTGCCCAGCGCGGCGAGAAGAATCGCGCCCATAACCGCGACCGCAAGCGTGCTCGCAAGCGAACGGAAGAAATTCATGGCGCCGGTCGCGGTCCCGACCTGGTGCGTGGGCACGGCGTTTTGGATGGAAACCGTTGCGACCGGGTAGACCGTACCGGCGCCGAAGCCGATGAGCGTCAGCGCAATGATCACGCCGGAAAGCGACATGTCAGGCCGGATGACGAGCACCGTAACGCTCGCGATCGCGATGATCGCGCCTGCAATCGCCGACACCTTGTAACGGCGCAGATACATCATCGAGCGCCCCGACAGCATCGATCCTGGCGTCGTCATCAGGACGATCGGTATCAGCGCGAGGCCCGCTTCGGTCGCAGAAAGCTTGTGCACGACCTGAAAGTAGAAGGGCATGTAAACGGTGAGCCCCAGCACAGCGCCGAGCATCCATGACGTCGCGGCGGTACCAGCGCGCATCACCGGATTGCCGAGCACGCTGAGCGGCAGAAACGGCTCGGGTGCGAGCCTGAGCCACCAAACGAAGGCGAAACTGAGCGCCAGCGAAATCGCAACGAGGCCGAAGATAGTCCAGGAGATCCACGGCACGCGGGTACCGCCCGATGTGAGCGCAATGAGGAACATGGTGGCGGCCACGATCATCAACGCCGCGCCGACCATGTCGAGTTGGTGCGGCCGCTCGTGGCGCGGCAGGCGCTTCATGGCGTGATACGTGAGGAGTGCCGCCAACAGCCCAAGAGGCACGTTGAGCCAAAAGATGACCGACCAATGCGCGTATTCGGCGATCGCGCCGCCGAGGGCAGGTCCGGCGAGGCCGGCCACGATCCATGACGTGCCCATATAGGCCTGATAGCGGCCACGCTCGCGCGGCGTGATCATGTCGGCGATGGTCGTCTGCGTGAGGGGCACGATGCCGCCGCCGCCAATTCCCTGCAGGGTGCGGCCGACGATCAGTATCGTCATGTTGGGCGCCGCCGCGGATACCACCGAGCCCGCCAGAAATAAGCCGATCGCGAGCAGCATCATGCCGCGGCGGCCATGGATGTCGGAGAGCTTGCCGTAGAGCGGCGACACCACCGTGGATGACAGCAGATAAGCAATGATGACCCACGACAGGTTCTCGAAATTACCGAAGTCGCGTCCGATCGTAGGTAGGGCCGTGGCGACGATGGTCTGATTGAGCGCCGAGAGGAACATGCCCAGCATCAGGCCGTAGAAGATACTGCGCACGTCCGCCCTGGTCAGCGGCGAGTGCGGCGTGGCAGGCATGAGCTCGGCTTTAGAAGGTTCGTCTCGGCTCGGGAACGTCATTCGAAGCGGAATTGGGTCAATCGATTGCTGCGAGCGTGCGTTGTTTCGTCCGTTGCTTCGTATGGCCCTCGCCCAGGGTTGGTGCAACCGGCTCGTGCACAGAGCAGGTATGACGCTGCCCCAACGTTTTGTTTGGCGGCCAGACCGAGCTAATCGGCCCGCGTCGGCGAGCGCGCGGAGCCGCGCAGCGGCCGCTCCTCGAGCGTCAGGACGGAGACCAACGCAACCGCAAGGCAGAGAATCGCAGTGGCAAAGACCCAGCGGAAGGCTTCAGCCGCGTCGGTTCCCGCCAGTATCGCGCCCGCCGAAACCCCGCGGACGACGGGCGTGCCCGCGAGCACGATGGCGCCGAAAGCGGTGACGATGAAGGTCGAGCCCAGGGCACGAAAGAAGTTCATCGTGCCGGTTGCAACGCCAAGCTGATGCAGGGCTACCGCATTCTGCACCACCACGACCGTGAATGGGAACATCGGCCCCAGTCCGAGCCCCACGAGCGCGATCAGCCCAAGCGCAGCCCAGGCTGAGAAGCCAGTCGGCGCGAGCGCAAGCGGGATCAATGCTGCCATCGCGATCAATAGCCCGACAAGCGGGACCCACTTGTAATGGGTGAAGCGCACGAGCAGCCGGCCGCCGACGATCGACGTGACGGTGGCAGCGCTTTGCAGCGCGATGATCCCCCAGGCCGATTCGCTTACCGAGAGACCAAGCGCAAGCTGGCCATAGAGCGGAAGGATGATGCTAAGCGCGATAACCAGGCCGACGGCGAAGCAACCTGCCGCGGTGCCTGCGCGGGTGGCACCGTCACGCAGCACCGCTAGGGGAATGAGCGGCTCCTCCGCGGTCATCACGCGCCATGCAAACGCCGCCCATAGCATGATGGAGGCGACGAAGAGACCGAGGATCTGTGGCGAGGTCCAGGCATAGCGCCGCCCACCCCAGGTGAGCGCAAGCATGAACGCGATCGCAGCCCCCACCATCAACACGGCGCCGAGCGCGTCGAGCTTGTGTCGACGATCGTGGCGAGGCAGCCGCTGTAGCACGTTGTGGGTGAACAGAAAGGCCAGCGCGCAAATCGGCAAGTTGAACCAGAAAATCCACGACCAATGCAGATGCTCGGCAATAAAGCCGCCGATGAGCGGGCCGCCCACCGTCGACACGATGAACGTCGAGGATGTATAGGCTTGATAGCGCGGCCGATCGCGCGGCGAGGCAACGTCGCCGATAATGGTCTGCACTAGCGGCATCAGCCCGCCGCCGCCGAGACCCTGAAGCGCACGGGCGAAAATCAGCATCAGCATCGACGGCGCCAGCGCGCAGACCAGCGAACCGCCGGCATACACGCCGATGGCGATCAGCATCATCGTGCGGCGGCCGTGGATGTCGGAGAGTTTGCCGTAGAGCGGCGTCACCGCGGTCGCGCACAGAAGATTGGCGGTGACGACCCACGACATGTTCTCGACGTCGCCCAGGCTCGCGGCGATCGTCGGCAGCGCGGTCGCAACCATCACTTGGTCGAGGGCCGCGAGCAGCATCGTGAGGAGCACGCCCACGACGATGCGGCGTGCTGCATCATGGTCGAGGTAGTCCGCCAACGGCGGCGTGAGCGGATCGCGCATGGGTCTCGCCTGGCGCCGGCCCGGGCGGCGAGGCGCGCTGCGATCTAGGCGGGGAACGGCGGTGGCGACAAGATGACGGATAGCGCGGGCGGCATGCAGCGAGGCGCGGCCTATCGCCGTGATGGCGGCTTCCTCGCCGCCTTGGGCATGCGCGCGGGCCAGCTCACGATGCGATCCTCAAGTTCGTCGTCCTTGACCTCATCCTCGCTCGCGCCGACGCGCCCGCGCACCGAGATCCCGGCCTGGTGCACCGTCTCGGGATCTCCGGAAACGAGCGGGTGCCACCAATAGAGATCGCGCCCGTCGGCCAGCAGGCGATAGGCGCAGCTCGGCGGCAACCAGACGATTCGGTTTATGTTTCTGGGGGTTAGCCTAACGCAGTCCTTAACCTTGGCGGTTCGGTTGGAATAGTCCCGGCAACGGCAGCTGCTGCTGTCGAGGAGCCGGCAGCCGACGTCGGTAAAATAGGTCCGAGAGGAGTCGTCGGCGTCCTCCAGCTTGACCAAGCAGCATCGCCCGCAGCCGTCGCACAGGCTTTCCCATTCGGAATCCGTCATTTGTGCCAATGACTTACGGCGCCAGAACGGGATCTCGTCGTCACTCATTTTGCGGCCTTCCTAGCGGAGAGTCCTGCCGCACGCGGCGCCATTGCCCCATCGCGTGCTATTCATCTTGTGACCGTCTCGCCATAGTTTGGAACCCCAGGATCGGTTAAAAACTTTCGAGACGGTCGGGGACTCCACCCTGCCACAGACTAGAGGGAATCTTGCGCAACCTGTTCCAACGCGGCGAGAATCGGGTCAGCTGGAAGGTCAGGCTGCAGCGCTTTCTGCTCGATCTCGATGCCCGCATCGACTTTGGGCTGTACCAGGCCAAGACCTGGGGACGCGAGCTTTACGAACGCTTCACGGTCTTCATGGACCGTTTCCATGTCTCCGGCTGGCGGCGCTGGTATTTCGTCGAGCCGCTCTCGGAATGTCTCACCCTCGGCAATGCCGGCGCCGTGGTCTTGCTGGCGCTGGCGATCCCAGCCTTCCGTGAAACCGCCGACGACGACTGGCTGAAGAAATCCGAACTCGCCGTCACGTTCCTCGACCGCTATGGCAACGAAGTGGGCTCGCGCGGGATCCGACACAACGACGCGATCCCGCTCGATGAGTTTCCCGATCACCTGATCAAGGCGACGCTCGCCACGGAAGATCGGCGCTTCTACGAGCATTTCGGCATCGACTTTCCCGGCCTGTTCCGCGCAATGCTCACCAACGCGCGCGCCGGCGGCGTGGTTCAGGGCGGATCCTCGATCAGCCAACAATTGGCCAAGAATCTGTTCCTGTCCAACGAGCGCACGATCGAGCGCAAGGTCAAGGAGGCATTCCTAGCGCTTTGGCTCGAAGCGCGACTGCCCAAGAACGAGATTCTCAAACTGTATCTTGATCGCGCCTATCTCGGCGGCGGCACGTTTGGCGTCGATGCCGCCGCGCAGTTCTATTTCAACAAGTCTGCGCGTGACGTGAACCTGGCCGAAGCAGCGATGCTTGCCGGCTTGTTCAAGGCGCCATCGCGATTCGCACCGCACATCAATCTGCCAGCGGCGCGCGCCCGCGCCAACGTGGTCCTCGACAATCTGGTCGAGGCCGGATTCATGACCGAGGGGCAGGTATTCGGCGCTCGCCGCAATCCCGCGATGGCGGTGGATCGGCGCGACGAACGCTCGCCCAATTATTACCTCGACTGGGCCTACGACGAGATGAAGAAGCTCGTCGAGACGTTGCCGAAGTCGGTGCATGAGCGCGTATTCGTGGTCCGCCTCGCGCTCGATACCGACCTGCAGAAGCACTCGGAAGAAGCCTTGCAAAACTCGCTCAAGCAGTACGGTCACGAATACAAGGCCAAGCAAGGCGCCGCCGTGCTGATGGACATCGACGGCGCGGTGCGCGCGATGGTCGGCGGGCGCGACTATAGCGAGAGCCAGTTCAACCGCGCGACCGATGCCCTGCGCCAGCCCGGCTCCTCGTTCAAGCCGTATGTCTATGCGACCGCGCTGATGAACGGATTCAAGCCCACCTCGATCGTGGTCGACTCTCCCGTCTGCATCGGCAACTGGTGTCCCAAAAACTACGGCGGCGGTTTTGCCGGCTCGATGACGCTCACCGAGGCTCTGAAGCGTTCGATCAATGTCGTCGCCGTCAAACTTTCAATTGCGGTTGGCAATGGTAACCCCAAAGTCGGCCGCGCCAAGATCAGGGACATCGCGCGCAAGGCAGGCCTGCGCACTCCGCTTCCCGATACGCCGTCGATGCCGATCGGCGCCGACGAGGTGACCGTACTCGACCATACCGGTGGTTATTCGATGTTCCCCAATCTCGGTAAGGCGCAGACCCCGCATGCCGTCCTCGAAGTGCGCAGCGGCGCCGGCGAGTTGATCTGGCGCTGGGATCGCGATGGGAAGAAGCCGGTGCAGGTAATCACGCCGCACGTTGCCACGGATATGATTATGATGATGAACAAGGTGGTGGAGGAAGGCACCGCCCGGCGGGCCATCCTCGACGGCATCAAGGCCGCGGGCAAGACCGGCACCACCAACGCCTACCGCGACGCCTGGTTCGTTGGATACACCGGGAACATGATCTGCGGCGTCTGGTTCGGCAACGACGATTACACCGTCATGCACCAGATGACCGGCGGCTCGCTGCCGGCAATGACCTGGCACGAGATCATGGCGTATGCGCACCAAGGCATCGAGCTCAAACCGCTACCCGGCCTCGGCCCGCAAGCGCCGTCGGTGGCGCGAGCGGCGGTAGCCGAGGGCAAGAAGGACGGCGACGCAGCGCCGACCCGCCCAAACTCCATTCTCACCAAGCGCGGAGCCGATGCCTTGGTGCGGCTCGAGCGGCTGATGGACGACGCCACGCGCGCCCTCGCCGCCCAAGGCCAGACGACCAAAGCTTCGGAGAATACGAACTCCCAAGGAAACTTTGCGTCCGCGTCCGATCGATCGCCGCCGGATCGGACTCGCGGTCATTGAAGCCGGCCGGCAGCTTTTGCTAACCCCTCGCTCCAACGGCTACGCCACCGGACCAAACGTGCCTTTGCTTTTCGGAACCATGCTTGCGCTTGCGATTGCGGCCATGGCCGGCCTTGGCGCGACCTGGATCTCCCTGACGCGAGGCAGCGCCTATGGCGGCGTCAGCATCGGCGCATGGACGGGCTGGCCCAAGAACGGGACGCCCGGCATCGACCCTTATGCGCGCGCCATGGTCGCGCGCACCGGCGAATTGCCGGTTGGCTCGGGGGATGGGGTGGCATTTTATGCCCGCACCGATGATGCGGGTCAGCCGCTCGATGGCCGCTGCGACGTTCTGCTAAGCGGGACCACCCCGCAAGCGCGTTTTTGGACTATCACGCTGTACGATCCTGAAGGCCGCCTCGT
>Ga0306922_10004984_pt1 | contig 12630 bp, 9 predicted proteins | sample sta12Cox44000082_FD_203758 | JGI IMG/M metagenome (GOLD analysis project Ga0306922, IMG submission 203758) | Lab enrichment of tropical soil microbial communities from Luquillo Experimental Forest, Puerto Rico - statoxic.12C.oxic.44.000.082 (v2)... | ecosystem: Environmental > Terrestrial > Soil... | reverse complement strand
AACCTTAACGCGAAACAGCCCCCGGCGCGGTGCCGGGGGCTGTCGCCGTGTCAGGGCTGGGGGCAGCCGGAGGGGGCGAAGATCCGGTCGACGGTGACCATGAGGGTGGCGTCGGCGCGGAGCCGCAGCCGCCGCGCCGCCGCCGTCTCGTGGGCGGGGGGGAACGCGGTGATGAGGTATTCCCAGAGGATGACCTGGCGGTGCCGGTTGCCGTTGATGGCCTGGCAAAGCTGGGTGGTGGTGGCGGCGTTGTGGAACCCGAGGTAGTACGCGCCGCTGGAGGTGAGCAGGATCAGGAGGGTGAGGTAGATGATGTGCCCCCGGCCGGCGAGCCGGTTCACCAGTTCCATGTCAGGTGGCCGGAGGTGGCGAGGAGGATGGCGGCGCCGGTGGTGAAGGCGATGGCGGCGAGGACTCCGATTCGCCACCAGGCCCGGGCAGCAAGGCCCGCAGGTGGGCGGCGACGGACGGCACGGTGAGCGCCAGGCCGGTTCCGAGGAGCAGCCCGGAGGGGTGGAGGGAGGCGTAGAGCACCTGCCTCCAGATGATCCACAGGCCGGTACCGCTCACGCATATGTCTCTCACCAGATCGAAAATCGCCCGGAGCCACCAGCGGTGCACCTCGTCTCGTTTCCGCGGCCGGCTGGCCGCCTCGGAGGGGCCTAGGTGGCTGTCGGGGTGACCGGCGGCGCGGGCGCGTTAGGCACGGCCCACACGCCGGCGGCGGCGGCGGCGCCGAGGACGACCGGCAGCCACTGGGCGCCGCTGGCGCCGTACTTCCACTGCAGGTAGACGATCACCTGCCCGGCGAGGGCGGTGAGGAACTTCGCGTACCGCGCGGGGAGTTTCACGGGTGCCTCCATGCTTGCGTCAGTTCTCGGTCCACCAGCGGGAGTGGGTGAGCGGTGTGGCGTGGCCGGCGAGGTTGTGCGCGTCGTCGGGGTGCAGTTTCTGCTGCAGGGCGAGCCACGCGAGGACGTCCATCCGGCGGGACGCGGCGATCCCGCCGAGGGTGTCCCCGGCCGCGGTGTAGTGCGCGGTGCCCCTCGAGCTCGCGCCGGAGACGTGGGCCAGCCACGCGCTTGAGAACACGTCGGTGTCGAACCAGGTGCCGGAGGACCATTGGACGGCGACGACCGGGAACGGGCCGGCGGCGTTGAGGACGTCGGCGAACGCCTGCGCCTTGGTGAGGTCCCAGTTGGCGACCCACAGCCCGACCCCGGTGGTGACACCGCCGGCGATGAGGGCATTGACGACGGGGGTGACCTCGCTGGCGGAGGCGTAGACGGCGGGCCACCGCTGCCCCGGCCGGGTGGCGGCGCCGTAGTCCGCCATGGCGCGCTTGGCCCAGCCGGGGCAGTCGCCGGTGGTGGCGGCGCCGCGCTCGACGTCGAGGACATCGGCCGTCGGGTCGGACGCGGCGGGGTCCTGGTCGATGCGGACGGTCCCAGGGTGGGCGGTGAACTGGGCGGCGGACCAGGGGACGGGGCCCGAGCCGGTGGAGTACCCGGCGAGCTGCGCCCCGGCGGGGGCGTGCTGGAGGTTGGCGCCGATGACGTCGTAGCCGACGGTGGCACCGCCGCGGGCGATGAGGCCGTGCGGAAACAGTTCCATGCGGTCTCCCTTGTGTCTCTCTAACATCATCGCGCACCACCAGCCCCGCGCGCCGCAGGCGGCTGGCTTAGGTGACGGGCGCGGCGAGCTGCACGGCGGCGATGGACCGCATCGGGCAGGCATAGATGACCGGCGGCACGGAGGTGTCGGCGAACTGGAACCACACGTCGCCGGGGGTGATCATCTGCCCGGTTTGCGGGTCGGTGAACGCGGGGTCGATGACGGCGTCCAGGGTGCCAGGCGTGAGGGTGACCCAGGCGCCGTCGATGAGCATGACGGCGGTCGCCGCCGACAGCGAGACGGGGGCGCTCACAGTGCCTCCTACTGTGTTTCGAGGGCCCGGAGGCGCCGCAGGATTTTCGGTATGGCCTGGTGGATTTTGAACGGGTACCGGCCGGCGGTCATGGTCAATGTTTCGAGGCCGCTGGCGTCGATGCTGAAGTCCATTTCGGTGACGGGCAGCTTGTCGTTGACAGCGAGGCGCCCGGCGCCGATGCGGACGGTGACCAGGTCGCCGATCCACAGCCAGTCCGGTCCCTCCCAGGCGCCGGGGTGCAGGGTGATCGCATAGGCGGGGAGGATGACCTGCTGGTCGTTCAGGTACCAGGCCGCGGCCCGGTCCAGCGACGCCTGGGAGGTGTGCTGGGTGCCGATGACCTGGTCCCACCGGCCCTCCAGCCGGGTGGCGATGTCGGACACGTCGAGGGCGCCGGCGGACCCGGGGCTGGGGGTGTCGCTGATGCCCTGCCCGGTGACGAACACGCTGTTCGCGTACACCGAGGGGTCGGTGGTGCGCTGAATGGAGGCCACCTGCCCGTCGCCGAAGGCGAAGATGAGCCCGTTGTCGGCGCCGCGCTGCGGCGACCACATGTCCAGCCGCAGGTCGGACTGCCCGTAGGGGGTGATGTCCCAGTCAGCGCCGGGGGTGAGCTGGCACAGGTCGTCGATGACGGTGCCGGCGAAGTCCTGGCGGATGTAGTTGATGGTGGCGGCGATGCCGAGGCCGGCTTTCCCGGCCCCGCGGGCGATGCCGAGGTTCCCGCCGGGGTAATGCTGGATGCCGGCGTCGCCGCCGGCGCCGGCCTGGATGAGGTCCCAGGCGATGTCGGCGATGTCCGCATTGGTGAACGGGGGGCCGCCGCCGTAGGCGAAGGACCGGCGGCGCAGCACCTGCCGGTAGTCCACCGCGGCGGGCTGCAGCCGGTAGGAGGACGCGTCCAGGTTGTCGGTGCACCCGGTCAGCCGCAGGCACGCGAGCAGCCGGGGACCGAACATGACCTGCACGTCGCACTGCAGCTCGGCGACCGCGGAGGCGGCGGGGGCATTGCCGTCGATGTCGAACGCGGCCTCGTGGTAGTTGCCGGGGCCGGCGCGCATGGTGAGGGTGCGGGACTGCGCCTGGGTGATCTCGGCGAGGTAGGTGCCGTCGGGCTGCGGGGCGGCGAGGAGGAACCGCCAGGGCCCTTTCGGCGGCCCCGGGGCCGGGGGGAGGACGTCGATTTCGAAGGTGCCGGTGCTGCTCTGGACCGGGTTCGCCGGGTAGGTCGCCGGGTAGAGCGCGGGGTAACCCAACGGTCACAGCCCCCACAGCTGCACCCATGCGACTGCGGCGCCGGCGGTCAGGGCGGTGTTCTGCTGCACGACCACGGTGGAACCGGGCTGGACGAGTTTCTGCTGGGAGAACGACGACACGCCGGTGCCGCCGCCGCCGGCGAACAGCGATGTGGTGGTGGCGGTGCCGTCGGGGACGTTCCAGGTGACCTGGATGGAGCCGCCGGTTTCGGCGGAGGTGACCCGTTGCACGGCGACGCAGGAGAACTGGTGCATGGCGCCGTCGCTGGGCACCGACCAGGACACGATGGTGCCGGTGCCGTTGACCAGGGTGTACCCGGTCACGGATGTGGCGCCCTGGATGACGAGGCCGCCGAGGGCGCCAAGCGCGGCGGTGGCAGTCGCCTGCCCGGTGCCGCCGTTGGCGATCGACAGCGGCAGGGTGAACGGCAGGTCGGCATTGGCGAGGGCGCGGAGGGTGATGTGGGTGCCGTTCCCGGCGAGGACCCGGTTGCTGGTGACCCCGCCGGCGAGGGTGTCGATGGTGCCCTGGACGGTGACGGTGCCGCCGCCGGCCGCGGCGCCGGTGATGACTGCCAGGCAGTCGACGATGGAGTTGTTGTCACCGGCGGGGTCGGGGGTGCCGGGGGAGCGCGTGTCGGAGGGCAGCGTCGCCATGGCGGCTCCTTTTAGACGTCGGTGACGGTGACGGTGAAGTGGAAGTCGCCGGTGGCGAGCAGGGTGCCCGCCACGGTGCCGTTGCCGTTCAGCGTCAGGCCGGGCGGCAGGGAGCCGGACAGGAGCGCCCACGTGTACGGCGGGTTGCCGCCGGTGGCGGTGAACTGCGCGGAGTACGGCTGCCCGAGCCGCCCGGGGGGCAGGGCGGTGGTTTCGATGACCAGCGGGGCGGTGACCGGGATGTGGATGGACAGGGCCGCGGTCGCGGCGGCGGCGAGGGTGTCGGTGGCCTGGACGGTGAAGGCGTAGGTGCCGCCGGCGAGGGGCGTGCCGGAGATGGTGCCATCGGACACGGACTGGACGAACGGGCTGGTGAGCGCCAGGCCCGGGGGGAGGGCGCCGGCGACGATCTGCCATAGGTACGGCGGGGAGCCGCCGGCAGCGGAGACGGGCTGGGCGTAGGGCTGCCCGACGGTGCCGTCGGGCAGGGATGCGGTGGTGATGGCAAGGGCTGCGGCGATGGTGATGGTGAACTGCGCGGACGCGGTCTGCGTGGCGGAGTCGGTGACGGTGACGGTGAACTGGTAGGTGAAGGGGTAGCCGGGCGCGCTGGCCTGGACGGTGCCGGACAGGATGCCCGTGGCCGGCTCGAGGAGGACGCCGTCGGGGAGGGCGCCGTTGGTGACCGCCCACGCGTACGGGGGGGCGCCCCCGGAGGCGCCGATGGTCACCGGCCCGTAGGCGATGCCGGCGGTCCCGCCGGGCAGGGGTGCGGTGGTGATGGAGACGGGGGTGGCGGCGAGGGCGTAGAAGGTGGCCACCGACGCGGCCCAGGAGGTCATGGTGCCGCCGGAGCCGGGGGTGATCGTCCCGGTCACGCTGGCCGGGCCGGCGGTGATGCCGGCCTGGTAGTACATGGCGAACGACAGGCTGACGTTGTTCGCGGTGCCGTCGGTGGTCCAGCCGCCGGGTGCCGTCCACCCTTGCCCGGATGGCTGCACGGACCAGAATGCGCCGAAGAACGCGGCGGCGAGGCCGCCGGTGTAGGTGTTCGCGGCGGCAGCGGTGACCGGCAGGGACGTGGCGCTGACGGTGGCCGACGCGGTGCCGGTCTGGTCGAGGTACTGGATGGTGCCCGTGCCGGAGGAGTATTCGGCGAGCTTCCCCTTGATCGTCGCCGCCGGGTTGGAGCAGGTGAACGTGGCGGTGGCGGCGGGGACGACGGTGCCGGCGATCACTGCCGGGGACTGCGTGAGCCCGGCGGCGCGGATGGGTGCCGGGCCGCCGGCCAGGATGCTGGTGCCGCGCGGCGATGCCATGGGGAAGACGGGGGCGGGGCGGCCGGGGCGGCGCAGCACCTGCGCGGAGCCCTGGCCGCCGATGCCGCCGGGGTTGTTCGGGTACCAGTACGTCAGGACCCGGGTGGTGCTTGTGCTGGCGGCGGCGGAGATGTCGGAGGCGAGCTGCCACCCGGGGTCGGACGGGGTGATCGCCGCGGTGCCGTCGGTGCATTCGACCCGGGCGATGAGCAGGTTCCCGCGGGTGCTGCCCGCGCCGCCGGCGCCGAACCACATCGGCAGCACGCCATTAGTGCCGAGGAGGTTCTGGTTGACCTGGACCTCGGTGAACGGCGCCGACACGCCAGCGGGGGCGGACCCGGCGGGGTACCCCCAGGCGACGACGTTGCCGTTGCTGACGTACACTTTCGGCGCCCCGGCGGCCGGCTCGAACGGGCCCACAGATATTTGCTCGGGGTTGGCGGCGCACCGGGCAAACGACCCGTCGCCGCCGGAGGCGTCGGCCCAGGTGGTGCCGTCGTCGGTGCTGGCCCAGATCCCCGAGCCGCCGCCCTGGTCCTGGGAGGCCAGGAAGACGGTGCCGTTGCCGTCGGTGCCGAGCGGCCCCGCGGTGCCGGACCCGGGGCAGGTGACGGGGGTGCCGGCGCCGGTGATGGCACCGGGGACGGTGCCCGTGTCGGCGTTGCCCAGCTGGTACAGGTTCCCCGCGGCGGACACCCACAGCCGCCCCGGGCGGGTGGCGTCGTAGGCGACGGTGCCGGACAGGATGTCGTTGCTGGTTTTGGCCCAGATCAGCGTCCACGTCAGGCCGTAGTCGGCGGAGCGCCAGATGCCGGAGCCGCGGTCGAACGCGTAGCACAGCCCGTTCCCGGCGTAGGCGACCTGCATCAGGGTGCCGGAGTTGTCGGCGGCGAGGATAGAGGCGCTGCGGTTCGACCAGGCGGTGCCGTTCCACCGCCACATTCCCGACGCGCGCACGGCGGCCAGCACGATCTGCTTCGGCGGCACGGAGTTATCGTTGAACGCGGCCATGCCGATGGCCGCGTTCCCGTTCGCCGCCGTGGGGGCATTCAGGTTCATGTGCGACCAGTTCGCGGGCTGGTTCCACGGCCGGGACCACACTTCGCCGCCGGAGTTTCTGTACTTGGCGCCCTGGGAGCCGTAGACGGTGCCGCCGTCGGCGGAGATGGCGCAGGCGAACCCCTGCGTGGACGACACCGGCGGGTCGTTGGCCAGGGTGGCGGCGGTTTCGGCGCCGGAGGCGGAGTCGTCGAACAGGCACCAGTCGGACGACCCGTACACCAGGTGCCCGGCGCGGATGGGGTTGGCTGCGACCGGGTGACCCAGGAACCCGGGCATCCCGGAGTTGGCGACCTGCCACCCGGCGCCGGCGAGGTTGCGGAACCCCTCCTCCGACCCGCCGCAGTACAGGTCGGGGGGGAGGGCGGCCGAGTTGACGGCGACGAACGGGCAGAAGTACCCGTTGCCGCCGAGCCAGTTGTGGTAGCTGCCGCCGGCGTGCCACCACGTGTACCCGGCCGGCTCGGTGGCCGTCGTCACGCTGCCGGTCTCGTTCGCGTAGGTGATCGACCCGGACCCGGGATAAGTGGACGGGATGGTCAGGCGCATCAGGCACTGCGCGCCGGTGGTGGCGTTGGAGTTGCCGATGACCATCACGTGGTTGGCGGACCCGTCGACCCATCCGGTGACCGACGACCACCAGTCCGTCGTGGTGCCGGCGGGGTTGGGGACGCTGGTGCCGCCGTTGAGGTTCTGCCACGCCGGGGAGGAGTTCAGCGGCCCGTACCTTTGGATGCCGCCGTTGCCGCACGCCGCGTACAGGTACTGGCCGAGGACGAACAGGTCCTCCACCGTGCCCGGCGACCCGGACAGGGGGGTCATGTTCGGCGTGGCCGCGTGCGCGTTCGTGGACTTGTAGATCCCGGCCGGGTTCCCGGAGGTGTCGTAGAACGCCCCGTACACGGTCGTGCTGCTGTTGGGGTCGCCGCAGACGGCGCGGCAGAACCACCCGGCGCCGGAGGCGCCGTTCATCTGGAAGGTGACCGGGAAGCCGTCGGCGCCGGGCAGGCCGGCGCCGGGGGAGACGGTGACCGCGTCGTAGAACTGCTGAACGTAGGGGATGCGGAAGTCGGTGGTGACCCCGTCGAGGAACGGCCACACCGCCACGAAGTTCCCCGCGCTCACGGTGCCGTTCGGGGAGCCGTCGATGTAGGTGACCTTCGTCCCGGCGGACCCGAACGTGGTCCCGTCGGCGACGTTGGCGTGGTAGTTGATCCGGGCGACGGTGTGGTCGTCGCACTGCACCCACAACTGCCCCGACCGGCCGCTGTTGCCGAACCCGGCGGTGGATGCGACCTTCAGCACCCCCGCCGACGGCGACGACCACGTGGCAATGTTGCTGATCTTCCCGCCCGAGCTTCCCGCGGCGATCGTCGTGGACGGGCCCGCCAGCGTGTTGATCACCGGCTGGCCGTTGTCCCCGTTGTACCAGGCGCAGTCGCCGCTGTTCTTCCCGGCGGCCAGCCGGGTCACCATCAGGTTCTTCACGTAACCGATGTAGGAAATGAAGTTGCTGTTGGTGATCGTCACCGGGGCGGTGGCCACGCCGGAGCCCATCTCCGGGACGCCGAACAGCTTGCCGTGCGCGTCGGCCATGTCCGCCGCCGGCTGCAGCACGTTACCGGCGGCGCCGCCCTGCGACACCCAGGTCGCCCCGTACATGTCGATGGCGACCTCGTCGCACAGGTTGTCCTGCGCGCTGCCCGGGCTCACCCCCGGGTTGATCGGGTAGAACGATGTCCACTTCGCCGCGCCGGTGTGCCCCGCGGAGCAGTACACATTCGTCAGGCCGAGGGAGTGAATCATCGGGACGTAGTTGTTGCAGCAGGTCAGGTAGTTCGCGGCGGTCAGGTGGTCCTGAACCTCCTGGTACAGGCAGCACTTGATCTGCGACGCGGGCATCTGCGTCAGCCAGAACTGCAGGTCGGACTGCAACTGGGACAGGTCGGCCCCGTTCACCGCCGGCTGCAGGCACAGCCAGAACCGGCACCCGAGGGCGGCCAGGTTCAGGATGTCCGCGGACGGGTGCCCGAGACCGGACGGGCCGAAAAACAGTTTCTGCATCGACCCGGCCATGGCCCGGTTCGCCACGGTGGCGCCGTCGAACTTCCCCTGCGCCAGGGTCTTGGTGCCCGTGCTCACGTAACAGTTAGGCTCGGCGGTGCACCCGGCCCGCCCCGCCGTCCCGCCCGCGCCGCCGCCGCCGGTGTTCGACGACCGCATCAGCCCCTGGTTGTAGGTGCCCGCGAACAGGTACAGGGAGTCCTGGTACAGCAGGCGCCCGGTGGACCGTTTCCACCCGTCGGTGGGCAGCGGCGCCGCGCAGTGGTTCGCCGCGCCCTGCGGCACGGCCGACCGCACCGCCCAGGTGATGTTCCCGGAACCGTCCAGCGTCCCGGCGAGCAGGCCGCCGCCGTGGCCCTGCTCCCCGGTGAGGGAGTAGATCACCTGCGGGGACGTTTCCGTCACCGAGAACAGCAGCGACGCGGACTGGCGGTAAAACGGTTTCAGCCCGATGCCGGTGTTCTGCACCGTCCACGACTTCGCCTTGTTCGTGGTGACGTAATACCCCTGCGTGTCCGACCCGCCGACGACCGTGGACCCGTCCGGGGATATGACCATGACGTTGCAGCAGCCGCCGCCGTCGAGGCGCACCGGCGTGAAGCTCACCAGGTCAGCCCATCTTCGCCGCGCGCAGCCACGACCCCGATTTCAGCGTCGTCGCCGTCCCCGAGTCGCTGTTCTGCGCCCACTGCAGCACCGTGTACGCGGGCTGGTTCCCGGTCACGATGATTCCCTGCAGGGTGGCCACCGTCACCGTGGACGTGCCCAGCGTCTGGGAGCTGGGCGTGTCGGTGTCGGCGAACGCCAGCGACCCGGCGAACGCGCCTGCCGCGTTGGTGCGGATCGCCGAGTACTCCATGGTGGTGCCGCCGGGGACGCGGAACTTCCACGTCAGCGACCCCTGGTTCCCGGGGTCGTTGAACCCGGTGGTGAGGAAGTCGCCCCAGAACGCGTACCGGGACGACGGCTGCAGGTTCAGCAGTTGCAGGTCGGGGTCGTCGGCGAAGCTGGTGGCGTGGGTGCGGGCGGTGTCGGAGGTTTTGAACGCGCTGACGGGGCCGACCCGCGGCCGGTAGTCGTTGATGATGGCGTTGGTGATCGACGACGCGCCGGACGGGATGTCAATGGTCGCCAGGGTCACCGCGGAGGCGGGCTCGGCGGGGAGGCCGCCGCCGGTGTCGAGCACCGGCACAATGTTCGCCACATACCCGGAGAACGCCCCGTTGTTCAGCTTGTCCTGCACCTGCAGCACGACCCGGTGGTGGAACGTGCCCGAGCCGGGGACGGTGAAGCCGGTGATGTTGACCGTGCCGTCGTTCCAGCACTGGTAGGTGCCCTGGTTGGACACGTCGTCGCCGACCACGTACGCCAGGCCGCTGGCGACGTCCACGGACATGTTCGCGCCCGCGCCGCGCTGCGTCACCTGGAACCCCCCGGCGGACAGGACCCCCTGCTCGCCGCCCGTGCCGGACGCCGCGGTCAGCTGGGAGCGGACGAACTGGCGGAACTCCTGCGCGGAGTAGTCGATCGCCGCGTCGCTGACCACCGGCTGCATGAACGCGGGAACGTGGATGGTCACCGGCGCCTCCTAGGCGAACCACGCGGGACGGTATGACAGCAGCGCCTGCGCCCCCGCGTCCGCCGCGCTCGGGTAGTAACGCAGAATGTTCAGCCCCGGCTGGATCAGCCACCAGTCCGACGTGCTGAAGTTCAGGTACCGCAGCACCGACCCGGACGGGTCGGAGTTCAGGTAGGCGGTCTGCGTCGCGGAGTCCAGCAGCACGTAGTCGCCGAGGTGCAGCACCAGGCCGGTGGTGAACTCCAGGGCCTGCCCGGTGGTGTCGTTGGCGAACCGGGGGCCGGTGCACGGCCCGTACAGCAGCGCCTGCCAGTTCGACGTGGCGTTGCCCTCGCTGGTCACCTGGCTGGGCGACGGCTGCGACGTCGCCGGGAACACATACCCCGCCGACGTGACCACGGTGCCGGTGCTGGGGTCGAACTCGAAGCCGGTGGTGGAGGCGATCAGCGACTGGATCACCGCCGTCGCCACCAGGGAGCCTTCCCACACCCCCGCCGGGGCCTGGAAGGAGAACTGCACCGGCCAGTTCGACGGGTCCGACAGCGGCTTGGCCGAGGAGTCGTACCGGACGGTGAGCTGCCGCGGCTGGTCCCACTGGTCGTTGGCGACCACCAGGTTCGGCCGCAGCCCCGGGTTCAGCAGCGGCCCGATCGCGTCGAGGAAGTCCTCCGGGTTCTGCGCAGCGCCCGGGTACAGCAGCAGCGACAGGGACACCGCCGCCGCCGACAGGTACCGGGTGACGTCGTAGGACCCGTGCGCCGCCACCCGGTCCTCGGCCACGGCCCGGGCCGGTGCCGCGACGTCGAGGACCTGCGCGGCGACGCCGTCCGCGGGGAGGATCGGCACGCTGTACCCCGACGCCGGGTCCGTCAGGGTGATCGCGGTGACTGTCATGAGCCCAGGCCCGCGGCGACGATGGCGTAGGACAGTTTCTGCCGGACCAGCGCCTCGTCGGTGGCGTTGTAAATGTTCACGTCGCCGAACTGCACCATCGCGCCGCCGGGCCTGCGGCTGCGGCTGAGCGGTTCGACCGTGACGCGTTCAGGCCCCGCTTCCCCGGCCCCGAAGATGGTCGGCCGGTTCACGATGCCGTCGAAACCGCGGCCGTACCAGTGGAACCGCGCCTCATGCGCGGCCGCCGCCGCCGGCGTGCCATATCGGCTCGCGATGTAGTTGTAGAACGCGACGATCTGCCCCGCGGCGGTGTTGGGGTTGCCGCCCCACTGGTAGTACTCGCTGGGGCCGTTGATGAACTGGGCTATCCCGTACGCGCCGCTCGAGGGATTCCTGGCCCGGAGGTTCCAGCCCGCCTCGGCCATTTCGACGGCCTGGATGGCGCCCCACTGGTTCGCCCAGCCGCGCGTTTTGGCGATCTGGTAGGCGAGGGCCTGGATGCCGCCGGCGGTCGCGCCGGTGCCGTGGCCGAGGGCCGAGCCGATCCGGGAGGCGATCCCCGCCGCCAGCCCCAGGGGCAGGCCGCTGGCCTTGGACAGGCCGATGTGCAGCCCCTTCATGATCCACTCGCCGGCGCTGATCGCCCACCGCGGCGGCGACCCGATCCCGATCGCGTGCAGGATGCTGCCGGGCAGGCCCTTGAACCAGCCGATGACGTTATCCCAGATGTGCCGGATGCCGTTCCACATGCTGGTGACCCACCCGGCGCCCAGGTGCCACAACGTGGAGCCGAGGCCGAGCAGGGCGTGCACGATCTGCCCGGGCAATTTGGCGAACCAGGTGAGGATGCCGCGGTCGATGCGGATCACCGCGCCGATCGTGTTATTGAAGATCACGTCCCAGATGTGGGCGATGTCGTGGCGCATGCCGTCGAAGATGACCGCCGTCTCGTGGCGCGTCTCGTTGAACCAGCCGGGCACGTTCCGGGCGAACTTGCGGATGGCTTCGGCCGTTTTCACGATCACGATCGCGAAGTAGCTGACGGCCAGCCCGAGCAGTTGCAGCAGGCCCATCGTCACCTTCGCGGCGGCCACGAAGATGATCGCTGAGTCCTTCATCCCCGGGCCCAGGTTCACCAGGAACCCGGCGAGGCCCTTTGCCAGCAGCACGAACCCCTTCGTCATCAGCGGAAGGTAGGGGGTGAACTGCCGCAGCAGCTGCGTGGCCACCGGCAGGATGATCTTCGCGAACCGTTCCATGATCTTGACGAACGCGGTCACGAACGGCAGCGAGGAGCGGAACAGGCTGCCCAGCCCCGGGCCGAGCGACTTCACGAACCCGGAGACCTGCTGGAGGATGGCGGTCAGCCCGGTGAGGAACGACGACCCCGGGTGGCCGCCCGGGCCGCCGCTGAACCCGGGGCTGCGGGCGGTGATCGCCTGGTTGAATACGCCCAGCGCCCCCCGCCCCACATTTTCCAGGGCACCGAACGCGGACAGCTCCGGGCCCCTGGATGACCGCAGCGCGGCGATCTGCCCCTGGATGTTCTGCTGCTGCGCGGTGGCACGGTTCAGCGTGAACTGCGCGTTGGCACGGGCCTGCCCCGGGGACGCCTGCGCCAGGGAACGCTGCGCGGAGGCCACCGACTGATTCGCTGAGTGCAGCGATGCCTGCAGTTGCTTGAGCTGCTGCTCGGCCTTGCTGCCCAGGGCCAGCGCCCCGGCCGCCGCGCCGCCGCCGGCGGCCCCGCCCAGCGCAAACGGCACCAGCGCGGGGGTCAGCGCCGCCGCCGCCGCGATCAGCGCGCCAATGCCGAACGGCCCCGCGGCGCCCAGGCCGCCGCCGCCGGCGGCCCCGCTCGCCCAGCCGCCC
>Ga0306922_10004983_pt1 | contig 12632 bp, 14 predicted proteins | sample sta12Cox44000082_FD_203758 | JGI IMG/M metagenome (GOLD analysis project Ga0306922, IMG submission 203758) | Lab enrichment of tropical soil microbial communities from Luquillo Experimental Forest, Puerto Rico - statoxic.12C.oxic.44.000.082 (v2)... | ecosystem: Environmental > Terrestrial >... | reverse complement strand
GTCCTTTGCAGGATGTCTACGGACAAGCCAAGGACGCGGCGGCGACCGCGGCGGACGCCATCCGCGAAACCGCCGGCGAGGCCGACGACTTCCTGCGTACAACCATAGAGCAGCGCCCGTACACGGCTGCCGCGGTGGCGCTTGCCATAGGTTACTTGATTGGCCGCTTCGGCCGCCGCGTCGACTACTAGAATTGCAAATTGTCCGGTGGGAGCTTGGCGGCCGGCAAACCGCGCGATCGCAGACAGATGAATAAAAAGCCCCGGCTCGCACCGGGGTTTTCGCCGTCTGCGCGATAGCGCGGTTTAGTGCGGAAGAGGCGGAGGCACGGGGGGGCCCCGCCAACGGTGCCGCCACTCTCGCGCACGATGGGCGTTTACTGCGCTGCGGCGGTCACGACCTTCTTTCGTCTTCGGCGCTCGAGAACCGGAAGATCGCGCGCGTTCGCAAACGTGCGCACCACCAACCGCTCGACCCGGCCGCGGATCTCGATCTCGTGGCGGGGAGCATCTCCGAGATCGATGCCGGCGCGCTGCGCCACGGCTTCGGAGATGACGAGCTCGCAGGCGTAGGTCTTGGTGAGCGCTTCGATGCGGCTCGCGGTGTTGACGGAGTCGCCGACCGCGGTGACCGAGACCGCGCTGCCGTAACCCATTTCGCCGACGATGGCGGGACCGGTATGGATGCCGATGCCGATCCGCAGCGGCTCGGGTATGTCGTGGATCAGCGCGCGATTGAGGATCTCCATGCGCTCGGCCATATCCTTGGCCGCCGCGAGCGCCTCACGGCAGCCCGCCTCGACGCCGCTGTCGAGCCCAAACAGTGCCATCACGCCATCGCCGATGAACTTGTCGATGCGCCCGCCGGCGGCCTCGATCGCATGGCCGGTCTCGGCAAAGTATCGATTGAGGAGAAATACCAAATCGTAAGGCAGCTTCTTTTCCGAGAGCTGGGTGAAGGATCTGAGATCGCCGAACAGGATCGCGATCTCGCGCTCGGCGCCGTGGAGATAGCCCGGGCGGCTGAATCCGTCCCGCGCCTGCGCGCTCGCAGGCAAGAGCGGCGTCACGCGCAGATCGCCGTGCGGGCGCAGCTGACAGGCGAGCCGCACGTTGGGCGCTGCGCCCACGCGCTGCAAGACCTTCACCTCTTCGGCCGCGGGCGGCAGCATCGCCTCCTTCGCGCCGTCGACCTTGATGCGGCAGGTGGAGCAGCGCCCGCGGCCGCCGCACACCGACGCATGCGGAATGCCGGCCATGCGGCTCGCCTCCAACACCGATACGCCGCGCACGATCTGCACCACGCGGCCGTTCGGATAGGTCAGGCGGACGATGCCGCGCCGGCGCTGCCAGTACCAACGCGCCATACGCGCCGTCAGAACGGCAAGCAGCGCTGCGACGAAGGCGTAACGCACCCATACCACCAGCTCGTCGAGGAACGCGGCATCCGCCGGTGCCGGGCGCGGATGGTCCTGCGCGAACTGCGCGACCCAGGCCGGATCCTCGACCAACGCCATGACCTGCCGGCCGCCTTCGATCGCGCCAAGAATTGCCAGGGTCGGCATGAGGAGCGCGAATGCGTAAAGGATCGGCTGCCAGCGTTGGTACCAAGGCTTCAGGCGCAGCCAGAACCAGAGCCCAATCATGGCGTGGACCCAGGCGACGACCAATACCGTGAACTGGAGTACGCCGCGCAGCGGATGGGTTATGAAATACGTCTGCAGCACCGACGAGTAGTAGCCGACACCGGCATCGTAGAAGGTGTCGGCGACGCGGGTCTGGAGGACGTGATCGGTGAGAAAAAAGGGAATGGAGAATCCGAGGACCAGCTGGGTCGCTTCCGCGAACGGCATCTTGAGCGAGCGGCGCAGCCAGAGCGCCCAGAGCGCCAAGCTGTAATGGGTCGCGAAAGCACCGTAGAGAAGGACGCCGCCGAGCGGAGATGCCCAATACGCGTAGATGTGCTCGAGCGCCTGATCCATCACCTGGACCGAGACGAGACCCAGGCTGTGGTTGACGAAGTGGGTCGTCACGTATGCGAACATGACGAGCCCCGAAGCCAACCGCAGTCGCCGGATCATGCCTTCCACCCGCGCCCGCTTCTCACAGCCCTGACCTCGCGCGTTTAGCTGCTATCGAGAATATGGTTATCCCATGAATCACCTTGGTGACGGCTAGCTCACATCACTTCCCCTGCCAAGGCTAGCCGAAGCGTACTCACCGGAGGGGCGAACTTCGATTTGGTCAGCAACGGCAAGGCGGGCCGCAAGCCGCTGCATGGCCGTCGTCGGCCCGGCATCAACCTTGGGCGCCGGCTCTTACGGCTTTGCACGGACTTTGCGCGTGATTCAGAACGATACGGACCTTCCCAAGGACCCTGGGGGCATCCCCCGTCCGCCTCACAATCCATCGCAAAAAGACGGCAACAAGAAACCGTCGAGCGTCGCCGTAAATCGCAAAGCGGCGAGCTAATGCCGCACCGGTAGGTCCGTCGTGCTTATCGGCGCGCTAAGACTTACTCGCTTTGATCGACGCGATCATACAGCAGCGTGTGCTGCTGGGCGCGTGCGCGCTTTTTGGCTTGGTGGCGACCGATGAGGCAACCCACTGCTGCGCCGATGACGCCGTGATGGCGAGCATAATGGCCGACAACGCCTCCAACGACCGCGCCCTTTAAGCAACCCTTGGCTGAAGCGGGTGTCGCGAGTGCAGATAAAAGGACAACGGCTGATACGAGAATGATCCTCATCCTCATTTTCTCCGCGAACAATGTGTCGATCATCGGCGCACGTCGGCATTCACGCCGCCGTTCAAGAGGTGTCGCGTCTGGCACGGGTCCCGGCTTATGCGGGTGACAACACGCATTTCTTACCAAAGGTTCCGGCCGGAGCCGTCATGTCGTAGTCCGGCGGCGGCGCGAAAAGCTCGGACCGCTTGGCGGAAGGGGTGTCCGCCGATAGTGCTTCCGCCGACGTTCGCAACCTTTCGCCAGACCCGGTAAAAACACCCAATCGTCCCAATCTGTTACGCCATATTCTTTCCGCAACCGTTCGCTTGCGACCGGCGACGTTCTGGGCTAATGATTAGGGGACGCACTAGGGGACGGATTGAGGGACGGAGGATGACATGCCACGACGGGCGAAGGGGCTGACGGCGGCGCTGGTCGAGAAGGGGACGACGCCGGGGCGCTATGGCGATGGCGCGGGCCTCTATTTGCTGGTGCGGTCGCAGCACGCGAAGTTCTGGCTTTTTCGCTACACGCGCTCTGGCCGGATGCGCGAAATGGGTCTCGGACCAGCGAGCGGGCGTACTGCGGTGAAGCTCGCTGCGGCCCGCGCACGGGCGAGAGGGCTGCACGCGGCAGTGCGTGAAGGGCGCGATCCGTTGGCCGAGCGCGACGCAGACGCGGCCAAGGCGAAGGCCGACGCAGCCAAAGCGCAGGCCGGTACCATTACCTTCTCGCAGGTAGCGGACATGTTCCTCGCCGCGCATGAGCGAAGCTGGCGCAACTCGAAGCATCGTCAGCAATGGCACAACACGCTGCGCGGCTATGCATTGCCCGTAATCGGCGATCTGCCGGTCGACAGCGTCGATACCGGCGCGGTGGAGAAGATCATCGAGCCGCTATGGCGCGAGAAGACCGAGACCGCGTCGCGGCTGCGCGGGCGCATCGAGAGCATCCTCGATTACGCCAAGGCGCGCGGCTGGCGCGAAGGCGAGAACCCGGCGCGTTGGCGCGGCCACATCGACAACCTTTTGCCACAACGCAGCAAGGTGCAGCGTGTCGCGCATCATGCGGCCATACCGTGGCGCGAGATCGGCGCGTTCATGCAGCGGCTGCGCGAGCACAGCAGCATGAGCGCCCGTTGCCTGGAATTTCTCATCCTGACGGCCTGCCGCAGCGGCGAGATTCGCGGTGCGCGCTGGGACGAGATCGACCTCGATCACGCGGTGTGGACGATCCCGGCCGAACGCATCAAGGGCGGCCGCGAGCATCGCGTACCATTGTCCGCACCGGCGCTGGCTGTGCTGCGTAAAATGGCGCAACTCGGCACCGAGGGCTTCGTCTTTCCCGGCCTGAAAGCGGCGTCAGCACTGAGCGATGTGGCGCTGGCGAAGGCCGTGGATGTTGCTGGTGGCAACGGTGCCACCGTGCACGGCTTCCGTTCGACGTTTCGCGACTGGTGTGCCGAAGCGACGAATTGCCCGCGCGAACTGGCCGAGGCGGCGCTGGCGCACGTGCTCAAGGACAAGACCGAGGCCGCGTATCAGCGCGGCGACCAGTTGGAGAAGCGGCGGCGGTTGATGGCGGATTGGGCCGCGTTCTGCGGCAAGCCGATGGCTGCCGGCGAGGTTGTCACATTGCGCACGGCTACATGAGCGCAAAGCAGCACGGCCGGGGTTGAGCCCGGCCGCGCCTTGATTCGACATAGCCCGGAGAGACTGAATGCCGAATTCAGTGAACGATGTTACAGCGTGCATGGCGGCGTTGGCGAGGGGCTGCTGACATGCCGCGCCCGCCGCCGCTCAGGCTCATAAGCATCCCGCAGGTCGAGCGGGAACAACGATTGTCGCGATTGCATGATTTCGCCGGTCTGCTCGGTTTCGCCACGTTCCCTGATGGCGTTGCGGGCGAACTCGCCCATGTCTTCGCGCTCATGCGGGAGACGCCGTCCGTCGTCGTGGGTCTCAGGCGGAAACGGCAGGCCGCAGGGCTCAAACATTGCGCCAAGAAGCTGCGCCGCGAGCAACGAACCGGCCGCCTGAACATGGGCTTACGCCAGCTGCTGGCGGACCCGCGCTTGGGGCTTGATACCGAAACGTTCTTGCGTCTAGCGCCGCTGACGGCTTCCCCTACCTCCCAACTGCTGGCTGCGGTCGAAACATGCCAGCGGAGACTGGAACGGCAGCCACGGATCAATCCGCAACGGCAAGCCCGGGAGAGCGCTGCCGGTACCGCACTGTGGTTCTTTCTGCTTTGCGCCGCAGACAGTGTTCGCGACGCGCCGGGCGCTTGGTGGCGTTTCGTGCTTGCGGCGCTGGATGCCAACGGATTTCCCACCGTGAAGCTGTATGAGCATCCCGAAGACCTGAGGCCTCTGCTCGACAAGCTACACGCAGTCGCAAGTCCAATGGCCAGCGCGCTCAGGGCCGACCCCTCGTTTTTGTACCTTTACGGTCGGTTACAACGCTAAGACCGTCTGGCATCCTTCGAGGCGATTAGCCCGGAGGACTGCAATGATCGAGAAATTCCTCGCGACGACTGGGACCGTCAGAGCCTCCAAGCTCCTGCTGCTGGTCCTCCTGGTGCTGTTCCTGGTGGTGGTCCACCCGGTGGGGGTCCACCCGGTGGGGGTCCACCCGGTGGGGGTCCACCAATATACTGCTGTCGCTGCTGGTGACTCCGTTACCGCTGCATTCCAAGCGATGCTGAGCGTGAGTTGCCCAGTCAAGTTCCTTTACGGCACGAGCGAAGCCAAAAAAGCGCTCGGCTGCGGCACCACCAAGCTCTACGATCTGATCAATAGCGGCATCCTGGAAGCCCGCCGGCTCGGGCGCAAAACTTACATCACGGCCGAGTCGCTGGAAGCGTTTGTTGCATCCCTGCCGCCTGTCGTTACGCCGACGATGGCGAAGGCGGAGCATGACAGATGGTCGGGGGCGCGCCGCAGGCCACAGCCAAAACCACAGGAGGACGAGCCGGGCGCGGCTGAGTGAGGGCCGCACCATGGCTATCGCACAGCATCCGATCTGGGGCCGCAGCACGGAACCTAGACCGGGCGCACCCGCCAACGCCAGCGACATTGCGCAAGCACTCGGCAAGGCGTGCCGTGAAGGCCGCAACTGGCGCTGCGTCTGTCCGTTGCATGGCGGGCATTCCCTTGTCTTGCGCGATGGCGAGAATGCCCTGCTGGTGAAATGCTTCGGCGGCAACTGCGCGACCGAAGATATTCTTGCCGAATTGCGCCGCCGGGGCTTGATCGAAGGGCGTGATCGGGAGCGACGGCCGCCCCGGCCACAACCTTCGCGACCAAGCAACAGGGATGATCACGAGCACCGACAGCACCAGAAAGCCGCGTGGCTCTGGTCGCAACGCCGACCGATCAAAGGGACGTTAGCTGAAAAATATCTGCGCGGGCGCGGGATCACCTGCCCGCTGCCGCCGACGCTCGCATTCCTGCCGCCGCGCAAGGGCGAGCATCATCCGGCGATGGTCGCGGCGTTCGCGCTGCCCGACGAGATCGAGCCGGGCGTTCTGGGCGAGCCGCGAAACGTCGAGGCGGTGCACTTAACCCTGCTGCGCAGCGATGGCAGCGGCAAAGCCGACATCGAGCATCCGAAGCGGTTTGTCGGTAGTCCGGGCAATCTGCCCATCGTGCTGTCGCCGCCGAACGATCTACTCGCGCTGGCGATAACGGAAGGCATCGAAGACGCGCTGACCATTCATCAAGCCACCGGGGTTGGCGCGTGGGCGGCAGGCTCGGCGGGCCGCGTTCCTGCACTCGCAGAAACCCTGCCCGAATGGATCAAATCCGTGACGATCTGCGCACACGCCGACAAGGCTGGCCAGGACGGTGCGCTTGCACTTGCCGATGTGCTCGACCGGCGCTGCATCGAAGTCTTTGTCGAGGGCATCCCGGCATGAAGACTCCCGACATGAATGATACGCTGCATGACGGCGGTGATGACGCCGTGCGGGATCGCTTTGACAACCAGCGCCGACGGTATCATCGCTCCGGGGACTGGCCTGAACCCGATATGGCGGTGCAGCGATTACAGCGCCGCGAAGCGCCGACATTGCCGATCGAAATCTTTGGCGAGCGTTGGTCGCGATGCATTGAAGGTTTCGCCGAAGCCTCAGCCTGCCCCGTGGATTACGTCGCCGCTCCGCTTCTGGCTGCGGCCAGTTCGGTGATTGGACACGCCCGATGGCCGCGTGCCAGCGAGACGTGGGCTGAGCCACCGCATCTGTGGTGCGCCTCTGTTGGCGACAGTGGCGACGGGAAAAGTCCGGGCACCGACATGATCTACCGGCACGTCATGCCGGAGATAGAGCGCAGGATGGCGATCGACTTCCCGGACCAACTGCGGGAGGCGCAGGCAGCCATCGAGATCGCCAAGGCAAAGCACGAGAACTGGAAATCCGAAGTGCGGGACGCCATCAAGGCCGCCAAGGCACCGCCACAGCCTCCACCGCCTGTCCCGGAGGAGCCGATGGGGCCGCGCCTCGTGTTATCCGACATCACGATCGAGAAGGTCGCCATGTTGCTCGCCCACGCCGCTCCGAAAGGCGTCTTGATGCACCGCGACGAACTCGCGGGTTGGTTGCTTGGGATGACGGCCTATAACGATGGTGCCCGCGCTTTCTGGATCGAAGCTTATGGCGGACGGCCGTATCGCGTCGATCGCGTCAAGCATCCCAATCCGATCATCGTGCCGCGCCTCGCCACTGGCTGGCACGGCGGCATTCAGCCGGAGCGCCTCGCCGAAGTCATGCGCGAAGCTGACGACGGCCTGCTCTCCCGTTTCACGTGGTTCTGGCCGGAACCGATCCAGTTCCGCATCGGCGACAACCCACCGACAGTCGAGTGGGCGGTCTCCTGCTTCGATCGCCTGCGGATGCTCGATATGACCACCAGCGCCAACGGCCCTCAGCCCCTGATGGTGCCGCTCACCGCGAGCGCTGTTGGGCGTCTCGAGCGCCTTGGGAAGCTGATGCAGGACGAAAAGGAGTTCACGGCTGGCCTGATGCGGTCCGCTATGGGGAAAGCGCGTGGCCTCGCCCTGCGCCTGTCGCTCGTCCTCGAACACCTTTACTGGTCTGCGGAGGATGGATACTCGGCACCCCCGGATGTCATCGAGGAAAGCACCCTGCTCGCCGCAGCGAGGTTCGTCAGCGAGTACGCGATGCCAATGGCGGAGCGCACCTACGGCGACGCCGCGTGTCCCGAACCGGAGCGTCACACGGCGACACTGGCCCGCTGGATCGCAAAAGAACATCCTTCTGAAGTGAACGTCAGGGAAATGCAGCGGAAGGTTCGCCTTCCGGGACTGAAAATCGCCGACAACATTCACGCCGCCTGCAAGGCGTTGGTCGAGACGGGCTGGCTCGGAGAACCAGCGCCCGGCAGCTACCAGCAGAAGCCTCGAGCCGTCTATCCCGTCTCGCCGCGTCTTCTAGAGAACCTGTCACAATGACCGACTGGACCTCCCTTTTTCGCTCATTGACAGATGACAATGTTGACTTTGTTGACAATGTCAAAAACCGCAGGCTTGCGCACGTACATTGTCAACAAAATCAACATTGTCAGTTGTCAAAGGAGGAGAAAGCGGAAGCGGCCACGCCGCCTCTGTGGGCGTCACTCGCCGCCTTGGAGCGCCGCCGCCCGGACCATATCCGCCCGCCCAGTGCCCGTTGGTCCTCCCCGCTTCCCGTGCGGCCGCCCCGGTTCGAGACGCCCGGACGGCTCTCACTGCCCGTCTGCACTGGCTGGTGCAGCGGTTGCGGCGTGCCTTCGACCTGGCGCGCGTCGCCAGCGCCGAACGCCTCAGGACAGCGCTGGCAATGCGTCCGATGCGCGGCTCAGGAGAGACACCACAAGCACCGGGAGGGAGACTTCCGTTATGCCCCGTAAGCCAACCGCCAAGCTCACATGGTTTGCCTGCTGCAGCCCTGCCCAAGCCGCGCTTCTCACCGGCTGCGGATATCGCCGCAGCCCCGCTGCCAGTCTCGGCGAGACGATGGCGTGGGTGCTCGACGCTTACCCCGAAGAGCGCACGCGACATGCACAGGCATTACGCCGGATGGGTGTGCTGGTGGGCGAGTTTCCGACCGCAGACGAAGCCTTCGCTGCCGCCAAGGCGGCCTTGATGGGGGAGTGAAAATGCCGAGCTACCGAGACCCCGAGACGCTGCTCATTCGCCGCCAGGAAGACGAAGCCGCCCGCCAGCGCCGCCCGCCGCTGCAACAACGCTGGCCGTCAAGCCCGCGCGCTCCCACCCCGCCGCTGCGCAGGCCGCCGCCGCCACCCTCGCTCGGCCGAGAGCAATCCCCACCGTTACGACTGCCCGGCACGCTCACCGCATCACGGCTGAAAGTCACCACCGTGCTGAATGCGACCGAACTGCTCGCCGTCCCCGCACCAGAAGGCAAGCCGCGCATCACCTTGCGCATCCGCCTGCCCGACCGGACAATCACCGCCGAGATCGCGGCCAAGTCCCTGCTCAAGGCGCAAACGGCAATCCGCGAAACTGCCGCAGACAGCATCGCGCCCGTGCTGCAAGGCCACCTTGTCGCTGGCGATGTGATTGCAGAAGCAGGGCTCAGCTCGCAGCCGAAGGCCGCTAAGCCGCCTCCACGATCAGAAGCCCCGAACATCAGTCATGGGGCGGAGGCGAGTGTGTGGAAGGCGCCGGAGGCGCCTCCACACGCGAGCCGCAGACCTATGATCCCTGGAAAGTGACATGGCCAAGCCCGCATTTGAACGCGGCAGTCGCCCGCAGCGCCTTCCCGCAGCGCCTTTGCCGTCGGCGACCTCCGCCCCGGACGGCATGGAGCGCGCTCGAGCGATGGCGCGCCGCTATTTGCCCGACGCAGTGCATCTGCTTGCGGGCATTGCGCTGTCGCCGGACAGCGAGGCGGCGCTGCACACCAGGATGATGTGCGCCAAGGAGATCGTGGCGATTGCTGGCGTGATCCCGCAAGCGACCCCCGCGCCACCACCGAATGAGGGGGGCGGTGACAGCAGTGAACCGGACTGACGGCACGCCCGCGAGCACCACGTCGGAATCATTCGCCGTGCGGCGTCGGCGCGAGAGCCGACGGGAAGAGTGGGCCTTGCAAACATCACTCGCCGCGAAATTGCAAAAGTATCTCGACCCTGCCGACACGTTCTGGACGTCGTTGGAGAACAAGCCGATCTCCCGGATTTCAGGCTTATTCCAGAAACGTCGCGGAGTGCGAAGTGGCCTCCCAGACGTGCAGGTCATCTGGCGCGGGAAGCCCATCTTCATCGAGCTAAAATCGCGAGCCGGGGTTGCGAGCAAAGCGCAAAAGCAGGTCCGTTTGGAACTGCTACCGGCTGGTGCCGTGTGGTGGATGGCACGAAGCGCGCGCGCGGCCATGACCGCCTTACATCTTGAAGGCGTGGTTTTCCGGCGCGAATGGAAGAAGCCGCCACGGCTGCAACCGTGGGAGGGGCCGTTCGCAGACCCGACACAGCGGCTGCCGCAAGCACCGGACGTGGCGGCGCAGCGACGGGCGGCGAACAAGCGGTGGCGGTTGCGGCAAGCGAACCGCGACGCAGGCACTGACATCGCCGCATAGAAGCCATCATCGGTGTCAAGAATATTGCGCTACTTTGCGTTGGGCTCACTCAATGATCTGCTCTCCACTGCAACGGCTGTCGTTGATCTTTATCGTTCTTGCCGCTGCCTCCACTTCGATGCATGCAAGGGCGCAAAGCTTCAAGTGCAGCTTGGCCCCATCCACCGACGAAGCGCTCATCTGTCAGGACTCAGATCTGCGCAGGCTCGATGAGCGCTTAGCGAGTCTTTATTTCGAACTTCGCAATGGGCTAGCCGGTGCCGACCAGCGGGATCTTGAGCGGAAACAGCGCGAATGGCTTAAGACCCGAAGATCCTGTGGACAGGACCGGGCCTGCGTTGAGCAGGCATATCTCTCACGAATCGATCAACTCGCTGGGCAGGGGGTCATTCCGAGCAACGGCACCCTGCCGAATAGCGAGCCGCGCAAGATGGAGCCGCGCAAGATGGAGCCGCGCAAGGTCAAGACCGTCGCCGTGCGAGGCGATCAGCCCGCCAGCGCCGCTGTGCCGGCGAGCCCAGCGCCGCCGTCGCCAGAAGAAGGGCAGCAGGCAACTCCGAGCCGGAAGATTGAACAACGGTTCGGTGCAGAAGGGCAGCAGGCAACTCCGAGCCGGCAGCAAACACCTTCGGTGGCACCACAGCCGTCGCCGCCGCAAGCCGCCAAACGAATTCCGCTGCGGCTTTCCGGTAACAATTACGTTGTTCCGGTTCTAATCAATCGCCGCATTTGGCTGGATTTTGTTATCGATACTGGTGCTTCTGATGTGAGCATACCGGCCGATGTCGGGATGACCCTGATACGCACCGAAACCATCACGGAGAAAGATATCGTCGGCGAGCAAAGCTACGGCCTCGCTGATGGTAGAACTGTCAAGGACACGCGATTCCGCATTCATTCCCTACAAGTTGGCAAAGGCGATGATGCCGTCATCGCGCACAACGTTGACGGTAGCATCGGTGGGCCACAAGGGTCGCTCCTGTTGGGACAATCGTTTCTGCGGCTGTTCCGGTCGACAACCATCGATCACGAGAATCGGGTGCTGATTATTGACGGTTCGGAACCGCAGCCACTGGTACCAACCGCCTTGCAGCCTGCCCCTACAACTGCGCTGCAGCCAGCACACCCAGCAAACGCCCAACGGGGCCCTATCTCGCCGCCACCTGTGCCGCAATATTTCTGTGATCGTTCCCCCTTAGCACCGCCTTTAGCATTGGTGATGGGCGAATACGTTGTTGCCTGGAGAAGAGCTTGTATGGAGCAATTCAACATGAAGATGCAGATATGGCGGGCGGAACTTTACCGCATTCAGATACTCAACCAGCAGCGGGGCTACTGACATGCCAAGGTTCGACGATTTGGATCATCCAATCGAATCGCGGGTCAGCTTGGCGATCTCGCTCCGGCGCGCGCCGGTGAGCAGCAGGAGGCGGATGATGTTTCCGAACGCGCCGCGGCCGTCGGCGGCGTTCCAGACCGCGATGATCTCGTGGTCGGCGAGCGCGCGCGGCTTGCGGGCCTTGCGGCGAGCCGTTCAGCGCGAGTGGTTTTGACTGCCGCAATCCCGCGAGCACGTTGGCGGGGGCGAGTCCGTGGAGGGGGCGAAGCGGACACTGATCAGGTCGCAGTCACCAAACGCGAGCTTCTTCTGGTCAGATTGCTTTCGGCTTTTTGGAAATAATCGCGGATGGGCGGATCGCGATCGCTCACCGCAGACCCAGAGACGTTCCCGGATGGTCGAGGGTCGCTAGCCGTCGGGGTGGTCGGAGCGACGCGCACCCGATACCCCCCGCGCGCGTTTAGAAACCAGCTGGTGCGTTTTGGGAGACGAGGCGGCTGAACCCGCAGCTATATCGTCGCGATGGCGCAAATAAGCTGGACGGCTCAGCGGTGGAGTTCCGGCCCGGGCGCATCTAGCCGGGCGGCTCACCGCGCGTGGCGCTTTCCGCCGCGCAAGCCGATTTATTTGGGTGCGAGGCACGTCTCTTTAGGGTTATCTGGACACGGCCAAGTAGGTTCTTCCTCCAGCGGTTTAACGTACCCAAGAGGGTGCCACTTGCACGTAAATTTCCGAGAGACGGCAAGACTGCCATCAGGAGGACGCCTCTGGATTTCCAGTGCATGGCTGTCAAGGTCGAAATACACATGGAAGAATGTCCCCTGCGGCCACGGAATAGGTTCGCCTTTCGCGACAGAAAGCCAATTTGTGATAAGCATGCCGTCCGTCACAAAATATTCGCTGTTCTGTGTTGACCACTCCGTTTCCCCGTTGTGAAGCCATATCCCAAAACCTACGGTGCGGTCCT
>Ga0306922_10004979_pt1 | contig 12634 bp, 10 predicted proteins | sample sta12Cox44000082_FD_203758 | JGI IMG/M metagenome (GOLD analysis project Ga0306922, IMG submission 203758) | Lab enrichment of tropical soil microbial communities from Luquillo Experimental Forest, Puerto Rico - statoxic.12C.oxic.44.000.082 (v2)... | ecosystem: Environmental > Terrestrial >... | reverse complement strand
TCGAAAAGGGCGAGGCCGAAACGGGGCGCCCGTTAGCATCTCGGGATGGTTGTAACCCTGCACCCTGGTGCGAACCGCGGCGACCTCCTCGAAGTGCTTACCCGCATCCGCGCCGAAGCCGGCAACGCGACGGGGCCTGGCAATGCCGGCGCGGCTGGGCGCCTCACCGGCTACCTTGAATGGGCGGCCAGGTCAGCGCGGATGCTCCACAACCGCATCAAGGCCGCTGACATTGACCGGCTGATCCTCACCCGCGGCTATAACCGGCTGCTCGCTGCGGTCGGCGGCCCCACCGGCATCCAGCGCGTGCTGAAACGGCCTGATAAACATGGGAGCTGCGGCTGCGCGCCGAGGCGCTTGACGAGATCATCAGCGACCTGCGGAGCCCGAGCCCGCAGTGGTGCGCCGACGACCTCTATGTGGTACCGGACACTAGCGTCTATATCGAGCACGACGTCAAGCTCGAAAAGCTGGACATCGCCCCGGAGCTGACCGCGTTCCCGGACAAGAGGCTCCATCTCCTGGTCCCCATGGTGGTCACCGATGAGCTCGACGGCATCAAGAACAAAGGCGAGGACGTCAAACGGTGGCGCGCCGCTCATACGCTTGGCGTGCTGGAACGCGTTTTCTCCCCCGGGCAGCGGATGCCCGGGTTGCTGCGAAACGGGGAACAAGGCGTCCGCGGCGCCATCGACATGGAGATCCTGTATGACCCTAAACTGCGGGTCTTCTCGTTACCATGGGGTTCCGATCGGCGTCCTGGCCAGGGATTACTGTGAAAGGCCAGATCAGAGGCTCTGCTTCAGCTCGGTTGGGACAGGTTCAGAGCGGTTCGCGCCGGATGCGAACTCCCAAAATCCTCCCAACCGGTTACGGAGGAGGAGCCCATGTCTGGCCCCGGTTATGCCTGGTCCGATCTGAGTTCGATACGTACTGCCGACGGGCAGGAAGAGCTTGCCGAAGCAGTCTGCGGCGGGTTCAGCGCCGACGGCTACCCACTGGGCGACGATGACCCGTCCGTGCCCCTGACGAGCGGTATCGACCGCGTCATCCGCCTGTCCGCCGCCGTGGCCGTGCTCGCCGTTGCGGGCATCGCAGCCTATGTCTGCTACTGGCACGCCTACGCGGTCGTCCGGGCCACGGCGAGACCGGGATCACCGCCCGGCTCGAGCCGGCCACGATCGACGGCCTGGTCTGCGCCAGCTCGATGCTCTCCGGGGGCCGGCAAGGTGTCGTGTGATGTTGCGCTGACGAGGCTCGTTGCTGGTCGTGCAGCGTTTCTCCGTGACTGTGGTGCGTGTTGCTGGTAGTCGTAAGGAGGTTGCCTGGCACGGGGATCGGGGGGATGGGGTGCGGGCTTTCCTGGTGAGGCTGCCGTCGGGGGCGCGGTACTGGACGGTGCTGGATGACGAGCTGGCGGTGGTCGGCGAGGCGGATGCGTTCTTGCGGCATCTGCGGTTCGGGCGTGATTGCTCGGAGCTGACGACGAGGTCGTATGCGGGCGCGATTGCGTTGTTCTTGCGCTGGTGCGGCCGGACGGGCCGTCACTGGCATGCGGGGGTGGAGCATCTGGCGTTGTTCATCATCTGGCTGCGCCATGCCCCGGCGGTGACGAGCACCGAGGCGGTCCCGGGCTGGAGTGGGGAGTTGCTGGCGGGACCGGGTGCCGCGCCGGCTCGCGGGGCGCGGCGGGTCAACCTGGTGCTGACGGCGGTGCGCGGGTTTGTGACGCACGCGGTCGCGACCGGGACGGCTCCGGCGGGCCTAGTGCCGCTGGTATATGAGGTCGCCGGTCAGCGGGATCTGCCGGCCGAGGCGCGCGGGGAAGGCGGCCCGATGGCGTGGCGGCTGCGGGCGCGGCACCGGCTGCGGGAGCCGCAGAAGCCGGTGGACCGGGCCAGCGATGAGGAAATCATCGCGTTGCTGCGGGCGTGCTGCTCGGCGAGGGACCAGCTGATCGTGCTGCTGATGGCGCGAGCGGGGCTGCGCCGCGGTGAGGTGTGCGGGCTGCGGCGCAATGACGTGCATCTGCTGGCGGACTCGGCGGCGCTGGGATGTGAGGTGCCGCGCGCTCACCTGCACGTGGTCCGCCGGGAGAACCCGAACGGGGCGCTGGCGAAATCGCGGCGCCAGCGCCCGGTACCGCTGGATTTCCTGGTCGTCCAGGCGTTCGACGCCTATGAGTTCGAGCGGATGGGCGTGCCGCAGGCGGCAGGCAGCGACTTCGTGCTGGTCAACTTGTTCCGTGAGCCGGCTGGGGCGCCGATGCCACCGGACGCGGTCAACGCCCTGGTTGCTGCCGCGTCGCGGCGGGCCGGGCTGACCCGCCGGGTGACCCCGCATCAGCTGCGCCACGCGATGGCCAGCAACCTGGCTGATTCAGGTGCCAGCATCGACGAGATCGCCGAGCTGATCGGTCATTCCTCGGTGTCCTCCACGCAGATCTACGTGCATCCCGACCCGCAGCGGCTGCGGGCAGCGGTGGAACGAGTCGGTTCACCCCGCGAGCTTGCCGGGCCGGGCCGGTGACCGCCACCGCACGGGTCGCGCTGGCGGGATCTGCGGCCTCGCAGTTTTCCTGGCCGGCCGGGGATGAGGCCGTTTCCGTGTTCGAGCGGCTGCTCGATCCGACGTTCCTGGCTGAGGCCGGCTGGGACGCGAGCAGCCGGGTGCTGTGGCCGCCGCCGGAGCACCCGCTGCTGGGGCACCCGGTCTGCCGCGCTCCCGGGTGCCAGGCGACCGCGTTCGGGCGGGCACGGGTCTGCCAGCGGTGCCAGCGGCGGCTATCCCGGGCCGGGCTCGGCCCGGATGCAGTCTTGTCGCTGCCGGAACCGTCGTGTCAGCCGCCGTCGCGGTGCGCGGTGGAGGGCTGCCCGCGGCCATGGAAGACATCGAGGGACCGGTTGTGCCTGACCCACCTGCGGCAGCAGCGTGAGGTGCTGAAGGTGCCGCTGGAGGTGTTCCTCGCGCACCCGCAGACCCGGCCGCTGCCGTCGTGCGGGCCGTGCCAGGTGCCGGCGTGCAACCGGGAGCGTATCGGAGTCAGCGGCTCCTACTGTGACGCGCACCAGCAGCGGTTCCGCACGGCCACGCGCGCGGTCCCGGGGCTGGACGAGGCGGCGTGGCGTGCCGCCCAGCCCGCCATCGCCCAGTACGGGCAGGTCAGCCTTTACGGGCTGGCACCGCTGGTGGCCGCCCAGCTACTCGTCGGTCTGCAGCAGCGCACCCGCAGCAGCGCCAGGACTAATGAGAAGGCCCTGCGGTCGGTATGCGAGAAGCTTCGCCTGCACCAGGTCACCACGATCATCCCGGCATCCGGTGAGGTGTCCGTGCCCGGCCTGGACCGCAACGCTGGCACCCTGCTGACGTCGCTGGCCCGGCACGCCCGCCGCGCCCTGCTCGACCCGGAAACCGAGAAGGTCAAGGACGAGTGGGATCTGGTCGCCTTCGGCCGGCCCGGCGGCACCTTGCCCTTCACCAGCATCTCCCAGCCCTGGCTGCGGGAAGCCGCCAAACGGTGGGCGGTCGAGGAACTGCCCCGCCGCCGCGGCCGGGGCGTCGGCGGCAGCCTCCGCACCTGCGTGCACAGCCTGGCGCGGCTGTCAGAGACGCTGCGGCTGCGCGAGGACGGCGGCCAGGTCCCCGGTGCGCTCGGCCGGGCCGACATCGAGGCGCTGCTGAACCGGCTCGCCTACCAGCAGAACGCGGGCACGCTCACCCACCCCTCGCGGGTGATGACCTGCCGCCACCTCAAGCTGATCTTGTCCCGCATCCGCGCGATGGGCCTGACCCGCCCCGGCGGCCCCGCCGCCGGGCTGCCCGATGACTTCACGGTGCCTACCAGCGACATCCCCTACCTGCCCGGCCACGCCGAGCCGTCCCGGGACCTGCCGCCGGAGATCATGCGGCAGCTGTGCGACCAGCTCCCCGCGCTGGAACGCCAGCACGGCGTCAACATCCGCACCATCGTGGAACTGGTCATTGACACCGGGCGGCGCCCCGACGAGATCTGCACGCTGGCCTGGGACTGCCTGACCCGCGACAGCGACGGCTCCCCGGTGCTCACCTACGACAACCACAAAGCGGGCCGGATGGGGCGGCGGCTGCCGGTCACCGAGGCCACCGCCACGCTGATCACCGGGCAGAAGCAGCGGACCCGGGACCGCTACCCGGCCACGCCGCTGGACGAGCTGCGGCTGTTCCCTGCCCTGCAGCGCAACCCCGGCGGCCGCAAGCCGGTCGCCGGGCCGGGCCTGGTCGGCCGGCACCGCGCCTGGGCCGATAGCCTGCCCCCGCTGCTGCTGGCCGATGGCACCGAGTTCCCCAGGGCCAAGGTCACCTTGTATGCCTACCGGCATACCTACGCCCAGCGGCACGCCGATGCCGGCGTCCCGCCTGACGTGCTGCGCGAACTACTGGACCATCTCAATTTCGACACCACACGCCAGTATTACCGGGTCGGCGAGAAACGCCGCCGCGAGGCCGTCGACCGGCTCACCGCCGTTCAGTTCGACCGGCACGGCAACCGGATCTGGCACCAGGCCAAGGCGCTACTGGACTCCGAGCATGCCCGCCGCGCCGTCGGCGAGGTCGCCGTGCCGTTCGGCGGCTGCGCCGAGCCGTCCAACGTCAAGGCCGGCGGCCACGCCTGCCCCTACCGGTTTCGCTGCGCCGGCTGCGACCACTTCCGGACCGACGCCTCCTACCTGCCTGACCTGACCGCCTACCTTGATGACCTGCTCCGCACCCGGGAACGGCTGGCCGCCGCGGCCGGCCTGGACGAGTGGGCACGCGCCGACGCCATGCCCGCAGCGGAGGAGATCACCCGCATCCGCCGGCTCATCAACCGGATCAAGACCACCCTGGACGACCTGACCCCACAGGAGCGAGCCGAGATCGGCCAGGCAGCAGCAGCCGTGCGGCGGCACCGCGCGATCAGTCTCGGCATGCCCCGCATCCGCCAGCCGCTCCCCAGCGCCATTTCCGGGCGCACCGCATGACCAGCACTAGTACGTCCGCGACGGCTATGACCGGGGGGCGCCGCGCCGGCTCCGCCCGCCGTCGGCAGCGCGTCATCGCCGCGATCAACCGTGCCGTCACTGACGGCACCGAGATCAGCGTCTCCGCGATCGCCCGCGCCGCCCTGTTGACTGAACTATGCCTGGAGTTTCAGCAGTTCAGCGGGTAAATAGCTGTTCCTGGCGATACGTTCTCCGGTCGTGATGGAAGAAGGAGATCCGGACCGGGACTTGGCGGTGCTGAGGGTGCCGCAAACAGGCCGTCTCGTGGCCACGGGGAACCGGTACGAGCCCTATCAGGTCGTCGACCCGGACGGCGTCGTGATGGACGGTGCAGCCCAGTTCTTCCGGGACTTGCTGGCGGCGGGGAAGGCGGAGTCCACTGTCCGTTCGTACGGGACCGACTTGCTGCGGTGGTTCAGGTTCTGCTGGGCGGTCCGGGTGGACTGGGACCGGGCGACGCGGACCGAGGCCCGTGATTTCAGCCGGTGGCTGCAGGTCGCGGGGAAGCAGTCCCGTCCTCACTGGCGGGCGGGGCCGCTGGCAGCAGTGTCGGCCGGCGCCGCCGGCGGCGAGGCGTACGCTCCGTCTGTCCGGGCGCATTCGGAGACGGTGCTGCGGTCGTTTTACGGCTTCCACCTCGACGCGGGCACCGGGCCGGTCATCAACCCGTTCCCGCTGGACAGGTCGAGGCGGCACGGGCGGGCGCATGCGCATCACAATCCGATGGAGCCGTACCGGAACGAGCGCAGCGGCCTCTACCGGCCGAAAGTGCCCAGCCGGGTGCCCCGCAGCATCCCGGACGGGGAGTTCAACGAGATCTTCGCCCGGCTGCCGTCGCACCGGGATCGGGCGCTCGTCGCGTTCTACGTGTCTACCGGCGCCCGGGCCTCGGAACTGCTGTCGGCGACCGTCGCCGGGACCGATCCCGGCCGGCAGGTGATCACGGTGGTCCGCAAGGGCACCCGCGAGCTGCAGGAGCTGCCCGCCTCCATCGACGCGTTCGTCTGGCTGCGGCTCTACCAGGTTGAGATGGACGGACTGGTCCCGAAGGGGCGGCGGCAGCCCTTGTGGTGGACTCTGCGGCGGCCGGTCCGGCCGCTGTCCTACCACGCCGTCCACCGGATGTTCGAGCGGGTGAACGAGCAGGCCGGGACCTCTGCCACGCTCCATTCCTTGAGGCACACTGCGGCTTACAGGATGGCGGAGGATTCCTCGCTCCCGCTGACCGATGTCCAGTTTGTCCTTGGCCATGCCCAGTTGACCACTACGCAGATTTACCTGACTCCCCGCAAGGAGGAGGTCATCCGGCGGGTGCTGGCCCATCATGCCGAGCAGACCCGGCAGGCGGCTGCGCGGAGCCGTCCGTCCCCGGCGCAAGGGTACCGGCCCGAGACGCTGGACGTGCTGTTCCGGACCGGCGCGTCGTGACCGCCACGCAGGCCCGGCCCGGCCCGGACATGAGGACGCTGCCGACACCGCGGGAGACGGGACGGGCGCGGTTCCCGGCACGCCCGGCGCTCGCTTCCTGGCCGGCGACCGCCGTGTCCCGCGGGCGGCTGGAGGACCGGCTGGTGCGGGCGCCGTTCACCGCCGGCAACGATTACACCGAGAAGATCCGGCGGCGCGGGCTGGCGTTCCTGCTGGACTGGCTGGAGGAACAGCCGGGCGCGACGTGGCAGGAACGCTGGCTGGCCAGCGGGTCCGACGCGGCCGGGACCGCATGGCGCGGCACGCCGGCCGCGTGGCTGCGGGACAGGGGCATGACGGCTGACTGGCGGCTGCACGCACTCGGCTCCTCGCTCCTGACCCTGATCAGCGGTGATGTCGTGCGCCCCGCCCTGAGCTGGCTGGCGGTGAAGCCGACCGGCCCGGGCAGCCTGGTGCGCCACATGGCCCGCGCCCGCGATCCCGGGGGGTTCGCCGCGCTCCGGGCGCTCTGCGCGGAGGACCCGCATGTGTCCGCGGTATCGGGCAGCCACACGCTCTACCGTGCCGCGGAGATCGCCGCGGCCAGGGGCGGCGGGATCGCGGACATCACCGTCGGCGACGTGCTGGAACTGCTGGATGTCGAGCTCGGGGAACTGTCCGCGATTCCCGGCGATGTCGCGGTGTTCTACCGGCTGCTGCGCGCCATGGGCATCTTCGGGCCGGGCGCTCCGGCGACATGGCGGGAGGTCCGCAGCACCGGCCAGCGCACTCCCGAGGAACTCATCGGCCGCTACCGGCTGGAGTGCCGTCCCGTCCGCGACCTGCTCGTGGACTACCTCCGCGAGCGCCAGCCGGTGCTGGACTACGGGAGCCTGACCTCCCTCGCCTGCAACCTGGGCATGCGCTTCTGGCAGGACCTGGAGCGCCACAATCCCGGCATCAGCAGCCTGAACCTGTCCCGCGAGGTCGCCGACGCGTGGAAGGAACGCCTGCGCACCAAGACCGAGACGGTCACCCGCCCGGACGGCACGACGGCCCAGGTCAAGGTGCCCCGGCTGAACTACTGGGAATGCCTCATCCCGGTGCGGGCCTTCTACCTGGACATCGCCCAGTGGGCTGCCGGTGACCCTGCCCGGTGGGGGCCGTGGGTCGCGCCCTGCCCCGTCCGCGACGAGGAGACCAGCCGGCGCAAGGAACGCCGGCACCGCAAGTCCCGCATGGACGCGCGCACCCGCGAGCGCCTGCCCGTCCTGCCGGTCCTGGTCCAGACCGTCACCCAGCGGCTGCAGGAAGCCCGGGAACTGCTGGAGGCAGCCCGCCCGGCCGGGCACGGGGAGCCCTTTACCGCCGGCGGGCAGACGCTGGCCCGCGTCGTCACCCGGCGCGGCACCGCCGTGGGCAGGATATGGGGCGCCGACCCCGTGACAGGGAAACGCCGCGACCTCACCTTCGAAGAAGAGAAGGCATTCTGGACCTGGGCGATCGTGGAAGTCCTCAGGAACACGGGCGTGCGCATTGAGGAGCTCCTGGAAATCAGCCATCACAGCCTTGTGCAGTACAAGCTGCCGACTACCGGGGAAATAATCCCGCTCTTGCAGATAGCCCCATCGAAAACTGACGCGGAAAGACTTCTCGTCGTTTCCCCGGAGCTGTCGGAAGTCCTTTCCGTCATCATAAGGCGCGTCCTTGACAGGACCGGGAAGGTGCCGTCTATTACCGCATACGATAATCACGAGAAGATTTGGAACCCGCCGCTGCCCCTGCTGTTCCAGCGCCGGATCGCCGCCGAGAACCGACGGATCAGCCCTGACGTTGCCCGGGACATGCTCGCCGACGCGCTCCACGACACCGGCCTCACCGACCCGGCCGACGGCGGCCCCCTGCGCTATACCCCCCATGATTTCCGGAGGCTCTTTATCACGGATGCCGTCATGAACGGGCTCCCGCCGCATATAGCGCAGGTCATCGTCGGCCACCGGGACATTAATGTGACAATCGGCTACAAGGCCGTCTACCCTGAAGAGGCAATCCAGTCCCACCTGGCATTCCTTGCCCGGAGGCGGGGGTTGCGGCCTACCGATGAATACCGGGTCCCCAGCGAAGAAGAATGGCAGGAGTTCCTCGGCCACTTCGAGCGTCGGAAGGTCGCCACCGGGATATGCGGCCGCGCATTCAGCACTCCCTGCATCCACGAACATGCGTGTTTGAGGTGCAGCATGCACTGGCCCGATCCCGCCCAGCGGCACCGGATCGCCGAGATCCGCGACAACATCAACGCCCGCATCGCCGAAGCCGAGCGCGAAGGCTGGCCCGGCGAGATCGAGGGACTCAAGATCAGCCTCGCCGGCGCCGACGGCAAGCTCGCCCAGATTGACCGGCGCTCCCAGGTCCAGGCCACTGTCAGCCTCGGCATGCCCGGTCTCCCCGATGCTGCCGCCCCCCGCAAGGAGCCCTCATGAGACCCGCCGCGGTCACCGATTCCCTGCTCCACGACCTCGTCATGTCCTCCCTCGCCGAAGGCAGAGACCAGTTCGCCGTCGCGGCCGCCGTCATCCTGGATGACCGCATCCTGCTCTGCGGGCGCGACACCAGTGACTTCGACCGCGAATGGGACCTCCCAGGCGGGATGGCGCTGCCCGGCGAAACCCTCACCAGAGCCCTCGACCGCATCCTGGCCTGCGACTACGGGCTGGACACCACCCAGGTCCGCGCCTACCTCGGCAGCTACGAGCGCGTGCACGGCGAAGAGGTGATCCGCGTCTTCGTCTTCACCGCCAGCTGCGCCGACCCTCTCCAGATCTGCCGGCACGCCCGCATCGCCCACTGCTGGGCCGACCCCGCGAGCCTCCCGGAACAGACCAGCCAGGAACTCGCCCGGCTGACCGACCTTGCCGTGCAGGCAGCCGAGCCCGCCGGCGCGCTGCCCGGCCGATGGCAGCTGACCGCCGCGCTCCGCGCAGGCAGCAAGGGAATGTACTGCGACCAGGCCGCCACCGAACTGCTCATCCGCCACAGATCCTGGCTGCGCAGGGACGACTTCACCGCGCGGTATATCCTCATCGGCACCAGCCAGGCCGGGGACATCACGGCGGCGATCGACTGGGAACAGGCCATCACCGCCCTGCACGCCGGTGACCTGCCGTGCTCAAGCAGCGAAGCCGCCATCCTCGGCCTAGCCGCTAGCTTCGCCACCGCCACGCCTGTCGTCCTGCGTCACGCCATCACCGGACTCGACCAGGCCAACCTCTACCTCGTCACCAACGCCATCAGAGACGCCGGCGGCCACAAATAAGCACGGACAAGGCAATTCCGCGCACAACGCCCAAGTTCAGAGAAGCCGCCGTCGACCGCACTTTCCTCTACCGGCACCGCGACCTGCTCGGCAAGATCCACGCCACGCAGGCCAGCCCGCCCGCCGGCAGCGGCGCCGGCCCGGCCGTCAGCCGGGCCTCTCTGCAAGCGGACCTGCTTGCCGCCCACGAACGCGCCCTCCGGCTCGCTGCCCGCACCCAGCAGCTCGAAAAGCGCCTGTCCGAGACGCTCGGCGAGCAGGCCTGGCGGGAATCCGGGCTCGGCGCACCCGCCGGCATCGATACTCTCAATCACACGATCACCCGCCTGGAACAGCAGGTCGCCGATCTGCGCATCCAGCTCGAAGAACGCGACAGCGAGCTCGCCGCCGCCCGCGCTGCCAACCGCGAGCTCATGACTCGGCTCAACGCTGCACACCACCGGTGACGTCGCAACCACGCACGTCGATCTCGCCGGGAAGAAGCTGCGGTCCTAACTCGTCAACGGCTGCGGTCAGCGTCTCGCGAACGCAGCCGGTCCTCGCCGGGCGGGGCAATTAACGTGGGAGCGTGGCGCAGACCCAGGCGAGGTATGACCAGTTCGCCGAGTGGTACGAGCAGTGGGTCGGCGACGCGCCGCCACTGATCGCGGCGCATGCCGGCCTGCTGCCCGCCGTGACCGGTGACCGGGTGCTGGACATCGCCTGCGGGCAAGGCCGGATGAGCCGCTATCTGGCCAGCCTGGGGGCCGACGTGACCGGCATCGACATCTCGGCCGCGATGCTCGGCAAGGCACGCGCCGCCGGACCGGGCAACATCACCTACATCCACGCCGACGTTACCCGTCACCCCGCCTGGTGGGACGGGCGGCCATTCGATGGCTGCACCTGCGAGCTGGCGCTCATGGACATCGACGACCTGGCGGGAACCCTGTCCACGGTGACGGCGGTGCTGCGCCCGGGCGGCTGGTTCGCCGCCTCGATCGTGCATCCGTGCTTTCCCGGCAATGAGCGTGGCCGCAGCAGCTGGCCGCCAGGACAGGGTTATGAGTCCGAGGGCTGGTGGACTTCACCAGACCACAATCCCGCCGGCGTCCGGATCCGGGTAGGTGCGACACACCGCAAGCTGTCCACCTTCCTGAACGCCCTGCTTGACGCCAGACTGGACGCCGAGCGCTTCGTCGAGCCGCCCGCCCCGGTTCCGGCATACCTGCTGTGGCGGTGCCGCCGCCGCTGACCGGCAACCCTGCCAGCCCGGCCACCTCCGGGCGCCGCCAGCGCGGCAGCCCCGCGCACCCGCGCCGCACCTGCAGCAGACTTGCCCCGCATCGGGCTGCCGCTGACCTGGATAAAGAAAGAAAATATCCGAATCGTCCGCTTTGTACCCCAAGAGAATCGATGGTGGTGCTGTACGCAGCCCGGCACAAGGTGCCGGTACCCTCCCTGGCCCGCTGGCTGCTCGGGCTCGGTATAGCGGCTACCCTCACGGCGAACATAGCCCAGGGCTGGTCCCACGGTCCCCTCGGGGCGGTGGTCGCGGCCTGCCCGGCGGTCAGCCTGATCGGTTCGTACGAACTTCTGGTCTGGCTCATCCGCACCTCCGGGGCGGCAGAGCGCAGGCCCTCCGCAGAGCACCTCTGCGAAGGCGCGGCCTGCAGTGCTGCGACGCGTCCTCTCCCCCCAGCTGCTGACGGCGATCGTCCCGGAGAGAGCGAGCGCGACACGTCAGACCCCGTGTGGCGGCTCGCGGATCAGGCCGCCGGACAGTCGACCATCCCTGCCAGCGGGCAGCGTGACGATGAGGTGCTTTGGGGCCAGCGCTGGCAATGACGCGTCGGTGGCCGCGTACCGGCTCAGCGTGCAGGCCGGCAACCCGGTCTCGGAACGCCGACTCCCTCAGATGTTCGGACGCACATCCCGCCGCTGGGCGCGAGCCAGAATCGCCGATGCACGACAGGCATCGCCGCTCCCAGACTCCCCCAGCACCCTAGTCCCGGCCTCCATCGGCGGACTCGGGCGTTCCGCCGGGCAGGCCTTACCAGGCTGCCCTCCGGGGTCCAGGCGTGACGACATGGCCCGCAGGAGCTCGTGCGCCAGATTGAGTGTTGTCTCGTGGCTAAAGGATTCCGTGCGCCCGCCGGTGCAGGATCGCGCCAGGGCGTCGATGAGATCGGCGGCCTGGAGACCCGCCACCCCGGCGCCGGGCGTTACTACCCACGGCAACCCACTGCACGATTGCCGTGATAGTTCCCCAGCCTGCTTGAGATAACCGCTCGCGCGTTCGATCCTGACACAGTGAACCAAGTCAGTATGAAGCGGCCGGCCGGCACGATGAGCCGTTCGCCCGCCAGGCCGCCGCCTTGTGCCGGCTCGCCGGAGCCGACGACGCCCTCATCCCGCAGTGGGCCGCCGAAGGACGGCGCCGGGCCCGGGCCGCCCGCCAGCCGCCGCGCGGCGGCCGGCCCGCCTAACAAGATGCGGCCGATCAGCACCGCCGCCCCGGCCGCCCGGCATGAGCCAGGCCCCGCCGGGGAACAGACCCTGCACGGATACGCACACCCACGCCCTGGAACTGCTGCGAGACGCGCTCGGCGCGACGGTCATCGCCACCTACCCCAACGCCCGGGCCCCGCTCCCCGACACCGGACCCTGCGCCAGGTGCGGCGCGACCACGACCTGCTACGGCCCGGACGGCTCCCCCTATGCGCCGACTGCCGACCGTCGGGCACGCCGTGCCGTAAACGTCCCCAGACCCCGTTACGCTGGTGCTGCATCAGGTATCACCCCGCCTTCCGGGAGCGCGTGAACCGACCTGAGCCGGACGCCGGACCAGACCGCAAAACCGCCGCTAAAGCCCGCTTCGGCCAGACCTGCGTATCCGTCGCCGCAGACTTCG
>Ga0306922_10004978_pt1 | contig 12635 bp, 13 predicted proteins | sample sta12Cox44000082_FD_203758 | JGI IMG/M metagenome (GOLD analysis project Ga0306922, IMG submission 203758) | Lab enrichment of tropical soil microbial communities from Luquillo Experimental Forest, Puerto Rico - statoxic.12C.oxic.44.000.082 (v2)... | ecosystem: Environmental > Terrestrial >... | reverse complement strand
CATCGGTGCCGCGCGCACGAGCGGATGTGCGGCCGGGTTGGCAGCCCCGCGCGCGCGCAGGGCGTTCTCCGTCTCCGCATCGACGGGCTGCCCTGGATGCTGTTCGAGGATCGCCTGTTTGGCTGCGAACGGCGCGGGTGGAGGCGGCGGCGCGGTTCTGACCATCACCTGCCTGGTCATTGCAGCGGCTGGCGGCACGGCCACACGCGCTTGCGCCTGGCCGACGACGCTCGCGCGCTGGGGCGCGACCGCGGCCGTCATGCCGACAACAGGAGCCGCTTGAATTTGATCGCGAGAAACCGCGACCGCCTGGCCGGCCACGGCGCCGCCGCGGACGAACGTGTCGCGCGGCACGGCTGTCACCGCGCCTGGGACGGACCGGTTCACGTAGGTGATATTGGTCACGTTGATGTTCGTGACATTCGTAATGTTCGTGACATGGGCAACGTTCACCCGCTCCACATACACGGGCGTCACGCGATAGGCGGGCACGAACACTTCACGCGGGCCGAGCGGGAACCAGGCGACCGGCGCGCTGCCGATTTGAAACGAGGCGCTCCATCCGGAACCTCCGACAAAGGCGACCAGCGCAGGGGCATACACCGGCCGCGCCACGATCGTGCCGGGCACCCACGCCCAGCGTGCCGAGACAAACACCCAGCGTCCGTAATGGAACGGCGCAAAGCCCCACGGCGCGTCGTCGACCCAGGTCCACCCCCAAGGATCGACCCAGACCCAGTGGCCGTAGCGGTATGGCACCCATTCGGTGCGGACGCGTGGGAACCAGACCGGGCCGTACGCCCCGACCACCTGCCAGCTTCCGTTCGCATCGAGATCCTCGTAACCGATCATGTCGCGCGAGACATAACGTGCCGACTGCGCGTTCTCGGCTGCCCGGTCCCGTGTCAGGGACCAGGTCTCGAAGTCATCGAACGGAGACGCGCCACGAATGTCGGGCTGCGGCGCGTCAAGTCCGGCGAGGACGGCCGACTGCTCGGCCCGCAACGGAAATGACGCCCCCCCGGCGCTCACTTCCGCATCGCCGCGCCGCACGACAACGTCACTCGAATCACCCGCCTCGCTGACATCCACCCGGTAGAGCCCCGACTGCAGCACGGACACTGCGCTGTTTGGCGTGTCGATCTCGACGACCTCGTCGTCGATCAGACCACGCACGCGAACCGATACCGCGCCCTGGGTCACGCGAAGCTGCGTGGTCCGATCGTCCAGGTTCAACAGGCTGAACTCGGTGGAGGGAGCGATGCGGATGATGGTGGATCCTATCTGGAGCTCCGCGCGCGAATTGCGATCGGTCCACACATGGTCGCCAACCGTGAGCGGATAGTTCACCGTCGCGGCGCTCCACTCATCCAGCGACCCCGCTCGGAAGGAGACCGAACCGCTCGTATAGCCAATGCGTGCAACTCTGCCTGGCGGATCGGCGAAGGAACGGACCGGTAAACCGACCGACGCGAGAATTGTAAGACTCGCAACGATCGCGATGGTTGTCACCGGAAAGGCACGCGAGCTGCTCTTATCGCAGGACATTGTTGGCTTCCTTTGGCTTCCGCTCGTGGCGGTCATACGTTCCGGCCGGGATAGTGCAAGAAGTGTGACGGGGCGCCGGGAGGTCGTGGCTCGTTAGAGGGGCTACAGATTCTTTACGTCTTTCAGGAGGCGGTGGACACGCGCTTCAGTTGCATCTGAAGCCGCAGAATCTGGACGTCCCGTTCCTCGCAAGAGCGCTCGAGAGTCTGCAGACGCTGGGCATCCAACAAAGGGGTGTTGAGGACCACGCAGTCGACGTTGCCGGCGCGAACAAGCGACACAAGGTCATCGTACGAACCCACGACGGAGTATCCGCCCACGCGGCTGTTTCTGTGCATCGGATCGTCATCGATGAATCCGACGATCTTGAGCGCCGCGGGACCGAACGCTTCCCGGATTGTCCCCAGGCTGGCGCCGCCCGTGCCGTAGATCACGCACCGCTGCCCCAGGGTGCTCTGGCGCGAGACGTATTCCCCGACCAACCGAAACGAGGCGCGCGTCGCGGCGAGAAGCAAGAAGAGAAGCGCCGCGTCGATCACAAAGACCGAGCGCGAGTAGCTTTCGAAGCGGTACACGTAGAGGATGAACAGCTCCGCGGCCACTGTCCCCAGCAACACGCCTTTGCCGAAGACCACCGCGTCCATGATGCCAAAGTAACGCCACGTTCCGCGATAGCCGCCGACAACGAACAGAGCCAGCAGCTGGGAGGCGAGGACGACGGGCAGCGACTCGAGAAACAGGTGGTAGTTGACCCCAAACTGCGCACCTTCGAATCTGAGGCGGTACGCGATGTAGTACGCCGTCGGGATCAGGATCAGATCGAGCAGGACTTCACCGACCCGCCGCTTGTACATGAAATTGGCGACGAGCGGCGTGAAGCTCTCGCCCTTGAGCACGGCGAGGTCGGCGTCTTCGTACACCGTGACTCGGGCGAGGTATACGGCAAAGATCGCCATCGCGACGAGAAAGATCACCGCTGCGACAACTCCCATCGCGGGATCGTGCCGCTGCACGAGAAGCGAAATGGCGCCGCCCGCGGCGGCCAGGACCCACAGCGTCACGACCGCGCGCGGCTCTGAAAGGCCGACCGCGACAAGCCGGTGCGACGAGTGATCGCGCCCGCCTTGGGACGGCCGGCGCCCTGAAAGGACACGCACAGCGGTCACCAGCGCCGTGTCGAAGATCGGCAGAAGCAGGGGCAGGACTGGCGCGGCCACGACCGGCAGCAGTCCCGACGCCGAGTGGGTGGAGGGCCGGTCCACGAGCGCGATCGCGGCGAGATTCAGGCCGAGAAACAGGCTGCCCGTGTCCCCCATGAAGATCGACGCGGGGTGCGCGTTGTAGACAAAGAAGCCGGCGGTCGCGCCGACGAGCGCCGCGAGGTAAAGGGCGGCAGGCGTGACCCCGCCGGCGCCGACGAGGCCGATCAGCAGGAACACGCCGGCAATGATCGCGGTGCCGGCGCACAAGCCGTCCATGTTGTCGAGAAGATTGAAGGCGTTGGTCACACCGACGATCCAGAACACCGTGAGCATCGCGTCGCCGAGCAGGGACGTCATCCAATGCAGGCGGAAGCCAAAGAACAACAGGACGGATGCGATGGTGATCTGGACGATAAGCTTGGTCGATGGCTTGAGCGGCAAAACGTCGTCAACGAAACCAAAGAGCGCAATGAGCGCGCCGCAACCGATGAGCGTAACCACAGAGCCGAGCTCAGGAATCGTCAAACCCGCGGCAATCGTCACCAGCGCGATGGCCATCCCTCCGAGGAGCGCGGTTGCGCGGCCGTGCCAGCGGTCTTCTTGGGGGGTGGCGATGTAGCCGAGACGATGAGACAGGAGGCGGCAAGCCGGGGTCAGGGCGACCGACGCGGCGAACGACACAAGCAAGTAGAGGGCGATGCTCGTCATCGACGTGAGGAATTGTACTGCCCACCAACCAGGCGGCGGTAGTCCTCCATGCTATCGATGTCCACAAACGCGCCTTCGTCGCCGACGATGACGTCGCCGAGAGGGGATGCGTTGGAGCGGACGATTGGCTTCAGGCCCTGCGCCTCGTCGGCGGCGCGCACGACGCTGAAGAGCGCGCGATCGATGATGAGCGGGTGACCGTGCCGCTCACCGTTTACCGGTCTGACGATTGGAGCGTGGGTCTGGCGATAGCGCTCGAGGATGGCACGCACGGTTGAGGCGGAGACGAGCGGCACATCAACGAGCGTGAGCAGGACCGCCTCGACGCCGGGGCGATCGATCGTCGTCAAGCCGGCCTTCAATGACGAGAGTTGTCCGCGGTCGTAGTCCGGATTGAGCACCGAGCGCGCCCGCAGGGCGGTCGCCGCAAACGATTCCGCGATGCTCTCTGCGTCGTGTCCGAGAACGACGACGACGTCGTCGAGCTCGGCGTCGAGAAGCGTCCGGACGATTCGCGTGAGGAAGGTGTCCCCGTCCCCCGGGATGGGAAGCGTGGCTTTTGGTCGACCCATCCGGCTCGAGCGACCTGCGGCCAGCACGAGTGCGGGAATCATCAAGGGCATGTTATAGAATCGCTGCGCATGAGCGACGTCGATCTCCACATCCGCTGTATGCGGTGCGGCGCGCAGATGGAAATGCGAGATCCGGCGCCGGATCGTCCGTGGGCTCCGGATCAGTTCTGGGTGTGTCCGCGCTGCGGCCGTCACTTCTGGACGACCTATCCGCCGCCAAACCGGGACAAGGTGAAAGCAGCCGATCCTGGCTCGTGACAATTCGTGATGGTTCCCCTAAAGCTCGGCCCCTGCTTGACTTCGGGGAACGAACTGCCTAGACTGGCCCCGATTTTCCGGCTCAGCTACGAGTCGGAGAGACTTGGCCGGCTCGCGTCCCACGGCTGTAGCGATCGTCCGCAGGCGCCCGTAACCGGTTGAGTTCCCTTGGGATATCCCTGGGGGGTTCGGAACGGAGGGCTTCGGGTTATGCCAACCGGGACAATCGCGCGGCTCCTGATCGACAAGGGGTTTGGGTTCATCCGCGACGAAGGTGGGATCGAGCATTTCTTCCATCGGAGTTCCGTGCGGGGAGCCGTGTTCGAGCTGCTACGCGAAGGGCAGCGTGTGGAGTTCACGCCTGAGGAGTCGCAAAAGGGACCTCGCGCGGGCGATGTTCGATTGATCGAAGGGTAAATGGTTTCTGCTGAGCGGGTGCGCCGCAGGGCGGGTGTCAGGGGCGGCGCACTCCTTCGTTTTGGGATCCTTCCTGCCCATCCTGCCAACTGTTCCTGAAACTCCGTAGCCGTCGCTCGGTCATCGTAGGCTTGCGGGTCGGTAGCGCTCGCCACTCGGAGCTCGGTACTCGTAAAATCGAATTCGGAAGCGAACGGGGCCCGGTGGCCCTCCCGGTCTTCAAAATCGGTTGCTCCCTGCACACGCGGGGAGGCTCGGTTCGACTCCGAGGCGCTTCCGCCAGACTGCATACGGTTCACAGTGCTTTCGAGTACCAGGTGCAGCTGTCACGGTTCTCAGCCGATCATGTGATCAAGCACGCGAGGACGGCGGGCGTATCCGAGAGATCCTCGAACACGACATCGGCGCCTGACGCGCGGAGAGCCTCGGCGCTATGGCTGCCGGTTGCCACGGCGACTGAACGCGCGCCGCCGTGCTTCGCCACGGCAACGTCGAACGGTGTGTCGCCAATCACCACAGCGTCGGCTGGCGTCACGGATGGTCCGCCCGACGCCGCGACCTGGGCAATCGCTCTCGGCAGCAACAGGTTGCGATCGAGGGTGTGGTCACCAAAGGCACCTAAAGCGGGCGAGCTGAAGTATCGCCAGAGATCGAAGTGCTCCAGCTTCATTCGGGCGGCGATTTCGTAGTTGCCGGTGAGGAGCCCGAGATGGACGGTGTCGCGAGATGCCAGCGTCTCAAGGAGCGGACAAACGCCGGGGAGGACTCCGTTCAGGGCGTTGGAGGGAGGTGGCTGCTCGAGTTCGCGAGCGAGGTCACGAAGATAGGCGTCGCGAAATGTGAGGACGTGCGCGTCGTCACGCGGAAGACCGTGGATTTCAAGGGCTGAGGCCAGGAGCCACGCATCGGTCCGCCCTGGCAGCGGGATTGAGCCAAAGGCGTCGGCAATTCCGAACAGCTCGTGGAATGCCCGCGACATCGCACGCTTTCCTGCACCGCCGGTCAGCACAAGGGTGCCGTCGATGTCGAAGAGAATGAGTGCGGCCGTCGCGGTCAGTCGGTGATGCCTTCTACTCGCTGCGGACGTTGCCTGCGCGCGGACCCTTGGCTGACGGCTCTTCGTCGAAGCTGACGCGTTGCCCTTCGTTCAGCTGATCAAAGCTGCCTTGCACAGAACTGCGGTGGAAGAACCACTCCTGTCCGCCGTCGTCACGAATGAACCCGAACCCCCGATCACGAACGAGTCGCTTGATAGTGCCGGTCGCCATCGTCGAACGTCTCCTTGGGCGCACGTGCCCAAGTGTGCCTTTATCAAGTTCCGTTCCAGTACGACGAAGGGGGTTTGCGGCCCTTTTACGGTAGAGCCGACTAGCTCATCCACTTCGAACGGCGAAAATGAATACGCTTGTGTAGCGTTCTCGTCGCTCGACGCGGGGAACGGGCGCTTCGCGCGACGCTATTTCACATTTACCGTGATGACCGAACACGTCCCGGGCAGCGTGTTGTGCAAGTCGTCTCCAAGTTGTAACGCGAGCTTGTGCTTGCCCGGCGTCAGCTGCGAGTCGAACACGTCCTTGCCATCGCCAAAGTGCACCCAGGACGGTGTGCCTTTCACGATGGTTTTCCCGGGCGGGAGGCAATTCTCATCGATGCCCACGTGATAGTGGGCGATGCCCGGCCGCGCGGTGGTGACGTCACCGGGGGGCACGGCGCCGATCTCAATTCCCTCCGAGCCGAACTTCATGTGGACGGGACTGGTCACCGTCGCATTGTTTTTGGGCTCGATGAAAAAGACGCGCATTTTCTTGGCTCCGCGCGTGTTGGTCTGCGCGCCTGTCTTGGCCTGAGCGGCGGCCATCACGCCGAGCGCCGCGACCAGCAATCCCACCAGCAGCCCGAGCTGCTTCGTTCGCCTCATGTTCATGCTCCTTTCAGGTGCTCAAAGTATAGCCAAGGGCCGGTCGGCAGCGGTCAGCTTTCGCCAGGTCTGGTTCTTCAGCTGCCAAACCATCGGCGCCGCTCGCGCAGTTTACCCGTCGCCGGCTCCCATGTGAGGATACGCGTGGCCACCTGGCGCGCGAATCGCTCGTCCACCGTAGCCGCCAGAATCGCCGTACCGCGCCTCCTCGCGCTCGACCGTATGGACCTGGCCAGCTTCGATGCCTCGTCCGGGTCCAACCCCGCGCTCACGTGCTCGAGCAAGAGAATTCGCGGATCCAGGGCAAGCGCACGTCCTACACGGATGCGCATCTTTGTGCTCGCGTCGAGCGTCCCGGTCACACAATTCCAGGTCGCCGGCGCCAGACCTGCTTCGCCGGCCAGGAGCTCGGCGCGCCGCCGCAGCTCATCTCCAAGTGGCTCGACGTCGAGCGAGAACGGCATCGCCAGGTTCTGCAGCACGGTCAGCGCCTCGAGGAGGACGGCGCGTTCGCTCACGATCCCGAAGCCATCCACAACGGCAAGCCAGTCTCGAGCGTCGGCGATGTCTGCCGTGTTGCGACCGAATATGGCGATGCGGCCGGTGTCGGGCAGCGTGGATCCGGTGACCAAATTGATGAGGATCTCGGCGGATTCCTGATTGAATCCGAGCAACGCGATCGCATCCCGCTCGGAAAGGCGGAGCGCGTCGACGCGCAGCGGCCGGAGTCCACGGTAGTCTTTGGAGACTCCGAGGAGCTCGAGCACGGGCGATGGGTCACCTCTCCCGGTCACGCGCTGAGGAGTCGATTCACTTCCTCGACGATCCGAGCTGACGCCGCGAGCGCCATAATCTCACTTTTGAGCGCGGCGAGGTTGCAGGCCACGGCGCCGTACGCGATGGTCCCGTGGACAATGGGCGGCAGCACGCCGGTGTCGACACTCGCGCCGAGGATGGCGGTGACCATTGTCGCGATCATGGCGAACATGCCGCTCGCGAACACCGGTTTGCGGGCGGCAGCGATGCGCTGGTAGTGGTCGCCCGTCAAGCTGTGCTCCATCATCGCCTCCTTGACCGCTTTTCCTTTGCCGATGAGATAGAACATCATCATCGAATGCGCGAGGAGCGTGATGAGCGTCGAGAACAGGCCGACCGACACATGCCGCGCGATGTCGCTGCCTCGGAGACCGAAGACGATCGTTGCCACGATTCCCGCAAGACCGAGAACGACTGCCGTCAGCAGCGCTTGAGCCACGCTGGGCCGATTATGTCACCTTCGCCGTTCGTCATGGAATGGCTGCACCGCGCGCAGCACTCGCTCTTACATGGCTCACGCCATTCACCGAGGCGAGCACTCGATCTCGCGATGGGACGGGGGCGCCACGCTCGCGCGCTCGCGCGTGCCGGGTTTCGAACGTTCGGCGTGGACCTTCAATTCGAGGCCGTGCGCCGCGCGCTGGACGATGCCATCGCTGACAAGGTGACGATCGCGGGCTGGTGCGCAGACCTGAGGCATCATCCGCTGCCTCGCTCGCGCTTCGACGTCATTGTCGTGACCCGCTATTTGCAGCGCGATCTGTTTGTTTCCATCGGCGACGCGCTCGCGCCGGACGGCGTTCTGATCTATGAAACGTTCACGACGCTCCAGCGCGTGTGCGGACGAGGGCCGACGTCGCCTGATCACCTTCTCGAGCCAGGCGAGCTCAGGCACGCGTTCGGGATGTTGGAAATCCTGTTCTACGAGGAAGTGTCGGCGCCCGATGCGCTGGCGCGCATCGTCGGCCGACGCGCTGCGAGGCGATCGTAGGCGTCACGCGGCAGACTTGCAAAACCAGGCGCGGCGGGTCCGTGCGACGCGTTATTGTTCGCGTCCGTTCCCGGCTCGTCGCTTCCGTGGTAATCGGACCCTCCGGAAACGGCGAGGCCGAGGCGCGCCGCAAGGGCGAGGTAGTGCGCGACGGCTTCGGCATCATGCTTGCTGTGATACGCCTCGACGGCGTCGAGGCCAGACCGCGCGAGGTCGTCGATCCAAGCATCGTCCGCGCGGTTCGTCACCGCGGGATGCGCAAGCGATGCGACGCCCCCGGCGTCGTGAATGCGCGTGATGGCCATATCGGGCGAGGGGCCGACGCGCGGCACAAAGGCGGGACGGCCTGGCGACAGCCAGCGATCGAACGCCTCGTTCGTCGTCGGCACGTGGCCGGCCGCCACCAGCGCGCGGGCGATCCAGGGGCGGCCGATGGAGGCCGACTCGTTGTCGAGAGCCGGTTGGAGAATGGGACCCGCCTCCAGCGGAACGCCGCGCCGGGCGAGCTGCTGGATGATTTCCCGCGCCCTGTCCAGCCGCTGGCGGCGCGCGTCAGCGAGGAATTTCAGCAGCGCCGGCGAGCGATGGTCGATGAAGTAGCCCAGCACATGAATGTCGACGCTGTCGAACACGGTGGTTATTTCAATCCCCGGGACGAAGGCCATGCCGGCAGCGGCGGCCGCCGCCGCCGCGGGGTCCGAGCTCGCAACGGTGTCGTGATCGGTGACGGCGAGAATGGTCACGCCGGCGTCGGAGGCACGTGCGATGAGCTCCGCAGGCGCAAGACGTCCGTCGGAGGCTGTCGTGTGAGTGTGGAGATCGATCAATGAGCCGACCTGGCGCGCCGCACGTGGGTTCCGACCGCGTGAGGCCCTCGCCGGCGGCCCTGGCGCTCGCGCAGCGACTTGTACTCCCCGATCAGCAGCTCGAGATGTGCGCGTTCCTCGTCCGCGAACTCGAGGAACACCTGCTTGCCTTCTGAATCCTCGAAGCGCTCGCCGTAACGCTTGAAGAACTTGTGCGAGCCGCGCTCGCAGCGGATGCCGATGAGCAGCGCCTGCTCGTCGTTCACACCCTTCCGCAGCTGGTCCGCGCCTTCAGCAAACAGACCACTCGCCGCTCCTTTGAAGAACAGAAAGGTCGGTCGCGACTCGAGCTGCGGATCCTCCGCGATCAATTCCTGATAGCGTTTCTGGAGCGTGCTGAGATGCTCCTGCTCTTCATGAGCGAGCCTGTGGAAGACGGCGCGTCCTCGGGCATCTTTGGTCATGGCTGCCGCGCGCGTGTAAAACTCCAGACCACTGCGCTCGGTCGCGATCGCCATCCGGAGTGCGTCGCGCGCGAACACAAGCTCCGTGGTGGCACCATCGATCGGCGGCGTCTTCTTGCCCGTGCGGCAATCGTCGCACGTGCCGAAGATCTGGACGACCTGCTGCGCGGGCTCAAAGTTTCGCGCCGCGGCGATCTCCTCCATCAGGGATTCGACATCGGAGCTCAAGAACTCCGAGGACCGATGGCAGGTCGTGCAGATCAGATGGAAATGGCGAGGATGGCGGTATGAAGGCTCAAAGCGCGACCGTCCTTCGCCGAAGTCGACCTTGCGCGCGATTCCGGCGCCGACCATCCATTGGAGCGAGCGATAGACGGTCGCTCGCCCGATGCCCGGGGCGTCGCGGCGGACGGCGTCGACGAGGTCGTCCGCGCTCAGGTGTCCTTCCTGCTTCAGGAAGATCTCGAGGATACGGTCACGCTTGGTGGAACGCTTTCCGCCAGCCGGGCGAAGTGTCGTGAGATCGGGAAGGGAGCGGTTCAATCCTCCCCCGTTCTCAGACGGTGAAGGATTGTCCGCAGCCGCAGGTCGAGGTGGCGTTCGGGTTCTTGATTGTGAAGCCGCCACCGCTGACGGTGTCAACGAAGTCGACTTCCGCCCCGGTCAAATATCGGATGCTGATCGGGTCGACGAACAGCTTGATCCCATGCGATTCGAACACCTGGTCTCCGGCGCCCTGGCCGTTCTCCTCGATCATGAGACCGTATTGAAACCCTGAGCACCCACCACCTTGCACGAACACGCGCAAACCGCTGCCCGATTTCTGTTCTTCAGCCAGCAGCTCGGAGATCTTGGAGGCCGCCAGCTCGGATACATTGATCATGGAACCATTATAGCAACCGGCCAGGAAAGGCAGGACAGTCGCGAAGGGCGGGAGAGGCGTGAAGCGCAGGACGGGCGCGTAGGGCTGGACGATGGCATATGTCGCGATTTCGGGCGAGAAACAGGGCGAATGGCTCGGCGCAGCCGAGCGACGCTGGGAAGCGATTGCTCGGAAGCGGCCGGATTTGGCCCCTGCAGTCGAGCTTCAGCAGCGCCTACTCGCCACCGTCGCCCAAGTCCTGGCTTTGTTGGAGCGCGGGCGAGTGCTGCGGCTCTCTCTGCCTGCGCGGTATCTGGCCACCAAACTGGCGCGCGGCGTTCCAGTTCTGGCGGACGAGCCGCTTCCTGTTCCGGTTTCCGTTCTCGGACCCGCCCTCACTGAATTCTGCGATGCTCTGGCGGCAGGTGGGGCGGGTGACGCCGCCCGCCACGTCCGCGACGCGATCGCGGGCGGCCAGATCGACGCCGGCTCGCTCCTGACCGCATCGTTGTCGCGTCATCAAGCGGCCATTCGCACGGGGGCGACTCATAGAGGCCTGGCTCCCGATCTGGTGTGGCTCGTCGCCGAGCTTGCGGTCAGTCCGTTCGTGTACTTGCTGCAGCGCACAATACTCTCGGACCCCAAGGATGAGACACTCCGGGCCGCGCTGGCTTCATGGAACCACGGGTACTGTCCAGCGTGCGGGTCGTGGCCGGCGGTGGCGGAGGTCGTGGCCGGCCATCGCACACTCCGATGTTCCTTTTGCTCGAGCGCCTGGGAGCTCCGGGGGTACGCCTGCATCTACTGCGCCGAGGCGGGCGAGCAGTTCGTTACGGTTGCGCCCGACGACCAGCACCCTGAGCGCCGGCTCGAGGCGTGCAGGGCGTGCGCGGGGTACCTCAAGACCATCGACCTCAACGATCTGTCGCCGTTTCCATCGTTATCGATCTCAGACATCGAGACGACGGATTTGGACGTGGCTGCGATGCAGCAGGGCTATCAGAGGCCGGCGTTGAAGGAGTTTGGCCGACGGTAGGGGTTCGGGATTCGGGATTTGAGATTAGGATCGAGCACCAATTGTCTCGAGGCGCTGGCCTGACTCCTGTTCGATGTCTTTGTGCAGCGAGTTGCCGTGCGCGTCCATGGTGACGATGGCGGGGAACGCCTCGACGGTGAGGTGCCACATCGCCTCGGGAGTGCCAAGCTCGAGCAGTGACACGCCGTCCACCTTCGTGATCGATCGGGCGTAGAACTGGGCGGCGCCGCCGATTGCGTTCAAGTAGACCGCTCCGTGTTCCTTCAATGCAGCGAGGGTCTTCGCGCCCATGCCGCCCTTGCCGATGACCGCGCGGACGCCGTAGCGCTTGATGATCTCCGCCTGGTACGGCTCTTCGCGGATGCTGGTGGTCGGGCCTGCGGCCGTCACGCGCCAACCGTCACCCTCCTTCACGACGACGGGACCGCAGTGGTACAGGACCGAGCCCCTCATGTCCACGGGCGGATCGTGCTTCATCAAATGAGAATGCACGGCATCGCGGCCGGTGAACACGCGGCCGGAGATCATGACGACGTCGCCGACCTTCAACCCGCGGATGTCCGCCTCGCTGAGCGGCGCGTTGAGCGCTACTTCGCGGCCCGTCCGCGTGAAGCCGGCCTGGTCGAGCATCGGGATGATGGGATGCGCGGGATCACGGTACAGCCAGCGATCGATCGCGCCCGTTGACGCGTTCAGCACGACGCCAAGGCGGCGGAACGCCCAACAGTCGTAGGCGACCGACACGAAGAAGCTCGCCGGCAGGCGATTGAGCGCGCCGATCTTGCACCCGATGAGCGTGACTCTGCCGCCAAAGCCCATCGTGCCAATGTCGAGATCGTTCACCGTCGCCATAATGGACGCTTCGAGCTCTGCGAGACGCGGGTCGGCGTTCACATCGTCGAGCGTGCGGAAGAGCTGCTCCTTCGCATGCGCGTAGCCCGACGTGCGATCGCCGCCGATGCACACGCCAACGGCACCCGGCGAGCAGCCTTTTCCCTGAGCACTCCAGACCGCGTGAAGGATGCATTTCTTCACGC
>Ga0306922_10004977_pt1 | contig 12637 bp, 8 predicted proteins | sample sta12Cox44000082_FD_203758 | JGI IMG/M metagenome (GOLD analysis project Ga0306922, IMG submission 203758) | Lab enrichment of tropical soil microbial communities from Luquillo Experimental Forest, Puerto Rico - statoxic.12C.oxic.44.000.082 (v2)... | ecosystem: Environmental > Terrestrial > Soil... | reverse complement strand
CCCATACGGTGACGCAGCAGGATATCGACAACGGCACGCCGATCATCAACACGGCTTCGGTGACCGACAACCAGGGCGTTACTGGCACCTCCACGGTGTCGACGCCGATCGATCAGGACCCGCCGACGGAGAGCGGTACGTCATCACTCACAGTCTATGAGGCCAAGCTGAACACCGGCCAGGGTGGTCTGGTAATGGGCTCGACTCCGTCGGCTGGTCCCGACACCGCCTCGTCAACAGCACTGACTTTCACCGCAGGGACGAGTGCGATCACGGGAATGGCGTTTGGGTCGAACCTCGCTGGCATCAGCGTGAGCGGTGTGGTGGCTTCGGCATCGTTCTACTGGGAAAACGTCAACGGCGTTTTGATCGGCCATCTCTCGACCACACATGCCGCGACGGCATCGGACCCGATTGCAATTGAGTTGGCGCTTAGCGGGACGGAGACAGCGGCACCTGGCACCACAGCGTCGCCCACGATCACGGCAACCTTGACCGATGCCTTCCCGAATGCCGGGACCACCTCGGCCACGGTGACGGGCATCCAGGTGGTTGCAACTGACGGCAGCGCGGCTCACGCGACAGTAAGTGGGAACGTGTCGGTGACTGTCGTCGACGATGCTCCTTCGATCGGGGCCATTCAAAATGCTATCATGCCCAGCGTTGACCTGACCGACATCCAAGGAACATGGGCTCCAGTGTTCGGAGCTGATGGGGTGGCAAATCAGCCGAATGGAATACTTCCCTACGGGCCGGTACTGCCCACGGGAACGGCCGCTATCTCCATTGCGATACCGGGGCAGGTTGACACTCACACGACAAATTCGGCAGGTGATGAGATTTTCCAGATCGCGGTTTCTGGCTCCCCCAGCTATACGTTCTACGAGTACACCCACTACACGCCGGGAACCCAAACTGCTGAGATGTTTGCCTATTCAACTCTGGCGGACGCGCAGGCGGGGCTCGGTAACAACGAGTTCTTCACGTTGTCGATGGCCAGCAACGGCACTTATGATTTCCACCTGGTGTCAAATAGCCTTCAGCAGACGGAGGTGTTCAATCTCACGACGCAAAAGAGCGGCGAAGGTGAGATCTTCGAAATCAACGGCACGACAGGCGCCTTCAGCAGCCCAGGTTCTATTCCAACCACCGGGTTCGACCTGCTGATCGACGGATGGAACTCATCGAATATCGATCCCACCCAGCATACCGTGCATGGCAATGCGAATGGTTTCGGTATTGACAACGGTAACCTCGACACCAACGAGACGATCGCCTTCACCGCCGGGCAAGATCAAACCGGAATGACGATTGGCATCGGAAAGGGCGGAAACGCCACCAACGAAACCTTGCAGGTGACCATTTGGAACGATGCGCATAGCCAGTCGGCGACGGAGATTGTCACGCAGACTGACGGTACTGCAATTACTGTCGACGCGGCCCATTGGCTGGGCACTGGCGCCAACGCCTTCATCAATAACTTCAAGGAAGTGGATGTTACCAATCTCGGCGGGACCGCAGGCTTCTCGAACAGCGATATAAAGCTGGATCTAACGAGTGTCACTTTCAACGAAGCGACGGTAGTCGGAAGCACGACGCTCAACTTTACCCCAAGTATCACTGATGGAGATGGCAATGTTGCCACCGGCAGCAACTTCTCGGTGGGCCTGAACGGGACCGCCAATGCGAACGGTGGTTACACACTTGTCGGTGGACCCGGCAACGACGTCATTTTGAGCAGTTCGCACGTGGACACGATGACCGGTGGTGGCGGTAGCAACACCTTCGAGTTCAACAATCCGCTCGACGGAGGCGGCCAGGGTAGTGGAGCAACGATTTCGATATCGAATACTGATCAAATTACCAATTTCAATCCGGCGACAGACTCAGTCGCTGTGTCAGCAGCGGGATTCGGTGGCGGACTGACGTTCGGTGAGGTGTTCGACTCGACGCAGGTTCAGAATAGCTCGAGCAACAGCTTCACCAACAGCTCCGAGCGATTCCTGTTCGATCAGACCAACCACACGCTCTATTATTCGCCAGACGGCACTACGGCCAACGAGCACGCGATCGCCATATTGAACTTGGTGAGTGCGATCAACCCAACAAATATCCACGTGGCGCACTAGACGGCCATTGGTTGAAAAGTAAAGCCGGCGCCAAAGCGCGGCCGCTTTACCTTTAGCTGCGGCGGGAGTGCAGTTCTGCGTTCGATGACCCCTGCTACATGAGCGACGGCAACGTATTCCGCCCAGCGTCACCTTCGCTGGTCCAATTGAACTCTCCTCATTCCGAGATCGATTCTGCCGCGGCCGGAGCGGCTTCGGCATCGCTGGAAGGCGGCTGATTCTTCGCATAAGGTGCTGCTAGCAGGAACACGCCGGCATGGTTGATCGCGAACAGGGGCGTGAAGTTCAACGTGCCGCTATCCTCGCTCAGCACCGACCAGCGGTTGTCCAGGATCAGCCAGCGTCCATCGAGATGCGCCGCCAGGACGGCATGATCCACTTGAGCCTTGCGGTCACGAACAAGCAAGAGGTGCATCTCGCTCTCCGGAAAGCCGGCCTCCTGCAAGGCAACGTATTTCGCGATCGCATAGTCTTCGCAGTCACCCTTTGCCGTTGCAAAGGAAGCCAGCGGAGCGCTCCAGCGATCGAGCTCGCCGAACTGGGCAAGATCGCTCACATAGCGGATGGCGGCGTTGACACCTTGATTAGCTTCCTCAAGCTGCGCCCGGCCGGATTTCGATCTGATGGCTTTGACCAGCCGCAGAAATTGCGCGGCATAGGATGGGCAGCGCTCGGCATCCGCCCGGCAGGCGTCAAGCACAAGCTTCTCCTTGGCAATGTCGGCCTCGACGCCGCGCCATTTCTGCCACAGCTCGCCGTCGGGTGCACGGAAGGCCAATAGGCCGAACGGCTCGTTGCCCGACGCCGGCGCCGCCGAAGGCACGGACCCTACGTGAGTCAGCGGACTCGTAGGCGGAGTGAGTGCGGCCAAACGGATCGCATTGGGGCCGTGGCCACGCTCGCGATCGAGCTTTGCCAGGACGTCGTTTATAGTGAAGAACGTGGCCGGCGGACGCGCGGATTGTTCGTCATTGCCGGCCATTACATCGGTGGGATGACGCGTCACCGCCTCATCGGCGGCGAACGCTGCGAAAGAATCAACAGCGCTGATCGAAAGTGCAAGCGCCGCAGAAAACGCAAGTGCGCGCGGTTTCCGCAGACGAGGTCGCGGTTTCATCGCTGACGTCCCTGATATCACGGACATCAGCCGGCATCTTGCGTGCCGATCCTCCGTCCCAGCCGTTATCGGGACGAAGAGTGCGGGGGAGGCGGCTTAAGGCGCGTTAAAGGCGCTTAAGGCCGGCCGCTGGATTGCGGAATGGGATAAACCCTAGCTTCTTGGCACCTTTAAAGCTGCAGGGATTCGCGTAACCAAGCATTAAGCAAAGGCCACTCAATGCTCGCGGAGCGCTTCATCGCGCAGGGTGCGCGCCGGCTTCATCAGGTAGTCAAGAACCGATTTCTTGCCGGTCAGGACCTCTACCGTCGTGATCATGCCGGGAATGATTGGGAGCGGAGTCTCGTCCGTGCCCAGATGATTCTTATCCGTTCGCACCATCACGCGGTAATAAGTTTCGGGGCGTTGGGCCGCTTCCCCCTTATCATCCAGGATGGTGTCTGCGCTGATCCGCTCGACTTTGCCATCCAGGTGGCCGTAAACGGAGGAATCGTAGGCCGACACCTTCACGACGGCGTCCTGGCCCGGCCGGATAAAGGCGATATCCTGCGGCTTGATCTTGCCTTCGACCAGCAGCGTGTCGTCGAGCGGAACAATTTCCATGACGCTGGCGCCGGGCTGAACGACCGCGCCGATTGTCGTGATGTTCAATTTGTTGATGATCCCGCGAACGGGCGCCCGCAAATCGGTTCTGCGAACCCGGTCCTGCGCGGATTTTATATTCTCATCCAAAACAGCGAGATCGGCCCGTGATTTGGCCAGATCCTCATCCGCCTGCGCGCGAAAGGTGGTGGTGGTGGTCGCGATCTTCGATTTGGCCTCGGCGATCTGGCCCTTGGTGTCGGCGGACTGACGCTCCAGTCGAAGCATTTCGATCTCGGGCACGACCTTCTGATCGTAGAGCTTGCGCGTGAGCGTGAGCTCGCGGTCGAGCAAGGAGGAGGACTGGGTGAGGCGCGTGACCTGCTGATTGAGCACATCGACGTCCTGGGCAAGCTTCTGTGCCCGCGTCTTGAAAACGCTCGTCTCCGTTGCAACGGCGGTTGGCGCGACGCTCGCTATCTCGTCTGGGAAGGTGATGTCGGTACGGCCCTTCGCTTCGGCGTCCAATCGGGCGACCCGTGCGGCCATCGCCGCCCACCGCTCTCTGATTTCACCCAACTCCGACGCGAATTTGGTGTCATCAATGTGCATCAAGGACTCGCCCTGCTGCACCACGGCTCCCTCCTGGACAAGGATGTCACCAACAATGCCGCCTTCTAGAGATTGAACGACCTGGATCTGTCGGGACGGGACGACCTTGCCATTGCCGCGCTTGACTTCCTCGAGCACCGCAAAGTGAGCCCAGACCAGGAAAGTGCTGAGCAGGGCGAGAAAAGTCCACAACAGCATGCGCGACGTCCGCGGTGTCCGCAGCTGAACGGCGGCGCGGATGTCGTTGGCATAGGCAAAATCAGTTGACATTGGATTTCTGGGAAATTGGCTCGGTTTGAACAACCCTTGGCGGAGCCACGGGCTCAGGTGTCGCCGGTCTGCCCTGCAGCAGGCCCAAAACCTTGTCTCGCGGCCCATCGGCGACCAGTCGGCCGTTATCGAACAGCAACAAACGATCGATCATTGTCAGGAGGGACAGACGATGCGTCGAAATGATGATCGTCATTCGCGCGTCGTCGAGTGCTTTCAGGCGCTCCAAAAATTCCGACTCGCTGCGCACGTCGAAATGCGCCGTGGGCTCGTCCAGGAACAGGATCTTCGGCTTTCTGATCAGGACGCGCGCAAGGCCAATCGCCTGTTTTTGGCCGCCTGACAAGCTTCGTCCGCCCTCCGATATCGGCATGTCATAGCCCGTCGGGTGTCCGGCGATGAAGCTTTCCACGCCGGCCAGCCGGGCCGCGGCGAGCACTTCCTCATCGGAGGCGGCGGGAAAGCCCAGTGTGATGTTGTCGCGCAGCTTGCCGAAAAAGAGATCCGTGTCCTGCATGGCAAAGCCGATGCCCGCGCGCAAATCGGCCGGATCGTACTGGCGCGAATCGACGCCATCGATCAGGATCCGCCCCTCTTGTGCTTCATAGAAAGCGAGCAGCAGGCGTCCGACCGTGGTCTTTCCGGAGCCGATGCGACCGATAATGCCAACGCGTTCGCCGCTTGTGATCTTGAATGTGACCTTGTCGAGCGCCTTGGTTGGTGCGTTGGGATAGGTGAACGTTACGTTCTCGAAATTGATTGTGCCTTTCTCAATCTTTCTTGCGAGATAGCTGCGGTCGGGCGAACGTTCTCGCTCCAAGGACATAATTCGGTTGATCGATCTAAGTGCGGCAAAGGTCTGCGTGCCTCGGGTAATGACCGATGCGATGCCGGCAATCGGCGCTAGAACCCGGCCAGCGAGCATGTTTGCAGCAACCAGTGCACCCACCGTGAGATTGCCATTCATAATTAGAAAAACGCCGATCACAATCATCAGCAAGCTCGTCAACATTTGCGCGGAATTTGCGCTGGTTAGCGCAAGGGAAGACCAGAAATGCACGTCTTCGCCTGAGCGCGCCGTCGCCGCCACGGAGCGCTCCCAGGCGGTTTGCATGCGCGCTTCGCCTCCCGTCGCCCGCACCGTTTCCAGGCCAGCGAGTGATTCAACGAGGACCCCGTGCCGAGCTGCGGATTCCGCCTGCAGGCGCTTGATGGCCCGATCAAGCGGACGCTGCAAAGCCACGCCAATTGCGATCATCAGGGGCAGCATGAGCAGCGGAACCCAGGCCAAAGGTCCGGCAATCATAAAGAGCACGCCGACGAACAACACCGCAAACAGCAGGTCGGTGGCCGAGACCACGCTTCCGGAGGTGAAGAACTCGCGGACCGAATCAAAATCGCGCAGCTGATTGGCGAGGATGCCCACCGACGTTGGGCGCTGCGCCATTTTCACGCCCATGATGTGTTCAAAGATGTTGGCTGCCAGCACCACGTCGATCGTCTTGCCGGTCACATCGATCATCCGGCTCCTAACCATGCGCAGGACAAGATCAAAGATGATCGCAAGCCCCATGCCGATCGAAAGCGCAATGAGCGACGGAACAGCCCCGTTCGGAATGACCCGATCGTACACGCTCATCACAAACAATGGCATCGCGAGCGCCAGGATGTTGATCAGGAGCGCGGATAGCGCAATATGCCCGTAATTGGCCCAGTGCACCTTGACCACCGACCAGAACCAGTGGCCGCGGGGAAGGCTGCCCGCGGCGACGGCTCGCGGATCGGCTTCTGCGGCAGCCCTGACCAGGAACGCGTAACCAGTATAGGTAGCAGCAACGGCATCAAGCGGGCGGAGTTGAGGGCTATACGGCTTCGATGAGGGATCCGCGACCTTGACGCGATTGCTGGCGGCATCGATGCCGAGCAGGACGAGCGTCGCGCCGTTTCGCATGATCAGGACAGCCGGTAGCACCAATTGAGGGATGTCCAGAAGGTCCCGCTGGACGGCTTCGGTCTCGAGCCCGGCGCGGCGAGCCGCACGTTCGTAGAGAGCAACGGACAGACGTCCATTGAGGATCGGCAACCCACCAAGCAGGGCGTCACGGGTTACGGCCCGGCCATGGTGAGCAGCCAAAAACATCAACGAGTCGGCTAACGGGTCAGCGTGCCTCTCTCCCCCTTCCATCGATTGCGCGAGTTGCGTCGGAGCCCCAAGCTGTTCGAGGCGCGAGTGTTCATTTGGTGATTTTTCCGGGCGAAACAACAAAGCCTGTGCCTCAAATGAGAATTAACGAAACGGCCGAGCCGACCCACTTCACATGTCTCAAGACAGGGGTAATTTCATAGGCGAATCATGACTTGATCTGCCGCATTGAACTTAGCTCTTGCGTCGAACCCCCGACGACAGACCGCCTCCGATGCGCCAAACCCCGTATCTAAAACTAGCCGCTCGCGATCGCGGTCGGCTGATTTAGCTTTTGGCTTCGCCCAAGCGTTTACGGCTTGTCCGACGGCAGGACGGTTGGCAACCACTGGGGTTTCCCGCTCCCGCTGTTGGGCGCTACCTGCTCACCGCTGTTTTCGCTCAGCTCCATCGGTCCATTCTGGCCCGTGCGATGGGCGAACCATTCGGAGACGCCGGGGACCTTCGCGAAAGCTTCGGCAGCAGGCCAACGGTCCTTGAAACCAGGGCCGGCCGCCGCATAGGGCAAGGCTCTCACGGACGCCTCTGGCGCAGGTACGGGCACGACGAGCGGCTCGGAGCCGGTTTGCGGCAAGGTCCAGCGGAACGTCGGCGGCTTGAATGCGGGCAGGTTGAAGGCCACCAAATCGACGGTAGCCGCATCGACCGGAGGGGGCGATTTTAAATATTCAAGCAGCGTACCCATTGCCGCGAGCAACTGGTAGTCGGCAAAGACCACCACGCCGCGGGCGGAGGTCAGCGATACCGACGCATTGAAATATTGATTTTGGGCATTCAACAGGTCGATCAGGGAGCGCTGGCCCAATTCGTATTCTTTTTGGAAGGCCGCGATGGTTTTCCGGGCAGCGTCGAGCTGCCGCACCAGCGCGGCGATTCGAGCAACCGTCACGGTGCGGGCGCCCCAAGCCTTGTCGATTGATTCAACGGCGTCGCGCTGCAACCGCGCATGGCGCGCCGTGCTTTCCACATAACGTTCGGCCGTCTCTGACCGGTGCCAGGCATCCTGACCGCCGCGGAAGATGTCCCACGACATGACCACTTTGCCGGCGTATTGCTCATTGGTAACGCTGGGAAGACCAGGGGCAGCAACATAGGGGTAGCTGTTATCGTAGTGCGTTGCTCGTCCCTCGAGATAAAATTTCGGGACAAACGAGCCATCGGTCGCGCGAAACGCCTGCTTTGCCGCATCCGCATCGGCCTGTGCTGCCAAAATCGTCGGATTAAATCGAACAGCTATCGCGAGCGCCTCATCCCTGGTTGGCGGCATCCCGCGAAGCGGACCCGGAAAGCGAAGATTAACTGGCTCAAGGCCGACGGTTTTCCGATAGGCGGCCCGCGCGTCCTCAAGGCTTTTCCGGAACTCTTCCAGCGCGGCGCGCGCGGCTTCGACGCGCTCACGTGCCTGCTCCAAATCACCTTGGCCGGCTCGTCCGCCTGAGTAGCGGGAATTGACATTGGCGAAGATCCTCTCGTGGTTGGCTAGGTTGGTCTCCGCGATCGACACCAGCCGCAAATAACGCGCGACGTTCACATAGGCTTCCGCGGCATCGAGTGCGATCAGCTCAGTATGCTCGCGGACGCGGAACGCCGCGGCGTTCACCCGCGCCGTCTGGCGCCAGATGTCATGGATCGAAGCGAAACCGTCAAAAAGCAGCTGTCGAACGACTACTGATTCCTGGCTGCCGTCCCGCCACGGGCCTGCCCCCGTAACAGGTGCCGTCAACCCGGATACCGGCGCGACCCCCGAAAAATTTTGGTCGAATTTTTCCGGTCCGTAGCTGGCCTCAACCCGCACCTGGGGCAGCAGCGTGCTCTGGGTCTGGCGTAGCTCGCTTTCCGTCGCTCGGCGATTAGCCGAGGCTTCTCCAACACCGGGGTTTGTCTGGACCGCCTGATGCAGGGCATCATTAATCGAAAAAGGGTCCGCGTTGGCCGCATTCAAGGTCAAAACAAGACCCATGACGGCGAAATATGCCGATTTCATTGCACCCTCAGCCCCGAAAAAACCAGCCTCGAAAAAATCAGCCCCGAAAAAACCTGAACTAAACCCTCATATCATCACAAAGACCCTAACAAACCACCCAGGATTCACCTATGACTTTTGGGCCACAGGTTGAAACGTTCGCCGTAGGGGGCATTCCCCAGCAGGAAACGCGGCGCGGTCCGCTCTGCGGCATTTCATCGCTATCCCGTTTGAGTCCGTCATTGGCGCGATCATTGCTTCGCCTTCAGTCCGGTCTCAACCAGGCGGCGGATGTTCGACGGCGGGAGCGACAATCCTTACGAAGGGGTGACGGCATTGAGCCAGGCTGCAGCCGCATCCATTGCGCTCCTCCAAAGGTGCTCCCTCTTTGAGGCAGGCTCGTTGTAGAGCGCGGTCGCCAATTCAGAAAACGAGTTGATCGCGCGGAAGTGAAGCTCTGCTCGGTAGGACAGGGGAAATCGCGAGAAAGCCCGCTTACGAGCCGCGCGGCTGTCTGCTGATCATCGACTGTCTGAGCAACCCGCAGAACTGTTGAAGCGTACCTCGCCTTGATGAGGCTGTCGCGACCGGGATCTCCGATTTCGGGGAGTCGTCTGCCACCATGGAGGTTGCCGCGCGTCGGCCCAACTATTTGCACAACAGGCGGTATCGCGCTGCCGGAAGCTGGGCGCCGCTGCTGTTCAAGTGCTTGGACCACTGCTCCTACCAAATCGCTGGGCATGTCACCGCTCCGCAGTTGGAGACAACGAAAAACGTAAAGGTCCCAGCCCGGCAGTCCAGCGACTGTCCCCGCTATCCACGCTGAAGCGGCGCGTGACACGAATCAGCCGGCCCGCCCGCAGTATAGGCTCAGCGGCGATGAGCCGCAGGTCTCGGTGCACGCGCTACTCCCGGGTCAAAGGCACGAATCGAACGGGCGCATCAGCGTGATCGTCTGGCCATGGCCGATCGGCAGGGGTGTGTGGATCTAGTGGATCCCGCGCGAGCGCGGTTGCGTTCGCGTCAGAATCACCTCATCGTAGGCTCGGCCGGTGGAGATCCAGTCGCCTGCGGGCCCGACGATGTTGGTGCCGGTGCCGGCTGCGATTCCTCAATCTCCTTCAAAAATGCGTAGACCTCATTAAGCTTGTTGGAAAACCGGTCCTGTGCAGCCATGACGTCGGCGTAGTCATCACTCAAGAGCACGAGCGCGGGCTGTTTGATGACTTGTTTGCTGAAGAGAATCGAGAACGCGGCGTAGTTGCGGGAGCTTTTGCGCAAGTCTTCGGTTTGGGATGTAACATATTCCGCAAGTTCGGGATCGGCTCTTGCGGAGCTGCGGGTCCTTTGCAGGAGTCGCTGCTGCACATCCAGCATGGAAGCGTAATGGTCGAACAACCTGATCGCCGCCTTCAGGTCCATCATTTCCATTGCTGCGCTCCAAAAGCTAGACAAAAATATCGTAGTCTGATTCGTGAAGGCGTAGAAAGCATTGACCAAGGCCATATCCCGCAGGATGTCTGCGCTCCAGCGTATTCCCGGAGAGATTCATTTTTTTCTCAATGATCCCCCTCTCTGGCGCGGTGAGAGCCGCGACGAGTACATGGCGCTGCTGGTGGCGATCGGAGCATCGTGTGGGGCCGGCAGGGACCCCCTCAAATGGCTTCTGGTCAACGAGGTCTGCCACCAAATCTGGGAGATGAGGCGGTTCAGACGGATTGAATCCGTCCTTGTGTTGAAGCGCACGGTCGAGGTCATCGAAGAGCTGCTCAAGACCACTTACGACTCGGAAAGCGAGGGAATGGCCATCGTCTGGTCCGCGCGTAATCGGGCCCATCTTTGGGCGGAGGGTGGTGAAGCCGCAAAGGAGGTCGAAGAACGGCTCGCCGCGCGCGGTTACGATATGGAAGCCATTCGCGTCAGAGCCTACGAACGTTGCGCTTCTGAGCTTCGCGAAATCGAGACCATAGTCGCAAAGTGCGAAAACCGGCGGCGTGCAACGCTGCTGGAGATCGATCGGCGCGACGAGGCTTTTGCGAGACGTCTGGCCCAGGCATCGACAGAAATTCTCGACGCCGTGTTCAGCGAGGCGGCCGAATAGGCGGAGATCGTGATGACCGCGTCCGGCAAGGCGGAGAGGAACAAACGGAACGCGCGCAAGAGCACGGGCCCGCGTACACAGGGAGGCAAACTGCGAGCCAGTCGCAATGCCCTTCGCCACGGCCTCGCGACAGTTGCCGACCATGTTCAGTCCAAAGATGTTGATCGGCTTGCAGCCGCGCTCGCCGTTTTTTGTACGAATCTCCCAGCCGAATTGGTCCGCCCTGCCGCAGCAGCGGAGCTGCAGTTGCGCCACGTCAGGAAGGTGCGTGCCAGGGTCGGCCGCGACCTGCTGGATGCGCTTCGCGCTGAACCGGTGAAGGACGGCCCTTCTTTTTTGGAGCTGCTGGTACGATACGAACGTCTTGGTCGCTACGAACACAACGTGATCGGTCGCAGGAAAAGATCGCTGCGAACGATCATCGGATAGCGGGACTGCCCGCGCTCAACAGCTTCGTTGTTGTTGAGGAATGCGCTGGCTTGACATTGCGCCTCTTTCAACTGGCGTCCGGTGGCGGCGTGACTCGCAGCCGGTAATGCGCGCCTAATCTACACCATCAGCGCTCTTTTCAATCTTGCCGTGCGGAAAACGGGACAACGTCCTTCCGCGCAGTGTCGGCGCCGCGGGATGAACTTAATCGCTTCACAACCAAAGGAGGTAGAAGGGTAAATTCAAGACTGATTTTCAGGGTCATTTTACAAAACGAACCCAACTTTTTGCAAAAAAATCATCTGCTTAGCCGAGGGCCCTCGTCGCTCCCGATGCCGACGGCTGTCAGGCGAGGCTGGGCGGGATCCTGCGCGGTTGCGGGCGCCGCGTCGTGGCCGCGCTTGGTCGCCAGCAGTGGCAGATGCGAATATCGCTTGACGCCGGACTGATCGATCACGAAGAGCGGTCGGTAGTTTCTGACCGCGACGTCCTCCACCAGCGCCATGTGACGGTTGTCGAGGGTCAGCCAATGGCCGTCCAGCCGCGCGGCGGCGACCGCATGGCCTTCGCCGCTGATGACATCGACCATCACCACAATTCTGAGATCGTCGGCCGGAATGCCGGCCATGCGAAGCGCCACCAGTTTCGCGATCGCATAGTCCTCGCAATCACCGGCGGCGCGGTAGAAGGTGACGAGCGGCGAGCTCCAGACGTCGATCTCACCGAATTGGTCAAGATCGCTCATCGGCTGGATTGCGAGATTGATCGCGCGGTTGATTTCGCCCAGCCGCGCGCGCCCCTCGCGCAGTCTCGCGGTGTCGACGATAGCAAGAAATTGCAGGGCGGCCTCGGAGGCGCAGCGTTCGCGGTCGCCGTCGCAAACCGCAAGTTGCACCCGCTCGTCGCCGAGCTTGCGAACCACGCCCTGCCATTTCGTCACCAGCCCGCCCCAATCAATCGGCGAAACGGGGAGCCCGAATGGCTCGGCGACTTCGCGCGGAAGCGCGAGCGAATGGGAGACTTGCAGCGATCCCGCGCTCGCTGCCGGCATGAGCCAGGCCAGAACGCATATCGATATCGCCGCACGCCGCGCGTGCGTGTTGTCAAGAAGCCCCATTTGACACCCCTTGTCCGGGCATCGGCGAGGCTTGCTTTGCGCTCGCGCGTGACCGGTCGTTGCAGGCGATGATCGCGGGCGGGGCTTTTATTCTGCTTAAGGGCGGGCATCGTG
>Ga0306922_10004975_pt1 | contig 12637 bp, 20 predicted proteins | sample sta12Cox44000082_FD_203758 | JGI IMG/M metagenome (GOLD analysis project Ga0306922, IMG submission 203758) | Lab enrichment of tropical soil microbial communities from Luquillo Experimental Forest, Puerto Rico - statoxic.12C.oxic.44.000.082 (v2)... | ecosystem: Environmental > Terrestrial >... | reverse complement strand
TGCGGCAGGTCGTCACCGGCTTCTTTACATACCACGCAGTGCCGACGAATTTTCGCGCACTGGCGGCATTCCGCCTCCACATAACCCGCCTGTGGCGGCGTGTGCTTCGGCGCCGCAGCCAGAAGGACGGCGCGACATGGAAGCGGGTCGAGAAGCTGGCGGACGCCTTTCTCCCGAAACCCCGCATCCTACATCCCTGGCCCAGCGACCGCTTCGCCGTCAACCACCCGAGGAGGTGGGAGCCGTATGCGGGAAAGCCGCACGTACGGTTCTGTGCGGGGGGCGCTCAGTAATGGACGTCCCTACCGCAATCCAGAGCCGAACCTTCGTCATCGACGAGCTCGAGGGCTTCCGGGTGGAGTTCCTTCTCGGCCCGGACGGCAAAGTGGATGAAATGTTCTTCCATCAGCCGAATGGAACCTTCGTGGGTCGGCGAGCCTAGGTTGCGGCGTCTCGCTGAGGCGAGCGTGATCGTGTTGAGTCGAGACCGCGCGAGGAGAGTGACATCAGGGCGGGAGAACCGAATGCCTCGCTTGCCGCAGCAATCGCTTTACGGGTGACCGGTTGCGCCCCCGCTGCCGTGCAGCGGTTCACGACCGGCGCACGGCATCATGTGTTCGAGATCCGGTTCAAAGATCGCCCGCCGGTTGTCATCCGCATCGGACACCCGTCCGCCCGGGCGGAAATGACCGGGGCGGTATACCTGTCCGGGCTCCTTCGGCCGCGCGGCGTGCCGTTGCCGGCCATCCTGGCCGAGGATGCGCAGGCAAAGCGCCCGTGGCTGGTGCTGGAGCGCTTACCCGGAACCGACCTTGCTGCCGTCATATCCGCTTTGTCGGACGGTCAGCTGGACCGGATTGCCGCAAGAGTCGCGCAGGCGCAGGCGATCGCCGCTCAGACCGGCACGGCGGGGCGCTACGGCTATGCCGTTCGGCCCGAACAGGCGCCGCACTCCGCATGGTCGCACGTGATCGACGCACATCTTGCCCGCTCGGGGCGGCGCATCGCCTCCGCCCGTCTGTTTGACGCAGGCCTGGTCGATCGGGTCCAACACGAGTTGACCGTCGCGCGCGACTCCCTCGACCGGGTTGCACCAACACCCTTCCTGCACGACACCACGACACGCAACGTCATCGTCACGCCCGATGGCGGCTTCTCCGGCATCGTCGATGTCGATGATCTCTGCTTTGGTGACCCGCGTTACCCCGCCGCGCTGACCTTGGCCGTGCTGATGGCGCAAGACGGGCCCATCGGCTATGTGACGGCTTGGCTGCGGCACGCGGGGCAGACCGACGATCGAGTGTTCCGGTTTTACGTGAGCGTCTTTCTGTTGGACCTGATGTCCGAGCACGGCCAGACGTTCAACGGCAATGAACACCCGTCCACGCCCGCGGCGCGTCGGTCGTTGCGCCGTGCCTTTGAAGCCTGCACCGCCCGGATACGGCCATAGCTGAGCGACTATTCCGGCCGGCGACGTGGGCCCGGCTCGAAATTTCTGCTGTATGCCGGCCGCTGTCGTCCGCGAGTGAGAATCGCCGACGCATTACCAAGCGATCCCGTTTGTTCATTCGAAGGACGATCCCGATCATGCCCGACCAATCCGCCGCTCCCTCGCGGGTCCCGGAAGAAAAACCTACCTTGTTGCGCCGCAGCTTGATTTTCGCAGATCCCGAACGAAGCCTCGTGCGGATCAGTCACGACGGCACGCGGATTCGCGTTCCGCGCGCCTGTCGACGGCGTGCTCAATCTCTGGATTGCCCCGATCGACCGGATCGACGAGGCGCGCCCGGTAACCGCGGTGACCGACCGCAATCTCGGGCCTTGGATGGTCTGGATGCACGACGACCGTCATGTCGTGTTTTTCCGCGAGGCGGCCGGCGACGAAAATTGGCGTGCCTGGCGGGTTGATCTGCAAACCGGCGGTGTGCGGGTGCTGACGCCGGGACCGGGGGTGACTTGCTACATTCAGCAACGCTCGCGCCATTTTCCCAGCGAATTGCTGACCGCGCACAATGCGCGGGATAAGCGGTACTTCGATGTCTACCGCGTCAATGTTGCGACCGGTGAAAGCGCGTTGCTTCAGTTGAACGACGGTCTCGTGGGCCATTTCACCGATCAGCAGTTCCGTGTGCGCTTCGCCCGTCGTCACACCGACGACGGCGATGTCGAATATCTGCAGCGCGGCACGGACGGTGAATGGGCCCTCTTCAGCCGGATCGGCGCGGAGGACAACAGGTCGACCCGCCCGATCGAGTTCAGCGCCGATGGTCGTGAACTCTATTGGCTCGACAGCCGGGGTCGCGACACCGCTGCCGTCGTTGCGCAAGACCTCGAAAGCGGCATGGTGCGGGTTCTCGCCAAAGACCCCCCGTGCCGATTTCACCCAGCTTTTGCTCGATCCGACCAGCGAGCGCCCGGTTGCCGCCGCGCGTGCATTCAAGCGCGTCGCGTGGCAGGTCCTGGACCCGGATTATCGGGACGATCTCGACTAACTCGTGCGGCAATCGCGCGGCGATCTGACGATCAGCACCATGTCGCAAGACCGGCGGCAGTGGATCGTCGCGTATCAATATGACGACGCCCCAACGGAATGGTTCCATTACGATCGCGCCGCGCGCCAGGCGGGGCGGTTGTTTTCCTCGACGCCGGCATGGGAGGGGCTGCCTTTCGTGCCGATGGAGGCCCGTCATCATCCGCGCCCGCGACGGGCTCGAGCTCGTCTCTTACTTGTCCCGCCCGCGCGACTCGCAGCCGACGACGCGGTTGCCGATGGTGCTGCTCGTCCACGGCGGGCCCTGGGCGCGCGACGTATGGGCTGTACGCCGATCACCAATGGCTCGCCAACCGGAGCTATGCGGTGCTGAGCGTCAACTATCGAGGGTCCACCGGGTTCGGGAAGGCCTTTGTCAACGCCGCCAACCGCGAATGGGCGGGCAAGATGCATGACGATCTGATCGACGCCGTCGATTGGGCGATCGGGCAAGGGATCGCCGATCCCGCCCGTGTCGCGATCATGGGTACGAGTTATGGCGGCTATTCGGCTTTCGTCGGCCTGACGTTTACGCCCGAGAAATTCGCCTGCGCGGTCGATCTCTGCGGCATCTCCAACCTGGTGACCTTTCTGAACACGATCCCGGAATACTGGATGCCGTGGAAATCGCTGTGGACGGTGCGGGTGGACGATTACACCACCGAGACGGGGTTGCGGTTCCTGGAGGAGCATTCGCCGCTCAATCGCGCCGACCGCATCGTGCGGCCGCTGCTGATCGGCCAGGGCGCCAACGACGTGCGCGTCAAGGCCTCAGAGTCCGAGCAGATTGTCGCCGCAATGCAGCAACACGGCATCCCCGCGACCTATCTGTATTATCGCGACGAAGGCACCGGGCTCGGCCGGCCCGAAAACCGCCGCTCCTTCCAAGCCGTCGTCGAAGCGTTCCTCGCGGCGCATCTCGGCGGTCGCTGCGAGCCGGTCGGCGACGACTTCGCGCGCTCCACGATCGAGTTCAAGGTTGGCCGCGAGCTGATTCTCCAATTGGACTGAACAGTCAGCATGCCGTCACAAATGCTCCGCGTCGGTGCCCTCAACGCGTTTGCGCCACAACCCTTGATCTCCAAAAGCCAAGGTGGTTCCGTTTCTGCTCAACCAAGGGAGCCCCGCGATGCTTCTCAACCTGAATCAAATCGGCCAGATTGCGGTGCCGGTCGCAGATCCGGATCGGTCGGAAGCGGTCTACCAAGACGTCCTTGGATTGCGAAAGCTCTACCGGTTTGGCGATTTGTGCTTCTCCGACTGTGCCGGGGTCCGCTTGCTCCTCGACAAAGTGAGGGACGGAACGACCACCACCCCTTGCGCCTGCATTTATTTCCGCTGCGCCGATATCGCGTTGACCTGTGCGGAATTGGAACGGCGGGGTGTCAGTTTTACCTCACCCCCGCACTTGATCGCCCGGATGGACGATCACGACCTCTGGATGGCGTTCTTTGAGGACCCCGACGGCCATACGCGTGCGGTAATGCAGGAAGCACCCAAGGATACGTGCCGCCAACATGCGTGAACACGTCCGCGCCGAGAGCGAGCACGACATCGACGCGTTGGTTGGCGGGATGACATCCGATTGCTTCAACGATGTCGTGGGGGTGCCGGAACCGTTCGTTGGTCCGGCGCAGACAGCGGAACGCTATCGCAAACATTGGGCAGGCTTTCCTGACTTTACGGTGCGAGTTTGCCGCATCCTGTGCGCCGACGAATCGTGTGTCGTCACCGAGAACGAGTGGCGCGGCACTCATCTCGGCACGTTTATGGGATGGCCGGCGACGGGAAAGCCAGTGGTGATGCGCGCGGTCGTGCTCTGGCACTTCAAGGGCGACGCGCTGTGGGGCGAGACGATCTTTTTCGATAATGCCTCATTGCTAAAGCAGATCGGCGCCCAGATCGAAATTCCATTGCCCACAGGCGCGAAGAACCCAGCCGCTTTCATTCTCGACAACATGCCGCTCCTCGGTCACGGCGAGGCATTCGAGTGAATTCGCGCAGGGGTGCGCGGGGAAGGGTCCATCGCACTGAGTGCTAGTGTTCAGACCCATTCACAAGGTTCATCAGTCGACGACGGACCATTACTGTGCCGTCACACTGGCGAAGGAGGGTGTAACCCAATCCCGGCAAAAATTTAATTCGGTGGTCATCTCTAGGATTGGTTCCGCTCCTTTTATATAATTCTATTAGTGGGGGAAGGGGGCTTGGGATGAGCCAGGGGGTTCGGGTCATCGGTCCGGACCGCGCGCAGTTGCGCTGGGAGATGGTCGACTTGGACAGCCAACTGCGCGACGACCATCGGGCGCGGCTGGTTTGGGCGTTTGTGCAAGGTCTGGACCTGGGCGAGTTTTACGATCGCATCAAAGCGCGCGATGAAGTCGCCGGGCGGCCGGCGACGGATCCGCAGGGGCGGTGTGGCTGTGTGCGACAATAGAGGGGATCGGCTCGGCGCGGGCGATCGACCGACTGTGCCAGCAGCACGGCTTATCGCTGGCTGTGCGGCGGGGCGCCGATCAATCACGATCTGCTGGCGACGTTTCGGCGCGAGAATGCGGCGGCGTTGGATCGCCTGCTGACCCAGAGCCTGACCGGGCTGATCGCCGAAAAGGTGATCACCCTGGAGGAGCTGACGATCGACGGCACCAAAGTGCGCGCCGGCGCGGGGCGGGGCTCGATGAGCAAGCGCAAACGGTTGGAGAGCATCGCGAAGGCGGTGGCGGAACGGGTCGCGGAGCTGAAGGACGAGCTGGAGAAGGATCCCGCCGAGCCCGAGCGCCGGCGCAAGAGGCAGGCTCTGCAAGCGGCGGAGGAGCGCGCCCGCCCGGTCGAGCGAGCCCATCAGAAGCTGGCCGAGTTGGCGCAGGAGCAGGCGGTGCGGGCCCAGACGCACGCCCAGGAAGAAGCCGAGAAGGGTGAGCCAAAAGTGTCGGTCAGCGACCCCGAGGCGCGCGCGATGCGGCTGGCCGACGGCGCGGTGGCGCCGGCGTGGAACGTGCAAGTGGCGACCGCCAATGGCTTTATCGTGGTGATCGATCCGACGGATCGGCGCAAGGACGGCGGATTGGCACCGGCGCTGGAGACGCCGCCGTGAGCCGGAGGCGGTCAAGGCCTGGCGCGCCCGCATGGCGAGCGAGGAAGGTCAACAAAGTTACCGGCGGCGCAAGCTGACCGAACGGGCGCATGGCATCATCAAAAACCGCGGCATGTCGCGCTTCCTGGTGCATGGCCGTGAAAAAGTCCGCGCGGTCTGCCTGCTGCAGGCACTGGCGCTCGGGGCCAACACCCTGCGTCGCCGCATTGGTGCGGCGGCAGCCATGGCGATGCCGGCGATCGCATGAGCCCAGCCGGACGCCTGAGCACCGCCCTTGCCGATGACAATCACTCCTCCGCCCCGTTCGATTGGCCACTATATTGTACATGCACAGGTTGAGCAAACCACCAGATGACACGGTATGCAAAAAAGCGGGATTGGGTTACACCCTCGAAGGCCGATGTCTAGGGCAGAACTGGTTCCCGGCCTTCGCCGGGAAGACGAGGAGGGGGGCCGGACTGAATCGGGTGAATGTGTCAGAGCACTAGGTGCGCATCTTTTGGGTGGTCCGACCGGTGAGGACTGGGTCCTGAAGCCAAGTCCGCTTCAACGCCGTGCGCAACTCGTCCAGCCACTTCAAAAGTTGTGCGGGCTTGGTTGGGATATCAATGAACCGAGCGTGCATATCCTGAAGTCCGGACCGCTCCACCAGCTTCTTTTCGTTGATCACCCATAAGTGCCCAGCGCAGGCCAGCGCATGAGCCGTCTCGATGACAGCCTTAGCCGACTGCCCGACGGTGCCGCTTATGTCGCCACGCGCGGCCCGCATTTGCGCGTGGGCCAGACTGAACTCGGCGTGCTGGAGCCAGCGACGCAGGCCCGTTTGCGTAAGCTTCTCCGGATACTTGCCGGCGGCCGGCAGACTACCGTGCACTATTCGATTCAGTGCAAGCTCCGCCATCAAGCTATAGGTCGGAACACCGGCCAGATAGCCCAGGAGCGCGTCGATCTCGTACACCCCCTACCGGGCCTCGGCCGCCCAGTGCAGGACTACGTCGAGGTCGCGCAGCAGCACGTCGCCCTTCATTCCCCCGAGGCTGAGCCATGCGCCTCCGTTCATGATCCGCCCCCATGAGCCAGGTGGATGCAGCTCGCCATAGCTCGCAAGGGGTGCAAGATCGATATTGGCGCGGTAGTAGACGCCGAGATCCCAGTCACTTTCCGCGTCGGCTGTCCCGGCCGCACGGGAGCCGCCAATCGCCACCGCCTCGACGCCCTTTATCTGGGCCAGCACTGCGCACAACTCAGCGACCGGAGCGGGCAGCCCATTCATCATCGCATACTCCAGGCTTGCCGAGGGTCCGGTACAAAGCCTGTACCGATGTTTCGACACCCCTTTTGCGTCGGTGCCTTTGATGGTCGAGTAGCGATGCGCATCAACACGGGTCACGACGATTTGCATGCTCGATTTCTCGACCGATCGCCTCACAGAGACGAACCAATAATGCATCGGGGTCATACAAGATGCGGCATCCTGCTGAGATTACATGCCGAGTCCCCGCGTCGGCTGGGTTCACGTTGGCCCAAGAAAGCGGAGCAAAAGTAAGCTCAACTTGCGTGGGCTCGGCATCGAGCCAGACCCGCCTCGACCATGCGGTACCATAATTCTCATCCTGCCATTTCTGCGGGTGGATATCTATACTGTGCCAGTCGATTTGGTCGACCATGTACTATCCGCGCGAAAGGTGTCAGGGTCTGTCGTCAGCAACATCAGGTCGATGTCGCTATTCGAGCGGGCCGTTCCGCGAGCGTGATAGCCGACCAGTGCGACGGCCCGTATTTTCGGCTGCGCGGTCGCCCAGGCGAGGATGGTCTGAAGGATTTGGTCAAAGAGTAGACTATTGTGCACTCATGCTTGCCTTGGGTTCCGATCGAAGATATTGCCGCGATCGGCCACTTTCACAGCCGCAAAGCAGAACAAAATTCGCGATAGTAACCGGGACAGAACCGCGCCGGTCGTACCTGGACAGGAACCCGCGACTTTCTCGGTCTTTGCGGTTGCGGGAGCTGGCCCAAGAGGCTGCGGCAGACTAATACCGAACGATTACGTGGCGAGCAGGTCGCGGCAGCCGAGGTCATCGATCGCCATAAAAAAGCGCTCCAGGTGGGTCCACCAGATCCACGACGGGATGTCGTACGCCGCCTGCCACACCGGCGTGGCAATCCGCCATAACGCCGACGGACGGTAATCGTCGTGGAGCGCGCGCCGGTCGTAGCCGGTGACGCCGTGCGCGACCAGTGCCGCATGATATTGATCGAGCAGATGCCGCTCGAACCGGCGGCGGTGATCGGGAAACCAGTGCAGCGCCATCATATAGGCGAGATCGTCGGTCGCCGTGTCAACGCGCCTGGCATCCCAATCGAAGATTCGGACATCGTCGCTGGCGCTTACCTTCGGCAGGAAGATGTTCCAGACATGGGCGTCGCCCTGAACGATCGTCATATCGCGATGCGAATGGTAGCGGACGTTCAGACACGGCCCCGCATCGATCAACCGCTGGTAGAAATCGCGGCGCTCGGGCGACAGGCGGTCGCCGACCCGCTCGCCAAACTGCGCTACTTTCTCAGCGAAAACCTGGAGCTGCCGGTCGTCGGCTGGGAGCCAAGTTCCGATTGAGACGCCAAGACGGGGGTCGTTCCACCACGCGGCGTGAAAACGTGCTCGGGCGGCGATGATCTGCTCGCTGTGCGGCAGCTTTGGCGGCATCGGCCAATCGCCGAGGCTAAAGTGCGAATCCGTGAGGTCTTCGAGCAGCAGGTGCCACGCGTTCGTGTCGGCGTCCCAAACGGCTTCGAAGCAGCGCGGCACGGCGGGCTTCGTCATCGCCCGAGCGATCTGGGTATAGAAGGCGACCTCCTGCCGGCCCGAATTCCACTTTGCGTTGGCCCGCTCGGGACGGCCGGTCTTCAGGATGACCGAGCGCGGGGCGCCATTGGCAGCACCGTCATAAGACAAACGCAGCCTGATGATCCGCGACAGAATCGTCGAGCGCGAGCTTTCCATTGCGACCTGACAGACGCGACCATCGAGGAGTGCCCCGCAGCGGCGCAGCGCTTCGGTCAAGTAATCGGCTTCGGCCGCCCTCGGCAAGGATTCCGATGTCATTATTGAACCTTATCACGACTACCCCTGGTCGAGTTTATCACCTCAGTTTTTCAACGGCGTCGAAGACTTATGCGGCTGACCTGGTGTTGTCGATCCTCCCGCGGAGTTCTTTGAGTGCTTCGACGATCGTGCAACCTGCCGTGTCGAGAACGATCCGCGATTGGTCCCAGGGCTCATAGTCTCGCTCGACAACATCCTGCCACGTAGGTCGGACCAGCCCCGGTACATCTGCCGAGCGTGTTTCAACTCTGCGGCGGTGTTCGGTTTGGACCGAGCATACGACTTCGATTTCAACAATCTCTGATGAGGTGGTTGCGGCCACCTGGCGCCATGCACTTCGCGTTACAGCGAGTGGGTTGACTGAATCGGCGACCACCATCCGGCCCATGAGCAGGTTGCTCTCTGCCACCTTATAGGCAACGAGATAACCCGCCGGACCCACGTCGTCGCCCACTAGAACCCCGGAGGATCGCAGCGCTTGCTCAATCGTGTCGATGCGCAAGTAGGTCGCCGAGTGCTCTTCCGCGACGGCCCTGGCGAGAGTTGTCTTGCCTGTTCCGGGGAGCCCGCCGAAAACGATCAGTGTGGATTTCTTCTCACTCACAGTGTGCTCTTAGGCTCGAACCGATCACTACCGCGCTGTCCCGATCACCGCCGCAAGTGTCGAGCGGAAGATCCAGGCGGTGTTGTGCGCCGGCGCCTTGTTTGCGTCGTAACCGGCAAAATAGAGCGCGTCCCGCTCCTGCGGGAACGGCGAAGCCCGGATCGAGCGGATCGCCACCAATGCGCGGCCGGGACCGGCGGGGATCTGCCCGAGGTCGAAATGCCCGTTGGAGCGACGCACCAGGTACCAGCCGCCGGCTTCGAGGCGGCCGTACCCGACGTTGACGACATTGTGACCGGCGGTTACCGGCGCGCTTAGCGGGATAAAGGCTTCGAGCCCGATCAGCAGCGCCTCGCCGCCGCCGGGATCGCGGATCTTTGCCATGTTGTTGTAGGCGGCGATCACGTAACCGGCCCGCATCCCCCACCGCTGAACGAGAAAATCCGCGAGATTGAGCTCGGTGGCCTCGCTGCCGTCACGCGGATCGACGCGCACGATCCGCGCAGCGTTGCCTTCGACGGCGGCGAGCAGCACCTCGCCATGGCCGGAGGGGCTCGGGACGGTCGTCAGTCCTCGCAGCCCGGTCTCGGAATGGCCGGGATACGCGTTGGTGTAGACGAGGTGCCCAATGCGGCTCCGCCCCGTCGATCCGCTCATAGATCTGCTGCCCGACCGCGGCGTAGAGGCGGCCATTACACTCGGCAAAGCTGCTGACCCTGAGGTGACCGCTGCGACCCGATAATCCCGCCTCTGAGACACCCGAGAGGTTGAGCTCCGGGGAAGCGCTCCAACGGATATGGCCGGCAACGGCCGGGTCGTAGGTGCCGCCGAAGATGCCATGCGGGTTCTCCCCGGCAAAGACGCGATCGATGCCGGTCACACTGTCGCGATGTCCGCCGAAGCTGCGCACCAGCGGTAGGAAGTCCGGCACCGGACGACCGTGAGCGAGGCTCGCGGCGGTCCAGGTGCCGGTCGCGTCATCGCGGCTGAACACTCGGACCGTCCCGGTCAGATCCCAGTTCGCCGCGGTCAGCAACGACACCGGTGCACGCCGTTGCCGTCGGTCGCGAAAGTGACCTCTTCGAGCGTCGAGACGGCGAGATCGCGCGGGCGACCATCCGCCATGCGCTCGTCGAAGTCGTGATCGACCCGCCACCCCGCACCCGTCTGTCGAGAACGAGGATCTGCGCGCCCTGAGGCCCTTCCGGCCCGGGCTGGTCCTCCCAATACCCGTTGCCGGCATAGAGCCTTCCGGCATGCGCTGAAAGGACCCGCATTTCCGTGCCGCCCATGAAACGGCCGGCATCGTCACGCGACCCCGGCATGAACGAAACCGCGAAAACAGGTTGCGGGGCTTGCGCGACATTTTCGGAGACCTGCGCAAAGCAGACCGAAACGAGCGCGGAAGCGCCTCCCAACAGGATCGCCAGCCAATAGCTCGGGCGTCGCATGGTCCGGCTCTTCCATCACAGGTAGCGGCATCCGCTGCCCGACACTATAAGCGCTCTGAACAACGGAGCTATAGGCCATGCCGGAAACGACCCCGGAGGGTTTGGCGCAATTCGATACCCTCGTCGCCGAGGTCATGGCGGAGTGGCGGATCCCGGGCGTGGCGATCGCAGTCGTGCGCCGGGGCGAGCGGCCGTTGCTGCGCTGCTGGGGCAAGCGCGACATCGGCGCCGGTGCGCCGATGGCGCCGGACACCGTGTTCCCGATCTGCTCGGTCACGAAATCCTTCACTGCGACGGCTCTTGCGTTGCTGGTGGACGAGGGCCAACGCCTGCTTGATAGCTTGCCCCATCGCATCAGCTTCAGCAAATTTCGGTTGTACGCAAATCGGTGTGCTTGACCGTGAGTAGAACATGAGCCACTGTTACCATTGCGGGCGGGAGATCATCGAGCCTGATAAAGCCGTCGGCGTCCGTGTTATCGAAAGCCGTACAGGCCGGTTGAGGTCGGCTCGATTGCATGCCCACTGTGAACCAAGCTTAGCCCGCTACCGGCAAACTATCGAATGGGAAGCCACGATCGGCAATCTGTCCGGCTTCAAAAGATTGCACCGCCGCATAGCGGACATGACTGGCTCGTGCTGGGGTTCCGTGCCGGTCGTGTTGCCGTAGCTGCCGCTACCCGGCCCGCGCCACGATCTCCGTGCGTTGCAGCTTGAGGAAGGGCCGACCGCGGCAAAATAGCGTAGGCGACCTTTCGCCTATGCAAGAGCCTGCAAACGTGGGCAGTTACGGACGAATTCCGACCGGTGAGCGAAACAGCAAGGGTTGTACCTGATGGCGGCCATTCACGCGATCGTCAAAGAACGACCGATTTTGTGAAGGGTTTCGGACGACGGCCGATCGCGACAGTGGGCAGGCACTGGGGCCGTGGTCGGAAAGCCCCCGGGGAAGGAACCCGCGGGGAGTTGAGGTAGGGAAGGCGCCGCGCGCTATGGCGATTTGACCTTGGCGTGGCGGGTGCCAGAAGCCGTCAAGGCGCAAGGATGCGGTGATTGTGGGTGCTCGATCGGGAGATCGGGTTTGAATGAGCGGTGCTGAGGCTGTGTTTCGGCGATGTGCGCGACCCTAAATGCAATGCTGCGCCGGCATCGGGCCGAGCAGTAGGGTTGCCGGTCGGTGACCAGCGCGGAAAAGCGCGCGGTGGTGTGAGAGGTGTCCACGCTCATGATGTATCGATCCTGATTATCACGAGATGCGTCGCTGGCCGGTAGCGCGGCTGGCAGCCGGCCTTGAAGGTCTCGATGATGATCATGCGGCCGCCGCAGCAGGGGCAAGGGTGCGCGAGCGGTTGCGCCGGGTCGGTGTTACTGGTCGCGTCGACCGCAGGTGGGGCCAGGTTCAAGAGCTTACGCGCGGCTTCCATCGTTTCGGTGCGACTGCCGCTGGCGAGCAGGCCATAGTGACGGATGCGGTGGAAACCCTTGGGGAGGACGTGGCTGAGGAAGCGGCGGATAAACTCGCTGATGCCGAGCGTCATGGTGGTGTAGCGGCCGGGTCCTTCGATCCGATAGTCCTTGACCTTGAATGTGACGCGTCGCTCGTCGAGCGCGATCAGACGGCGATTTGAGGATCAGACGGCGATTTGAGATAGCGACGCGATGAGTGTAGCGCGACAAATAGGCGAGCACCGCCTCGGGCGCCGCAAAAGGGGGCTTGCCGTAGACGAACCTTGCGACAGGAGAAGTCCTGGAAAGGAGAATGGGATGTAACCTGAAACCTTTCGAAGCGACCCAGAGGGTTCGACACCCTCCCGGTAGAGGCGCAGCCCGCCAGCCGGAAGCGAGTCTTGCAT
>Ga0306922_10004974_pt1 | contig 12638 bp, 13 predicted proteins | sample sta12Cox44000082_FD_203758 | JGI IMG/M metagenome (GOLD analysis project Ga0306922, IMG submission 203758) | Lab enrichment of tropical soil microbial communities from Luquillo Experimental Forest, Puerto Rico - statoxic.12C.oxic.44.000.082 (v2)... | ecosystem: Environmental > Terrestrial >... | reverse complement strand
TGTGGCGGCAGAACAACTGGGCCTGACGGAGATCGAAACGGAAGTACGACCGGAAGAGAAGGCTTCGGTAATCGAACGACTGAGAAAGCAGGGGCGGATTGTAGCCATGGCGGGAGACGGGATCAATGACGCGCCGGCTCTCGCGGCGGCGGACGTCGGGATCGCAATGGGCACGGGCACCGATATAGCCATTGAAAGCGCGGAGATTACGTTGCTAAAAGGCGATTTGAGAGGGATTGTGCGAGCTCGCAAGCTCGCGCGAGCGACGGTCGGGAACATTAAACAAAATTTAGCATTCGCATTTCTCTATAACATGCTGGGGATTCCGATCGCGGCGGGAATCTTTTACCCGGTCTGGCACTGGCTGTTAAGTCCCATGATCGCCAGCGCGGCAATGAGTTTCAGCTCGGTGTCGGTCATCACAAACTCCCTACGCCTGCGGCGCATTCACCTGTAACAACCACACTTGGACCAACCTGACTTTCGGCTCGTTTCATCGTCTATGGAGGTAGGTGGGGGAACATTTTCGGACGAGATACGTATCAATTGTTTGAGTGTGTCCGTTAGCAAACACCCTGGGGGTCGGTTATGTCCAGCAATGGCAATGGTTTAGGTAACGGAAAGGCAAGCAAAAAGCGGCGTCGGCGCATCATTATTGCCGCGATCGCCTTGTTGGTGGTGGTCGGTGGGGGCTATGGCGTCTTTGCCGCGCTACGCCCGACTCATGAGATTGACCCCTCGAAGCTGGCCACGGTGGAAAAAGGCGAGCTGGCGCGCGTGGTGGTAGCCACGGGGAAAATACAGCCGCTATCGAAAGTGGAGGTTAAGTCGAAGGCTAGCGGAATTGTGAAGAGGCTGTACGTGGATTATGGCGATCGCGTGAACCAAGGTCAGGTCCTGGCCGATCTCGACAAAGTGCAGCTGGAAGCGAGCGTGCGCGCGGCGCAAGCCAATTACCAGGCCGCGCAAGCAGCGCGGGATTCGGCAAATGCGCAGCTCGAACGCAACAAGGTGGATGCCGAGGGCCCGGATGTGCCGTTCCTGAAGCTGAATATGGAGCGGGCCGAGCAGATGTTCAAAGACGGTGTGATGTCGAAGAGCCTGGTGGAAGACGCGGAAAAGAATTACCAACTGGCGCTGAACAAGCAAGTGAGCGCGCAACGGAACCTGGTTGTGTCGCAAGCGGAAATTGCTAAGGCCGAAGCCCAGGTGGCGCAAGCCAAGGCGGCGCTAGAAAACGCGCAGGAGGACTTGAGAAACTCGACGCTGATCAGCCCGATCGATGGCCTGGTGTTGTCACGCGACGTAAATGTAGGGGATGCGGTGAGTTCGATTCTCGTGCTGGGTTCGCAGGCAACGCTGATCATGACGCTCGGCGACATCAGCGAAGTCTACGTACAGGGGAAGGTAGACGAAGCCGACATCGGGAAAGTTTATCTGAACCAGCCGGCGCGGATCGTCGTGGAATCGTTCAAAGACAAGAAGTTCACCGGCAAAGTGACGAAGATTTCGCCGCTCGGCAAAGAAAAAGACAACGTCACGACGTTCGAGGTGCGCGTTTCGATTTCGAATCCGACGCTGGAACTCAAGGCCAACATGAGCGCAAATGCCGAGATTATCCTTGAGGAAAAGAAGAACGTATTGATGGTGCCGGAGGCTTCGTTGATTTACGACAAGGACCGCAACGCGTCGGTTGAATTGCCGGAACCGCATGCGGAAAACGGGCGGAAGAAAGTGTCGGTGAAACTCGGCATCTCCAACGGCGTGAAGACGGAAATCCTTTCCGGTCTGAACGAGAAACAGCAGGTCATTCTCCAGTAGCGGGGCACTGATGACGTTCCGCGACCTCTTGCGCGATACGATCGCGACGCTCTGGGCGCATAAGCGCCGAACGCTGCTGACGATGTTCGGCATCGCCTGGGGCATCATTTCGATCACACTGATGGTAGCGGCGGGCGAAGGGTTGGGCCGCGGCATCGAGAAACAGCAGGAAAACTTCGGCAAGGACGTGATGATCGTTTTCGCGGGCCGCACCAGCATGCAAGCGGGCGGGACGCGGTCCGGGCGCGTCGTGCACTGGATGGAAGACGACTACATCGAGGTCGCGAAGGAAGCGCCGGCGTGCAAGTACGTGCTGCCGGAGCTGGGGAACAACGTCAAGGTGCACAGCGCGTTTAACAGCGGCGACCTGGACACGGTGGGGTCGCTGCCCCCGTTTACTGAGATACGAAGCATCACGGTGGCCGAGGGCCGGTTCTACAACTACGAAGACAACGAAGAGGGGCGGCGCGTGGCCTTTCTCGGCAGCGATGCCAAGAAACAACTGTTTGCCGAACGCGAGGCACTGGGCCAAACGGTCGGGCTGAATGGAATTCCGTACACCGTGATCGGGGTGATGAAGACGAAGGATCAGAACTCCAGCTACGACGGCGTGGACATCCGCAAGATTTTCATTCCGTTCAATTCCATGAAGCGCGACTTTCCGAATAAGCCGCCCGCGTTCGAACACTCGATTGACCGCCTGCTTGCGGCGCCCTGGTCGCTGGAAACGCATCCGGCGTGCGTGCGGCAAATCCGGCGCGCGCTGGGGCGGCTGCACAATTTCGATCCGAGGGACGAAGAAGCGGCGAGCATCTGGGACACGGTGAAGGCTGCGCAGGCGAGACGGATGATTTTCGTGGGCATGGAAGTATTTATGGGCGCGGTTGGGGTGGCCACGATCTTCCTCGGTGGCTTGGGCGTGATGAACGTGATGCTGGTGAGCGTTCGGGAGCGGACGCGAGAGATTGGAGTACGGAAGGCGCTGGGAGCCACGCGCGAATCCATCTTGAAGCAATTTTTCCTGGAAACGGTGTTTGTTGTAGCGCTCAGCGGCGGAACGGGCCTGATTATTTCCTACGGCATCTGTGGGTTGGTGAACTTGCTGCCGACGGTGCCGTTCTTTGACGGCCTGGATGCGAGTTGGAAGCTGGCGGCGCTGACGGTAGGGCTGCTGGGCCTGATTGCGGTGCTTTCGGCGCTCTATCCGGCGAACCGGGCGGCATCGGTTGATCCGATCGAAGCGCTGCGGTTTGAGGCTGGTGGATGAAGCCCAGGTTATGAGTTGTAAGTTCTGAGTTGTAAGTTAGGGCAAAGTGATGCGAGTGAAGGTCCTTGGCGAGCAAAAGAAGATAGTCCAATTCACCGGCAGAACCCCGGGAGACGTGAAGATATTGTCTCAGTTCGCTGTTTCCCGCATGACTTTTCTCCCAAACGAGGAGGCTACTAAAATCCTGCATACTCGCTCCTTCCTCGCCCTCCCTCGGTGCCGAGCGGTCGCATTATCACAATCAGTTATCTGTACTTGTGACCCGCCACTTATAGCTTACGACTTCGGGGGAGAACCGCAGCCATGCTAGGAGAGGTGTTCAAGGAAGCGTGGATCGCGCTGGGACGGAACCGGGTGCGCAGCCTGTTGACGATGACGGGAATTTCTTGGGGAATCGTGGCGGTTACGCTGCTTCTGAGCTATGGCGCCGGATTCCGCAGCGTGTTGATCTATACATTCGAGGTTTTTGGCAAGGCGGCAGTAATCTGCTGGCCCGGGACCACCAGTGAACAGGCAGGAGGCGAGCGAGCTGGGAAGGAAGTGCACTTCGAGCAGGAAGACGCGGACTGGGTGAAGGCGCAATCGCCGCTGATCAAGCGCGTAACGCTCGAGACCGTAAAGTGGAAGGGAATCTCGCACGATGAGCGGCTCTCGGATTCGGCGACGCGAGGCGTTTATTCCGAGTACGGCGAGATGCGCAACGAGGTGCCGAGCGATGGGCGGTGGATTTCGCCCGAGGACGTTGACGAGCGGCGGCGCGTCGTGTTCCTGGGGGCGCGGCTGAAGAAAAAACTGTTCAGCGGGACGCCTGCGGTCGGAGAGACAGTGAGGATTAACGGCGTGCGGTTTACCGTTATCGGGACGATGGACATGAAGTTTTCAGATAGCTGCTACTTTAATTGTGATGATGACTCCGCGTTCATTCCGTACACCGCAGCGGCCGATTTGTGGGACGCGCGGTATGCAAGCGTAATGGTGATGGAGCCAGTCGCGCCGCAGTTTGAGGCGCAGGCCATGCAGCAGTTCCGCACAGCCATCGCGAACCGCCAGCATTTTTCAGCGAATGACAAGCGCGCGATCACGATGTTTGGGCGCCAGGAGTTCAAGCCGATCTACGACGGGATCACGCTCGGAATCGAAGGCTTGCTGTTCGTGATTGGGGCGATGACGCTCGGAATCGGCGGCGTGGGCGTGATGAATATCATGCTGGTGTCGGTGGAAGAGCGGGTGCGTGAAATTGGTTTGAGAAGGGCCTTAGGCGCGCGGAAGTGGCATATTCGCTGGCAGTTCTTGCTGGAAGCGCTGGTGCTGACGCTGGCCGCGGGAGTGGTGGGGATGCTGATCTCCTGGGTGCTCACATCGGCGATAGGAACGCTGCCGTTTCTCGGGCCAGCCTATGAGGATGACAGCGGAAAAGTGGATATTCACCTCACCTTGTCGACAACCACGCTGTTTCTTTCCACGTCGATTCTAATCGTTGTGGGCGTGATCAGCGGCTGGTTGCCGGCGATGCAGGCGGCCAAGCTCGATCCTGTGGAAGCGCTGCGGTACGAGTGAAGGAATCGAGCTGTCGGGGCTGCAATACTCCAGACGGCCGCACCAACTCGCCTTGTGCCCGCCATTCGTTCGATGCATTCCTTAATTCCCTACTAGGTTCAGCTGGCAATGGCCGATTCATTTGGTGACGGACGGAACTTTCGGCGAGCCTGTTATAGTGGTAAGTTCCGCCGGGTTCGAATAAGGATGACGGGAGAGAATGATGAGGAGAGCAAAGTCTTCGAATGTGCGGGTCATTGCGTGGCTAGCCGCGGTAGCGGCAATGCTACTGGCGGCAGGTTTGGTGCAGGGACATGCAGTTCTGAAGGACTCGAGCCCGATGATCAATGGGAAGGTGCAAGGGCCTGATGTGCCGATCCGGCTGCATTACAACGTGCGCGTGGACCCGACTCTCTCAAAGCTGGAATTACTGAATCCGGATCAATCGACGACGAATCTGGCGATCGGGAAGCAGCCCGCGCCCGATACCTTGACGTCGGAGGCCAGGGCGCTCCAGCCGGGCGCGTACAAGATTCGGTGGCAGGTGCTTGCTCCGGATGGGCATATCACGCGCGGCGAGGTGCCTTTTACGGTGAAGGGTTCCTAGAGAAAGAATCATGCCTGAAATGCTGGCTTTTTCCGGCTTCCTGGCCGTGTTGCTGCGGGCGGCGCTTCTGTGTTTCCAGACGCTGGTAATTGGCGGGCTGTTCTTTTTCATCCTTGTGGCGCGCGACCCGCAGAGCCGCAGCGAGGCGCTGTTGCGCTCAGGCTGGAAGTTGATACGGTGGAGCGCACTGGGACTTGCGTTATCGCAGGTCTGTTTCCTGATCACGAATTCAGTGGTACTGACCTATTCGACCGACATTCCTTTGAGGCAAGTGCTGGAGGCGAATTTTTTCTGGGCCGGGCTGGTGGCTGTGGCGTCAGGCTTTGCTGTTGCGCTATGGCCCGGCAATCTCCAACAGAGCGTGAATCCTGTGGTTCTTGTCCCCGCGGCGCTGGTGCTGACGGCGTCGGTCATGACGAGCCACTCCGCCTCAAGGATCGATGACCGGCCTCTTCTGGTGGGGCTGACGGCATTGCACTATCTGGCGACCGCTACCTGGATCGGCGGCCTGCCGTACCTGTTGCTGGCGGCAAAGCGAATTACGGATGAAGAAGTAAGGACGCGCATTATGCAGCGATTCTCGCGGCTCGCGCAGGCGAGCGTGGCGGTGCTGTTCCTGGCGGGACTCGGCATGGCGTGGGTGCTGGTGGGCTCCTGGGACGCCATGTATGGGACGGCGTACGGCGTCATGTTGTCGGCGAAAGTGAGCATGTTCGCGGCGCTGTTGCTGCTGGGAGCAGCCAATTTCTACATTGTGCGAGGGCTTCCCCAGGGTTCGGGTAGCGGCGCGGCGAGCCTGAGGCGCTTCGGAGAAGCCGAGATCGGAATCGGTCTCGCGGTGATACTGACAGCGGCTTCCATGACGTCGCAGCCTCCGGGCGCTGACTTAACCGAAGACCGGCTAACGTTGCAGGAGATTGCCGCGCGCTATGCGCCGCGAACGCCGCGATTTTCGAGTCCACCACTGAACGAGATTTCGGAATCCACGGAAGAACTGATCGAGCGGGCCAAGGCAGAAGGCAAGCCCGTGCCGACTTCGTTTGTGCCGGGCCAGTGGGATATCGACTTCAATAAGTGGGCGGACAAAGCGTGGTCAGAGTACAACCACAATTGCGCGGGGTTCGTGGTTTTCCTCCTGGGCATCCTGGCGCTGCTTTCGCGCAGCCGGTATTTCGCGTGGGCCAAAATCTGGCCGTTGGCGTTTCTGCTGCTGGCTGTGTTTTTGTTCTTCCGGGCAGATCCGGAGAATTGGCCCTTGGGACCGAATGGGTTCTGGGAGAGTTTTCGGCAAACCGACGTGTTGCAACATCGAGCGGCGGTGCTGCTGATTATCGTTTTTGCGATCTTCCAGTATCGCGTGGAGATGAAGTGGGTGAAGTCGATGACGGCGGCCTTGGTGTTTCCGGTGGTCTGCATGTTGGGTGGGATGGTGTTGCTGACGCACACGCATGCTTTGAGCAACGTGAAAGAACAATTGCTCGTTGATATGACCCACACGCCACTGGCGGTGCTGGCGGTGTATGCCGGATGGTCGCGCTGGCTGGAACTGCGCCTCCCTGAAGACAATGGAACGCGCAAATACGTCGCGTGGGTCTGGCCGGTCTGTTTTATCCTGATTGGCCTGCTTTTGATGGACTATCACGAGATGTGAAGGGGAAGGAATGGCGGAGGCAGCGCTCATTGTGGTGGACGTGCAACGGGACTTCTGTGAAGGCGGCGCGCTGGCCGCGGCGGATACGCTGTCGCTCCTGGCGCCGCTCGAAGAGTGCATCGAAGCAGCGCGGGAGGCCGGTGCCGTCATTGTGTTCACGCGGGATTGGCACCCCCCGAATCATAGCTCGTTCAGACCGAACGGAGGTCCGTGGCCGGTTCACTGCGTGGCCGAAACGGAGGGCGCGGAGTTGATGCCGCCTCTTCGAGTACAGGCGAACGATTTGATGATTCACAAGGGCGTTGGTGTGGATGGCGCGGGATATTCCGCCTTTGACAGCACTGGACTCGATGAGAGCCTGAAGAAATTAGGAGTGAGCCGGATAGCGGTGAGCGGCATCGCCACGGAGTATTGTGCGCGGGCCACGGCGCTGGACGGGCTGAAAGCAGGCTTCGAGACAGTTGTGCTGACAGACGTGATCCGGCCCGTGCAACCCAACGCAACGGCGGGGGTGCTGGCGGAATTGGAAAGGGTGGGGGCGCCAGGGATTTCTGTCGCAGAGTGGTTGAAAGGAATTAAGCAGCGGCAGGCTGGTTGAGGAGAAAGCTCACGCCTGCACGAAATTGCATTAGTTGGCGGCCAGAATAGCGTCGAAATAGGCAGTCATTTCGGGGGAGTTCCAGTCCTGCGGGCCGATAATTTTGCGGGCGATTTTGCCCTTGCGATCGATCACGTAAGTCTCCGGATACATGGAAGTGCCATACTCTGCCGCAATCGGCGAGTGGCGGTCTTCATTTGTTCCAGGATCGCGGTAGGTAGGGAAGTTCACCCCGTGCTCGCGAAGAAATTGCGAGAATTGCGCCGGGTCAGGGTCTGCTGCGACACCGAGAACAAGGGCGTTGCGGGAAGAGATGCGCTGCTGGAGAGCGATGAGGCTCGGGAGTTCTTCGATGCACGGACCGCACCAACTACCCCAGAAATTCAGAACGACGACCTTGCCACGCAACTCGGAAAGATGGGCCGGCTTGCCGTCTAGCTGCATCGCGAAGTCCCGCGCGGTCTTGCCGGCGATGGAGGATTCGCCCTGACGGTAGTGGGGGAGAGTGAAAAAGGCCAAGACGGCGAAAGCGAAGCCCATGCTGCCCCACGCCAGGATTTTCTTCAGAACGATGTTCATATAACACTATAATAACGCAGGGCCGCCGCACCGGAAAGCTGGATACTCCGCGAAAGTCATGACTGTGACGCCGAAAAGTGCCGCTCGTGTCTCAGCGATCGTGCCAGCGCGAAACGAGCAGGACGTGATTGCGGCGTGCGTAGAATCACTCGCCGCACAAAAGGAAATTCTCGAGATTCTGGTGGTGGACGATCAATCCACAGATAAGACGAAGGAAATCGTGGATGGATTGACCGCGCGGCTTGGCAAAGTACGGCTGCTGGAGATTATGCATTTGCCCGCTGGATGGGTGGGCAAGAACAATGCTGTGTGGATGGGTGCGCGCGAATCGAAAGGCGAGTGGCTGCTATTCACGGACGCGGACGCAGTGCACGAGAGGGATTCCGCAGCCAAGGGAGTGGAGATCGCGGAGCGGACTGGCAGCGTGCTGGTTTCCTTTTCTCCCGAGCAACAATTGGAGACGTGGTTCGAAAAATCGCTGATCCCGTATGTTTACTGCCGGCTGGGTGCGCGGTTCACCTATGCGGAAGTGAACGACCCGCAAAAAACGGCGGCAGCGGCCAACGGGCAGTTCCTACTGATTCGGCGGGACATTTACGAAGCTGTTCGCGGGCACGCGAGCGTCGCGGGCGAAGTGCTGGAGGATGTTGCCCTGGCAAAGCGTGTAAAAGGCGCCGGCTACCGCATTTGGTTCGGCAGCGGAAGAGGTGTGGTGCGCGTGAGGATGTACCGGTCGTTTCAAAGCATGTGGCAAGGGTGGACGAAAAATCTGTACCCGCTGATGGGCGGCAGCGAAGCGACGACGGCGGCGGAGTTCGTGAGGGCGGTGCTGCCGCTGGCGGCGACGGCGGTAGCAGGCGTCTTGGCCTGGGAATTCGCGGAATCCTGGGTTCTCGCCTTTGCGGTGTCTGCCGTAGGAGTGGCCGCTATGGCGGTTGCCGACTCCGTGGCGTTACGGCGTAACCAATTCCCGCCGCGTCTCATCTTTTATGGCATTCCGGGCAGACTGCTGTTTGCCGGAGTGTTGCGGGCTTCTTTCCGGAGCCATAGGAAGGGTAAGCTGGAATGGAAGGGAAGAGACTATCCGACCGGAGCCCCAGGACCATCGAACGGCTAGCGGAACATGGTTTATCTGACGCGCAAAATCGAGTTTTCGGCTTCGCACCGGTATCACAATCCCGCATTCAGCGTGGAGGAGAACAAGCGGATTTTCGGTAAATGCAATAACCCGCACGGCCACGGACACAATTACACGCTGGAGGTCACGATCGCGGGTGAACCGGATCCCGTTACAGGGATGGTTCTGGACTTGAAACAGTTGAAAGAAATTCTTGAGCGCGAAGTCATGCAGAGGATGGACCACCGGTTTTTGAACTATGAAGTGGCAGAGCTAAAGGACCAAATCCCAACCTGCGAAAACATTGCGCGAGTCATCTGGAAACTGCTTGAGCCGAAGATTACGCAAGGGCGTCTATATAAGGTGAGGCTGTACGAATCGCCGGATTTATTTGCCGAGTGTTACCGCGATGGAGCGGCGGGATGAGCGACGAGCTGAAAATGGAACTGGGGCGGCGCTACCGGTTCGCGGCATCGCACCGGCTGCACAGCGAAAAGCTGAGCGAGGAAGAGAATTGCCGCATCTACGGGAAGTGCAACAACCCTTACGGCCACGGGCACAACTACACGGTGGAAGTGAGGGTATCGGGTCCGGTGGATCCCGCGACCGGCATGATTGCGAACCTGGCCGATCTGGATGCGTTTGTGAATAGGGAAGTGGTCGAAGCGTTTGACCACAAGTCGTTCAACGAGGATATGGCGGAATTTCGCGAGCAGGTGCCGACGACGGAAAACGTTTGCATCGAGATATTCCGCCGGTTGAAGGCCTTCCCAAAGGCCAGGCTCGAACGGGTACGCGTGGAAGAGACTTCGAACAACGCGTTCGAGTACGCGGGGAACGGAATCCAGGATCGCCGAGCGATCCGGTAAGTGGAGAGAAGCCGGTGACGAAACCAACAGAAATCCTGCTGCATGACGCGAATGTGGGGGCCCCAAGAGAGAGCATCGCGGACCTGGTTCGCAAGATGATTGCGTTGATCGGGGAAGACCCGCACCGCGAAGGTTTGCGGAAAACGCCGGAGCGTTTCGAGAAGGCGCTCCGGTTCCTGACGAGCGGATACAACCAGAACGTCGAAAATGTGCTGAATGGAGCGACGTTCAGCGTGCACTATGACGAAATGGTGGTGGTGAAAGATATCGAGTTCTTCAGTTTGTGCGAACACCACCTGCTGCCGTTTTTCGGGAAGGCTCACGTGGCTTACCTGCCGAGCAAAAAGGTACTGGGTCTGAGCAAAATTGCGCGGTTGGTGAATATGTTCGCGCGGCGACTGCAGATTCAAGAGCGCATGACGAGCCAAATCGCGCAGGCAATCGAGGAAAGGATCAGCCCGGAAGGGGTGGGCGTGATTATTGAGGCGCGCCACCTGTGCATGCAGATGCGAGGGGTAGAAAAGCAGCACGGCCAGGCGGTGACGAGCGCGATGCTCGGCTCGTTCCGGCACAACAAGCAGACCCGTGACGAATTTCTGTCGCTCGTGCGATCCAAGCAGCACTGAGTCCACGACAGCCGCGCGGGGCGGAAACGTCCTCAAAAATGGCGACAGCAGGCAAAGACCTTCCCCAGGCGCTCGGCGCCCCGGGCTTAAATCGCATCTACCGGAGTCCCGTGTCGCGAAGAGTTTTGCGTCGGGGCGAAGGGCTGCCTGCTGCGGACAGACTGAAGCTCCGACCCCCGAGGCGGATTTCAAATGACCCGCGTCCGATTCATTTCGCTTGTCACCGTCGTTCTGGCGGCCGTTGTCTTTCTTCCAAAAGCCTGTGCTCAGAAAGACGAAGAGATTGCGCGACTCGGGAAGGTGATGGGGTGGAAAGCGGGGCAGGCCATTGCCGATGTCGGAGCAGGCGAAGGCGAATTTGGGTTTGGGGCCGCGGAAGCGGTCGGGGAAACAGGGAAGGTGTACTTGACGGAGTTGGATAAGAAGAAGCTAAAGGCCTTGCAAGAAAAAGTGAAGCGGCGCGGAGCGAAGAATGTCGCGGTTGTTCAGGCGGCGGAAAGGCAGACAAATCTCCCCGACGGTTGCTGCGACGGGATCATCTTGCGGCGCGTTTACCACCACTTCACCGCGCCGGAAGAGATGGACACCAGTCTTCTGCGCTCGTTGAAGCCCGGCGGGCTTCTGGCGGTGATCGAGTTTCCCCCGAGGAAGGGGCTTACCGAGAGTGACCCGGTCAAAGGGGTGCCGGCAAACCGGGGCGGTCACGGAATCCCGCAGAAGATTCTTGTGGACGAGCTGACGCACGCGGGCTTTGCCGTGGACCAGACGATCAACGACTGGCCGGACGACAGCTATTGTGTCGTCTTTCGAAAGACGGCGCGTTAAGACCACATCGCGGCCACCCTCCGTTTTCTCTAGTGAACTAGGCATAGGCACCATTTTGGCGCTAGAAGACGGCTTTCCGCCGGATTAGCGTTACACATGGCAACGACGGCTCCAATCGAAGCTTTTACCGCGGCAAACGCGAAGCTCCCCGCAAACCGGCTCCTTGTCGTCCTTGCCTTTTTAGCGATCTACGTCATTTGGGGATCCACATACCTCGCCATTCGTTATGCCGTGGAGACAATTCCACCACTCTACACGGCGGGCATGCGGCACCTGACGGCGGGAACGGTGTTACTGGCTTGGGCCCTGGCGAAGGGGTTGCGGCCCACCCGGGAGCAGGTTCGCGCGAGCGTGGTGATCGGATTTTTCTTTTTCCTCGTAGGTCACGGCTTGCTGCACTGGGCGGAAAAAGTCGTGCCGAGTGGCCTGGCTTCTCTGCTGATTGCGGTCGAACCAATTATCGTGTTTCTGCTTTCGTCAGCCGCCGCGCGTACCTGGCGGTTCAACGGCATGCTGCTTGCCGGGATTTTGCTTGGGTTGGGTGGCCTCGGAATGCTCCTTCGCGGCACCGGACTCGAGCCGGTTCCGGGGCTTACGCTTGGATCCGTGATGATTCTGGTGAGCGCGTTCTCCTGGTCGGTAGGGATCATTTACTCACGCAGGTCGCATCTGTCCGGCAGCCCGCTGCTGCTCTCTGCGCTCTCGCTACTGTCGGGAGCGGTCATGCTGCTTTTGACGGCAACGATGACGGGAGAAGCAAAGGAATTTCATTTGTCCCAAGTCACGCTGAGATCGTGGCTCGCGCTCGGGTATCTGATTCTGTTTGGTTCCGTAATCGCATTCACGGCGTACAACTGGCTGCTGGAGCACTATTCACCGACGTTGGTTGCAACGCACACTTATGTAAACCCGGTGGTGGCCGTACTGCTTGGTTGGGCCTACGGCGGGGAAGCGCTGACGATGAAGGTGGCTTTGGCCGCAACTCTGGTGGTGGTAGCTGTGGTCCTGGTGGACCGCGGAACCACTCGGCTGCAGGAACAGCAGGAACTCACCTGAAAACAGCTTGACATCCTCCCCCGCCTAAAGGCTAGGGATTCCTACTGGCTCGCCTGCTAAGCAGCGATGCCTTCGGTGGGTTCCTG
>Ga0306922_10004968_pt1 | contig 12647 bp, 9 predicted proteins | sample sta12Cox44000082_FD_203758 | JGI IMG/M metagenome (GOLD analysis project Ga0306922, IMG submission 203758) | Lab enrichment of tropical soil microbial communities from Luquillo Experimental Forest, Puerto Rico - statoxic.12C.oxic.44.000.082 (v2)... | ecosystem: Environmental > Terrestrial > Soil... | reverse complement strand
CGGCAAATCTGATGGACCAGCGCATCCTCGAGTTCATCGGCGACCTCCGCCGCGCCGAGATCCGCATCTCGCCCTCCGAGGCGCTCGACGCGCTCGCCGCGAGCGCGGAGGTGGGGCTGTCCGATCGCGAGACGTTCAAGGCGACGCTCGCCGCGACCCTGATCAAGGAATACCGCGACCAGCCGACCTTCGATCGCCTGTTCAATCTCTACTTCTTCGATCTGCAGGCGCTCGGCGAGGGACTCAAGAAGGCGCTCGGCCCGGAGGATCCGCGGGTCCAGGACATGCTCGACGATCTGATGGCCAACGAGGACCTGGACCTCGACGAGCTGACCGAGCTGCTCATGCGCGGGCAGGGGAGCGAGATGGAGATGGCCATCCGCTCCGGCGGCCAGAACGCAGGGCTCGAGCGGCTCATGTACTTCCTGCAGGTCGGCTTCTTCTCGCGCCGGATCTCGGACAACTTCGACTGGTCCGCGATCGAGGGCGATCTCGAGCGCATCATGAAGGCGCTCGAGGAGCGCGGCCTCGATCCCGGCCAGCTGGCGCGCATCCGCAACTATCTCGAGCTCCGGCTCGAGGCCTTCAAGCGGATGATCCGCCAGCACGTCGAGCGCGAGCTGGAGCGCCGCGCGTACCGGCAGGGCGAGAAGCTCACGCGCGAGGTGCTCTCGGAGAAGCCGCTCTTCGCGCTGACGCCCGACGAGATCGCCCAGATGAAGAACGTCGTGGCCCGCCTGGCGCGGAAGATCAAGGACGCGCTGGCGTTGCGCCAGCGGCAGGAGCATCGCGGGCGCCTCGACTCGCGGCGGACCACGCGCAAGAGCCTGCAGTACGGCGGCGTGCCGATGGAGATCTTCCTCAAGCGCCGGCACCGCGAGAAGCCGAAGCTGATCACGATCTGCGACGTGTCGGACTCCGTCCGCAACGCCTCGCGCTTCATGCTGCAGCTGGTGTGGAGCCTCCAGGAATGCTTCAGCCGGGTGCGTTCGTACGTGTTCGTCTCCGAGATCGCCGAAGTCACGCAGGCGTTCAACACGTACCCGGTCGAGCGCGCCATCGAGTGGGCGCTCAAGGGGGCGCCGGTCGACTATCACTGCCGGTCCGATTTCGGATTCGCCTTCAACCAGTTCACGAAGACCGAGCTCGACTCGCTGGACCGCAAGACGACGATCCTCATGCTGGGCGACGCGCGCAACAACTACAACGACCCGCAGGCGTGGGCGCTGCGGCTCATGCGCGAGCGCGTGAAGGGCATCATCTGGCTGAATCCGGAAGGGCAGTGGGGCTGGGGCATCGGCGACAGCGTGATGCCGCTGTACGCGCCGTCGTGCGACTTCGTGCGCGAGTGCCGCACGATCGGACAGCTCGGTGAGGTCGTCGACAACCTCGTGCACCACTGGTGGCGGCGCGGCCGCTAGCTCGAAACGAGTCAGCGCGAGATCAGTTCGTCGCCACTGGCCGTCTTTTTCCGGTTTTCCAGCTGACGTAATTCGCCAGTCACTGTCGTTCAGTCACGCCGATTTGACCCGCGTGCGCGGCTAAGTCCGCGTGTATGCCCCGGATCGGATTCATCTCTCACTCCTGGCATCCGCGCTGCACTGTCGGAGTGACATGAAGACTAAGTGCCCGCTCCCCAAGGGATTTTCCGGAACGCAGCGCGTTTCCGGATTTTTTACCGGACTTCTGGTGCTGCTCCTCGGCGCCTGGTCGGTAGCGGGCGCAGCGCCGCTCGCGTATGTGTCGAACAATGCCGACGGCACCGTGTCCGTCATCGATGTGGCGCCGCCGAGCGGCTGTCCGATCGCGGGCCAATCCCCTCCGTGCGTTGTGGCGACTCTCAAGGTCGGGACGTCGCCTTCCGGAGTCGCGGTGAATCCGGCCGGCACCTTCGCCTACGTCGCGAACTGGGGGGACGACAGCGTCTCGGTCATCCGCACCTCAGACAACAACGTGACGACGATCCAAGCAGTGGGCTTCGGACCGTGGGGCGTGGCGGTGAGCCCCGACAACTCGAGGGTGTACGTCGGCCTGTCGGATGGCTCGGTCACGGTGATCGACGCCAACAACTCCAACGTCGTGACCACGATCCCTGCTGTGGGCGGCGTGCTGAATGGCATCGTCGCCGCCGGCTCGCGCGTCTACGTCAGCGATGCCACGTTCGGCCAGGTCGTCGTGATCGACGGCCCGACACTCAGCGTGATCGGGAGGATCGACGTCGGCTCTCCGCCCAATTCCAGTCCGATGGGTCTTGTCGCCAATCCAAGTGGGACACGGGTGTACGTCGCCGATCTCGGATTCGACCAGGTGCACTTGATTACCGTGCTCGAGGTGTCCGTGATCGATACCGGGTCACTCGCGGTCGTCCAGACGCTGGTGATCGACCCAGATCCGCTGATCATCTCGCAGCCGACGGACAGCACGCTGGCCACGCCGGGCGGCGTCGCCCTGAGCCCGGATGGAAGCCGGCTCTACGTCGCGAATGACGCGGTGAACCAGGTCACGATCATCACACTGTCGAATGGGGATCTCGCTTACGTGGCCGTCGGCGCCGCCCGCACTTGGCCGTTCGGCATCGCGACGGATCCCACGGGACTCGCTTACGTCGCCAACGTTCCCGACAGTGCGCTGCAGCCGCAGCCACCCGGGAGCGTGTCCGTGATTGATCCGGCGACGAACTCGGTCGTGAAAAGCGTCGGCGTCGGTCGAGCGCCGTCCGTCCTCGGGGCATTCGCCACCGCCGGACCGCCCCCGCCGCAGCGGTTCGCGCTGACCCTGACGCCGGTGGGAGGCGGATCGATCGCGGCCCAGCCCACGTCGGGGACAGGCATGTACGACGCCGGGACGACCGTGACGCTGACGGCCACGCCGGACGCTAACTCTCAGTTCAACGCCTGGTCCGGCGACTGTTCGGGAAGCACGAACCCCTGCAGCGTGACGATGAATGCGGCCAAGAGCGTTGGCGCGACCTTCACAGCGCAGTACGCGCTGGTGCTGACAGCGCTCGGAGATGGATCCATCGCTGCCGTGCCGGCGCCGGGTCCGCTTGCGGGCAAGTATCCGGCCGGCACCGAGGTGACCCTGACGGCCACGCCGGGACCGAGCTCCGTGTTCACCGGCTGGGCCGGCGCGTGCTCGGGCAGCGCCATCAGCTGCAAGGTGACGATGGACATGGCCAAGAGCGTGACGGCGACGTTCACGGCGCAGTATGCGCTCGTGCTGACGGCGATCGGGAATGGGTCCATCGCGGCCGTGCCGGCGCCGGGCCCGCTGGCCGGGAAGTATCCGGCCGGCACCGAGGTGACCCTGACGGCCACGCCGGGACCGAACTCCGTGTTCAGCAGCTGGGCCGGCGCGTGCTCGGGCAGCGCTCCCAGCTGCAAGGTGACGATGGACGCGGCCAAGAGTGTGACCGCGACCTTTACGTTGAAGCAGTTCGTGTTGACCCTGGCGACTGTCGGGTCGGGTACGATCACGGCCAACCCACAGCCGGTGGGCGGCACGTACGGAGCAGGCACCGTCGTGGCTCTCACAGCCACCCCTGCGGCCGGCTACCAGTTCAGCGGCTGGTCGGGCGCCTGTACGGGGACCGGAGCCTGCAGCGTCACGATGGACGCAGCCAAGAGTGTGACCGCGACCTTTACGTTGAATCAGTTCGTGTTGACCTTGACGACGGTCGGGTCGGGCACGATCACGGCCAGCCCGCAGCCGGTAGGTGGCACGTACGGTGCGGGCACCGTCGTGGCTCTCACGGCCACGCCCGGGGCCGGCTATCAGTTCAGCGGCTGGTCCGGCGCCTGCACGGGGACCGGAGCCTGCGGCGTGACGATGAACGCGGCCAAGAGCGTGACCGCGACCTTCACGCTCGCGCCGCCGCCGCCCGCACAGTTCACGCTGACGTTGTCGACAGTGGGCGATGGGACGATCGGCGCCCAACCGACAGCGGTGGGCGGTCAGTACAACACCGGTACCCTCGTGGGCCTGACGCCGAAACCGGGCGTGGGCGCCAAGTTCCACGCGTGGTCCGGCGCCTGCACGGGGAACGGCGCCTGCAGCGTGCTGATGAACGCGTCCAAGAACGTGACGGCGACCTTCACCCCGGCGCTGCTGACGACGTGTGACGAGAAGATCAAGGATCTCCAGGGCAAGGTGGCTGGCATGAAGCACCCCTGGTGGCACGATCAGCAGCTGAAGGTGTCTCTCAAGATGTACGCCGAGAGCCTCGCCGAGCTCAACAAGGCGTCGGCGAAGGTTGGTGCCGGTGACAAGCGAATCGTCCACGCGCAGAAGGAGTTCAACAGCGGCAAGGGCGCGCTCTGCCTCGGCCATTACTGGCGCGCCGACCACGAATTCTGGGAGACGTTGGTGATCGCGAACGAGATTCTCAAGCCGAACCGGCGCTAGCCGGTCCGACAGCCTCTCCAGGGTCGGCGTGTGCTAGCCTTCAACCATGGCACACGCCGACCCCTCGCCGGTCAGCGTAGTCCCCTCGGCCTCGCACATCGCGACGCGAGTCATCGGCCCTCTGATGCTGACCGCGGCCTTGTTCGTGCTCGGAGCCTTGCCCGTGCAGACGGCGGCGCAATCCGATTGCCGCACGATCGATGACTTCTCGAAAGCCAAGGTCGGCGAGTTCCCGCCCGACTGGAAGCTCCGCAAGGACACCGCCAAGGACGCGTACCGGGTCGCGGAGGAATCAGGCCTCCGGTTCCTGCGGGCCACCGTCAAGGGGCTCGGCGTGCAGGCCGCGAAGGAGTACGAGTGGGATCTGAGTGCCTATCCGATGCTCGTGTGGTCATGGCGGCCCCTCGAATTCCCGAAAGGCGCCGACGAGCGCAACTCGAGTACCAACGACAGCGCCCTCGCGGTCTACATGCTCGTACCGTACTCGCGCGTGCGGGGGCCGAAGGCGGTCAAGTACATTTGGAGCGAGAAGGTCCCGGTCGGGACGCGGCTCGACTCCAACATGGGTCTGACGCAGGTCCGCGTGCTGCGCAGCGGCGCGCCCGAGAAGAAGGGTGAGTGGGTCGAGGAGCGCGTGAACGTGCTGGACGACTACAAGAAGTACTTCGATATGAAAGAGGCGCCGAAGCCCGCGGGGATCGCCGTGCTGACCGACTCCGACGAGACGCAATCCTCCGCGCAGGGAGACTACGCGAACTTCAGGGCCTGTCGCCAGTAGGTGATGACGCGCGAGGTTCTCGTGGTCGAGGACGAGCCGGACATCCGCCGGCTCGTCGTCCTGCATCTCGAGCGCGACGGCTTCCGCTGTCGCACCGCGACCACCGGATCCGACGCGCTGCGCGAAGTGAAGGCGGCCGTGCCCGATCTGGTGATCCTCGATCTCATGCTCCCTGGCGTCGACGGTCTCGAGGTGTGCCGTCAGCTGCGCCGCGACGCGAGCACGGCGGCCGTCCCGATCATCATGCTCACCGCCAAGTCCGACGAGGTCGACCGCATCGTCGGACTCGAGATGGGCGCCGACGACTACGTCGGCAAGCCTTTTTCTCCGAAGGAGCTGGTCGCCCGGGTCAGGGCGGTCCTACGGCGCGCGCATCCGGACCCCGTGTCCCCCTTGCTCTCGGTGGGGCCGATCAGCCTCGACGCGGCCCGCCACGCGGTGAGCGTGAACGGCCAGGCGATCGTGCTGACGCCGAAGGAGTTCGATCTGCTCCAGGCCTTGCTCGAGTCGGCCGGCCGCGTGCTGACGCGCGAGTATCTGCTCAACCGCGTGTGGGGCTATGCCCATGCGGACTTGATCGAGTCGCGGACGGTGGACGTGCACGTGCGGCGCCTGCGGGCGAAGCTCGGCGACGCCGGGAACCGGATCACGACGGTCAAGTCGGTCGGCTATCGCTTCGAGACGGACACGCCATGATCCAGGCGTTCGTCCACTTCCTGCGCCGCAGCATCGCGCGCAAGCTCACCGTGACGCTCGTCGGCTTCGTCGCCGTCACCATGATCGTGGCGGGCCTGTCCCTCAACCGCGCCCTCGAGGCGTTCGCGCTCGACACCCTCGAGGCTCGTCTGGCGAGCATCGGCCGGCTCCTGCACGACGAGGCGCGCACTCTCATGACACGACGGGCGTCGCCCGAGGAGTTCCACGCCTTCGCGCTCCGCGGCTCGCGCCCGACGGCGTCGCGGATCACCGTGATCGCGGCCGACGGGCGCGTGCTCGGCGACTCCGACGTGCCGGTGGAGGATCTGCCGCGCGTCGAGAACCACGGCAAGCGGCCGGAAGTGCTCGCGGCCTTCGCGGGGGGAATCGGCCGCGACCGGCGGACCAGCGTGACGATCGGCGCCTCGCTCCTCTATGTCGCGCTGCCGATCACGCACGACGGGAAGGTGATCGGGGTCATCCGCGTGGCCCTGCCGGTGTCGGCCGTGACGTCGTCGTACGCGGCGATCCACCGTGTGATGCTCCTCGGCGGCCTGGTGGCGCTGGTGGTCGCGCTCGGGATCGGGCTCTTCGTGGCCGGGCGCGTGACCAAGCCGGTGGTGCAGATGCAGGAGATCGCTCGTCAGATGAGCGAGGGCGACTTCACGGTGCGGGCGCCGATCCGCTCGCCGGACGAGATCGGCGCGCTCGGCCGCGCGCTGAACGGCCTGGCCGCGCGCCTGCGGGAGAAGATCCACGACCTCCGCCACGAGCAGGCGAAGGCCACCGCCATCCTCGACGGCATGATCGAGGGCGTCATCGCCGTCGACGCGCGCGACGTCATCCTGCTCCTGAACGAGCGGGCGCGGGCGATGTTCGGGCTCGACGCCACGCGCGGCGAGGGCAAGCCGTTTCTCGAGGTCATCCGCAACACGGAGCTGCACGAGGCGTTCCGCGAGGCCCGCGCGGCCGGCGAGGGCAGCGTCTCGAATCGCGAGGTCCGGCTGGCCACTCCCGTGAACCGCCGCGTCGAGGTGAACGCGGTGCCGCTCCGGCTGGGCGGCGACGAGATCGGCGTCGTCATGGTGCTGCACGACGTCACCGAGCTGCGACGGCTCGAGCAGGTCCGTACCGAGTTCGTCGCCAACGTGTCGCACGAGCTCAGGACGCCGCTCACCGCTATCCAGGGCTATCTCGAGACGCTCCTGAGCGGAGCGCTCGAGGAGCAGGAGAACGCGCGGCGGTTCCTGGAGATCGTCTTTCGCCACACCGAGCGGCTGGGCCGGCTGCTCAACGACCTGACCGACCTCTCGAACATCGAGCTCGGCCGCGTGTCCCTGAAGCTCGCGCCGACGAGGCTCGACGAGACGGTCGACGCGGTGCTCGCCATCATGGGACCCAAGGCGAAGCGCGGGAGGGTCGCGCTGAAGAGCCAGCTCCCGCCCGACCTGCCGCCGGTGCTCGCCGACCGCGATCGGCTCGTGCAGATCCTACTGAACCTGGTCGACAACGCCGTCAAGTACACGCCCGAGGGCGGCCGCGTGACCGTGCGCGCCCACGACCCGGCCGACGCGCACATCGAGATCGACGTGGTCGACACGGGCATCGGCATCCCACCTGCGGATCTCCCGAGGATCACCGAGCGGTTCTATCGCGTCGACAAGGCCCGATCGCGGGAGATGGGCGGGACCGGGCTCGGGCTCGCGATCGTCAAGCACCTGGTGTTCGCCCACGGCGGGCTCCTGCGCATCGAGAGCGAGCCCGGCCGCGGCACGACCGTCCGCGTGTGGCTGAGCTGCGTGGACGCCGCCGCGAAGCCCGATCTCGCCGCCGACGCGTAAGCGCTACGGCGAGGGCCTAGGTGGGCGTGGCGACCAGTGTGGACTCGCGCGTGCGACTACGCCGAGCGCGCGCGACCGTCGTGGTTCCGTCGCTCTTCGTTCCAGACCATGAAGCAGTCGGCGTGGAGATGGACAAACGCGTTACCCATCGGCACCGTCATGACCAGCCGAGGGGCCGTCAAGGGCTGATCACATCGCACGATCCGCCCGCAGCGCTTGCGCCGCTGACGACGGCGACGCTGCCGTACGGCAGGCGGCCGCTTCGGAGCCGCCCCGCGGTCAGGCGATGCAGCTTGCTGAGGTGAGTCGCGGCGCGATGCTTCGCGATCTCCTGCAACAGGACGCGGTGCTGGCCCCGCAACTGGTGGCTCGGGACGATCGAGCCATTGCAGCTCGAGCAGATGGCAACGCTCTGGGCCCGAAGCCGAACCGCGTCTTTCGCCAGGCGCTGCACGTTGGCGGCGTCCATGTGCGCCGGAGCATACAACGCCGGGGGGGGAAGCAACGCTCGGGTCCGGATCACGCCCAGCCGAAGAAGTCGCGCGCCCAGACGAACGTGCCCACACCGGCCGCCGCCGCCGCCTCGCGGTCTTTCTCCGAATCGCCGACGTGTGTGGACGCGCGGAGGCTCACGTCGTGCAAGCGCGCCAGCTCGAGGAACATCCCGGGCCGGGGCTTGCGGCAATCACAGCCGTCGGCGTCCGTGTGGGGACACAGCCGCCAGCCTGTGAACGGCCGGCCCAGGCGGTCGTGGGCCCACGCGAACCGCCGGAGGACTTCGGCCTCGGCGATTCCGCCCGCCGAGATGCGCGCCTGATTCGACACGATGAAGCACAGATCGTAGCGCGGACGCTCGCGGCCGAGCGCTGCGGCGACGTTCGGCATGAGCACGGGGTCGCCGGCCGCGTCGATCACGGTCCGGTTGTTCTGTGTGAGGACGAGCGTGCCACCCCAGTCGATGAACAGGGCGCGCTTCGTGGCCGGCACCGCGCGACCGTATCACGCCGCCGATCGCCGTTGCCAGAGCGTTACCCAAACTTCACAGTCGCGAAACACCGCCTGGCTCTAGGCTCGGCCCACCAGCCCTGCCCCGTCACTGAAACTTCACGCGGAGAGTGGTAGACCGTTCACACTGCCCCGACAAACTCGTCTTCGATGAGGACCAGTACGCACGGTCGCGCCGACCTCCACGTGCACACGATCTGGAGCGACGGCGCCCAGCGCCCCGAGACCATCGTGGAGGCGGCCCACGGACGGGTCGACGTCGTGGCGATCACCGATCACGACGAGGTTCGCGGCGCGCTGCGGGCGCGTGACTTCGCCCGCGAGCATCCCGAGCTCGGCGTCGACGTGGTCGTCGGCGAGGAGATCAGCACCCTCAACGGCCACCTCCTCGGGCTGTTTCTCGACGAGTGCGTGCCGCCCGGTCTCACCGCGCTCGAGACCATCGGCGAGATCCATGCCCAGGGGGGCCTCGCGGTGGCGGCGCATCCATTCCACCCGATCCGGGGGGTGAGCCGCGGCCACGTCTCCATCGGCCGGATGATCCGCGATCTCCCGCTCGACGCGATCGAGGCGGTCAACAACGCCGGCGTGTTCTCGGCGCCCTACAACGCGTGGGCCGCGCTCCGCAACCTGGAGCTCATGTTGCCGGTGACTGCCGGGAGCGACGCTCACGACGTCTGGTACGTGGGCAGCGCGGTCACGCGGTTCGAGGGCTTCGACGCGGCCGACCTGCGCCGGGCGCTCCTGGCCGGCCGCACGCGCGCCCACGTCGACTGGTCGTGGACGGTCGGCAAGCTGCCTTTTCACCTGACGGTCCAGGCACGCGCCGCCTACCGGTTTCTCCGTCGCGATCGGCAACGCATCACCGTGGGGACCATGCCGTGATTGGCTCCACCGCCATCTGGAGGCCGCGACCATGATCGCCTCGACCCCCACCCGATTTCGCTGGCTGGAGCGCGGTGACGGCGAGCCCGTGGTGATGCTCCACGGCCTTCTGGGCGAGATGGATCACTGGGAGCCCACGCTCGAGGCCCTGAGACCGTTCCGGCGGCCGATCGCTCTCGAGCTGCCGATCTTCGATCCGGCGCTGGCCGACATCTCGGTGCCGGCGCTGGCCGACTACGTGCGGCGTTTCATGGAGGCGATCGAGCTCCCGCCCCCGATCGTCGGCGGCAACTCGCTCGGCGGCCACGTGGCGCTCGAGCTGGCCCTCTCGAGCCCGGGCTGGGTCGAGGGCCTGATCCTCACCGGCTCGTCCGGCCTCTTCGAGCGCAGCTTCACCGGCCGCGTGCCGCACCAGCCCACCTGCGCCTACGTCCGCGAGCGCATGGAGGAGATCTTCTACGATCCGTCCCTGGTCACCCCCGAGTGGGTCGAGTCGATCCGCCGCGTCGTCACCACCCGCCGCACCGCGCTGCGGGTGCTCCAGGTTGCGCGCGCAGCCAGGCGCCACAACGTCGAGGAGCGGCTGAGCCAGATCCGTGTCCCGACCCTGCTCGTGTGGGGCAAGGACGACCGCATCACGCCCACCGACGTCGCCGAGCGTTTCCACGCGCGCATCCGCGGCTCGCAGCTCGTCTACTTGCCCAACTGCGGCCACGCGCCGATGCTCGAGCGGCCGGAGGCGTTCAACGCCGCCGTCGGCGACTGGCTCGTCGAGACCCGCGCGCGGCGGGCGATCCGGGGAGGGCGCCCGTGATCGAGCGGGTCGGCGGCGCGGCGCTCCGCGTCTACGCGGCGCACCGGCGCCGCGTACTCGAGGGTATCAGCCGCGACGCTGGCCGCGTCCAGGAGGCAGCGTTGCTCGATCTCGTGAACGCGGCGCGGGAGACGGCGTTCGGACGGTCTCATCGGTTCGAGCAGATCCGCTCCGTCGCCGACTACCAGACCCGCACACCTCTCGGCGACTATCTGCGCTTCCAGCCGCTCTGGACCCGCGCTATCAACGGAGAGCGTGACCTGACCTGGCCGGGGCGCCCGCGCTACTGGGTGAAGACGTCGGGGACCACCGCAGGCGACAAGATGATACCGGTGACCTCCGAGGCGTTTCGCTCCCATCGAAAGGGCGGGTGGGACGCGCTGCTGATCGCCGCGGAGCGCGCGGGGTTCGAGAGCATCGCGGGCGGGCCGCTCCTGTTCCTCGGCGGGTGCACGAGCTTGAAGCCGATCGGGCAGGGCTGCTGGGTGGGCGACCTCTCGGGGCTCATGGTCCAGGATCTGCCGCCGGGCTTCCGCTCGCGCTACTCGCCCGGCCGTGAGATCGCGTCGATCCCGGACTGGGACCAGCGGATCGACGCCGCGGCCGAGCGCATCCAGGGCCAGGACCTCAGGCTCATCTCGGGGATGCCCTCGTGGCTCTTGATCCTCTTCGAGCGTGTCGCGCGGGCGCGCCGCGCCGCGGGCCGATCCGTCGCGAGCCTCGGAGAGTGCTGGGCGAACCTCGGCGCCCTCATCCACGGCGGCGTTTCGTTCGCGCCGTACCGCGCCACCGTCGAGGAGTGGATGGGCCGGCCGATCGAGTACGTCGAGGTGTACCCGGCCTCGGAAGGCTTCGTCGGGCTCCAGACCGAGCGCGCCGGCGGGCTGACGCTCATGCTCGACTACGGCATCTTCTACGAGTTCGTTCCGGTCGAGGACCTCGGGCGTGCCCGGCCCCGGCGGCACACGGCGGCCGACGTCCAGCTCGACCGGCCCTATGCGGTGGCGCTGACGACGCCGGGCGGGCTCTGGTCCTATCTGCTCGGCGACACCGTCCGCTTCACAGCGCGCGATCCGCTCCGCCTCGTGATCACCGGGCGCACGCGGCACTTCGTCAACGCCTTCGGCGAGAACGTCATCATCGAGGAAGTCGAGCAGGCGCTGGTGGTCGCCTGCCGGCGGACCGGCGCGGAGCCCGCGGAGTTCACGGTCGCGCCGCGCTACCCGTCGGCCGGCGAAGCCCGCGGCGCCCATGAATGGCTCGTCGAGTTCCGAGTGCCGCCGCGCGATCGCGGGGTCTTCGTGCGCGAGCTCGACGAGGCGCTCGCCGCGCTCAACACGGACTACCGCACCAAGCGTACCGACGACGTCGGCATGGTGGCGCCGCGGCTCGTCGAGGTGCCGCAGGGGTCGTTCCATCGCTGGATGCGCGAGGTCGGCAAGCTCGGCGATCAGCACAAGGTCCCGCGCGTCCTGAACGACCGTGCCGTCGCCGAGGCGCTCTTGACCTCCGTCGGCGTACACGAGAGGGAGCCGCTCGTTCACTCGATAGGCTCCTGAGGGACGGCGCCGGGGGACGCGTACTCCCGACGCGTCCTCCGGGCCGATCCCGCTCGTCTTCCGTGGAGCTGCTCTCGTCTCCTCGGTGTAGACCTGACCCCCACTCGTGGCCTCGAGCAGGGAGCCGTGCTATCTTTCGTGCTCCAGCAGCCGTCACGCGGCCACCGCCCGAAGCGGCCCGAAATCCCTTGAGGTTCGGGGGTATCCGCTGAGAGGAAAGTACGGAGCTTGTCCACGCCGGAGCGCTCGACCTTCGAAGTGATCGCGATCGCGACGTCCGCGGGAGGCCTCAAGGCATTGAGTCAGGTCCTGGCGGCGCTGCCCCACGACTTTCCACCGGCGATCGTGGTCGTTCAGCACCTCGATCCGCGTCACCGGAGCCTCATGGCCGATATCCTGAGTCGGCGCAGCACCCTGCCGGTCAAGGAGGCGGCGGAAAGCGAGAAGCTCCGGCCGGGAACCGTGTACATCGCCCCGCCCAACAAGCACCTGCTCGTCAACCCCGACGGCTCGCTCTCTCTGACGCAGTCCGAACTCGTGCACTTCGTCCGGCCGTCCGCCGACCTCCTGTTCGAGTCGGTCGCCGGGAGCTTCAAGAACCGGGCGATCGCCGTGGTCCTCACCGGGACCGGGAGCGACGGCTCCATGGGCGTGCAGGCCCTCAA
>Ga0306922_10004967_pt1 | contig 12647 bp, 13 predicted proteins | sample sta12Cox44000082_FD_203758 | JGI IMG/M metagenome (GOLD analysis project Ga0306922, IMG submission 203758) | Lab enrichment of tropical soil microbial communities from Luquillo Experimental Forest, Puerto Rico - statoxic.12C.oxic.44.000.082 (v2)... | ecosystem: Environmental > Terrestrial >... | reverse complement strand
ATAAAGAATTCCAATCCAGTGCAACGGCAAACGCATATCGGCAGGCGTGCTTAGCGTCAGGTTCGGCGCGACCTCCATTTTTTCCAAATCGATGTCCGGCTGATAGAATCGGTTAAACAACACGAGGCCATTCACATTGAGAGCGTCAAGACAAGCCGCCATGTTTGCGAAACTGCTAAAGTACGGGCTGAGCTTGACCGCAAGCGGAATTTTGGTGGCCGCCCGAACGCTGCGGACCGTGTCGATGTAAACATCTTCGATGGTGCTGCCGGCAACGTCGGTTCGTGCGGGTATCTTGTAGATGTTTAATTCCAATGCATCGGCGCCTGCTTCGGTGATTCGCCGCGCGTAGCTAAGCCAGCCGCCCAGCGTGGTGCAATTCAGGCTGGCGATAATCGGAATCCCAACCGAGCGCTTGGCTTGCGCGATGTGCTCAAGATATGCCGTGGGACCGACGCGGCACTCAGGCGCCACCGCATCGATTTCCTCTTCAAACAGCGAATAAAAAACCACTGCGGCAGCGCCGGCTTGTTCCATCTGACGAACATTGTCCATCTTCTCCGAAAGCGGCGAAGCCGAGGGGACCAGAGGTGAACGCAGCGAGAGTCCGAGATAGTTGGTGGTCAAATCCATCGGTCAATTTCCCATTGGGTGAAAGAACACTGGGGCATCTTTCGGCGCTGTTCAATTCGCAACGTTACACGTGTTGCTCGCCTGAGCAGAGCAAGTTGCACCACGTAATAAGCAAGCGCCACCCACAGAAGCGATCCAGCAAAGAGTAGTAGCCCGTACAACCATTCGGAATGTCGCATGCCAAAGTCCCAAACTCGAAACTTTGAGATCCCAGTGTTCGCAACCGCGCACTAAAAAATAGCAAGCTATCGGCAGCAGAATTGTAAGCACGAAGATAATCTTCGCCTGGTGATTCAGACGAATCTTAAATTCAGCCTGCCGATTTTGTTTTTGTGGATATTGCCGACAACTGCGGCAGTTGGGGGCGCACGCCACTTCACTTTCCTCTATGAGGCGCCGACCTCAGCGCCCGGCAGCATCGAATCGGAGAACTGGATTACGTGGGAACGCGTAACGAACCCAGAACAGTCCGATCAAATCGGGTTTCGCCACGAAGTTGAGGTCGGGGTCACCGATCATTTTCAAGCCAGCATTTATTTCGTCGATTGGTCCTACGCACGCCACCGCAACCAATCCGGGTTCAATTATTCGGATTCTGCAATCGAGCTGATTTATAACCTAACGAATCCGGTCATCGATCCAGTCGGATTATCGGTCTACCAGGAAATCCAAGTCGGGCGCCAACATTTTGAACTCGAATCAAAACTGATCGCGCAGAAAAATCTTGGGCGGCTCATTCTCGATTACAACCTGACGCTGGAAGCCGAATGGGAAGAGCAAGGGCTTCGAGAACACCAGGGCGAATTGCAGCAGGCACTCGGCGCAAGTTACGAACTTTCGCCGCGCATTTCAGTCGGTCTTGAATTCTTGCACGAATTTGTGTTTCCAAATTGGCGCGACGAAGGAAAAATCAGGAACGTCTTCGTAGGCCCCAACGTCGCGTTTCGGCATCAGAATTGGCTTGTAACAGTCACTGCCCTGGCACAAGCAACCAACACGCAAGACGAACCGGACTTTCAGCTGCGTACCATTTTCGGGTTCGGGTTTTAAGAAGATGAAAAAGATATCGATTCTTCTCGTGCTTGGCACTTGTCTGCTGGCGTGCGAATCGGCCAACTACGCGCCGCCAGTCACTTCTCAAATGGCCGCTGCAACAAAGGGACGACGTGCCGGCGTTGCCACCTTGCGCGAAGGCCGGACGCTTCTGGTGCACAGGTGCATCGAATGCCACACGCTGCCGCCCATATGGCACTACGCCGTTGAAGATTGGCCGAATATTGTGGATGGCATGTCGCATCGCGCGAATTTAAAACCCGCTGAGCGCGACGCGATTGTAGCGTACATTGTGGCGGTGCGATCGCAGAGGTAACTTGTCGGCGTCTAGCCTGCGGAGGGAGCGGGCGCGATGCGCGGACGTGCCTGCTGAGTGGAAGTACTCGACGTGGAGAAGCTTCGCCAGCGCTCGAGTGGCATTGCCGCTGCGCACATCAACGCAAACTGACTCAGCATAAAGCCAACGAGCCAGGGGAAAGCTTTTTGCATGAAGCCGTAGGAATGCAGGCCGACTCCTAGCATGTTCACTCCGAACCACGAGAAACTAGTGACCACATTGCCAAAGATCGCCATGATCATCAGGCCGCGTTGCCGAATGAATCCGCCCCAGCGCGCATGCAAGATGATCGCGCACCAAAGAACGATCAACACCGCGCCGTTTTCTTTAGGATCCCAGCCCCAGAAACGGCCCCACGATTGATCGGCCCAGATTCCGCCGAGCACTGTGCCGACGAAACTGAACAGCGTGGCAAAGCAGACCACGCCGTACGTCATGCGAGCGAGCGAATCCGCCGTTTGTTTTGTCAGCGACCGCGTGAACACGCCGCGCACGATGTAAATCATCGCGAGCATTCCTGCGAGGAACATCGCTGAGTACCCGGTAGTGATCGCGACCACGTGCGTCGCGAGCCAGATGTTCGTGTCGAGAACAGCTTGCAACATCTCCAGGGTGTCGCCGCTGCCTGCGAGATGATGCGCAATGATTAACGTGACGAAACCAATCGCGCCCGCGCACGCAGCGCCGATTCCGTCCCTGAAAATTCGTTCGAGTATCAGCGCAACGATCACCGCCCCCCAGCCGATAAAAATTGCGGATGAATACAAATTGGTGACCGGTGGACGCTCCTGCAAATACATCCGCGAAACCAATCCGAAAGTGTGAATGGCAAGCGCGAGCAAGAGGAGATAAAACGCAGAGCGCCGCAGTGCCTGGCTCCAGCCGAGCCATGACGCGCACGCCAGCAGGAACGCGAGCACGTAAAGCGTCATGCTTTGACTGAATGGCTGCAGGCGATTGAACAAAAACTCAAACGACGTCCGCTTCGTCGCATTCGGCTGCTCTTGGGCAAACCAATTGGTCATGCGATCCAAATTTTCATTGAAGAGCGATTGATCATTCGCGCGGTAGGCGTCGCCGATGATTGCGTATTCGACCACGACCGGATGAATTTCTCCGGTGCCGATCGAGTGCAGCAGGCTATCGCCCACGGAGTGCCAATCGCCGCTCCCTTCCAGCGGCGGAACGGCGAGGACGTAGGCCATTTCCGAAAGCCGTTCGTATCGCTGAACCAGTTGGGCGACGTCGTTGAGTTTGGCTTTGTCGAAACTTTCGCCCATTTCGAAATTGCGAGCAGCCTTCGCTGCGCCCGGGACACTTTTCATGAATGTCTGCAGCTCCGCGGCAAAATTTTGCGCGTCTTCTGGCTGAATGCTGTTTTTTAACCGCTGATACAGCGCAAGGCCGTTCCGTAGATTAAGGATCGCGCTCTGATAAGCAGAGCGTTGGACGGCTTCGAGTTTGTCCGATTGCGCGCCTTGTTCGTCAATCTGCTTCAGGAACGGCGCAAACTCACCAAAGCTAAAATATTTTCGGTCGCTTTGTTCCCAGCCAAACAAGCCGAGCACTTCGGCGTTTTGCACCACGAAAGCCGGATATTGATCGGCAACGGGCGCATTGAACAGGACGTCGGTGAACCATTGCATCGCGCTCAGCCGCTTGCCGCCTTCGAGGCGCAGTTCCTGTTTCCCATGAATGATTAAAAGCGAATTGCGCGCCACGGTGTCGAGCGGTTTAACGCGGCCGCCGACGAGCATCGGGATTTTGCCGAACTGTGCGAAATCAAATTCGTCCTTCGCAGTTTTCGGCGGCAACCAGTTGGCTGCAATGGATCCGGCAGCGACAACCAAAATGATCCAGGTCAAGAAGCGTTTCATGCGATTGCGCTCCGTCGTTGACGCGAAAACCCGACGAGGTGAAAACCAAATTGCACAAGGAGACCAGCGGCTACAATAACGCACGCAACGTAAGGTGCGATGAAGCTCGGGTTGCGCACGACTTGCAAAATCGTCGCGGAATCGTCTGGCTGAAACCCGGCCTGATAAAATGTTTCGCCCCGATAGCGGAGTGGATGATTCATGTAAATCAACGCGTCGCGGTTCACCGAACGCTCCGGGTCAATCAAAGTGACTTTGCTCGAGAAATTTTTCGGAATCTCGGTACCCGCATACTTCTCGTGGGTAAACTTCTGCAACGTCACACTGTAAGGTTTGTAATAACGGGCCGGACGCAAAGTAACCATCCATATGCGACCGCCGCAGGCAAATGTCTGCGGTGCGCCGAGCGCATCCGAAACCAGCCATGTGCCTAACGACCCGCCATCCTTCGGCAGAATTTCGATTGCGGCGCTTGGAACATCGCGCTCGTCGGCAGCGGTCGCGCGCGGGGCGGGCTCGACTGCGATCATTGCGCCGGGTCCTTGATTGGCGATCGGTTGCGCGCCTTCTCCCGCGTCCTTCAACATCCTAAGACGCGAATTCTGATAAAAATTCCTGACGACAATCCGGAACAGCAAACTCGAGTGATCAATCACTCGGTTGTGTCGCAGCACCGTATCTGGAATCGCGGTCACCTGATCGAGATCATCGCCGCTGGTATCAATCACCGCCAGTTCCGTCCGGCGCATGTCCTCGGAGTAATTCTTCGTGTCGCCGCGCGCCAGGCGCATGTGACTTTCGACTGAGAAAAGATCAGTGAAAAGTCCACCCGCCAGCATGACGATCAACCCGGCGTGCGTGAGATGAATGCCCAGCTTGCGCCAGGTCCATCGGAAACGTTTCGCGTGCGCAGCGATGAGATTGATCAGCAGCACCGCGCCGATCAAGTGCCCGCCGGGAAAAATCGGAATTTTGAAACCTCGTCCTTCCTGCGGCCACCACACAAAGAAGCTTTGGAAATAACGCTGCTGCGCTTCATGGATCCCGAGATGGACCTGCGCCAGGGTGCCCGCAAAAATCAACGCCATCCCAGCCGCCAGGCACGTAATGGTCAGCTTCAGCGACGTGATGAGGTCAATAAGTTTGCGCATCATGCTTCTAAAATCGAACTGACTCGATGAACTTTACGAAGTTTGGTTTTTCTTTTTCAACTGCCGCATTCGGGCCCGTCGCTTTGAAGAACCAGACACGCCCGTCGCGGCGCGCCCAAGCTGCGATGGTCCGCGTTTTGGCGCCAGCGATGTCGGTCGTTGCAAAAGTTGTGTCCGCGGCTTTCAACGGAGCGATCTGCGAATTCACGGTGTTTTCATCGACTGGGGGAAGACCAATCTGCCCGCGCCAGCGATTAACATTATCTGCATCGCTGCCTCCATCGCCCGCGAACGTCACAACAGAGATGTCGAGCTTGCCACCTCCATCCGAAGCGTTGAAACTGGCGTAACGCATTGAAGATGGTGGAACTTCTGTCCAGCCTTCCGGTTTGTTCCATTTGATCTGCGGCGCACTTGCTTCCTGCGGCGGCATGGCTGCCATTTGCGGCGATTTGGCTTCGACCTGGGCGTTGCAAACGGCTGCGACCCACTTGATGAAGTCGCCTTTCTGCGCCTCGGTCAGCTCAGCGTTGCCACGCATTTTGAAAAACAACGTCGAGTCACCGGTCGTGATCATACCGGCAATGATTCTGCCGTCTCGTGCCGGATCGGCGTCCTTCGGCAGTCCTACGAGATCGACAATAACGACATCGCCTAACGAAGTGCGCAGTCGCTGCGCCATGTCAGCGAGTTTTTGCTCGGTCACAGACGGTTGACCAAGCTGCTCGAGCCAGCGGTTCACGTTATCGAGAACATTTCCGGCAGCCGTGCCGAGACTCACAAGTGAGATGTCTGCGACGGCGCCGTTATTGCCTTTAACGAGAAAACTTGCCTGCCGCATTTGTGAGAGCGGTTGCGGTTCCCAATTCGGCGGGGTGCTTACCGTTTCTGAACTGTTTGCTGCGAGGCCACCAGGCATCCGCGGCGCTGCCGTGTTGGTTGGCAGCGCGTCTTGCTGTTGCCCCGTGGATTCTTCGAGTGGCGCTTTGGAAACGCGATAGACCTTCATCTCCGAATTTTTCTTGCAACCCGCGAGCAGGATGGTGACTAAAGCGAGGCAAATTACAAGCTCGCTCCCAAATCGGGCCGAATCGAAGCATCCCCTCACCGTAGTCGTTTCCCTCTTGCCAAAGGAGAGAGGCGAATTAACCGCGCCGGGCTTCACAAGCAAAAACTATTTCTGAGGTCCGCCGGTATGGCAATCAACAATCTGCCCGATGTGCCGTTTCGCACCACTCTTGTTCGAAAATGGTTTACAGAAGTCGATGACCGCGAAGAGGCGAAGCTGAAGGGACTAAGGGGGGAGCGCAGAGAAGGACCGAGATAATTCGTGGTCAGATCCGTCGCGTCAGTGTGGGCTTTGTCGCAAAATTAGTGCGCGTTTTCTGATCGACAAATTTGAAATTCCGCTTCGCAATCGGAAGGTGGAGTTTCGCTATAAGTTTCAATTATCGACTACGCATTTTTACGGAAAATAGTCCGAGTCGTATCCTAATTTGAATGGAAAATTGATTGCAAAGTCACGCCCATTTATGTTTTCTTGGTGCTGATTAGCGACTGACGTGCAATGACCGGAGCCGATCACGCCCGTGTGAATTCTCGAGATGAACCGTCGGTGACCCGTCGTTCTTTTCTCGGCGCGCTCCTTGGGTTTGGAACGGTTGTCATGGGCGCGGCTCTTTCCATACCCCTTATTCGCTTCGCTTTGCATCCGCTCGTTGCAAAGACAACTGAAATCGGCTGGTCGGATGTTGGGAAGATGGACGAATTCGCGTCCCTGACTGCGCCTGCCAAACGTTTGATAAAAGTCGAGCAGCGCGATGCATGGAGAAGAATTATCTCTGAAAAGGCCGTTTATGTGCTGCCGCCCAAGGGTGGCACGGTGCGGATTCTCTCGCCGATTTGCCCACACCTTGGATGTTCAATTCCGTGGAACGAAGCGAAGCAGGAGTTCATTTGTCCATGCCACGTAGCAGTCTTTGTAATGGACGGCGCCAAAATTTCTGGCCCAGCGCCGCGCCCAATGGACGATCTCGAAAGCAAGGTGGAGAACGGAATGCTGAAAGTTCGGTACCAGTATTTCCGCCAACTAATTTCAACGAAAGAACCACTTTCGTAAGATCGACATGTCAGATCCGAAGGAGTCGAAATCGAATCAGCAGGATCAGGGCACCACACTCCGACGCCGTTTTTATAAGTGGTTAGACGTTCGCGTCGGCGTCGACTCAATTCTGCACGAGGCATTGGATGAACCAATTCCAGGCGGAGCGCGCTGGGCCTACGTATTCGGTTCCGTTTTGCTTTTCCTGTTCATCTCACAAACAATCACCGGAATTTTTCTTGCGCTGTATTACGTCCCATCAGCCACGAGCGCGCACACGACTGTTGCCTACATCGTCAAAGAAGTAACAGGCGGCTCGTTTCTGCGCAGCCTGCACGCCTATGGCTCGAGCGCGGTGGTCATCGTGCTGCTTCTGCACCTCACGCAGACTTATCTGTACGGTGCTTACAAGGGCCGCCGCGAGCTGCTTTGGATTTCTGGTTGCGTGCTGTTCGCGCTGATGCTGGCGATGGCGTTCACCGGCTACCTGCTGCCCTGGGACCAGAAGGCTTATTTCGCCACGACAGTTGGAACGAACATGGCATCGGACGTTCCTTTGATCGGCACATGGTTGAAACGTTTCATGCGCGGCGGGGATGAGATGGGCACGCTCACCGTGTCGCGATTTTTTGTTGCGCATGTTTTTGTTATTCCAGCCGTGCTCATCGCGTTTATCGCAACGCACGTTTACCTGTTCCGCAAGGCTGGAGCGGCTGGGCCGCCGAGCGAGGACCCCATTAATCCGCGATCGCCGACGCAGCGATTTTATCCGCGCCAGGTCGTGATGGACACCATCGTCGCTTTGGTGATGATCCTCATCTTGGGAAGTCTTGCGCATTTTGCTCCGATGGAACTCGGTCCGAAAGCCAACCCGGCCGACACACAATACGTTCCCCGGCCCGAGTGGTATTACCTGCCCATTTTTCAGTGGCTAAAGTACTGGCGTGGACCTTACGCCACTATCGGGATCGTCGTCATTCCGGCGATTACCGCGGCCTTACTGGTTCTTGTTCCGTTTATTGATCGACGACTGGAGCGCCGGCCTTGGCGCCGGCCCGCCGCGGTAGGCGTTTTTATTTTGATTTTGGCGGCGTTTGTCGTCATGGGGTTAACGAGCGTTCGCGACGATCGCCGCGACCCAAGCATCGCGAAGCAAGTCGCAAAACAGCGCGAAGAGGTGGAACAATTTATGCACCAGCCGTTCGAACCGGAAGGTGCAGCTTCGTCTTTGTCTGCCCCTGTTGTTACGGTGCTTGACCCACTCGTGGCAGCCGGAAAAAAAATTTATGAAAGCGAGTCGTGCGACGCATGCCACGGCGAAAACGGCGTTGGCACTGCCGCCGGACCGAAACTCGGCGGGGCTATCTCTCAAACGTCAGCCGACGAATTATCGAATCTTTTGCGACATCCTACGCCAAAGATGATCGAAGGCGAAATGAACCCAGTCGATGTTAGCGACGAAGACCTGAAAGCGCTGGTAGCTTATATCAAGAGCTTGAAATGACACGGCGCCCCGGCGGGGCCAGCCTAGTGTCTATTTTGCAGGCTTATTTTTTTAGTGATCGCACGTAGGCAACGAGCGCTTTGATTTCGTCGTCGCTGAGTTTGCCGCCGAAGGCCTTCATTGTCGTTTTGCCGTTCTGTTTGACACCATTTTTGATTGTTTCGGTAGCTTTTGCGTCAGTGAAAGAGGCTTGCTTTTTCGAATCGGTTAGATCCATCGCACCTACCATTTTTCCCATTTTGGTATCCCCTTTGCCTGTAGGACCGTGACATTGCGCACAGTTGTTGGCCCAATTTGTTTTTGCGTCGGCTGCCCGCACCGCCAACGGTGCTGCGATCAGAATGCTGATGCTAAGTATGATGATTATTTTCATTGTTTAGTTCTTTTGTGGTGGTTCGAATTTAGAATCGAACTTGCAGACCGGAATAAATCGAATGCCCTCGGTAATTGTCATGACCGCCAGAAGTGACGTCTCTGTAGTTATAATATCCGTATCTCAGCAGCAAGCGCATTTGCTTGGTTAATTGGCGAGTGACAGTTGCCGATGCAGTGTATTCTGTTGCGCCCAAGCCGTAGATCACAGCAACGGCAGGATTCTTAAAATGGTCATTGGCGCAGTAGAATGAAAAATCGCTGTAGAAATCCGTTTTGTCATCGATGATGTAGCCGAAGGCGCTGGTCACCGTCCAATAATCATTTCTAAAGTTCGTGACCGTGGGGCTTGTCAACGGCGCCAAACTAATGTCGTTCGCGGGCGTATCCGTCTGATTGAGGGTATAGGAAACATTTGCCTGCAGATAGAACCGCGCGACCGGGTTCCAATTAAGTGCCTCACTAATCACATGCTGTTTGATTACACCGGTCTGCTCCTCGGCGAGTGTCTCACCTTCGACAAACCACTGACCGGCGATTGTCGTGTGCACAAAATCGTACCGAGTGACCAGAGAAAGTGCACCAAGCCACGTTGGAATCTTTGGTCGAAAGGTAATTCGAACATTTAGGTCATCGACGTTCCAGTCCTGATTAAGCAATCTTTGGTGAGCGCTGCTAAAGAGGTCTTGATCGTAAGACGCAATCCTATGAAAGTACTGTCCCGACAGACTTAATCTGATCGTCGGATACCAATTGGCGCCGATGGTATATTTTTGGCCAAGCGCGTTGGTATCCTTATCCAACGGTACGTCCCCATCTATGTTCTGGTTTTCATTTACGTGGCCCCATTCCTCCTCCCATTCGCCTTCGGCATAGAACACCCAATCCTTGATACCGGTGTAACGCAACTCCAGTCGCTCAGCGAAGAGGTTGCCATCCGACGATCTCCCGCCAAAACCCAATATTGGAGGTCCAAAATGGAATCCACCCTGCGGATTTGTCGGACTAAACGGCGGAGTGTTTGGCACAGGTTCAAAGTCCAGGAAGGTCGAATCGGTATCCAGGTTCTCATGAGTGTAGCGTAACCCCGTCAACACAGTGAGGCTCTCCAGCGGCATCCAAAACAGATTGGCATTAAACAAGTTCTCCTTGACCTGGGTAGTTCCGGCCAGGTCGAGGAAGGCCGTGTCGTGTCCACCAAGGGTCGGCACCGGCTCTCCGAACGCCGAATCAAACTGCGTACCGAAGATACGAGTGCCGGAAAGATCGTTTGTTAATGTCGTGTAGGAATAGCCAGCGGTAAACCAGAGCGAATCGCTAAATCGAGTCACAGTGATCCCGTGACCGCTGAACAAATCCACATTGTCCTTCTGAACTTGGGTGACGAAACGCTGACCTCCGGGTACTACTCCAACCGAGCCAGCATTCCGCTCCATGTTTAACGAGTCATCCTCGTTGTTGTACTCGTAACGCATTCCCAACAGAACGTCGGTGTTGCCGATTGTCTTCGATATCTCAAGGGAAACTATGTCGCGCGTTTCATCGATGTCTCGGAATGAAGGAACAATTTTTCGCGTGGGATTACCAACTGTGATTCCGGTAAGCGCCGTGTCGCCCCAGGTGGTCGAATCTTTCTGCCCATCGCGAAATTCGTGCTCGTAACGGATCGTTATTTCGGGCCAATCTGGTACGCGCAAGCCCAGTTCAATCCACGCGTCGCCCCGGTCAATGTGCATTTCCGGAAACGCTGGTGGGAACCAGGTGCCCCCCTGTGTCGGCAAAAATCCCCCGTTCCCATCATACCAACTGCGAAATTCAGTAAAGCCGCCCTTAATGTAACCGAGCTTTGGCTTCGACAATTGCACTTGTATGTCGTAATCGTTGGTATCCCAAATCGCGTGACCGTCGACCGAAAACAGCACGTCTTTGGCCACATTCCCCTCGAGGTGCATATCCTGGATGCCGCCGTAAGCAGTATTGGCAGGAAGCCGATGCTCCTGCTCAAACTGAGCGTTATCGCCGTTCACAATGGTGCCGCCAACACCGAGCTCAATCCAGTTTTTGTACTCTGGGGCTTCTTCTGTCGTGGTCGTCACTGCTTTGCCATCGGTGCTTTCGCCCGCGCGCAAGGCAGTGGCGGCAAAAGTTCCCGCGCAAACCAGCACCAGGAATTTGCGAGGCGTACTTATCATAATATTGATGTCAGTATCTAAGCAGCGGAGTCACATTAGACCCGTGCGGTTGCTCGTGGCAGCCAGCTGACCAACACGTGCCTTGCGGCAGGAAGTTGGAGTGATCAACATCTCCAATGAAGATGTGCCCGGGCACTTTCTGTTGTTGGAAATGACATTTCAGGCAAAGCGTGGCGTTGCGTTCGTTGAGCAGTCGCTGGTTCACGGAGCCGTGCGGCGAATGGCAGACCACACAGCCTTGACGGACTGCCTCGTGCTCGTAAACAAACGGACCGCGTTGCGCGGTGTGGCACTCAAAGCAAGTTTCGTTTCGGCTCAGGAATGCAAGACCGCCGGCTCTGAGCGTCTGCTGAATATTCGTGCCACCGCCTTTGATCGCGATTCCCTTGTGTGGATTGTGACAATCGGCGCAGCTCATTTTGCCTTCCAGCACCGGATGATGGTGAGGCAATTGGAACTGTGCGCGTACTTCGAGGTGACATTGGAAACAAGTCTCCGGCGACTTCCGCGGATTGACGATGGTATGCGCCGCGCCGCCACTTTTGACGTGCAGACTGCCCGGCCCGTGGCATGATTCGCAGCCGATGTTCTTTGCATTTTCTCCCTTTGCCATCAGGCGGGCGTGCGTCGCTGTGCGAAAGTCGCGCACGATCTCTTCGTGGCAGGTCGCGCATTGCTCCGAGCCCACGAACTCCGCGCCTGGAATGCTCGGCGGCGCCAGAATTGTTCTGTTTGTGGTGCTGCAAGAAAGCAGAATTACGGCCAGCGCGGCTGTTCCCCCGACGCCCCACAAAATTTTCTCGCGCTTACCGTGCATCCATCGAGTTACCCTCGAATGCCACACGAATGACGATAATGCCCAGAAACAGAAAATGCTGACAACGCATTTCTTCGGAAAAAATTCTACGATTTTATTCTGCTCGATGCGTCGGCCCGATACCGACTCGGCGATTTCCGGGCAAATCCTTTGAAAACGCGATTGAATTGAGAGAGCGATTGAAACCCCGCAGCGAATGCGATCTCGCTGATGCGGAGATTTGGATTTCGCAAGAGATCACACGCGTTGTTGAAGCGTGTGCGCGCGACATACTCCACAAAATTTGCGCCGGTCACCTGCTTGAACTTCTCACTCAGGTGATTCGGACTGATGTTGACCGCTTTGGCGACCTTCTTGAGCGAAAGCTTTTCGCCGGACCGTTGCTCGATAAACTTGCGCGCCTTCCAGATCTCCACCGGTTCGGCTCGATTGTTTGGAGTCGTTTGTTCGAATTCAGGTGTGAGCAGCATCTTAATCATTCCGCCTCCAGCTAACTGCAGGGGAAATAATCGCGCTCAGCTTTCCTTGCTAATTCCTCACCGAATCTTGTGGTGCCGGAAAAGCACTGCTTTTCGCCTGAGCAAGTTTTGCAAAGCAAAAGCCAAGGAAC
>Ga0306922_10004964_pt1 | contig 12650 bp, 12 predicted proteins | sample sta12Cox44000082_FD_203758 | JGI IMG/M metagenome (GOLD analysis project Ga0306922, IMG submission 203758) | Lab enrichment of tropical soil microbial communities from Luquillo Experimental Forest, Puerto Rico - statoxic.12C.oxic.44.000.082 (v2)... | ecosystem: Environmental > Terrestrial >... | reverse complement strand
AGTGTTGCGTTCATTTCGAGTCGCCGGACGATTTGCCGCTCGAAGCGATTGGCAAGCTGATCTCGGCGATTTCGAGCGAGAAGTGGATCGAGATGTACGAACAATCGCGCTTGATGACCAAGGCGGGCCAGGCGAAGAAGCGGCTTGGCTGAACAGAAGAGGTGAAAAAATCTCTTAGAGAGAGTGAAAAAGCTCTTGAACACGGATCGGCCTATGGAAGCCCGCAAATGATAAACCCGACCAGGCAGCTTGAATTGCTTTCGCGTGGCGGGGCGACGACCGAAGCGCAAGAATGCACGATAGAAACTTATTGTTGCATTGCTCTGATTCGGAGGCGTCCGGTCTCAAAGTATATAATCGTCAGGTCCAAGGATCTGGCGAACCTCCGTCTCGCCTTCCCAACCCGGCCAGTGTTTCTTGTGAAGTTCCATGAATTCGACCGCGCTCTGCACAGCCGATTCTCTCGAGTCGAATTCCATCACCGCGTACCCGCCCACAACCTCCTTCGCCTCGGTGAACGGCCCGTCAAGCACTGCCAGCTCTCCGGCGGAAAGCCGCACCCGCGAACTCATCACCGTCGGAGCTAAGCCACCGCTTGCAACGAGTTTGCCTTCTTTTGTTTCCTGGGCGCTCAGCCTGGCGATCGCTTCCATCAGCTCCTGAGGCGGGGCTGCGACGCTTTCGGCCGATTTCACCATCATCATGAATCGCATCTCGTTCCTCCCTGAAATCGCTCCTGCTCTAGACTTCTACTGGTACGTCGAACAGCTCTCCTTAAGATCGACATCAGCAGATGTACGGCGTCCAAAAAAGACGACTATGCCCCTACAGCAGTCGTGCTGCTGTCCCCAACAGGCCTATCCACGAAACCGCTAACGTGAAATACTGGCCGCCAAATGATGGACGGTTGCGGACTTATCAGGATTTGACGGACTCGTAGATAGATGAGAGACATTGCCGCCTAATATCGGATCACAATGAATCCGGATTCCCTGTCGTACCAAGTCCTCCCTTGAGAGTCAGTTTCTTTCAAGAGTCTCCATGGTGAAGTCAGTCCTCTGAACGCCATGAACGTCCTCCACAGCGCTGTCGAAAATGGAAGCCTAAGAACACTAAGAACACTGCCGCCTGCACCTATGGGTCGCGAGTCTAAACAACCATTGACCTACCGTTTGCCTCCGACGGGCCAGGGGTTCCGTTGCTGTCCGTCGGTCGCAATGGTAGTCGAAGGTGTACCGGGACATTAACCCGACCGCGACGTGTCGTTAACCCGTCGGTTATTGAAAACTCCGCTCGCAACCCTTCCGAATTCGGCAAAGAGGTCCCGCTTGCTACTAAGCATAACGTTGTCAGCATGGCAGAGAGGCGCGAAGGCTTACGCTCTGCACACCGCAAGCTGGCATTCCACCTGCATTACCTTTCCGCGTCCGTGGTTCTTAAAAAACACCGACATATCAACGACGAAAGCAGCAGTCGAACTAGCCTCAGTCGTGGCTGGCGCGGCCTTCTCTTCGCCGTTTTGAAGGAGGTTCTATGAAAATTATGCGCTCTGCTTTTCTAGGCTTGGGATTACTTCTCGCGGTTTCGGCAGCACAGGCTCAGGAACCTCGAGTGAAGGCCAACATTCCCTTTGATTTCGTCGTCGGAGACCGCGTGATGCCGGCTGGCGAGTATCAGGTGAGTGCAATGGGCGCGTCAGGTCAAGCGATCGCGATCCTTTCGGAAGATCGAAAGGCTAGCGCACTGATCCTGACATCGGCCTGCGCGACGTCCGGTCCATCGAAAATCTCAAAACTGGTTTTCCATGCGATCGGCGGCCGGTATTTCTTGTCGCAGGTCTGGACCGAGGGATACTCCCAAGGCCGACAGCTCTGGGAATCTAAGGCCGAAATCGAACTCGCGAAGAATGGAACCAGGTCCAAAGACTTCGTTCTCGCCGCAAATCGGTCACATTAGCTTCAGCTAAACACCCCGCCCCCTAACGGCACGGTCCACTCAACCACTGGGCTGGACCGTGCCATTGGTTTTGGGACAGAGGCGACGCGAGCAGCCAGCAACAAAGACGCGGGATTACCGGACAAGCCCGTAAATCTCACGCGCCAATTCCGTCTCGAATTTCCAGTTGCCGACCACTGACCAATTGAATCTGCTGTGCGAGGCTGGTCATTCGCGGCGCAAGGCAGTCATAGGATGGATGCTCAAGGCCCGCCGTGCCGGGATGTAACACGCTAACATCGCGACTGCCGCAAGCAACAACGCCACACCAATCAGTATTGGGGGATCGGTGGGCTTCACTTCGAAGAGCACACTGACCATCACCCGTGTAAGCGCTATTGCGCCGGCAAGCCCGAGTACGATGCCCAGCAGCCCGAGCTTCACTCCATCCTTCATTACCAGCCGCAGGACATCGCGATGTTGCGCGCCCAAAGCCATGTAAACTCCGATTTCATGCGTACGCTGATGGACCCGATACGCAACCATTCCGTAGATGCCAACTCCAGCCAGCGCCACCGCCAGAGCGGCAAAGCTCCCGAGCAGCAACATGTTAAAGCGCTCCTGCGCTATCGAGACCGCCAACAGATCGTCCATGGATTGAATGTCGCTTACTGGAATCTGGCTGTCCAAGCTCCAGATCTGCTTTTTCACGTCCTCGATCAATGCTGCTACCGGAACTCGCGTCCGGATCACCAGTGTCATGAATTTCCGCCACGCCTCGTCATTCTGGCTGAACGGAGCGTAGACGGCGGGATCCACTGCCTGATTCAGCCCGGAATGCTTCACGTCGCCCGCAACACCAACGATCGTCATCCACTGGTGGGGTTCGTTCGATCGGGCCCAGTCGATACGGGTGCCAATTGGGTTCTGACCGCGAAGAAGTTGCCGCACGAACGCCTCGTTGACGATCGCCACCCGCGGTTGATCTTCGCGGTCCATCGCGCCGAAGTCGCGTCCGCCCCGAATGGGAATCTGCATGACGCCGAAGTACTCACCCATGACCGAAAGCGTTTGCACCTCTGGTTCGGTCCCCGCTGCAGGCGGCGGCTGTCCGTCGATTACGACGCGGTGGTCTACATAATTTCCGGCCAAGGGAAGGTCGGTGATCATCGCCGCCTCCACTCCGGGAAAAGCGTTAATCCGCGCGAGCAATTCCCGGCGGAAATTCGTCTGCAAGGGAATTTGCAGATAGCGGGTTCCTGGCAGCTGAAGGTACATAGTGATGACGTTCGCGGGATTGAATCCAGGGTCGACCGATCGCAGGCGCAAAAAGCCTTTGATCAGCAATCCCGAGCCGGCCAGCAGAATCAGCGCCAAGGCAAGCTCCCCAGTCACCAAGAAGCTGCGCAAGAGACTGCGCGAAACGCCGGTGGCGGTGGTGCGTGAATTCTGCCGCAATGCTTCCGCGAGTTCGCCGTGAGATGCGGACCAGGCCGGCAGAAGTCCGAACAGCAGCCCGGTCAGTAGCGAGATGGCGAATACGAACATGAAGACCCGCGTATCCATGTGAATCGCGCCGAAGCGACTGAGTTCCGCCGGTTTCAATGCCAGTAAAAGGGTTGTGCCAGCTTTCGCAGCCATCAGTCCCCCTGCTCCGCCGAGCAGTGCCAATAGGGTGCTCTCGGTGAGCCTTTGACGAATCAGGCGGCCATTCCGAGCTCCCAGCGAGGCGCGAATCATCAGCTCGCGCTGTCGTGCCATGCCCCGGGCCATCAACAGCATCGCGAAATTCGAACAGGCAATCAGAAGCACCAGCCCAACCGCCCCGAACAGAATCAGCAGTGCCGGTCGGGCGTCCCCTACCAGCCACTCGTGCAGCGGAATCAGTAAGGTTCCGCGCTCCTTCTCAGTGTCGGGAAACTCCTCGGCAAGCCGGTGGTCCATTTGTGCGATCTCTGCTTGCGCCTGCGCCAGCGGCACGCCCGGCTTCAGCCGCCAGTAGGTGTGCATGGAATGCAGGTCGCGGTCGGAAGCTCCTTCGGGATATGCCACCCACAACGAAACGAAGACATCTGCAAGGTGCTCCGGCAGAGTGAAATCCTTGGGCATCACTCCGATCACCGTGTAACCGTTATCGCCCAGCCGGATCGCTCTGCCCAGCACATAAGGGTCGGAACCTAGAAAGTCCCGCCAGAACGAAAAACTCAGCACGACATTCCGGGGCCCACCTTTGACGTCTTCATCGGGGGAGATCCAACGGCCCAACATCGGCTGCGCTCCGAGCGTCACCAACAGGCTTGCGTCAATATGGGCGGCATGCACGCGCGCCGGCTCGCCGTTACCCGTAAAGTCCATAGGCGCGATATTGACTCCACCGCTGCTCGAAAACGAGTTGGTCTGGCGTTGCATATCTTCAAGGTTCGGGAGCGAATCATTAGGCCGCGCAGCCAGCAACTCCTCCGGGTTGGGATATGGGAGCGGATTCAGCAAAACCTGATTGACCACGCTGAAGATCGCCGTGTTGGCGCCGATTCCAAGGGCAAGGGTCAGCACAACCCAAGCGGTAAACGCGGGCGAGTGAAGCAGGGTGCGAACGGCGTAATGCAAGTCCTGCACCAGAGTTTCAATAAAGCTGACACCGCGAGCCTCGCGGCATTCATCCTTAACCTGATCGAGTCCGCCAAACTCCTGCCGCACGCGACGCGCGGCCTCAGCTTCACTCATTCCCGACCTTACATATTTGTCGGTTTGTCGATCGAGGTGAAAACGCAGCTCGTCATCGAGTTCGTTCTCGGTGTCACGGCGCCGCGTCAAGGCATGCAGACGGAAGAGTAAGTCGTGCAGCAAGACGCTACCTCCTAGGAAGTTTCGAGGATCTGGCTCACGGCTGCCGTCAGCTTCTTCCAGTCGTCCTGCTCGATCTCGAGTTCGCGCCGTCCGGCTTTGGTCAGCTCATAGAACTTTGCTTTGCGGTTGTTCTCTGATGTACCCCAACGCGCTTTGATCCAACCGCGGCGCTCCAGGCGGTGCAGTGCGGGATAGAGCGAGCCCTGCTGCACGCACAAGACGTCGCTGGAGATCTGCTGGATACGTTCGGAAACGGCCCAGCCGTGAAGCGGCTCAAGCGACAGGGTGCGGAGGATGAGCAGGTCCAGCGTGCCCTGTGGAAGATCGATGGATCGAGCTGGCATCAGGTTCCCCTATTGCTTCTACAAGAAGCTATACCAACTGTTGTAGAAGTGCAAGGGGAGAAAAGGCATGAGCTTTTCCCAGCACTAATTCGCCGTTTTTCACCGAAAACGGGAGACTAAGGCTCAATGATCCGATTCCCGGCCCGGAAAGTGTAAGGGAGAGGCAGCTCCAGTGTTACCAAACGTCGTTGACCGGTGGCTGCTCGGTACGTTATGGCCCGCAAAATCAAAATAGAATCAAACACGGCCATCGAAGCGGTAGACGTGAGAATTTAAGGCTGAACCCAGTCCAAAACTGCTCAGCGGCTTGGATCGGCGAGGAGGTGTCTGATGGAAATGGCGAATCCAAACAAAGGGCTGCGCGGGCCGGGGACGATCGGAAGAAGAGTGGGCGCATGGCTTATTGCGGTGGCCGTTGTGTTCATAGTCCTTGGCGTGATAGCCATCGTGGAGCCCGGCATTGCTGGCTTGGCAGTGGCGATTCTGGTCGGGTGGCTGCTGATTTTTGCCGGCGTGACACACTTGATCACATCGTTCAGCGGTGGGGGAGCCGGGCGCGTCATCTGGCAGGTGATTCTCGCGATCATCTACACTATAGGTGGAGTGTACTTTCTGGCGCACCCACTCCTGGGGCTTGGAACGCTGACCCTGCTCTTGGCGGGAATTATCCTCGCAGAAGCACTGCTAGAATTTGTCGCGTATTTCAAAAGGCGAGCAGAAGGCGGCTCGGGGTGGCTGCTCGTGAATGGTCTGATCACGCTGCTGGTAGGTGGGCTAATCTGGTTCCACTGGCCGTCGAGTTCCGTATGGGCGATCGGAACACTGGTGGGAGTGAACCTGCTTATGACCGGAATCTCGCGGCTGATGTTAGGCCTGGCAGCGCGCAGGCTAAGCACCTAGGCATTTACGTAGCGCTTTCCCGCGATAGCTTCTCAATCAGATGAAAGCTAGGCATCTCTACAGGATCATTGGTATTCCGACCGGCGCGGAGAACCAAGACGCTACCTTTAGCCACGTTTAGCCTCCGAGGTTGATGTGGTCCGGGGCGCGCTCAGGCAAACGATCGCCCACGCGTCCCGCTCTTTTGGGGGGTGCAGCTTTGATCGGGTACGCACTTTTATTTGGTGTAGTCGCACTTTGCGTAATGTCTCTCACCAGCGCGATCTTTGAGTCACACCACCGGCGGCTTTAACCTGAGTTGCCTCCGCGGACACCCTTGCCGCGAGCATCTCCATGTACGTGACTATTCCTTGCCTTGCGAAAGCCCTTTTCAGGCGATTTGCTCTCGCGACCTCGAAGGCATTGTGGCCAAACGCAAAATGGGTATCTACAAGTCGGGCGGAAATAGCTGGCTGAAGGTCAAACTGAGCCGGCGACGACTAATCGGGACTTTCGGGCAAAAACCAATCCACAGCCGCCCACCGAGTTCCTCCTCCAGCAGCGACATTAATTCCAGAAGCGTTTTTGATTCGATGACCTTTCCTTGCGAACAGAGTTCCATGAACTTGGCCGAGGTTGGCTCCGCGACCAGTAGGTAACGAAGACCATTGGCTGCGTCACTCGCAATCTTCGTCTTCGCTATTCGACAACAGACAACAGCCCGGGAGAGTTCCGCGACCAACGACGCAAATAGGGTTGCTTGACTGCGTGAAATCAGTTGTCGAACTTGCTTAGCTTGAGCGGTCATGGAAAATGCAGAAAGAGGAACAAGCAAACAACTCTCGGTCTACTCAGCGACCAATCGCTTTCCGCGATAGTGTACGACCGTTCGACCTTATCGAAGCAACTGAGCGTGTATCAGTTAATTCGAGCTGTGGAAAACACTCACTGAGGGCCAAGGGCCTGGTTACGGTGCAAACCGGAAAGGTTGGATAGCCCGCAGACTTATCAAGTTTGCTGTTTAACTGACGGGTCCGTCCCAGGACCACTTCGGAATGTGCAAACCGTCTGGCACATCCTCTGCCGAGTGGTGGTAACGAGACATCGTGGTCGTGGTAGCCCACGCGAAGTAATCGTGCAGCACGTGCCGGAGCCGCTCGTCGCGGGCAAGGCCGACATCTTCCAGCGCCTGATCGAAACAAGTGATCGCCCGCTGGTCCATCTCCTCGTGCAGCCCATTGCCGCTGTGAATCCGCACGACAGAGGTCTCATCGCCGTACTGGTCAGAGTACGCCGTTGGCCCACCGAGAGCCTCGGCCCAGTACGCGGCCAGGCGCTCGGTGTGCTGCGGGTGGTATCCGTGGCTGAAGGCATGGCTAACCACTTCGTCCTCTAGCACCCGCGTGTGCCATGCGCTCGCCAACCTTAGCAACCCGTCGCGACCACCTACGGCTTCGTAGACCGTTTGCATGTTCCAAAGATTGTATCGCACGGCGGGTTAGCCAGGTTGTCGCCCCACTGGATTTGGCAGTAGGCAAGATTTCCGGTTTTCCGAACAAACCAGGCACTTGAAAATAGTCGCCCTTGGTGACTTGAGTGGCGCGCCTTCGAAAACACTCGCCGAGGCCCTTTTTCAAAGGCTTTTAGCCGCTAATGCTAGATCTGGGTAGAAGAACAAAGGAATTTCTGGCGCGGACGCATATTTGCGAGGACAATGGCAAAAAAAAAGACCCGAGGATCCCCATGCCCTCCCTTTTCCCGTGGCTCAAGACGGACACAACTGCGGCTAAGGTCCAACAGTACCCCGATTCGATTCGAACGCCTCGCAGCACAGAGTTCGCTTTTCGTTTGTTTCAAAAGCTGAATCCTGGCAAACGCAACCTTGCGGTTTGCCCGTACGGTGCACGAGTCGTGCTCGGCATGCTCTGGGAGGGCTCGACTGGCGATACGCGGGGGGAGATGGCGGTAGCGCTCGGGCTTAATGAGGATCCAAATAGCGCCAACAACTGGTACGAGCGACTGGGGAGGCCGTTGGGATTGCAGTTGCAAACGGAGCGCCGCGGATTCGAGATGCTTACGGCGAACGCGTTGTGGTGCGACCAGGGATTTGCGCTGAAGGAAGAGTATGCGAAGGCGTTGAAGCAACACTACTATGCGGAGATCCAAACGGTCAGCTTTCGTGCCCCCGACGCGGCTGACAAGGTCAACAGATGGGCCCGGGAAAAGACGCAGGGAAGAATGGCTGCAGTCATCAGCTCGCTTGAGGAAAAGTCTCCGTTGATTGCCTTGAATGCAGTGTATTTCAAAGGCTTGTGGAGCACGCCTTTTGAAGCGGAGCAGACGAAAGAAGAGGGATTTACGTTGCAAGACGGCAAGAAGGAACTCGTGCCGATGATGCGACGATCCGGGGAGTTTCGTTATGAGGAGCGAGGCGGCGCACAAATTGTGAGTCTGCCGTATCGAGGCGGTATGAGCATGCGCGTGCTACTTCCGCCGAGAGAAGAGAGCTTTCCGAAATTCTGTGCCGAATTGAGCAGCAAGGTAGGCACCAGCTGGACCGTCGCAATGGCAGAACGACCCGGGCATGTGCAGCTGCCGAGATTTCGGATTGAGACCCAGGCGGATTTGACGGCACCGCTGAAAGCGATGGGAATGGAGCAGGTATTTGATCCCGCTCGAGCTGCGCTTGAAGGGATCAGTGAATGCAAACCTTTGTATCTTATGGGAGTGCTGCAGAACGATTTCGTCGAAGTGAACGAGAAAGGCACGGAAGCTGCGGCTGCGACGGGCGTGTTCTGCCTAGCGGCATTAGATTCAGCACCACCGCCGCCGCCATTTGAGATGATTGCGGACCGGCCATTTGCGTTTGCAATCTGCGATGATCATACGGGGACGGTGGTGTTTTTGGGCGCAGTGGTGGACCCGCTGGCGGCACAGTGACGCGAAGAGCGAGCGCAGCGCAGAAAGCTAACTCACTGAAATTGAATGGTGCGACCCCCAGGATTCGAACCTTTCCAGCGTTTTACGAGCCGTGCGGATAACTCCTTCGTTCTTCGCGAGCGCCAAAAAAAGTGGCAAAGTCCTGGTTCAAAACGGGAAATCGGAAAGTTGCACGAAGGGCTGACAAGTTTCCTATTTCCAGGACAAACCAGGCACTGACATAGAGTCAAGTGCGTTGAAACGCGCGCACCTATACTGGCTGCAATCATGCCAATTCATTTCAACAGACAAGGACACAATCAGCGCTGCGATGCCGATAGCAAAACATGAGCGGTCTCCTTTACGCTTATGCGACCTAGTTGGTGTTGCGCAACAGCAACTACGGGCCAAATTCGGCGTAAGCCGCTGATTCCGAAGTGGAGTGCACAATACAGTTTGATGAGAGTTGCCTTCACGTCGGATCTGCATATCGACATCACGGCTCATAATCGTGAGCTCCTGCCTTATCTCGTGGAAGAAATAGAACGGCTTTCCCCAGACGCTCTCATCTTGGCGGGGGACATTGCCAACACGCTCTCCGGTTGGGACGTTGCACTCGAGGCATTCCGGCGCCTCGGGATTATGAAGTTTGTAGTTCCGGGAAACCATGACATTTGGATCGAATCCAAACGTGCACTCAGAAGGGCTCAGGACAGCACCTGGAAGTACGATGTCGCGCTCCCAGCCTCAGCTGACCGCCACGGCTTTCACTACCTTCCACAGCATCCGGTTTTAATCGGTGATGTCTGGTTTGTCGGATCTTTAGGCTGGTACGACTATTCCTTTCGTGACGAACGACTGGAAGGAGTTATTAGCACCCGGGAGTATGAGCGAGGCGCGTTTGGGTCGGGCATCTGGAACGATTCGCGCTATGCCGCCTGGCTTCGGGAGCCGAATTCAAGCAATTGGCGCATCAGAAAATTACGACTAAGCGATCCCCAGATCTGCTCTCTCATGGTTGCATCGCTGCAGCGGGACCTCGAACAGATTCCCTCAGAGATTGCAAAAGTAGCAGTCGCTCTGCATACCAGTCCGTTCCTGAGTTGCATAGAACGGAAACAAGTGCCAGATTTTTTCGATGCGTACGAAGGATGCACACGTGTGGGTGAAGTTCTGGGCCGATGCGCCACCGGGCGCGCAGTCACGGTGATCTCCGGGCACCGGCACAAGCCTCTCGACATCACGGAAGACGGAGTTCGCGTTGTCCGATCTCCCGTCGGATATCTCAACGACTTTCACGGGGACTACCGGGCGAAGGCTGCCGAAGTTATCGGACGGGTTGAATTATGATTCGCGTGCCTGGTACTTACGGGGTTCCCGGAAAATGGTCTCAACCAAAGCTCGGCGCGTTTTGTTGACGCAGATTTGCCGATACGCTGATAATTCTTGGCAATTGGAGGTTCGGCGATGAAACATTCTCGACTGGTTCTGTCAATGGTTGCGCTACTGCTATTCGTATCGGTGGGATGGAATCAGATTGCCAAAGGTGAACACGGCACCGGCAATAAGGATGAAGCTCAGATCAAGGCCCTGCTCGATCGCTGGGCGAAGGCATTTGAAGCCCGCGACATTGACGGCATCATGTCAAATTACGCGTCCGGAGATGCTGTCGTCGCTTACGATGTTGTGCCCCCGCTCCAGTACAAGGGCAAGGAAGCCTACCGGAAAGACTATCTGGAGTTTCTCGGCCAGTATGATGGCCCAATTCAGGTGGAGTACCGCGACATGCGAGTTCTCACTGGTGGCGATGTAGGATTCGTTCATGCACTGGAACGGTTCACGGGCAAGCTGAAAAACGGCCAGCAATCTGACTTGTGGCTTCGTTATACGGGCGGTTTACGCAAAGTGGACGGAACATGGCTTATCGTCCATGACCACGTATCGGTGCCAGCCGACTTCGAAAGTGGTAAAGCTGTGCTCGACCTCAAGCCCTGAGAGATTAGGACGCAGCAGGGCACGAGAGATTCGCTAGGTCCGCTCGCGATTTATCGCGAACAGCCATGTTGCTTTCCTCCAAACCAGGAGGGAGTCAGCGTCCTGATTTTCCGTTTTTCGAAGCTCAATCACCCGGCCACCGATACCTCTGTCTACGCTTCGAGCGACATCTCACGATGCCTCCCGCAAGACTCGGAGCCGAGATGGAGTCGCTGTCTCCTTTCTCGTAGGACTCTTTCATTCCCTATAACATGCCGGTTGATCCAGGCGCTCCCCGGTTAACGGTGAAACCGCAGAAGTACTTTTCAGCTAACCGTACGATTCGAAGTTCTGACGCGGGACCGGCTGCTGCTCAGAGCGAACGCGACGTCGATGTTCTCCGCCGCGCCGCCGCTACTCCCCCAGCCATTCCACCGACTACCTTTAGGCCGTGGGCAATCTTGTATAACCGCGGCTGCGGCTGGCCCCACGCTAGGCCCAGATAGAACAGCACCGCTATGATTCCCACGAGTGCTCCGTGCAAAACGAAACCCGAATCGACTCGCCTGCAAACCCATACTGCAAAAATAAACGGCATCACTGCCGAGGCGACCAGAATCGATGTCAGGAAAGCTCGCTGGCCAAAGAGAGAACGCGTAGGAAAAACGATGGCAAAGACCGTCAACTCCGCCAAGAATCCACCTATACAGGCTCTAACCCAATGCATCTGTCTGGAGTTCACAATGGGTCGCATCCTAGCACAGTGCCGCTCAGTTGCACTCGAGGTTAGTGGAGGATGGTGCCGCCAGAGGCCGAAAAAGGAGTGGCTAGGGCCGCTCCTCGGGAAGGACTCGCGGCCATCCCCTGGTTTCATTCTGGCTGAGCTTCCTGCGACATGCCTATCCGCGCGACTTCGCGCCGGCTGTTTTCGCCTAATTGCCATCGCTACGCGCTCAGGGACATCCGTACGGACAAGGTCGTGAGCAGCGGTCCATCGCATGTCGTGGAAGCTGCGGTTGGAGCTATTGTGGTGTCGGTTCGAGATGACTCGCGGGGCTTTCTTACTTCCAAACAGCAACCACGACTGCACCGGCGACGATTAGCGCCCCGCCGACCAATACTGCGGGCGAAGGCCTCTGGTGGAAGAACACATAGTTGACGACCTGAAAAGCGACGAAGAGCGACGCGATGTAGATTCCTGTCGCCTCTGCAAACTCGACGGGTGCAAGATTTAGCAACGTACCGTACAGTGCGAGGAGAATGGTCGCCAACGCGACCAAAAAGATGCGGCTTCGCAACACGTGATAATGCAGTGCAATCCTCATCACCGCGTCGCCTACCGCTTCAAATATCGTTGCTGCAACTATGAACGCGAGAGTCTTCATGGTTTAAAATTTCTCTCACGCCCTTTGCGCGCGGCCAATCTTATTTGTGACGAACATTCTGCGCTGCCCGCTCTGACAAACCGAGCCGTGCTCTACAACTTTCTTTCTAGCTTCTCCGGAACCCATTTCATCTCGCCGCGCGCCGTTCAGGCCGAGATGACCTTCCACTTCTAGCTATTTCGCCGGCGGCGGCGTAGCCGGGGGCGGTGGCGGCGCCACAAACTTCGCGTCGTCCACAGGCACGTTCTGCTTCAGCTCATCCACCTGCACGGTAAACCTGTTCCCCGGCCTCGCCACTGTCCAGCGATAAGGAAGTTTCACTCCATCCGCGATGCGGTAATCCGCATAGTCAATCTGGATCGGGTTA
>Ga0306922_10004960_pt1 | contig 12652 bp, 14 predicted proteins | sample sta12Cox44000082_FD_203758 | JGI IMG/M metagenome (GOLD analysis project Ga0306922, IMG submission 203758) | Lab enrichment of tropical soil microbial communities from Luquillo Experimental Forest, Puerto Rico - statoxic.12C.oxic.44.000.082 (v2)... | ecosystem: Environmental > Terrestrial >... | reverse complement strand
TTAGCTCAGGTCACGGGAAGTATATACGAGGCGCAAGTGGCTATCTGGACGAGGTCAACGAAGCACGCCGGGTCGTCGAGCAGGTTGCGGATTACTTGCGCCCCGTCGGCGTCGACGTGGTCACCTTTCATGATGATGTGTCGGACAACCAAAGCGAAAACTTGGAGCGAATCGTGGACTTCCATAACTCGAAAAGTCGCGAGCTGGATGTCTCGGTCCACTTCAACGCCTACGAGACCACCAGCAAGCCGATGGGGACCGAGTGCCTGTTCGTTTCCGATGCGAACAAGCCCCTCGCTGCACGCGTATCCGCTGCCATTGCCGAGGAGGCGGATCTGCCCGATAGAGGTGCGAAGAAACGTACCGATCTGTATTTCCTCAACAACACGACGGCCCCCGCCATCCTAATCGAGACGGTGTTCGTCGACAGCAGCGCCGACGCCGCGCAGTACCAGTCGCAGTTCGACAGCATTTGTGCCGCCATCGCCCAGGAGTTAAGCGGCGAGACTATCGTGGTGCGGCCGCCCGGCGAGCCGGTGCGCCCGGAAGACCTGCCGCCGCTCAACCCGCGTGATGAGCCAATCGAAGATCGCCCGGTGATTAGCGAGGGCGATTACGGTCCCGACGTCTACGACTTGCAGCGGCTATTGCCGCGGTTCCCCGATGATGGCCAGGATGGCGACTTTGGCCCGATGACGCAGGAGGCCGTGATCAATTACCAGCGCAGCCGCGGTCTCGACGTCGACGGCATTGTCGGGCCGCAGACCTGGGAGGCGCTCTACGAGCGCGACCTCCCGCAGCGCAGCTACTTGCCGCTGCCGCTTAGCGAGGAGCGCATCCTGCGTATTCGCGAGATCGCTTCCGAATCGGCGGTCAGCGATTGTGAATGGAAAGACCGCGGCGTCGCTCCCGAAGGTTACGTTGAAGGCTTTGCCTTGGCTTGGGCTAATACCTACCGGCAGTTCAGGGCTGGCTACCCTCCGGCGGTCGACATGGCCAAGGGCGCAAGCGGCGACCCCGACACCGATGTGCTTGATTGGTATGCCGAAGAATTCCGCACCTTGGGCATGAATGTAAGCCGCGACGGCGCCAATACCCTGCGCCACCTGTGGGCCTTGCTTATGGGCCTGGGGATGCGCGAGTCGAGCGGCGAGCACTGCTGCGGGCGTGACATGAGCGCCGACAATACTACCAGCGACACCGCCGAAGCCGGGCTTTTCCAGACCAGCTACAACGCCCACAACGGCTCGTCGCATTTCGATACCTTGTTCGCCGATTACAACGCCGGCAACGGCGACCACCCGCAGGGCTTCGGCGACGTCTTCAGCAGCGATGTCGAATGCTCCGACGACGACTGGGACAACTACGGTTCCGGCAACGGCGAACGGTTCCAGTGGATGTGCAAGCACTGGCCGACCTTCGCTTGCGCAACCTGTGCTACCACCTTGCGCCACTTGCGCCAGCACTACGGACCCATCAATCGCAAGGAAGCCGAGTTGACCGCCGACGCCAACGTGTTGTTGCTGCAGGTGCAACGCTACGTCGACAGCAGCGAGGCGCAATCCCATGCACGACGACGACCGTGATGTCTACATCGTTATTATGGTGCTGTGCCTGATTGTCGCGGCCGTGCTCGTCAGCTTCTATTTGCATTTGATCTTCTAACAATCGGCGGGGCTTCCCATCCTGGGTTGCCGAACGCATCCGCCGGTCTGTGGGCGGGGGCCGGTGTGTCAACCCCACCGGTCCCCGACTCTCCGGAGCTAATCATGCCCTATGCATCCAATGCCGAACTTCCGCCGGCAGTGCGCAAGCACTTGCCGTCACATGGCCAGCGCATCTGGCGCAAGGCCCATAACGCGGCGATGAGCCAGTACGAAGGCAGCGAGGAGAAATCCGCCGCCGTGGCCTGGGCCGCGGTCAAACACAAGTATGAGAAGAGCGCCACCGGCAAGTGGGTGGCAAAGAAGGACGAAGCCATGCGCAAACGCGATCAGGACGGCACTATCGGCAATATCAACCATCAACTTCCATGGTCTACCGACGTCCCCGGCGGCGGCTACCCGGCAAGTTGCAGCCCCGGCGATGCCTGCACTATTGACGGGCGTCCGGGCACGCTTCGGGCGCGCGGTGGTGACCTCATTTGCGTGCCTACCGACGCCGCGCCTAGCGACCCCCGTATCATGGCGACGTCGGCCGGTGGTGGCGCCGGCGCCAACGGCCCTAGGATCATGGAGACCAGCGTTGGCAAGGGCTATGGGGCCAACGTCCCGCCCGGCAACCGCACCATGCAGGTGGGGCGCGGGGACGCCTTGACCGTGCCGGCCGGCACCTACCCGCTTGGCGCTTACCCCGAGGGCATGGAATGCGTGCTTGGCGACGGCAAGATTGGCCGCCTGGTCAAGGAGGACACCATGTTGGTGTGCCGGGCGTTCCAGCGAAGCCCGGACCATGACCAGGCCACCGTCGACGACGCCGAGGAGGACTGGGTCGGCGACCGCGAGTTCACCGCCGCCATGCGCGAGGAGGCGGTCAAGCGCGGCGCCGCCATGCGCGGCGGTGGCTATCCCATTGAGAACGAGGAGGACCTGCACGATGCCATGCGGGCGCTTGGCCGGGCGAAGAACCGCAGCGCCACCATCGCCCATATCAAAAAGCGGGCGAAGGCATTGGGTGTGAGCCTTCCCGAAGATTGGCCCAACGACTCCAAGGACGGCGCCACCCTGTTCGATCACGAGCTTAGCCGCGACGGCGAGCATTGGAAGGTCAACGATATCATCGTGCTTGACCGCAAGTCGGTGCATATGCGCAGCGACGGTTACATGGCGGCGCGGCCGCGGGTGGCCCGCGCCGGCATTCAGCTTTATCGCGGCTCCGAGCTTGGCGACCTGCGCCAGGTGGTGCGCGTCTATCGGCCGCCGCAGCAGGTGTTCAACCGCGACAGCTTCTCGTCTTTTAGCAGCCGCCCGATCACCAATGACCACCCGCCGGTCATGGTCGATTCCAGCAACTGGAAGACCTATGCGGTCGGCTACACCGGCGAGGACATCGTCCGCGACGGCGAGTTCATTCGCGTACCGATGACGGTATGCGACGCGCAGACCGTGCGCGAGTTCCAGGAAGGCAAGCGTGAACTAAGCGTCGGCTATTCCTGCGACCTCGACTTCACGCCCGGCGCCACCGTCGACGGCGACGAGTACGACTGCTCACAAAAGGACATCCGCGTCAATCACGTTGCCTTTGTCACCAGGGCAAGAGGCGGAGACAAGCTGACATTTGGTGACGCAACGCAAACAGGAGGTAACTCCATGAATCTTCGCACTGTGACCATTGACGGCTTGGAGGTGCAAGTGCCCGCCTACGCCGCCGACATCATCCTCAAGGCCTTGTCCGCCAAGGATGCCGTGATCGCCAAGTACAAGCGCGATCAGGAAGAGGACGACGACGAGGACGAGGAGGAGGATAAGAAGAACAAGAAGCGGAAAGAGGAAGACGCCGCCACCATCGCCACCTTGACCAAGCAGGTCGCCGACCTCAAGGGGCAGGTGTCGCCGGAAGCCCTCAACGCCCGCATCGGCGAGCTTGCCGACACCCGGGCCAAGACCGTCGCCCTCATCGGCGAGCACCCCAATCTTGCCACCATGCCGGTCGCCGACATGCGCCGCCTGGTAGTGACCACCAAGATGGGCGATGCCGCGGCCAAGTGGAGCGACGACGCCATCGCTGCGTCGTTTGCTACCCTTACCGCCTCGCCGCCCAACGGCGCCGGCTGGCAGGATACCGCCAAGTTCATCAGCGGCGGCCTGCGGGACGGCTACACTCCGAGGCCCGGATTTCAGGATAGCCGTACTGCCATGAGCCCGCAGGACAAAGCCTATTACGAGATGGTCGACGGCCTGGCGAACCAGTGGCGCGGCGAGAACTGGGGCAAGGACCAAGTGGCGCGGTAACGCGCCATTACCGCTTCGCTTACCCACCTTGAAAAACAGGAGACTGAATCAATGACGATCTATAACGTGCAGCCGACCTATGCCACCGGCATCAGCCTGGTGCCGTATGTGGTCGGTGAAATGCCCGACATGGAGCTTGCCAACGTGATCAGCCTTAACTGCGAGACCGTGGCCGGTATCGCCTTCGGGCTTGCAGTTGGCCAGGGCGTCAATGATGACGGCTGCGTGATCGGTGGTGCCAAGATTAGGGGAATCTCCGTCCGCGACGTCACCCTCGACCCGTCGCTGGCACCAAGCAACACCCCCGACATCTACTACCAGAACACCGAAGTCGCGGTGCTCAACTTCGGCATCATTGCCGTGGTCAATGGCGGCGCCGCCGCCGTGCCTGGCGACCCGGTCTGGTACAGCACCACGACCGGTGCGCTGCAGAACGCCACCGCCGCCGGCTTCACCCAGATCCCCGGCGCCAAGTGGGTCACCACCACCGCCGGCGCTGCCGTTGGTCTTATCGAACTCGGCACCATGGTCTAACTAAGCGAGTCCAAATCATCCTTGTTGCGGGGAGCACCACAATGAGGAGATTTCTCAATGTTGCGCTACAATATGAACGACACCGTCCAGCAGGCGCTGGGCTTCCTGGTGTCGCAGATCTCGTATCTGGAGCCGCTGGTCTACAAGGTCCAGTATCCTGACATCCTGTACCGGCAGCTCATCCCCATCGACACGTCGGCGCCGGAGTGGGCCCCCAGTGTCACCTTCTTCAGCTCCGACAAGTTCGGTGCGGCCACGTGGTTCAACCACATGGCTGATGATGTGCCGGTCGGCGATGTTCGCCGCAACCGTTTCGAGCATGGCATCGAAATGGCCGGCATCGGCTACAGATATACGCTTCAGGAGCTTGGCCAGTCCCAGCTCCTGAATATGAATCTGACCACGGATCGGGCGGAAGCGGCCCGGCGTGCGTCGGAGGAATTTATCGACAACGCGACGTTGAGGGGAGATCCGGTCAAGGGTTGGACCGGCCTGTTCAACGATGGCGCCATCACCATCCAGTCGATCCCCGCGGACGGCACCGGGTCGAGCACGACCTTCGCCAGCAAGACCCCGGCGCAAATCATCCGCGACGTCAATGCGGCGCTCACCGGCATCTGGTCGAGCACGCAGACCATCGAAATGGCGGACACCATCCTGTGGCCGCTGGCGGTGGCGACTTACTTGGGATCGACCCAGCTCACCAACACCACGATGACGTTGTGGAGCTGGATCGAGCAGAACAACCAGTATACCCAGACCACCGGGCAGCGGTTGTTCATGCGGGCGGTTCGCGGTCTCGATACCTCCGGCGCTGGCGCGACCACGCGGGCGGTGTTCTACCGCCGCGACCCGCAGATCCTCAAAGTCCACATCCCGATGCCGCACAGATTCCTCCCCGTTTTCCAAAGCGGTCCCATCCGCTTCGATGTGCCGGGAATCTTTAGATTTGGCGGGCTTGAGATCCGCCGCCCAGGAAGCGTTCGCTACATGGACGGCTGCTAACGCACGCAAAATATGCGTCGAGTTTTCATCGCGTCAACGCAACGGGCAAAAGGAGGTTTCCATGCCCAAGGTAAAGCTTGTCAATACCGGCACCGGTGCCTTCGTGGTCACCGCCGCGGATGGAAGTTACGTCACCGTGCCGCCGCTTCCGCCAAAGGAGCCGCCACCACCCCCGCCGCCGCCCGCGGCCGAAGCCAAGGAGCCGGAAGGCCCCCCGGTCAATGAGGTCGAGGTGGAGTTGGACGAGGCCATGCTCAAGGCGCTGCAACAGCGCCAGGAGAAGGGCTCGCCCCTGCGTATCGGCGGTGGTGGCCATGGCAAGGCGCACGAGGAGAAGCCGCACGAGGAGCCCAAGCTCGCACCGCGGCATTAAGGGGGCACCATGCCCTTCACCGGAACGCCGCCGGGCGTCAGCGATTTCCGCGCTCGCTTCCCCACCTTTACCAGCACCAGCTACCCGGACCCGCTAGTGCAGTTGGTGCTCAACGAGGCGACGCTGCAAGTCGACGATTCCTGGGATCCGCAAGACGCCTTTCTTGCCATCGAGTACCTCGCCGCGCACACGCTCAAGAGCGAGCAACTGCAAGGCGGTGGCACTGGTCCCGGCTTTCTCACTAGCGAGCATGTCGGGCCGGTTGGCTACAGCTATGACATCAAGCTGATCATGCAGCAGCAGATGGGTTACTTCGGCACCACCGTCTACGGCCAAAGGTACTACCTGCTGCTGCGCCAAAATCGCACCGGACCTTTCATCGTATGACCCCGTCGCAAGTTGCCGACTCCATCGCCAGGGGCGCCGGTGGTTACAACACCTGCGACCTGCGGCTCGACGGCATCGACTATCCGGTCACTGCCTTTGTCGGCACCTTCATGCCTGGCTCGCTTTATGGCGCCATGATTGCCATCGGCGACCGCCATGTCTGGATCGCCGCCGACGGTCTCACCATCGAGCCGACCATGGAAACCTTGTTTGTCGACGCCTTCGGCAATGCTTTGCACATGGTGAGCAAGCCAGCGCCGCTGTCGCCGGGCGGCGAGGTGCTGCTGTGGGAGTGCCATTGCCGTGGATAGGCGCGAGCAAATCCTCAAACGGCTGCTGGTCATCCTCCAATCGCTGACCATGTTCGGCACCGTGGGCACTACCGGGCCGCCGGTGCGGCTTGTGGCGCGCAATTACAAGCTCTCCGACTACAGCAATACCCCGGCTTTGCTGCTCATGGATGGCACCGAGACCGTCCCCGATCCAGCGCCGGTGCGCGCCCGCCCCGACGCCATACCCCCAGGCGTGGCGCAAAGCATTGCCCGCATGTACCCGCAAATGTTCGTGGTGCTCGACGACCGTACCCCGGCCAACCTCAACAGCGGCGAGGACATCAACGCTTGGCGCGCTGCGCTCATCATCTTACTTGGCAATGATACCGTGCTGCGCGGCTTGGTCACCGGCTCCGGCAAGGTCGATTACCTGGGCACCGAGACCGACTATCAAACCGGCTCGACCATGGACGGTCGTGGTCAGCTCAACATCGCCATCGACTACCCTGTCAGCATGGACGAACTCGCGTCCGCAACAACAAGGAGATAATGCAATGCCCATCTCGCTTACCAGCCCGAATGCCTTCAACTACTACGCCGGCGGTGGATCGGTGAAGATCCAGCGGCCAAGCGACACCATGCAGAACGACGCCGGCTACGTGCAGGCGTTCGAGGTGACGCCGAAAGCTACCATCCTCGATCACTTCAATGCCCGTACCGGCATCCGCCAGAAGGACATGAGCATCGTCATTGAGATCAGCGGCGAGCTGGCAATGACGATGGAGGAATGGACCGCCACCAACATGAGCCTGGTGCTCATGGGCGCCGAGACCGATGTTACCGGTACTGCCACCGCGGTGACTGCCACTATTCAAATCTTCACCTTGGGGGTGCAGCTATGCCATGTCACCTTTACCGGCTTCAACACCGCCGGGCCGCAATGGACCGTGGACCTGCCCACGGTGCAAGTCAGCCCGAGCAAGACCCTGCAGTTCATTAGCGAGACCAAATGGGGGCAAATCGACGTCACCGGTGCTATTCTCGGCGTTTATGACAGCAAATCCAACACCTTTAACTTTGGCACTGCTGTTGCTACGTTCCCCTGATGGCCCACCCCGACAAAACCTGCGGCGGCTGCACCTTGTGCTGCAAGCTTGTTTCCGTCGAGGAGTTGCAAAAGCCGGCTACCCGGTGCTGCGATCACCAGATCCCCGGCACCGGGTGTGGTATCTACGGCGAGCGCCCGCTTAGCTGCCAGCTTTACCAGTGTACCTGGCTCAAGGTGCCGGCGCGGTGGATGGGAGAGGCGCTGCGTCCCGACCGCTGCCATGTCGTGCTCGAAGAAACCCAGCAGGGCTGGATGGCGCGCTGCGACCCCGATTACCCCGACGCCTGGTGCAAGGGCGCCGTCGCTTCCCTGCTGTCGCTGCACGCCAAGAACGGCAATCCGGTCTACGTCATGTGCGGCAAGCAAATGTTTGTAGTCGGGGCGGAAGGCGCCATCGCCATTCCCAAGCGATGGGTGGTCGATAGCAACGACGGAATGCGCCAGCATTTCACTGTCCCCAACGCGGTGCTGCGCAAGGTCGGCTGGGGACCGTTCAAGTTTCTCGACAAGATGCGCAGGAAATGGAACTAATCCCCAACCGCGACTACGATGGCTGTGTCAAGCGGCTCAATGCCGCCTTGCGGCGCACCGGAATCGGCCGTATCAACCCGCTTGAAGCCATGGTCCGCTCCCTGTGGGTGGCCAATATGTTTTACGGTGGGATGGAGCCGGACGGCGAAGTCACCTATGGAGAAGCCACCATGACCGCACAACTTCACCCGTCGACGTTCGAATACCTCAAGCCTACCGCCGAGCAAATGGAAGTCATGGTAGTGGCCCGGCGGATGGTCAAGGATTATGCCGACTACCTCGACGGGGCGCTCTACGACGGCGCCGACAAGGATTACATTTTGCGACGACTGCGCGAGGTGGCGATGTGGGTCACTATCGCCATCACCCGCCAAGACAATGGAGGCCCGCGAACATGACCGCTCAACTCAAGCATATGGCCAAGCCGACCCGCACCCTCACCATCGACGGTGTGGATTACACCCTGCACCCGATTAGCCTGCGCCAGTTCATCGATTTGCTCGACCGCTACCCGGAGTTCACCCGTCTGCTCAATGCCAAGCCGACCATGGCCGAGGTAGCCCTCAAGATGCCGATAGTGGTCCCGGCGCTGATTGCCGCCTCGCTTCGTCAATACGACGACGAGACCATTGCCGCCGCCGAGGAGATGGGGGTGCAGACCCAGGTCGAGTTCTTGGACAAGATTGCCGAAATGAGCATCAAGGACGGTGTCCGCCCTTTGATCGATATGCTGACCCGGGTGGTGGTGGGCCGGGCAATGGGCAATGGCGTCGACCCGACCCTCGACAGCGCAAACCCATCAGCCTCACCCGGCAACTCGCCGCCAACATACAGTTCCTAGTCCAGGTCGGCGGTCATCGTCTCGACGACGTGCTCGACATGAGCATGGTGCAGCTTGATTGCTTCGTCGAGCTGGCGGCGCGGCAGCACCGCACCCAGATTGCCGAGCTAGCCGGAGCCGTGCGCGCCGCCATGCACGCCGATTCCGAAGCCTTTGCCAAGCAGGTTGATGATTGGCTTCACCCGGGGCGTCGCCATGAGCATTCGCATCAACTTCAACGCGGACCAGGTGGGGAAAACCTTCCTCTACGGCATCCGCCGCCTCCCCGCCATCGTTAAGCAGGCGGCTGACGAAACCGCTGCTGAAGCCGCCGAAGCCATCAAGGAGAAGGGCGACGCCGACATTAGCGGCGCCGGGCGCTTTGGCAGCCGCTGGACCGACAGCTTCAAGGCCGAGGTGAGCACCGATAGGGAGCGGGTGCTCATTAGCGTCTACTCGACGATTCCCTACTTTTCCATCTTTGAGTTCGGCGGTACCATCAAGGGCAACCCGCTGCTGTGGATTCCGCTGTCGCCGGAATACGGCGGCGATGCTATGGGCATCAATGCCCGCGATTACGGGGCGCTGTTCAAGGTGCCCAACAAGAGGACGCCGAATGCCCGCGCCGGCAAGGCGCCGCTGCTGCTGTCTTACAGCGACCGGCAGCCGAAGTATTTCGGCAAGGAACAGGTCACCATTCCGCGCAAGTTTTCCATCCGCGAAATCTGCCGGGAAGAGGCCAACAAGGTCCCCGGCATCTACCGGGAGAAGAAGGCTGCCGCGGCAGCCCAAGGTTAGCATGGACTCATCCACTGACCGCATCCACTGACCGCACTTGTGGCGGCTGCACGCTGTGCTGTACGCTCATTCCGGTGCGCGAGCTGGGCAAGGGTGCCAACCAGTCCTGCAAGCACCAGCGCCACGGCATCGGCTGCGCCATCCACAAGAAGCGCACGCAGCCGTTGGCGTGCCGGCTATGGCGCTGCCGCTGGCTTCGCGGCGAGCCCACCGGCGACCGTCCCGACCGCGCCGGTTATGTGGTCGACGACCTGCCGGTGTGGCCGATCATCCAAATCTGGGTAGATCCGAAGCATCCTAACACCTGGGTCAACCCCGACCTGCTTCGCTACCTGCACGCGCGCATGGCGCGCAAGGCCATGGTGCTGCGCTGGGGTGTTGGCGCCGACGCCGATGGCGACCGCGCCTATGCCCGGCAAATCAGCAACTGGGAAGTGATCTGCTGGCTTGAGCATTTCGGACTCATCGATGACGCCAGCTACCCGTACTTGATCGAAAGCAAACAACCATGACCGACCTGTTGTTCCAGTTAGGCTTGGATGGCGTCGATGACGTCACCTCTGGCGTCGAGCAAATCTCGTCGACCTTCTCGTCGGAGATGGACCAGATCACCGATGTGATCAGCAAGGCGACCCAGAGCTTCACCGATCTGGGCGACAAAATCAGCCAGTTCCAGAGCCAGCTAGGCGCTACCGGCGGCGACCAGGCGGCGCAGTCATTGATGCGGGTCGCCGATGCCGCTGATAAGGCAGCGCAGAGTATCACCAAGCTTGGAGCGGCGTCGCAGCAGGTTCATAGCCAAGGGGCAAAACACGCCAAAGCCCACGGCGATGCCCTCAATGAGATGGGCGAGAAGGTCGGTCACGCCTTCGAATATTTGGGCGGCGCTGTAGGCGAAGGCGGGGCTGCGGTCTCCAGGTTTGTCACCGAAGCGACGACCGGCTTCCTCAAGCTTCACGCCGCGGTCAAGGGCGTCGGCGCGTCGTTTGCCGCATTCGCCGGCGCCGAGGGACTCGGTGGCTTGGCTAGCGCCGGCGGCGCCGTGGCCAGAGCCCTGGGACCAGTTGGCCTTGCTATCACCGTGGTCAGCGCCGCAACCAGCGGCTTTGCCCTGGTGATGGGCCATGTTGCGTCCGGGATCGAGGATCTCAGGCAATCGACCGAAGGCACCGATGCCGATTTTGGCCGCTTGCAGGCCGCCGCCAGCGTTGCCGGGCTGACCCTCGATGAGATGACCGAGGCGTCCAACCGGTTGCGCGATAGCATCCGCAGTACCGCCATCGGATTGCGCAATGCCGCCGAGACCCTGCAGATCATGCAGGACCGGCTGATCGATTCCGCGCAGTCCTTCGCCCTCGCCCGCCGCGAAGCCGAACTCACCGCCCTGGCCCATCGCGGCATCAATACCGCCGCAGCGCAGGCGCAGTTAGCCATCGACCGGCAGAACCTGTCGCTGCGCCAGCAAGCGGTGGCGTTGGAGCGCACATCCGAGCGCTACGAACGGTTCATTCGCAATCTCAGTGTGCAGCAGCAGGGCATTGCCCGCCTGTTTGTGAGCATATCGGATTTGCATGATCCGGAAGCGTTGCGCCGGCTGGCGACGTTCTTTGAAGATCTTCGCGACGCCAGCAGCGCCCAGCAATGGGTATCGGTACTAGATCAAATCGGCGTGGCGATGAAGTCGCTGCCGATCCAGGAGGTCAATCGTGCGATCAACGAGACCTTCGGCGCACATGCGGGGCGGCTGATCAAGGATGCCTGGGATCCGCTGTCGCAAACCTTCAAGCTCTCGGCGAAAGCGATTAATGAAATTAACGAGAGCATGGGCCGCTTTACCAGCGAGCAGACCAAGCAGCTTGCCGAACTCAACAGCGGCATGACCCGGGTCACCGGGGCTTGGAAATCGGCGGCGCTGGCGGTGGCCCGGGAGTTCGCCCCCGAAGTTGAAGCCGAGATGGAGATCTCGATTGCGGCGGCGAAGCGGTTCGCCGAGGTGGCGACCACGGCCATTCACGCCATCATCGACGGCTATCGTAGCGCCTACGAAGCTCTTCAAACCTATCGCATCGCTTACAATAATTGGGTCGGCGATGTGAAGAAGGCCGCCGAGGTTGAAGACAATCTCAATGCCAAGCGTGCGGAATGGGCGAAGACCGAAGAAGAACGCACCAAGCGTCGTTCCGAGGCGACGGAGGATACGGCGGCGGAGGTGAAGAAGGCGACGCCGTACCAGCGGCAGCTACAGGAGTTCGAAGCCCGTCGCCGGCGCGAGAGTGGATTGCCGCCGTCCGGAATCGATCCGCGATCAGCAGCAGTTCGGGTCAATGTGAATCTGTCTCCGGAAGATAAGGCGAAGCTGGAGCAGACGCGCAAGGAAATGGGTCTCGGGCCGCTGCAAGGAACGCTTAGGGATACGCAGCAGGACACCGGTGTTCGCACCAATTTGATAACCGCGGCGAAGCAGCAGGAGGCGGCTAAGGCGGCGACGGCGGCAACGGCGGCCAATACCAAGGCGGTTGAGGCTAATACCAAGGCGGGGCAAACTGCGGCGCCGAAGCAGCCGCCATCGGCTCCAGCGCCGACGCCAGAGCCGATGACGCCAGCACCGGACAGCAACGTCTTCCGTTGGATGATGCCGGGGGCGCCAATGGCGATGCCAGGGGGCTTTACCGACGTCATCAAAGACTCGCTGAAGTGGCTGCTGGTGCCGGACTTCAAGGAGATGGGGCGGCAATGGTCGGCGGTGCAGCGTTTCACTGGGACGGGACCGTTCGCACCATCCACTTTCGATGAACGGTTCACCGGGCAGAAACCGGCAACCTTCGACCAGCGGTTCGGGGCGATGGCGCCTACCGAAACCTTCTGGAACCAACT
>Ga0306922_10004959_pt1 | contig 12655 bp, 16 predicted proteins | sample sta12Cox44000082_FD_203758 | JGI IMG/M metagenome (GOLD analysis project Ga0306922, IMG submission 203758) | Lab enrichment of tropical soil microbial communities from Luquillo Experimental Forest, Puerto Rico - statoxic.12C.oxic.44.000.082 (v2)... | ecosystem: Environmental > Terrestrial >... | reverse complement strand
CCGCGACTATTCCAACAAAAATGATGACCAACAGACTTTCGTTGGAGAGGTGCATGACCTTCGCTCCTAAATCCATGAAACAGGATCAATACTGAGCAGCTGTGGATAGTTCCGTGTTTGCGAGCGGCTTTCAGAAAGAAACATCTGAACCTCTCAGCGCAGTGGTCGAGTACGTTGCACCTATCGACATGAGGTTGTGCGACTAAAGCAGGCACAGGGCTTCGCCAAGAGACTGACTGACCCCTGCTCTCCGCAACCCTGTGCTGATTGTGTTTATCTTTCGCCCTTGAAATTAAGGAACTCACAATTGTTCCCCGACGGTCAGCGGAACGGTGGCAGTTTTGTTGCGTTTTGCGTCGATAAAAATTGGGGACGTAAAAATGGACCGACGCGAAAAGGAACTCTTGGACAAGCAAATGCGATTGCTTAGTGCGCCACGAAATGATGGTGTAATTGTTGTGATGCTCGCCGCAATGTTTTTAGTTGGCGTTGCCATCGGCGGCGTCGTGTTTCCGCACCAAAGTGAGCCGACACAAATCGCATCGATTGAATAAAGCCCGGCTGAGCAACCCGCTGACCTAGCAGCGCGGGCGAAGCAGATTGTGCGTCAACTGGAAACTTGGCTAAGGCCAACGGGCTTAGCATCAGTCTGGTTAAGGTTGTCGTTGCAATCGCTCATCGACCCGAGCACCCAGATTTTTGTTCCAACATCATAATGTACATGCGTTAGGAACAGCCCTCTTGAGGGGCGCGTTAATTCTACATGGAAAAACAATATCGCGAGTTTGCGGAAGAATGTGATCGCTTGGCTCAGACGGCCAAGACAGATGCTCACCGCAAGATTTTGGAGGAAATGGCTGAGGCTTGGCGAATGCTGGCTGCGGAGAGTTCGCATAAAAAGCGTTAGCTCTCAGCCGATCGCCTTTCCTCAACGTCGCTTGCGGGTTCTTCTGCCAGACGATGCCACACTTGTGCCATGTGTAGCAGCGAAGCCCGCGCTCCCTTATCTTCGGAATTGCGCGCTAACTCTAAGCACGCTCGAGCGAAGCGCCGATACTGTTCCAACTTTGTCAGGCAACAACTCCCCGAATCCCCATGGCCTAACGCGAAAGCGCTGTCGACGTTCCATTCTTTTGGCGAGACCGTTGATCGTTGCCGCAAAAAAGAACCCCAAGCATACGTGCCGCTTGGGGTTCCTTAGTTGTTGCCTCATGTTCAGGCTTATTTAGTCGGACGGCATGGGGTGTCGGGGGATGGGGGTGCCGCCTAGCCTGCCTGACGTTATGTCTCCTAACTAACGATGAGCCGAATGGTTTCAATGCGTCGATGGCGCCGTTTCTCCGACCAATATCAACTTAACTAGAACGGTCTCAGGCGCCTCGCACCGATCGGACCTGTCGACGTTCGGGTCATCAGTGCATCGACGCTGTAAGCGCCTGCCCCAAACGCCACGACAAAGAGCATACCGCCCATCATCGAGAGGTGTCCGAAGAAGGACGAAGCGTCAGCGCGTGCTGCCGCAGGATCACTTATGGTCCAATAGTGATGGAAGATCAGTGCAAGGGAAAACGTGTAAAAGAAAAGAGCGAGAGCTACCCAACGGGCATAAAGCCCCGCCACCAACATCAGACCACCAACCAGTTCGAGGGCTATGGCGCCCCAGACCAAAATATCTGGGAAGGGGATGCCATGGTTCCGCATTGTGGCCGTTGTAGCCGCTACGGAACCGAGTTTGTTTATGCCAGCGCGAATAAAAATCAGAGCTATAAGCAGACGACCGAACGCCGAAATGGATGACGCTTCTGCATTCATCGCATCCTCCAACGTTTAACATTCGTTAGTCCGTGCGATTGTCAACAGCGTCGGTCTCATTATTGTTTTGCGTTCATCTGCAAATTAGCTGCATCGCAGCTATGCGCTACAAGTGGATACGAAAATTGCTCTGACTGCGAATGAGCTTCGCGTCTGCTCCATAAGCATCAAGTTCCATTGTCATCGGGAAAAGGGCATCCTTTAACAAAAAGCACTATCAAAATTCTCGCAAATCGCGAAAACAAAAAGAGGCTCGCGAGCTGTCCCGCGAGCCGTCGAAGTTGGAAGGTTTGCCAAAGTCAAGCTCGGGTATTTTCGATCCAACACCAGCCAGGGTCAATCTGTGCCACTTGCAAACCTCTAAATACCTCGCGAGCGTTACGCTGAGGCCACAGACAGCAAAGCCGTCGGGATGCGAAACTGACGGCTTTGCCTTCGTCCCCCAATACGTGCCGTGTTCTCGGACAGCATTCGTTTGGGTTGTCGAAACCGGCCAGTGAAGTGATGTGGCTTCACCTTCGTCCCATCCTTTCGGTTCCGCCGGTGGAGGGACGCCCAGTTCGACCGAGGAACAGTGACGAAATTATTTACCCCAAGAGAGCGTGATCCTTCGGTCATTGGATCGTCCAGCCAGGGTCACAAACTTGGCGAACTTTGCGCCAACCCTTCCGTAATCGCGCGAATCGTCCGTAAAACCGAAGGTGGAGCAATGCGCGGCTTCCACAACAGCGCCTTCGATCCTCCGACGCTCGTGGTATTGGAAGCGGCGTTCGACGAAGCCTGGCTGACGCTCAAATCAATCGGCAATACAACGGTGAAGCCGGATGAGTTGGCACGCTCCGTCTTGCGACTTGCGATGGAAGGCGAGCGCGATCCGGTGCAACTACATGATGGGGCGCTGGACGGCCTGATACCGACCACCGGTTGGCGCGAAGCAAGCTGATCGCCTACCTCGTCCGGAGGTTTACCGCGGAAGATTTCCCACGGTTCTCCTCGATCTCGAACTCGATCTGCTGACCTTCATTGAGCGAGCTCAGCCCGGCGCGCTCGACGGCGGAGATATGCACGAAGACGTCCCTGCCTCCACCTGTGGGCTGAATGAAACCATAGCCCTTTTGCGAGTTGAACCACTTCACCGTTCCGCGCGCCATTGTCGAATTCTCCAAGTCAGCTATCAGGAATTGATAGCGCCTCGGCGGCGGCAAGCCAATACCGGCCTGTGGATTGGGCGGCCGCGCGGTCAATGCCCGAAGCTGAGACCTGTTAATAACTCGAAGGATAGGTTGCCGGGACTCAGCGATCAGGCATCAATGCATCGCGGACCACCAATCAGGACGGGGCGGATCATGGCCAAACGCAAGAAGCAATCAAAAGTCCAGAAGAGAAAGGCAGCGACAGCACGTGGTAAGGCACGCAAGCTATCAAAGGCCGCGAAAGCGACGAAGCGGACAGTTGCCAAGGCCAAGCCCAAACCCGCGCCAGTGAAGAAAGCTGCGCCGAAAGTGAAACAGCCCGTCGCTCCAGTGGTCGAAACCGTCGCTGCTGAGGTGATCGAGCAACCCGCTCCGGACGTAGTAACTGTCACGGAAGTCGAGGCGACACGTCAAGTTAGTTGAGCCGAGTTGGGGGCATCCTCCTGGTATTGACTTTCCACATTTCGCCTATTGGCGACCATTTCTGTTCGATGCCGTTGACCCCTTTTGATTAGGGCCATTTGCATTGGGGACTTTCTTCGTTTTGAACAAATTGGAGAATGTTGAGGATGAGTCATTTTGACTCACCCGCCGCCAGCCTGCGATTTTACTTGGTTGCCGCTACTGGCACCTTGGATGCCAAAATTGCTGACCGCGCGCGCACGAATAGGTCTGCGCAAATTTTGTGGGAAATTCCTCCTGCGAATGAGGGAACTCGCACACAATTTGTAGGGAATTTTGATCAACGTGGTGGAACGGTAGTTTTAGGACGTGCGTTCCGCGCTCTAATAGTGGGACATTCATCTCACTCCTGAATGTGCATTGGGCACAAACGGACGTTCGCTAGCGAACAGTAACCCGCCTTCGCCGAATTTCCGCTGCGCCCTTGGTTGTCCAAATTAAATGTGGCAGCAGCCGCAGGGGAGAATTCGTATGAAAATTTCTGTTTGTTTGGAGCACACTTTTATTGGTATAGCGCTGATGCTATTCCTGTCTGTGAGCATTGCGCATGCAGAGATGGCAAGCGTCTACGGCGGACGAGACGGTTATTGCGGAAGTCGCACAGCTAACGGAGAGCGAGTAAATTGCTCAGCAATGACAGCGGCGCATCGTCGATTGCCATTTGGGACGCGGGTTCGCGTCTGTCACGGCAGATGCGTTACTGTTCGCATTAACGATCGCGGCCCCTTTGTCCGGGGCAGGGATATTGATCTATCGCCCGCGGCGGCCCGAGCTATTGGTTTGGATGGCACTGGGCGTGTCACTGTTTCGCGACTGTGAAAGCCATCGGGACGGAGGACTGCAATGGCCGTCTTTCAAAGAAAAGCATCAACCCACCTAATTCCAGTCAGTCCGGATAACGCCGCCAGCGATGATTGGGTTATTCTTTTGGAGGCTGGCACAATTGTTGGCCCGTCGCCTGACAGACTGCGGGTTGCGAGGTCGACGCTGGAGAAGAAGATTGTAAAAAGATATGACCTCTTGCTCAGAGTGAAGCACTTCCTCAATGTGGAAGGATATGATCCACGAATTCACGCCGTGTACTTTTGTCCTCAACTTTACAAATATGATCCTGATAAAAAACTTGTCCCTCTACAGGGAAGAAGAAATCGGTAGATTGATTGCACAAGCTCTTGCGAGTGGTGTTAAAGAGAGGCGACCGTGGTATGAGCCAGCGGAGAAATTGCCAGATCAACCAATAATCAATGCTCCAAAGGAAGAATTTGAAACTCTCGTTGTTGAAATGCCTAGTGCGCGAAACGCGACTGGAAAGAAATCAATATCGATGGTCGAAAACCAAGACTAGCTGACTGGGGACCTTCGCAAATTTTGTGAGAAATTCCTTGACCGACTGCATTGTATCGCGAGGTTCGAGACGAGATAATACGAAGAAGCGATAAAGCGTGATCCGTTAACAAGGATAGACCTTGCCCAGGCCCCTCCTTTGCCCGATCTGCAAATCCGCAGTAGCGCAAGAGCTCGATTGTACCGGAGACGCAACCGGCTACGTTTGCCCAGCGCATGGCAACTTCAAGGTTGCTGACACTGTATTTGCGGAGCCCAAGGCGAAGGACTACACCCGAGAGCAATGGGAAGCCGCACTGGACAAGGCAAAGGAACGAACAGGGCCCGAAGGATGGCCTCTTATAATCGTCGACGATTTCCGATAGGTGTCTCACGTCGATGTTAAGGCGCAGGCCTCCAACCGCGTTGTTGGTTGCATCGGCAGCGCTTGTCAGTTCCTAGAGTTGTTAGGAACAGCGATCTCGACGCGCGCGTTGTTATGAGACAATGCCGACGAGCGTCCTACCATCAAAAATGTACTGGCATAGCTGGTTCGCGTGGCGTCCGGTTATCGTCTCCGACAGAGCGGGACGATCGGGAGTAGTGTGGCTCGAGTATGTAGAACGGAGATGGACTGAGCGCGTCACTAGCGGTTTGGGACCACGATGGATTTATCGGAGGGTTCGGGAGGACTGATAAATGAAACTGACTATTCTCTTCGTCGTTGTCGTCGGCGTAATTCTGGTCTTGTGGTTGAGAGGCGTTAAGCCCAAGCGAAGGATTTGATCCTGGCCTTGCGGCGAGCTATTCTTGGTTCGAGCGAAGCTCAACTATCGTGCTGATCCTTCCAAGTAGGACAGACGCTAGCCGCAGGGCTTGGATGAGCTTCGCTCGCTGCTTTGCCATGACCCTCCTTTGCCCGATCTGCAAATTCCCAGCGCAAGAGTTTTCGCGTTCCGGCGATGCAACTGGCTTCTATTGCACGACCCACGGCCACTTTAAGGTTGCGGACAGCATCGCTGTTGATGACCCGCGCCGAATGGGAAGTTGCGTTGCGTGCGGCGAAGTACAAAGCGATGGAAGGGGAATGGCCTGTTATAAGGCCAGGAGATTTCTTCAGGTAGCTGAGAGCCCGGCAATTTGTGGAGGCAAGCGAAGCCCCTCCCAGGCCTGTGTATTGCAGTGTCTGAAGTTGCCCTACTGGCGCTACGGCTGAACTTCGCTCGAATATAAATTACTTCTGTCTGTGCCTTTTTACTTGTGACCTGGGTCACAGTGCCTGGGGGGTATAGGGCAGCGCCCCCCTTCAATCTCTCCTGTGGCTAAAGATTGGGCCACGAACGGGTGGCCCAAGGTCGTTTTGGAGAACGTTTGAAGAAGTACCGCGCCACCAGCCACGGAAGGCGCGGCTCATAAACTCAACAGCAGATCGCGATTGGCGTCTTTGATCGATGTCAAAATCTCTAAAGAGGCTTTCGTTTAAGGGTGACTAAGTCATTCTGGGAGGCGGTAGATCATGCCAACCGATTTTGAACCGGTATCCGTACGAAAACGTGCGGCGCAAGCTCAAGCGCAACCCGAAATCACGATGCTCTTGTTCTGGCTTATCATCTGCCTCGGCATGGTTGGGTTGTTGTTCGAAGTCGTTGGGAAGTAGCTCGCCGTTGTTGTCGTCGCCGCAATTCTGATTTGGTGGTTGAGAGGAGATAAGCCCAAGCGCAGGGTTTGATCCCACGATGCCAGCCCAACCGAGCAAGCATAGCGTCGGCGTGGTTACCCTCAAGCTGCTTTTCTGAGCAGAAAATATCAACAGATACGCCTTCGTTTTATCGCAATTCGGCTCTGCCTGTCCGTTCTGATCGTGGCGCTGGGGACAGGGGGGTGAGCGATCAGTCGTCGGCCTTGACTTAGGTCAGGGTCATCAGCTGACGCGCTCAGTAGATACACATGATCACTTATGGACGAAGTGGTTCGCCGATTACCAAAACACTACCACGACTGTAAGGGTCAAAAGGTTTTCCACGGCGCACTCGGGCGTATCGGTAGGCAGGGGGCGGCGACGTGAAAAACTGATCGCGGAATGCTTTCCACACCTTCGACTCGCTGACGCGCTGGCACGCATCCGATAACGGTTCGCCTATTTTTGGTTTTCCATGGCGAACTAGAAAAGCGAGCACAGTTGCATGTAAGACCGCTCCCTTGCGGACGTCCTGCCATTTTTCCTCTACGGCCGTCCTTTTCGCGACGTAGGTCGAACCCAGTTTTGTCAGGCGAGCGATTTGTCTTGATCTGGTCTGATACATGTTATTCGGTCGCGTTCATCCGCGCCTCCAGGACTTCCATCCGCTTCACGAGATCCGCCAAATCAATGGCCGGGCATAGGAGTTCACCACGTTTGCTAACTCCGCTCCTTCACTTGGGCTGATCGTTCCTTCGCATATCGCGCGCATGATGCGGTTCATGGCCTCAACCGCATCATCGGCAAATTTCATTTCCGACAGATCAATCGTAATCAGGCGCTCGCGCGGCAAGCTTCGAGCGAGCAAGAACTTGAGCATTGCAACGTCGCCTGCCTTTGCGAGCTCGATCGCCTTGCGCAACAGTTCTTCTCTTTCTCCTTGCAACAAAGCAGCGGAGATTAGCGAAGCCCGATTCCTTGATCCCGGCCGGCGTCCGCCATTTCCCCTAGCGAAGGGGCGGCCGCGAACGGCAGGAGCGAGCAATACTCTCTGACTTCCCATTTGCTACCCTCGAATCACGATGGCCCGTCAGAACAAGTGGATTTGAGTCGATTTTTCAGCAAGAATTGAATATAGATTCATCTCTTTGTCGCGCAAACACTGCATATTTTACGCGGTCACCCCAACGGGAGAACGGCGGCACCGATGTCGACCAAGGCGCCGCCGGGCAGCTGAGGCAATTTTTAGTATCGCTCGACACGGCGGCTCGAGATGGCGGTACGTCGCTTGTTGATTTCAAGCGGACATGAGGGATTCAGGTATTATCGCCGTCCAAAGTGAGCCTGAACCCATTCTACCGGAGGCAAATCCTGGTCTGCAGCGTCGTTTGCAACGTCGTCTAAATGTCCAGGCTCATCGATTCGCACCGCCTTTTTAAGGTGCCGGAGACAAAGCAGTGAGCAAGAGATCAATCGCGGCCTTAGCGGCCATCTTAGTCAGTGGCGGAATTTGGGGCGGCACAGCCAACGCCATGTTTGCCGCGCCAGCAGCAATGAGCGGCGCGGCTGACAACAGCATTGTGACCGCTGCCGCCTGCGGCCATTACGGTTGTGCGCGTACTCATCTGCGGGCGTATCCCCCGTATAGTTGCGGCTATTACGGTTGTGTCCGTCTCTATCCGTGGGCATTTCCGTGTCAATATTACAGCTTGTATTGTCCGTATCCTTATTGGCCAAACGGCTGGTATCGCTACTGACCGCTTCTATAGTTGAAGCGCGGTAGCGAGCGCTCGCGTTCTAATAGGACGCTTGCGCTTGTTCCAGTGCGCGTCCGCAGATCAGCGCACTGACGCGGCGATGAAGATCAATGTCGCGACAAGACCAAACCCGGTGCGAACCGCGTGCAGGCTTGACCATTTTTTGATGAGGCGGCGCGTTTCGGGATTTGCCTGCGCCGGATCGGTAGCCATCAGCCTGTTGTTGGTCGGCATGATGACCAAGAGGGTGTAAGGCCAATTGCCGAGCAGAACCAACGCCCCGATAAACCAGAGCCAAACGCCAGTCTGCCACCACGCCAGAATTCCCAGGACAAAGCCGAAGACGGCAAGCGGCGCTTGCATAAGGAAGCCGCGTTTATAGGCGGGTTTCCATTCGGCCAGTAACGCATGGTCATCGAGATCAAGCCGCGCCGGCTGCTCGGCAAAATTGACGTAGAATGCCGCTCCGAAGAAAATGGCGGCGCTTGCAAGCGCCAACAAGCCGAAAATCATGGTGCAAACGCTACCCCTAGGCGTGCGCGCGCACCAGAGCTCTTCGGCCGCAGCGCTTAAGTCAGATCACGGAGCGGTGTCATGGAAATGTCAGTGCGACCCGGCGACAACGCCACAACGCTCGAGCAGCCGAAAGCGCATCCCGGCGATGGCCGGCGCAACGCCAGCGAGCTCGACGCCTGGCTCGAGAAAGCCGAGGCAATGGGCGAACTCAAGCGCATCAAGGCCGAAGTCAGCCCGGAGCTCGAAGCAGCGCATATCACCTATCTGGTCGGCCTGACCAAGAGCCCTGCTTTGTTGTTCGAGAACATCACAGGCCATCCCGGCCACAAGGTCCTCTACAACATGATCGGCTGCAACTTGTCGCGCTTCTGCCTGATGATCGGCGAGGCGCCGGTGGACCATCCGCTCAAAGCCGTCAAGCTGCTGCAGAACAAGTTCGGGCGCAAAATGGCGCCCGTCGAAGTGCCCGCCGAGCGCGCCGTCTCGAGCCAGAACGTCGTCGAAGGCGAGGCTATCGACATCCGCAAATTTCCGGCGCAGCGGATGTGGCCGCTCGATGGCGGTCTTTATCTCGGCACCAACGACGCCGTCATCACCAAGGATCCGGAGACCGGCCGCGTCAATGTCGGCACCTACCGGATGATGATCAAAGGACCACGCGAGATTGGCGTTTACACGTCTCCCGGCAAGGACGCCGGCGCCGACCGCGACAAGTGGTGGAAGCTCGGCAAGCCGGCACCGATCGCGGCGGCATACGGGATCGACCCGCTGCTCTTCCTCGTTGGCGCGACCAGCCTACCGAAAACCGAAAGCGAGTATGAATATTATTCCGGCATCAAGGGCGCGCCGATTGAGCTGTTTACCTCCGATCTCACCGGCCTGCCGCTGCCCGCGCATGCCGAGATCATCCTCGAAGGTCATCTCTATCCGGATGAGACCTTCGCCGAAGGCCCGTTCGGCGAATTCACCGGCTATTACGGACGGCCAAGTGGCGCGACGCCCTATATGCGCGTCGAGCGGCTGCGCTACCGCAACAATCCGACGCTGACCTGCGCGCTGATGGCCGACGGACCGTCGAATGAATGCGGGCTGTTCTGGGCGGCGGCGCGCTCGGCGGGCATTTGGGCCGATCTGCAAAAGCTTGGCGTACCGGGCATCCAAGGCGTGTGGTCGATTCCGGAAGCGGCCGGCTGGGGAATGACCGTTGTCGCGATCAAACAAATGTATGCCGGACACGCGGCGCAAGTGATGGCGCTCGCGGCGCAATGCACGGCCGGCGCCTATTTCGGCAAATATGTCATCGTGGTGGATGACGACATCGATCCGACCAATGTCGGCCAGGTGTTATGGGCCATGGCCACACGCTCGCGTCCGGCGCAATCGATCGACATCCTGCGCGAGACCTGGAGCACGTTTCTTGATCCGAGCCTTAATCCGCCGGAAATCCGCCCCTGGGGTTCGAAGGCGCTGATCAACGCCTGCATGGATTACCGACACATCAAAACATTTTCGCCGCGCACCAAGCTGGACAAGAGCACTTATGATCGCGTGGTGTCGCGCTGGAGCGAACTGGGGCTGACCGGCAAACCGCCGGAGATCGCAGTTTTTGAAGCGGAGAATAGAGGACGGATGACGGACGACGGATGAAGCGTAGCGGAAGCTCTCATCATCTGTCGTCCGGACTCCGAGTCTCCGATTCACCGGGACAGCCGGAATTTAGCCCAGTGCAGCGCACAATTTGGCCACGACAGTCGGTTTGCATGTTCCGGCTGCAGCGGGTGACCATTCAATCGAGCGGCATATCTGGTCGGAAGCTGCGGACGCGTGGCCCCGGACAGGGGGTTCGGGGGATGGGGATGTCCGGGGCCACTAGCGCTGACCGGAGGTTGGAGACCAAAAACCGGGGCGCTAATTTCAGACTCAATCAACTTGAACCTTGCGTGTATTTGATCGAAATCAAAACTCGTTAATCATGTTGGGCCACGTCGATGGGCGATGTCGGCCGACCGTGCCGACAGGCCATGCTGCGCGCGATAAACTGACAATCTCTCCCGCCCGGACAAGCAGTTCTCAAGTTTTCATCGAGCCTTGGTATCGCGTCTCAATCATTTGGTATCGGCCGTTTACCATTTGGTATTGAAGCATGATCCGAAAAAGCCTGCCTCTTAAGGGGTAGACGCTGGTTTCCTGGGCTGCGCAAAACCACGTGCGCGGATTGTTTTTGATTAAAGTCAATTTCACTCGCCTGATTTGTTAATAACTTGTTTGTGCGCAGGCTGAAAGGTGAGGCTCAGTCATGCCAGGGCACATAGTCGATAGCATTTCCACTGTAGAATTGATCCCTGCCGCCGACCCGGTACTCGAAGCCAATCATCGCATTGCAAACAATCTGTCGATCATCGCCGGGCTGATACGGCGCGAACTTTTGACGCTGACGGCGGACGCACGGCCGAACATCGAATACATCGAGCGCCTATTGCAGCAGATGTCGCTGCGAATAGATGCCGTGGGTTGCCTGCATCGGTTGCTGATGAATACCAATCATCGCGGCGCCGTTGAGCTCTGCGCTTATCTGCGCGAGATAACGGATGCCGCGACTTGCTCGCTTACCAATCCCGAGCAGACGAAAATCGAGTGCAGCTTTGAGGGAGAGACGACTGTCTCCGCCAAACAGGCGGCCGCCATCGGCTTGTTCGTAGCTGAGGCCCTGGTCAACGCCATAAGGCACGCCCATCCGCTCGATCAGTCGGGAACGATTTGCATCTCTTGCAAGCACGCAGAAATGGCGGGCTTGCTCATTGAGATTAGCGATGACGGTATAGGAGCGCCTTTGGATTTTGCCGCAACGGACCGGCCAGCGAATGGAGCCGGCGCGCGGCTGATGCGAAGCATTGCACATGATCTCGGCGCCCAGGTGGAGTTCATCAAGGGCAGCCCAGGCCAGATTGTGCGGCTCGAACTACCGCTGCTTGCTTACCAAAGCTGCAAGCCCTACGCGCAAGCAGCAGAAATAGACTGTTAGAAGCTCTCTTCGGTCGCCCGTTATCCAACCTACCAACGGCGCCTTCACACATCCTGATAGACGTCGATCTCGGGCGCGCCAGGAAACAGATTGCGCCAGGTCTGCAAATAGACCTGCATGCGCGGATCGCTGGCGATGCGCTGGCGGTTTAGTTCCCAATCCTCCCGCGCCTCATATTCGATTTCCTGCACGAACTTGGTGTGATCGTCGACGTTCTGTAAGAGACGGACCTCGGCCTTGCCGAACATCTGATAGAACGGCGTCGCGGCTTTGATCATGGCGACAAGCTGCGTCGAATCTGAAGTCGGCAGCGTAAACCGCAGCTGCAGTGTCCGCCGGACCTTGGCTTCCTCGTTGCTCATCGGCTTTGTTTCCTTGACGGGTGAAATCACAATTCACGAAAGCCGGCGCCACGTGGCATTCGGCGCCACAGTCTACCTGAAAGTGTCGCGGAAGCGGTGCCCGGGATAGACTCCGAGAATTTTCAGCGACTTCGGCTGCGAAACGAACTCGAGCTCCTCCAGCGCCAGCTCAAGCGCGCGCTGTTTCGGGTGGCCCTGAACGTCGGCGTAGAATTGCGTGGCGGCGAAGCTGCCATTGACCATATAGCTTTCCAGTTTGGTCATGTTGACGCCATTGGTAGCGAAGCCGCCCAAGGCCTTGTAAAGCGCGGCTGGAATGTTGCGCACCTGAAAAATGAAAGTGGTGACGATGCGTTTTTCCTTGCGGCTTGCCCATTTTGGCTCGCGGGCGAGAACGATAAAACGCGTGGTATTGTGCTTGGCGTCGGCGACGTCCTCTTTGAGAATGCGAAGGCCGTAGATTTTAGCCGCCAGCTTGGTCGCCAAGACCGCCCGCGTGATGTCGCCCGCTTCGGCGACTTCGCGCGCCG
>Ga0306922_10004955_pt1 | contig 12656 bp, 11 predicted proteins | sample sta12Cox44000082_FD_203758 | JGI IMG/M metagenome (GOLD analysis project Ga0306922, IMG submission 203758) | Lab enrichment of tropical soil microbial communities from Luquillo Experimental Forest, Puerto Rico - statoxic.12C.oxic.44.000.082 (v2)... | ecosystem: Environmental > Terrestrial >... | reverse complement strand
TGAGAACGGCTTGCGAGCGCCAGATCAGTGGCGTGCTCGACCTGCATGAAACTCCAGTGATAGGACTGGGCGAAGACGTCGAGTACCGGACAGCACTGCTGGGCATAGCGATCGAGGATGTGATGCAGATCGCCGGGCGAGAGGTGATCGGCGAGGGCCTGCGCGCGTGCCCAGTCGTCGATGCGCACAAAGGCATTGTTGGCGCGCCAGCCAGCTGTGGCCATTGCAGTAGAACTGCAAGCGAAACGGACACCACGTCGGCACGCGCAAATAGATCAAGCCGAGCTCGGCGTCGATGAAGTAGAAGTAGTAATGCAGACATTTGCCGGTGTCCGGCCGCAGGAAGTTACGATGCGTGCGTTTGTCGTGCCAGGGCTTGTAGCTGTCGCACGCCTCCATCGCCGAGATGACATGCACCAGGCCAGGATGGTCGCCGCGCAGGGCAAGCACCTTGGCGACAATGTCTTCCTTGCGAATGTGGTTCTTGGCAACGTGTTCGATGGTGATGCCCGCCGCACGCGCCAACGCGGCGGCGCGCTCACGCACCCGATCCCGCAGCGGTTCGGCAAATCGCGCATAGTCGAAGATCCGTATCTGCCGCGCCGAAAGAAATGCGGTCATTCCTTTGGGCATAGCACGCCCCCGGCAGGGTACCGGTGATGATGATCCGATCGTAGCAGGAGAGCACCCCGGCAAGGCGCTCGCGGTACCGCTCCGTCAGCAGACGCCTCAACCTCCCCTCCCGCCCCGCACCTCTCCTGCGACTATCTTATCCTGTTTGGTTCCGGCTATGCCGGCTAGGGTAAGAAAGATTAATCGCTCGATGGTTTCAAGGCGCTTATGTATCTTTTAAGTTCAGATTTTGAGAGATGACCCGACCCGATCCACATAATCGGAGCGGAGAGTATGCGGCTGCCGGATCGGTCCATACTCATGGAGTAACGGTACTTCCTGTCCTTGCGTTGCCGGCGGGAACCGTTCGATTCCAGTACGCCATATGGTTAGAAGCCTCGCATCACTAGTGTCCGGGTAAACGGACGACGGAACCACTGAAAGCAGCCGCTGGCGCGGGTTTGGGCAATGAGCAGAGGCGGTGTCGATTTGAAAGAGGTGGGGCCTCCTGTTCTACTTTTCCGGGGAGACATTCCCGGAGAGGCCAATGTATACGGGCAAGACCCTGTTCGCCCAGCTGATGGATTTTTTGCCGTGGACGACATTTGCCGCGGTATGATGGCGATCGTTACGTCAAGTCGTTGCGCTGCGCCGAACATTTCCGGGTTATGGCGTTTGCCCAACTGACCTATCGGGAAAGTCTCAGAGACATCGAAGCCTGCCTGTCGGCCCAAGCCTCGAAGCTTTATCACATGGGGTTCCGCGAACCGATTCGGCGCTCGACGCTGTCCGACGCGAACGAAGCCCGCGACTGGCGCATTTACGCCGACTTCGCCCAGGTGCTGATCCGTCAGGCCAGAAAGCTCTATGCGGTGGAGAGCTTCGGGGTGGAACTCACCGAAACGGCCTATGCGCTCGATTCGACAACAATCGATCTGTGCTTGTCGGTTTTCCCGTGGGCGTCTTTCCGTGCCACCAAGGCTGCCGTCAAGATACACACGCTGCTCGATCTGCGCGGGGCGATCCCGAGCTTCATTCACATCTCCGACGGAAAGTTGCACGACGTCAATGTTCTAGATCTGCTGATCCCCGAACCCGGTGCCATTTACGTGATGGACCGTGGATATCTGGACTTCGAGCGGCTCCACGTTCTGCACCAAGCCGGCGCCTTCTTCGTGACCCGCGCCAAGTCGAATCTCGACGCCCGCCGGCTCTATTCGGCGCCGACCGATCGCACCACCGGGATCATCTGCGACCAGACCATCGCCCTCAACGGGTACTACAGCCAGCAGCATTATCCCGACCATCTGCGCCGCATCCGTTTCCGCGATGCTGACAGTTCCAAGATGTTGGTCTTCTTGAGCAACCAGTTTGCCCTGCCGGCAACCGCCGTCTGCGCGCTCTACAAGGCGCGCTGGCAGGTTGAACTGTTCTTCAAGTGGGTCAAGCAGCATCTGCGCATCAAGCGGTTTTACGGCACTTCAGAGAACGCAGTGAAGTCCCAAATCTGGATCGCCGTTTCGATCTATCTCCTCGTCGGCATCGTTAGGAAGCGCCTTAACCTCGACGCTTCGCTCTACACATTGCTACAAATCTTGTCAGTGACGCTCTTCGAAAAAACGGCGCTCTGTCAGGTGGTTACCGGAGTCGAATACAAACCCTACGGCGGCGTCCAATGCAACCAGTTGAATCTGTTCGCGTTTTAACCGGACACTAATGTGGGTGGTCATATAATTGTGCCAGGAGTGGTACCCGATCTCACATGCCACGGTTAGCTTATCCGCGCGTCAAGCAACGGTCTGCGCCATTGGGCTGCTGCTTCCGAGTGTTGGTCAGCAATTGGTTTGATGCATGCAAGCGGCCGCGCGGTTACCGTCGAAATGTGGTAAGTGCCCCGAACAGCAGGTTCATGAGGAAGGTCAAGTAAGGAGAAAATCCGTGAGCGAGCCGTCAAAGTTTTCAGCACAGGTCGTTGTCAAACCGCATTATCTGAAAGACGCGAACCGAATTACGGCAGCGTTTCGTCAGGCCGGATATGAATGCGGGCCGTTGGTTGGGAATAACTTCTCGATCACCGGTCCAGCAGGGCATTTTGGGGGCGCAATGCAAGGTGTAGCTGTTTCTGCGGCCCCTTCGGCCGACGCTGTTCTCAAGCGTCTCGATGAGAAGACCCAGGCGATGATCGAGTCGGTGGTGTTTCCTAGTCCTCCAGATTTCGGGCCGTGGGGAGGTCACTAATTGGGTCTTTGCCGAAATAAGACTGGATGATGTCGGGAACGCAGCGACAATCGACAAGCACTCCGGTTAAATGACATGGAAGTTGTTGCCGCCAGTTTGGATTGCTGACAAGCGCCCGCGGGGCATGGAATTCCACAATTAGAGCGGTTTCCGACCGAGTAGGTTCGGCAGAATAAGGATTTTTCAAGAAAACGCTGATCGGCGAGAGTTGTGAACGCAACATATCGTTGGGCGACGACGTGCCGGCACCATATTCGGGGATTTACGGGACCAGGTGGTTGCGGCGCTGACGGCGGGGGCGTCGGCGCGAGGGGCGGCGAGCCGGTTTGGGATCAGCGTCAGCACAGCGATACGCTGGGCGCAGCGATTGCGGGTGGAAGGTCACGCGCAGGCGCGTGCGATGGGGGGCGATCACCGTTCGCGTCTGGTCGAGCACCGCGCCGCGGTATTGGAGCTGGTAGCCCAGCAGCCCGATCTGACGTTGCAGGAGATCCGCGGCGCGCTGGCGGCAGCCTCTGGGGTCACTGTCGGGCTGGCGAGTTTGTGGCGTTTTCTCAAGGCGCAAAAGATCACGCTCAAAAAAAAGATCCTGCACGCCGCCGAGCAGGATCGCTCCGACGTAGCCGAGGCGCGGCGGATCTTCATTCGCCGCCAGCCGGCGCTTGATCTCGACCACTTGGTCTTCATCGACGAGACTTGGGCTGCCACCAATATGGCACGCCGCTATGGCCGCGCCGGCCGCGGGTGGCGACTTCTCACCCCGGTGCCGCGTCGGCACTGGAAGGTGACGACCCCGGTGGCTGGTCTGCGGACCAGTGGGATCACCGCGCCCTGTGTCTTTGACAGCGCCATCAACGGCGAGCGCTTCTGCGCTTATATCGAGCAAATTCTGGCCGCGACCTTGCGGCCCAAGGACATCGTCATGCTCGACAATCTAACGAGCCACAAGGCGGCCGGCGTTGCCGAGGCGATCACCGCACAAGGCGCTCAGCTCGTCTACCTGCCGCCCTACAGCCCAGACCTCAGCAGGCCTTCGCCAAATTCAAGGCGGCGCTGCGCAAGGCCGACGCGCGCACCCGTGAGGGTGTGTGGCAACTCATCGGTCAAACACTCGACCGCTTTCAGCCGCAAGAATGCCGCAACTTCTTCCAAAAACGCCGGCTATGCAACCTGATCGGAAATCGCTCTAGTGGCAAAGTGGCAGTATTTGATGAAAGTAATGTGATGATCTATAGGTATATTTGACCAAACGTCAGACCGGATTTAGACACGAATGCCACGCGGTGTCAGAATTACAGCGGAGCAAGACGACGCAATTATTGGGGCGCTGACCGCGAAGCCTCGTGCTTTAGAGGTCTCGCGTGAAAATGGCTGGAGCTTTACGAAAATGGCTGGAGCTTTACGACAGTGTGGCGGCGGGCGGAAAGCGCGGGCATCGAATTGACGGTCGGTCGTGAAGCAAACGGCATAAGCTCATCTTTCTCGGCGACACAATGTACGAGACGGCGAGCACCGGGTCGCCGGCAGTACCTGTCGTCACGGAGCAGACTACCGATCCCACGGCCCTGTCGAACGCGATCACTGCGTACAACCAAAACTACTTAATCGGCATTCCCCGGATATCAGTGCTATTGTTGCGCCAGGACAATACGTGCGATCACGTATGAAGGCCCGTGAATGCAGTCTCAACCGGCATTTTCCAATTCCGGCATCGGCGAACGCTATCGATTTTGATCATCTCCTCGCGCAGGCTGGTCAGAGAATATCGAGCAATTGCCTCGGGCATCGCCAGCGTGCGCATGAAATTGCCGAAGTTGTCGGCGAGCGCATGAAGTTGGAGGCGGACGGCGTTGGCGGCGAAGGAACGGCATGACAGCCGGGTCCACTTGATCGCGCCCTTGCCCTACTTTAATCCATTGCTTGGCTGTCCCGCGCTGGTTGTAGAAGGCCACGACGCGCTCGGTTGGCCGCGCCAGGTTGGTGACGATGAAGCCGACCCGCGGATAAAGCTCGCCTGGATGCCACTCGACTTTCGCTACCACTCGGCGGGGCTTCTTCCAGCTCTGCGCCTGATAGCTGAAGCTGGCATAGTAGCGGCGCACCTCATGCGGCGGTCGACCGACCGGGCGTTTGAGCAGATATCCAATCTTGTCCTGCGAGACCCTGTTGGCCGGCAACCGGATGCCGTAACCCATACTCTCGGCTTCGAGGAACTCGTAGATCTCCGGGTTGGCAAAGGCCGCGTCGCCGCGGAAATAGCGCCGCTTTACAGTGTCCCGGTAACGGGCGATCACCTGCTCCAGCACCGCGCGCCAGCCCTCGGCGCTGTGAACGTTCCCCGAAAGCAGGGCACAGCGCTCCACATCGTCGAGCTGGTTGAACACGAAAAGCGGGTGGTAACAGGTGCAGCCGAAATGCCCGTTGTAGGCGCTGCCTTCCTGCTCGCCCTAGGTCGGGTTCTCGCCCGCTACCACAAGATCAGCTACGACGCGGCGGCGATCGAGGGGCTGTTTGTCGAGCTGTTTGTCGACGCCCATGGGCCGCCGCCGCCGCAGATCACGCTCGATCTCGACGCCACCGACGATCCGCTGCACGGCCATCTGGAAGAGCGCTTCTTCCACGGCTATTACGACAGCTACTGCTACCTGCCGCTTTACGTGTTCTGCGGCCGGCATCTGCTGGCCGCCAAATTGCGTCCAGCCAACATCGACGCCAGCGCCGGCAGCATTGAGGAGGTGGCGCGGATCGTCACCCGGATCCGCCGGCGCTGGCCCAAGGTGCGCATCCTGTTGCGTGGCGATTCGGGCTTTGCCCGCGAGGCGTTGATGGCCTGGTGCGAGAACAACGGTGTCGATTTCCTGTTCGGCTTGGCCAAGAACAGCCGGCTGGTCGGCGAGATCGCGGCGGAACTGACCGCCGCGCAAGAGCAGAGCCAAAGAACCAAAAAGCCGGCCGGCCGCTTCAAGGATTTCTGCTGGCGAACCCCCAACAGCTGGAGCCGGGAACGGCGGGTCGTGGGCAAGGCGGAATGGACCGCAGGCAAAGCCAATCCGCGGTTGGTGTCAGCTCGCTGGGGCGCGAGGAACACGAGGCCCGGCACCTCTACGAGAAGCTCTACTGCGCACGCGGCGAGATGGAGAACCGGATCAAGGAATGCCAGCTCGACCTTTATGCTGATCGCACCTCGGCCAAGACGATGCGCGCCAACCAGTTGCGGCTGTGGTTTACCTCGATGGCCTATGTGCTGCTGTGCGCCTTGCGCCGCATCAGCGCGGCCCACACTCAGTTCGCCCGCGCCTCGTGCGGCACCATCCGCCTCAAGCTGCTAAAGATTGGCGCGCTTGTGCGCACCAGCGTGCGCCGCGTCAAGCTCGCCATGCCCTCGGCCTTCCCCTACCAAGCCGAGTACCGCGCTGCCCATGCCGCACTCACCGCTGCCGCAACAGTCTGACGAACCAGAAGACGCGGCCACAATAACCCCACAAACCCACCATTGGGATCATCGTCCCCAAGATCATCGTCCCCAACAGGACTCGTAAAAGTTAAAACCCGGTCGCTTCAACCCACAACCACCATTTTCTTCATCGGCTCAGCCATCCCATCAGCCATCCCATACGTCGGCTGCCGTCAAAAACGACCAGTATGAGAAATGCGGGCTAATTCAAAAGACTGTGTTAATCCGACAGGGCCTAGCGCGCGTAACAGGGTGGCGGGGAGCGTTGCGCCCTTTCGATACTGGGCGCACTTCATCCACATTAAAGCACGCCTGTTCTGCAATTCATTGATCGTTTCGCGTCCGACAACCGGGGAAACGGCCAGCATTTTCTAATCGAAGAATGAGCCTCAAACCGGGAGTAGCGACCCGGTTCTTGCACTTCCATCACTCGTTCCACTTCCGGTGATGAAATCTGCTCGAGTTCGTTCACCCTTTCAGCGTTTCAGTATGTGCTAATTGGACCTGACAGATCAAATCCTAACAATCTAAAGTAGAGCACCAAGGCGTTGACAGGTACGAAAAAGCCGCTTATCCTGTCAGAGCAGATTCCGCAGGCGTCAGTTCTTAGCGCGCATTATTTTTCGGCGCGCCGTACGAGCAGTACTTTCGAAGTGCGTCGTCACGTGGAGAGGCTGATTGTCCGTACCAAGCCATCTTTTCGCTCACGCTTCGCCGCTGTCGGTTGGAGGACGGCCGCTTTTCGAGAGAGGCCGCCGCATTGATCGCAGAAGTGCTCGCGCATTTCGTTCGCTGCCCGCCGTTGTCCGGGCTGCGGGGGCGGCTCTGCAGGAAGCCGGGTTTCGCGTCTTGCAGACAACTTCCGTCACAATCAACGTCACCGGTCCCACAGAACTATTCGAAAAAGCGTTTCGCACAAAGATCGTTGAAAAATACGTACCTCGTTCTGCGGGCGGAGGAATGATGTCGCTTTACGACTCGCCGGACACGGATGTACTCGGGTTAATCGCAACTGAAGGTACTCCGTTCGAGCAGGTAATTGAAGGTGTAGGACTGGAAGTGCCCAGATATTTCTTTGCACCTTTCGCGAGGCCTCCGGCTGTCGATTACTTCCATTTGAGGGTGCCAGCGGATATCGCGGCAAAAACGCGCGCCGATGTCGCACACGCGCTGGGAATTATGGGCAACGGCGTGCGAGTTGCGTTCGTCGATTCCGGCTGGTACCGACATCCTTATTTCGATGAGCAGGGGTATGACGTCGCTGAAGTTCTCCTTGCGCCCGGAGTTTCCGTTCCGGAGCGCGATGAGTCCGGCCACGGAACAGGCGAATCCGCGAACGTTCTGGCGGTGGCACCGGGATGTCAGTTACTGCCGATAAAAATGAACTCGATGAACACGATTGCCGCATTCAACATAGCGGTCGCGTTGCAGCCTGATGTGATCTCGTGCAGCTGGGGGACCCACTCGCCTTTCGAGCTGAGCGCCGCAGACATGGTGCTATCGGCTTCGGTGGCCGAAGGCGTTGCCGCTGGCATTACGGTGATCTTTGCGGCAGGCAATGGCCACGCCGGCTTTCCGGGGCAGCACCCGGACGTGATCTCGGCGGGCGGAGCGTACATTGATGAGAACGGCGCGATGCAGGCCTCGAATTACGCGAGCGGGTTCATGAGTCAGATTTTCCAAGGCCGCAGGGTGCCGGATGTCTGCGGTCTGGTCGGTGTGCGCCCGAAGGCGACTTACATCATGCTCCCGGTCGATCCGGGATGCAACATCGACACAGGTAGCATCGGAGTGTTTCCGGACGGAGACGGGACGGCCCCGGATGACGGATGGGCCGCTTTCAGCGGGACGTCTGCTGCTTGTCCGCAGATCGCGGGCGCGGCCGCGTTGATCCGTCAGGTGGCGCCGTCGCTGCCGCCGATCGGCATCAAGTTCGCCTTGATGTCGTCGAGCCGTGATGTCGTGGACGGATTCTGCTCTCCCGTGGGAGGGGTGCACAACGGCCTTCCGGCGGCGCCGGGGCCGGATGACGCCACGGGGTCCGGCCTGGTGGACGCGTTCGATGCTGTCGTTTCCGGCTACTGGCTCGGCCAGCAGTTCGAATTGACTAAGCCGGTGATGGAGGCGGCCGGAACGGCCTCGATGAGCGGCGGGGCCTACGGAACGCGGATCACGGCGCGCCCGTTCGGCTACGCCGTGTAATGTGGTGCGCACTCCCAACGGTGTGACTGATGGATCAGAACCGCAGAAGATCGCAAACCTGGAAGACAAAGGTGAAAGCGGCGCGTCGTGTGCCGCAGAGTGAGGCCAAGGAGCAGACTCGAGAGGAGGAGACCGAGGCTTTGCCGGTCGAAGCCGCGAAATCCGCGCCGGTTTCCGAGGGACACGAGCGGGCCGCTGGTGCGGACGACGGTGGTGAGTCAGGGTTGGAACAGCAGTATGCGGTTCACGGTGCCACTGAGTCCGGGAGAAGTGAGGAATTGAGGGAATCCTTGCAGGCCGAAGCGGTCCCGCCTGCGCCGGAGCCCGGCGGCACCCGAACCGACGATCAACCCATTGCGCGCAAGGAGAGGGAGCGTATGGCAGAAGAGAATGAAGCTGCGAGACAAGAAACGGCCAGTGCCGCGAGTGCACCGGCCGCCGAGGTTCCAGTAACTGAGCAGCCGGTTGGCAGCAAGCCAGTTCCTGTGACGACGCAATATGTCATCACGGTAGACAATGAGACCGGCATAGCTACGAAGGTCGAGAGGATTGATGAAGAGACCGCTGACCGGAGGGAAATCAGCGCCGACGAGTACGCGGCTATGTATTCCTACTCTGCAGGCATGTCTTCACCGGAATTGGCGTCTTTCATGTCGTTCTCCGCGCCCGGCGCCTCATTCGGGTACGATCCTCTTCGCGAGGCTTATTACCGTGGTGTGGCGGACTACCTTCAAGCACTCACTCGGCTCGGGTGAGACAGGCCTTCACGAATGGTACCCGGATCCGAATAAGGGTCTGGCCTGACTTCACGTGACGTATAAAGGAGACATCTCAATGGACGAATATATGCTGGCCTATTACCAAGGCATGGCGGATGCTGCCAGTGCCATGGGCGGTGACCTTTCGACCTTCGGGTACCCTTCGCTCATGGGCGGAGGGTTGGGTGGCGGGTATGCCGATGAAATCGGCGGATACTACGACGAGTCGGGCGGGTATCTGGATGCAAACGGCGGTTACTACGATGCCGAAGGTAATTACACGGATCCGGATGGCAACACGTACGACGCGTTCGGCGGCTTCAGCGACGCCGAAGGCAATTATACAGACGCAGAGGGTAATATCTACGACGCCATGGGCGGCGTGATGGATGCGTCCGGCGGATATTACGACGCACAAGGCAATTACACTGACCCGGTAACCATGATGGCCGCGTTCTCGGCCTCGCCTTACTAAAGTAATTTCGTTCCGGTCCTTTTGCGGCATCCGAGTGGCTGAGCGGGGCGCCGCCTCGCAGCGATGCCGGAGATGCTGTGTGATGTTTGAATGATTCCGCAATAGGGTCCGGCTGTGAAGACGTCCGGCGACGAGGGGCAGAAGCAAATCCTTCTCTTCTGTTTCCCTTTTGCCGGCGGAAGCGCATCGGCATTCAGGAACTTCACTGCCGCATCGGGCAATGCGCCGGAGTTAATCCCGCTCGAATATCCGGCGCATGGCGCACGTCGGAACGAGCCGCCTGCCGAAGATATGGTGTCGCTGGTCGGCGATATTTTGCAATACATATCGCTGACCCTCAGGAGCCCGTACGCGTTGTTCGGGCACAGCCTCGGCGCTCACATAGCGTTCGAAACCACCTGCAAACTGCTCCGCCTCGGCTACCCGCCACCTGTTGCGTTGCTGGTATCGGGCGCATGCCCTCCCGACAGACTTACATTTGACGGGGCCCACAGATTGGGCGATGAGGAGTTTCTGGGCATGCTCAGCGAATACGGCGCGATACATGAGGAGATACTCCGCGACCGGGAACTTCTTTCGATCGTGCTGCCAGTAGTGCGGAGGGACTTCGAACTCCTCGCCGAGTGCCGGTACACGCGATGCGAGCCGCTGCCGGTTCCGATTTTGGCCTTCGGCGGACTGAACGACTCCAAGGTTTCAATAGCCGATATTTTGGCTTGGTCACGATTCACGCAGAAGTCGTTTCGCGTACGTTTCTATTCAGGCAAGCACTTTTTTCTGTTCACCAATATCCGTCAGCTTGCGGCGGATATTGAGGGACAGCTGAATCAACTATGCGTTACCGGGGAGACGAGGCAGCAATATGAGTGACGTCGCTGCGAAACTGAAGAATTTATCGGCCTCTCAAAAACGGGAGCTTCTCGCACGTCTGATGCAGATGCGGAAAAAGGTGAACCGGAAGGCCTCGGTTTCTTATGCGCAGCAGCGGCTCTGGTTTCTGGAGCAACTGGTCGCGGGCAATCCGTTCTACAACGAAGCGAGCGCTCTCCGGATCAAGTTCCCCGTAGACCGGCGGGTATTGCAGGCTGCACTCAATGATCTCGGCCGGCGGCACGAGTCACTCCGCACCGTGTTCGAGGTGCATGACGGCAAACCACAGCAGTCTGTCCTCTCGGAACTCGAACTGCCGGTGGTCTTTCACGATCTGTCGTCCTGTCCTGCCGAACGTCGCGAAGCCGAGGCGCTGACGATCGCGAGGGAAGGCGCTCTAGAGCCCTTCGATCTGTCGAAAGGTCCGCTAATTCGTGTGCGGCTGATTCAGCTTGCGCCGTACGATTTCCTTTTCGTGCTGAATATGCACCATATCGTGTGCGACGGCTGGTCTATGAAGTTGTTTTTCGATGAGTTTCAGGCGCTGTACGAGGCACACTTGTTCGGCCGTCCGGTGTCGCTCCCGCCGCTGCCCATTCAGTACGCCGACTTCGCGATCTGGCAGCGCGAGTACCTCAGCGGCCCGCGGATGGCGGCTGAGCTGGGCTATTGGGAAGAAAAGCTGGCCGGGATCAGCGAACTCGAGCTCCCGCTCGACTACCCGCGTCCGCCGTTGCCGACGTTCCGCGGCGCTCGGGAGCCGCTAAGGGTTCCGGCATCGACCGTCGCGCCGATCCGGATCGTGTGCGAGCAGGAGAGTGCCACACTATTCATGGGCTTGTTGGCGGTTTACCAGACACTGTTGTGCCGCTACTCGGGCCAGAGCGACATCGTGGTCGGCTGTCCGATCGCGAATCGCAACCGGCCGGAGCTCGAGCTGTTGATCGGATTCTTCGTCAACACACTTGTGATGCGGACGGACCTGTCCGGAAATCCGACGTTCCGGGAGCTGGTACGGCGGGTGCGGGAGACCGCGCTGGGAGCCTATGCCCATGCGGACGTGCCATTCGAGAAGCTCGTGGAAGAGCTGCAGCCCAGGCGCGATCCGAGCCGGAATCCGCTATTCCAGGTGACATTTCAGTTCCTCAACGTACCGGCTTCGCAGCAGGATATGTCGAACGATCTGCCTCAGGCCCTCGAGTTCGATCTGCACACGGCCAAGTTCGATTTGCGTTGCGATCTGTGGGAGGCGGGCGCCGACGTGATGGGGCAACTCGAGTATAGCACAGATCTGTTTGTGCCCGAAACCGGGCGCGCACTCGCCCGGCACTTCCAGACACTGGCGGCGCAGATTGCGCATGCTCCGGACAAACGGATCAGGGATTTACGAATAATGCTGCCGGAGGAGGAGCACCGCATCCTCCGCGACCTCAACGCAACGAATATCCGCTTCCCGGACCGGCAGCCGGTGCACGAGAGAGTGGCGCGTCAGGGGCAAGTTGTGGGGAAGTGCCTGGCGGTGAAGGATGAGAACGGCGAACTCACCTACAAGGAGCTGAACAGTCGGGCGAATCGTCTGGCGAGCTTTCTTCGCAGGCGCGGGGTCATGCCCGGCAGCCTAGTCGTATTGCTGATGGATCGTTCAGCGGACCTCGTGGTGTCGGCGCTCGGTGTGCTCAAGGCAGGAGCGGCTTACGTGCCGATGGATCCTGCGTATCCGGAGGAACGGCTTGCGGTAATGATCAGGGATGCCGCCGTGTTCTTCGCGCTGACGCAGCAGCGCCATGTTCACAAACTCCCGCCGCATCTGACGCGCCTGAGCGTGGACTTTGATGCGGCTCTGTTTTCCGAAGAACCTGACAGTGAGCCAGGTGTCAGTACGACCACGACAAGCCTGGCATACGTGATCTTCACATCGGGGTCGACGGGCCGGCCGCGAGGTGTCGAAGTCACGCATGACGCGCTGAACAATCTGATCTCCTGGCATATCGCGGAATACAAGGTGACGGCCGACGACAGGGCAACGCTGTATGCGAGCCCGGCGTTT
>Ga0306922_10004954_pt1 | contig 12661 bp, 11 predicted proteins | sample sta12Cox44000082_FD_203758 | JGI IMG/M metagenome (GOLD analysis project Ga0306922, IMG submission 203758) | Lab enrichment of tropical soil microbial communities from Luquillo Experimental Forest, Puerto Rico - statoxic.12C.oxic.44.000.082 (v2)... | ecosystem: Environmental > Terrestrial >... | reverse complement strand
CGCCGAAGGCATGGGCCTGCCCACCACCCAGGGCGCGCTGATCGCGGACGTCACCGCCAATGGGCCCGCCGCCAGGGCGGGATTGGCGAATGGCGATCTGGTCACCGGTTTCGACGGCAAGCCGATCACGGATTCGCGCACTTTGCCGCGCCTGGTCGCCAACACGCCGATCGGCAAGACCGTGGCCATCGATGTTCTGCGCAAGAACCGCAAGGCCACTTATCGCATCCAGGTCGCCAAGCTGGATGAAGGCACCCCCGACAAGCCCGGCGCCAAACTGCCGCCGCCCACGCCCAAGGCCAAGACCCGGACATCGCAGGTCGGTCTGACGCTGGGTGCGCTGGACGGCGCGGCGCGCGCCAAGTTCAAGCTGGCCGCCGGTGTACAAGGCGTGCTGGTGACGGATGTCGATCCCGCCAGCGCGGCGGCGGACAAGAACATCCGTCCCGGCGATGTGATTGCGGAAGTGCAGAACCAGGCGGTGAAATCGCCCGCCGATGTCGAGGCGCGGCTGGTCGCCGACGCCAAGGCGGGCCGGAAAGTGGAATTGCTGCTGATCAACCGCGGCGGCGACCTGACCTATGTGGGCGTGCCGCTGAACTGAATGGGGGGTGACGTGGGTATTTTGGTCATTTGCTCTTATCGTCCCAAGCCCGGCAACGAAGAACAGGCACGCGCATTGATGGCGGGCCATGTTCCCGCCTTGCGGCGTCAAGGCCTGGTCACGGAGCGCGCGGCCATCCACGGCGCCGGCAAGGACGGTGAACTGGTGGAAATCTTCGAATGGGCGTCGGAAGAAAAATCCCGCAATGCGCCCGCCATCCCGGAAATCGGCGCCTATTGGAAGGCGATGAGCGAGGCGATGGATTTCGTGCCGCTGGCTTCGCTGCCGGAAACGCAGCGGCCTTTCGCGCACTTCGCGCCGGTCTAGGACCGCACGATCTCGTTGTCGCTATAGCCTTGCAGATAGAGCAAGGCGGTAAGATCGTTCTTGCTGATGGCATGCCCCGCGGCAGCCGCCACCACCGGCTTGGCATGATAGGCGACACCCATGCCGGCCTTCTGGATCATGGCCAGGTCATTGGCGCCGTCGCCCACCGCCAGCGTTTCGGCGAAATCCAGTTTCAACGTCGCGGCGGCTTCTTCCAGCGCTTGCAGCTTGGCTTCGCGGCCCAGGATCGGCGTGCCGACTTCGCCGGTCAGGGCCTTGCCGTCGTCCAGCAAAGTGTTGCCGCGCTCGACATGAAAGCCCGCCGCCTCAGCGACGCGGCGGGTGAAGAAGCCGAAGCCGCCCGACACCAGCATGGTATGGGCGCCGTTGGCACGCATGGTGGCGAGAAGATGTTTGGCGCCGGGATTGAGCCGCACCCGTTCGGCATAGGTGCGCTCCAGCGCATCCAGCCCCAACCCTTTCAGCATGCCGACCCGTTCGCGCAGGGCGGCTTCGAATTCCAGCTCGCCGCGCATCGCCCGTTCGGTGATGGCCGCGATCTGCGGCTTGAGGCCAGCCATGTCCGCCAGTTCGTCCAGGCATTCCACATTGATGATGGTGGAATCCATGTCGGCGATCAGCAGTTTCTTTTTGCGCTTGGCCGTCGCCACCAGGTTGATATCGAACGCATCGGCGCCAGGCACATTCTTCGCCGCCGCCAGCGCGGTTTGTGTGTCGCCCGTGAACGGCAGGTCGAAAGCGTGGCCGATCGACAGCGTTACTGGCTTGCCCGCACCGGCAAGGGCCTCGACAAAAGGCTCCGGCTCCGCACCCTTGCCGATGACGTTCAGAACAAACATGCTGGCCCGATGAAGTATGACGCCGTGCTTATTGCAGGCCCCACCGCGAGCGGCAAGTCCGCCGCCGCGCTGGAACTGGCGGAGGCCATTGGCGGCATCATCATCAATGCCGATTCCATGCAGGTCTATGGAGAGGCGCCGATCCTGACGGCCCAACCAGACGCGGCGGCGCGGGCGCGCGTGCCGCATCTGCTCTACGGCCATGTCTCTGTACGCGAAGCTTATTCGACGGGACGCTATGCCATCGACGCCGCGCGCGCGCTGGAAGAAGCGCGGGTGCTGGGCAAGATGCCGATTTTTGTTGGCGGCACGGGTCTCTATTTCACCGCGCTGACCGAAGGCCTTTCGGATATTCCGCCGACGCCGCCCGTCGTCCGGGCCCAGGCGCGCGCGCTGCTGGACGAGATTGGCGTGGAGGAACTGCATCGCCGCCTGGCGGCCGAGGATCCACAGACGGCGGCACGGCTGAAGCCGGGCGATCCGCAGCGCAATGTCCGCGCCTGGGAAGTCTTGCGGGCCACCGGCCGGCCGCTGGCGGAATGGCAGCAGGAAAGCGGTGCGCCGGTGCTGCAGGACCTCAAACTGGCGAAATTCGTCATCGACAGGCCCCGGCCGGAACTGCGCCAGCGCATCGCCACGCGGTTTGAATGGATGGTGGATCAGGGCGGGCTGGAGGAGGCGCAAAGCCTCGCCGGTCTGGATCCCGCTCTGCCGGCGGCCAAGCTGCTGGGCCTGCGACCCTTGATCGCGCTGGCGCAAGGCGAGGCTGTCCGGGAGGTGGCGCTTTTCGAGGCCATCACGGCAACGCGGCAATTTGCCAAGCGGCAGATGACCTGGTTCCGCCATCGCATGACGGATTATGTCTGGTTTGACCCCATAAAAAGCAATATTATTACTTTATTAAAGGATTTTTCCGTATGAAATTGCTTGACGTCTCGGAAGCCTCACCCTAATTTCCGCTGCAATGCAAAACACGCTGGTAGTTCTTACGTGGCCGCCCGGACGGGACTAGCTCCCGAACTTCCGGTGCGGTGTCATGCAAGGGGCGGAAACGCCCCTTTATCTTTGGTGCCATTCGAATTTTGAAAACTTCCATACAAGGACGTCCGTCATGGACAAGGACAATCTGATCACCGAACGCCACAATGACAGCGGCGCCATCACCCTCACCGGGGCCGAGATGGTGATCCGCGCCCTCAAGGATCAGGGTGTCACCCATATTTTCGGTTATCCGGGCGGCGCCGTGCTGCCGATCTATGACGCGCTGTTCGCAGCGGAAGGCATCACCCATGTGCTGGTGCGCCATGAGCAGGGCGCGACCCATGCCGCCGAAGGCTATGCCCGCTCCACCGGCAAGCCGGGCGTGGTGCTGGTGACCTCCGGTCCGGGCGCCACCAATGCGGTCACCGGCATCGCCGATGCGCTGATGGATTCCATTCCCCTGGTGGTGATCACAGGGCAGGTGCCCACGCATCTGATCGGCACCGACGCCTTCCAGGAATGCGACACGGTCGGCATCACCCGGCCCTGCACCAAGCAGAACTGGCTGGTCAAGGACGTGAACGATCTGTCGCGCACCCTGCACGAAGCCTTCCAGATCGCCACCACGGGGCGGCCCGGTCCGGTGGTGGTCGATATCCCGAAGGACATTCAATTCAAGAAGGGTGCCTATGTGACGCCGGCGTCGGTTAAGCATCGCACCTACCGGCCCAAGACCGATCCGGACCTGTCGTCCATCGTCAAGGCCGTGGAGATGATGGCCGAGGCCAAGCGTCCCATCTTCTACACCGGCGGCGGCATCATCAATGCCGGCCCGGAAGCGGCCAAGGCGCTGCGTGAACTGGCGGCGCTGACCGGCTTTCCCGTTACCTCGACCCTGATGGGGTTGGGCGCGTTTCCCGCCTCCTCGCCGCAATGGCTGGGCATGCTGGGGATGCACGGCACCTGGGAAGCCAACAACGCCATGCATGATTGCGACCTGATGATCTGCCTGGGCGCGCGGTTCGATGACCGCGTCACCGGCCGGATCGATGCTTTCTCGCCCGGCTCGAAGAAAATCCATCTGGATATCGACGCCTCGCAGATCAACAAGACCGTGCGGGTCGATCTGGGCATTGTCGGCGATGCCGCCAAGGGCATCAAGGAGATGGTGCATTTCTGGAAGACCCAGAAGAAGAAGGCCGACCAGGCGGCGCTGAAGGATTGGTGGGCGCAGATCGACCAGTGGCGCGCCAAGAAATCGCTGTCGTTCAAGAACTCCTCCACCCTGATCAAGCCGCAATATGCGGTCGACCGGCTGTATGAACTGACCAAGGGCCGCAAGACCTTCATCACCACCGAGGTCGGCCAGCACCAGATGTGGGCGGCGCAACGCTTCAAGTTCGAGGAGCCCAACCGCTGGATGACCTCGGGCGGCCTGGGCACCATGGGTTATGGCCTGCCGGCGGCGGTGGGCGTGCAGGTGGCGCATCCGGACGCGCTGGTGATCGACATCGCCGGCGAGGCCAGCGTGCAGATGACCATGCAGGAAATGTCGACGGCGATTCAGTACAATCTGCCGATCAAGATTTTCATCCTGAACAACCAGTATATGGGCATGGTGCGCCAGTGGCAGGAGATCCTGCATGGCGGGCGCTATTCCCATTCCTATTCCGAGGCGCTGCCCGATTTCGTCAAGATGGCGGAAGCGTTCGGCTGCCTGGGCCTGCGCGCCGAAACGCCGGCGGAACTGGACGGCAAAATTATGGAAATGATCGACAGCAAGCTGCCGGTGTTGTTCGACTGCCGGGTCGATCAGGCGGAAAATTGCTATCCCATGATCCCGTCGGGCGCGGCGCACAATGAAATGCTGCTGGGTCCCGACGATGGCGGCGAAGTGAGCGAAGCCGGAAAGATGCTCGTTTAAACCTGTCATGGCCCGCCAGCGAGCGGAGCGAAGCGCGTGCGGGCCACCCAACTTGAAAGCAACTTTTATGCAGACGGCAACTGATCCTGTCGAACGCCACACCATCACGGTGCTGGTGGACAATGAAGCAGGCGTGCTGGCGCGGGTGGTTGGCCTGTTTTCCGGCCGCGGCTACAACATCGAAAGCCTCACCGTCGCCGAGGTCGATCCGATGGCGCGCACCTCGCGCATCACCATCGTCACCTCGGGCACGCCGCATGTGATCGAGCAGATCGAGGCGCAACTGTCCCGCGTGGTGCCGGTGCATCGGGTTACCAACTGGACCAGCGCCAAAGGCGGCATCGAACGCGAAATGGCGCTGATCAAGGTGGCGGGCACCGGCGACAAGCGGATGGAAGCGCTGCGCATGGCGGACGCTTTCCGAGCCCGCGCCGTGGACACCACCCATACCAGCTTTGTGTTCGAGATCACCGGCGCGCCGGGCAAGATCGATTCCTTCATCGACCTGATGCGGCCATTGGGCCTGGTGGATGTGTCGCGTACCGGCGTGGCTGCGATCAGCCGCGGCCCTGAGGCGATGTAACGCCGGCGATGCCACTCCATGCCGACCGATCCCGCCTTTTCGCCTACGCTGCTGGCCGCCCTGTTCGTGTTCGCGGCGGTGGGGTCGATCACGCCGGGGCCGAACAACATCATGCTGATGGTGTCGGGGGTGAATTTCGGCATCCGCCGCACCGTGCCGCAGATGGCGGGAATTGCCACCGGCCTTTACTTGATCACAGCCGCGGTCGGGCTGGGACTGGGCTTTGTGTTTTCGCAAGTCCCTGTCGTGCGGATCGTGGTGATGCTGGCCGGGGTCGGTTATTCCCTGTGGCTGGCCTGGCGCATCGCCACGGCCGGCAGCCTGGGCGGCGGAACCCTGGCGCATCCCTTGCGCTTCTGGCCGTCGGTGACATTCCAGGCGGTCAATCCCAAGCTCTGGGCCACGGCCATCAGCGCCGTATCGCTCTATGTGCGGCCCGGCCACACGTTAACCGATACCATGCTGGTGACCTGCACCTTTGCCGTGATCAACGTGCCGGCCATGCTGGTCTGGGCCGGGTTCGGGGTGGGGCTGCGCCAGGCGCTGCAGGACCCGCGGCGGGTGCGGATTTTCAATATCGTCATGGGCTTGGCGCTGGCCGCCAGCGTATTGGCGTTTTTGCGGGTCTAGTCTGAATTTGTGGCAATTGCCCTCGGACGCCCCAGCGTATAGAACGCGCCGGCTTCGAGGGCGGAAAGAAAGGTTCAAAAATGCGGGTTTATTACGATCGGGACGCTGACCTCAATTTCATCAAGAACAAGAAGGTCGCAATCATCGGCTTCGGCAGCCAGGGCCATGCCCACGCCCAGAACATGCGCGACAGCGGCGTCAAGGACGTCGTGATCGCCGCCCGTCCCGGCGCCAGCGCCAAGAAGGCGGAAGCCGCCGGCTTCAAGGTGATGAATGTCGCCGACGCCGCCAAATGGGCCGATGTCATGATGATGGTGACGCCCGACGAATTGCAGGCCGACATCTACAAGAACGATCTGGCCGCCAACATGAAGCAGGGCGCGGCGTTGCTGTTCGCCCACGGCTTCAACGTTCATTTCAAGCTGATCGAACCCCGTCCCGACCTGGATGTGCTGATGGTCGCCCCCAAGGGCCCCGGCCACACCGTGCGCGGCGAATATCTCAAGGGCGGCGGCGTGCCCTGCCTGATCGCGGTACATCAGGATGCCTCGGGCAATGCCCATGACCTCGGCCTGTCTTATGCCTCCGCCATCGGTGGCGGCCGCGCCGGCATCATCGAAACCAATTTCCGCGAGGAATGCGAAACCGACCTGTTCGGCGAACAGGTCGTGTTGTGCGGCGGCCTGGTGGAACTGATCCGCGGCGGTTTCGAAACCCTGGTCGAAGCCGGTTATGCGCCGGAAATGGCCTATTTCGAATGCCTGCATGAAGTGAAGCTGATCGTCGATTTGATCTATGAAGGCGGCATCGCCAACATGAATTATTCGATCTCCAACACCGCCGAATATGGCGAATATGTCACCGGCCCGCGCATCATCACCGCCGAAACCAAGGCCGAGATGAAGCGGGTTCTGGACGATATCCAGAAGGGCAAGTTCGCGCGCGACTGGGTGCTGGAAAACAAGGCCGGCCAGGCCAGCTTCAAGGCTACCCGCGCCCATGGCGATGCCCATCCGATCGAAGAGGTCGGCAAGAAGCTCCGCGCCATGATGCCGTGGATTGCCAAGAACAAGCTGGTCGATACTGCTAAAAATTAGCCCCCTCTGTCCGCCACGGCGGCAGGCCGCCTATGCGGACATCTCCCCCACCAGCGGCTTCGCCGCGCGGGGGAGAAAGCCGGTGTGGTTTAAGCAAAGGAAAAGGCTCGCTTCGTGCGGGCCTTTTCTTTTGCAGGCATGGCGGATTTGCAAAGTGGGGTCTAGCGAGATCTCTGCATCGGTGGTCAAATTCATCCATGACCAACCGCCCTCCCATTCCCGATCCGCCGCACCGTGGCGGCTGTCTGTGCGGCGCGGTGCGGTATGCGCTGAATGCCGGGCCTATGGGCATCAATGCCTGTCATTGCGACGATTGCCGCAAGCTGACAGGGGCCGCCAATCTCCTGATGGTGATCGGGCCGCGCGAGGCCTTTGTTCATGAGAAGGGTGAGGTCACGCGCTGGCGCAAGACCGCCGATTCCGGGCGCCAGATCGATATCGTGCGTTGCGCCCAATGCGGCACCCGCATGTGGCACGAGCCGCTGGCCGCGCCGGCCCTGATCTATATCGCCGCCGGCACGCTCGACCATCCGGCTTGGGCGGTGCCGACTTCGCACATGTATGTGGGCAAGGCGGCAGCAAACATTCATATCGAGCCGGATGCGGTTCAGATCCCTGGCCAGCCCGCCGAGCGCCAGACCCTGATGGATGCGTTCGCGCGCGCCTATCCCAAGAGCGGCGCATGATCCCGGGAACGCCGCTGTCGCCAGCCGCCATCAAGGTCATGCTGTTGGGCTCGGGTGAGCTGGGCAAGGAAGTGGTGATCGAGCTGCAACGGCTGGGGGTGGAGACCATCGCCGTCGACCGCTATGAGCACGCCCCCGCGCAACAGGTTGCCCATCGCGCCCATGTCATCGATATGACCGACGCGGTGGCCCTGCGTTCGCTGGTGGAACGCGAGCGCCCGCATCTGATCGTGCCGGAAATCGAGGCCCTGGCCACCGATGAACTGGTGCGGATCGAGGCGGACGGGCTGGCGACCGTCATTCCCACCGCCCGTGCCGCCCATATCACCATGAACCGCGAGCGCATTCGTGTTCTGGCGGCGGAGGAGCTGAAGCTTCCGACCTCGCCCTATGCCTTTGCCTCGTCATTGGAAGAATTGCAGGCGGCTGTTGCCCGCATCGGCTTTCCCTGTTTCGTCAAGCCGGTGATGTCGTCGTCCGGCAAGGGCCAGTCGCGGCTGATATCGGCGGACGATGTCGCGGCGGCCTGGGACAAGGCGCTGAGCGCCGGGCGGGTGCGCGAGGCCCGCGTGATCGTGGAAGGCGAGATCACATTCGATTTCGAAATCACCCAGCTGACCGTGCGGGCGGCGGACGGCACCCATTTCTGCGAGCCCATTGGCCATCGCCAGGTGGCGGGCGATTATGTGGAATCCTGGCAGCCCCAGCCGATGAGCGCACTGGCGCGGGAGCGGGCCCGCGCCATGGCGGCCCAGGTCACCGGCGCGCTGGGTGGACTGGGTGTTTTCGGCGTCGAACTGTTCGTGCGCGGCGATGCGGTCTGGTTCTCGGAAGTTTCGCCCCGGCCGCATGATACGGGATTGGTGACATTGGCGACGCAGGCGCAAAGCGAATTTGCCCTGCATGCCCGGGCCATTCTGGGTCTGCCCGTGTCCACCGCATTGTCTTCGCCGGGTGCGTCGGCAGTGATCTATGGTGGGGTCGATGCCGGGCCGCTGCTGTTCCAGGGCGTCACCGAGGCGTTGAAAATTCCGCACAGCGATCTGCGTCTGTTCGGCAAGCCGCAATCCTTTATCAAGCGCCGGATGGGCGTGGCGCTGGCGCGGGGCGCGAACGTCGAGGAAGCGCTGTCGCGCGCGAAAACCGTCGCTGCCAGCGTGAAGCCGCAACCGTTCTGATCCTGTTGCAGGCAGCGCGCGAGACAACCGGCGCGCGTGCCTGTCACATAAGCGTCATAAAAATCCGCCCGCTTTTGCGGCAGCGATTAACGCCCCGAAAACTCCGCACCGTTAGCGTGCCGCCAGCACAGCGGGGCTTTTATCGTGGCATCGAGATCGAATTTCGCCGGCGAGCATCATGATCTGGCCGGACGTTCCGCATTGGCAGGCGATCTTGCGGAACGGCTTCCTGCCCATCCCGCCAGCACCAGCTGCGGCGAAATCTTCGAATGGTTCCGCGCCCATCCCGGCATTCCCGCCGTCGCCATCCTGGACGATGACAGCGGCAAGGTGCTGGCGCTGGTCAACCGGCTGCTGTTTTTCGCGCGCTATGCCCAGCAATTCGTGCCCGAATTGTTCAGCCGCAAATCCATCCTCAAGCTTGCCAGCAGCCGTCCGCTGATCGTCGACGAAAAGGTGCCGGTGGCCGAACTGGCCGCCACCTTGCTGGCGGAACATCCCAACGCCCTGGTCGAATGTTTCGTGGTCACGGCGCGTGGACGGTATCTGGGTGTCGGCACGGGCGAGGCGCTGCTGCGCTCCAAGCTGGATCTGCTCCAGGCGCGCGAGCAGGAGTTGAGCCGGGCGCTGTCGGCGGCGACGAGCGCCAATCGCGCCAAAAGCGATTTCCTGGCCCTGATGAGCCACGAATTGCGCACGCCGCTGAACGCCATCATCGGCTTTTCGGAAATTCTCGGCTCCGAAATGCTGGGGCCGCTGGGCCATGCCCGCTATCGCGAATATGCCCATGATGTGCATGGCGCCGGCCGCCATTTGCTGGCCCTGATCAACGACATTCTGGATCTGTCCAAGGCGGAAGCCGGAAAGTTCGACCTGGCCGACGCGGAAATCGTCACCGCCGATCTTGTTGCAGAATGTCTGCGCCTGATGCGTGGCCGCGCTCAGGAAGGGGGCCTGCGGCTCAGTCATGAAATTGCCCGCGGCATGCCAAATCTTGTTGTCGACCGGCTGCGGCTGAAACAGGTGCTGCTCAACCTCTTGTCCAATGCCATCAAATTCACGCCCCGCGGCGGGCGGGTCCATTTGGAAGCGCATCATGACGGCCAAGGGCGGCCGATCCTGTCGGTGCGGGATACCGGCATCGGCATGGCGCCGGACATGATACCCGCGGCGCTTGAGCCGTTCCGCCAGATCGCCTCGCCCTTCGCGCGCAACACCGAAGGCACCGGGCTGGGACTGGCGCTGGTCAAATCCCTGGTCGAATGCCATGGCGGCTCACTGGAAATCGAAAGCGCGCTCAATCAGGGCACGCTGGCGCGGTTGATCCTGCCGGCGACTCGTGCCGTCTGGAAGCGCAACGCGCTGTACGCATGAATTAGGAAAAATTTGTCATTTCCGGCGAGCGTTCCCATAGCGACAGCGTATGGGCGGGCGAGGAAAGGGAACCCAGTTTTTTATATCGGTACGGTCGCTATCACCTGGATCCCCTTCCCTCACCGCGCTTTCGCGCGGTTCGCCGGGGATGACAATTAAGTCGGGTTTTCCAGACTGAACAGCGCGGCGTCGTCGTCATAGCTGAACAGCTCGGCGAAGCGGGCCCACGACACCACGGTCCGCAGGCTTTCTTCCGCCGCGTCCTCGGCCATATGGTCTTCCAACTCGTCGAGGAAACGGGTGCGGGGGGCGCTGTGGCTGGCGCGTTCGTCCAGAACCTTGCGGATATGGGCGGCCAGCGGCACCTGGCTCATCAGGGCGCGCGAGAAGATTTCCTTGCGCTCGTTCAATTCGGCATCAGCGAAACGCTTGCCCATATGGGTGAGCTTGATGTCGCCGCCTTCCACATCGGCCAGGCGCAGCAGCTGCATGGCTTCCGCGACGGGGAACAGTTCGTCCACTTCCAGTTCCTGTTCATAGGCAATGTCGGGCAAGTCCGCCTTGCCGTCATAGGGCGCTGCCGCCAGCGCTTCCACCAGGCCGGAGATCTGGTTGGGCGAGACATGGGTCAGCGGCAGTTCAATGCCGGCATTGGCGTTGGCGCGGGCTTCGCGCATCCGCTCGATGCGCCGCGCCGTCATTTCGACATAGATGCGGTCGACATAATCCTCGAACGCGGGGCTGGTGCGGTCGCGCGGCTGGGCCAGGTCGATCTTGATCTCGGAGCTGACACGGCCCGGATTGGACGAGAACAGCAGCACCCGGTCGCACATCAGCACCGCTTCCTCGATATTGTGGGTGACCAGGATGATGCCCTTGATCGGCAGCTTGCCGTTGCCCCACAGCTCCACCAGGTCGGTGCGCAGGTTTTCGGCGGTCAGCACATCCAGGGCGCTGAACGGTTCGTCCATCAGCAGAATGTTGGGATGCACCACCACGGCGCGGGCGAATCCGACGCGCTGGCGCATGCCGCCCGACAATTCGCGCGGATAGGCGCTTTCGTAACCGTCCAGGCCGATCAGGTCGATGGCGGCCAGGGCGCGGGTGCGGATTTCCGCCTGCGGCAGGCCCAGCGCTTCCAGTCCCAACTGCACATTCTCCAGCACCGTCAGCCAGGGAAACAGGGCGAAGCTCTGGAACACCATCGACACGCCCTGGGCCGGACCCTGGATGGGCGCGCCCATATAGCTGAGGTTGCCGCCCTGGGGCTGGGCGAGACCTGCAATCAGCCGCAGCAAGGTGGATTTGCCGGAACCCGACCGGCCCAGAAGACCGACGATCTCACCCTGTTTGAGGGTGAGGTTGACGTCGTCCAGCACCAGCAATTCTTCGCCGCCGCCGCGCGGAAAGGTGCGGCGGACGTGGCTGACTTCCAGAATATGCGTGTCTGTCATGTCTTCCTCCCGATCCCGCCGTCACGTTAAACGGAATTTGCGTTCGGCATACCAATAGAGCGGCCGCCATAACAGGCGATTCACCACCACCACGAAAAAGCTCATCACGATCGTGCCCAGAAGGACGTGATTGAAATCGCCGGCATTGACCGCGTCGGCGATATAAGCGCCCAGGCCATGGGCGTGCAGCGTGTGGTTTCCCCAACTCGCCACCTCGGCGGCGATGGAGGCGTTCCAGGCGCCGCCGGAGGCGGTGATCGCGCCGGTGACGTAATAGGGGAAGACGCAAGGAAGCGCCACTTTGCGCCACCACAGCCAATTCTTCACGCCGAAATTCTCGGCGGCATCGCGCAATTCTTGCGGCATCACGCTCGCGCCGGCGATCACGTTGAACAGGATATACCATTGGGTGCCCAACACGATCAGCGGCGACAGCCAGATATCGGGACTGGCGTTCCAATAGACGATCAGCGACACCACCAGCGGGAACAGCAGATTGTTGGGGAAGGCGGCCAGGAACTGCGCCACCGGCTGCACGATCTGGGTGACGCGAGGACGCAAGCCCACATAAATGCCCACCGGCGTCCAGACCAGGCTTGCCAGGAATATCAGCACCATGACGCGCAGAAGCGTGATGACGCCGTATCCGAAGGCCGTGGCGGCGTCGTTCCAGCTCAGATTGGCGTGGGAAAAGGCAACATAGATGCGCCACAGCGCAAAGCCGCTCAGAACCGCCACCAACGCGTACCAGACGATATCGGCCACGCGGCTGTCGACATCGCGCACCGCCGCCTTGATGCCGAAGCTGGGCGGATGCCAGTAATAGGACCAGCGCATCATCTGGTCGAAGGGTGTGGTCAACAGGTCCAGCAGGCGCGAGCGGCGATAGACTGTCAGGGCCCAGGATTGGGGCGTTTCCTCCGATGGCTCGCTGGAAACGCGGAAACGGTCTGCCCAGGCCAC
>Ga0306922_10004953_pt1 | contig 12670 bp, 12 predicted proteins | sample sta12Cox44000082_FD_203758 | JGI IMG/M metagenome (GOLD analysis project Ga0306922, IMG submission 203758) | Lab enrichment of tropical soil microbial communities from Luquillo Experimental Forest, Puerto Rico - statoxic.12C.oxic.44.000.082 (v2)... | ecosystem: Environmental > Terrestrial >... | reverse complement strand
ACTTGCACCCGGTCGCCTTCAAAACCCAGAGAAGGCAAAACAACGAGGCTGAAAATGGGAACAACTGCCGCATCGGAAGAATTTCATGCCGGGTACTTAGACCGGTTAGCAGCCGGTTAGCAGCCGGTTAGTGAGCGGTGATGGACCGGCTGCTCTTCGCCGTCCCATAAGGCGAGCGGGTCTACTTATTCAGATCGATGCGCAGGTTGATTCTTGGCGAGGGGCGGTCATCGAACTGGCTTAGCGTCTTGCTATCGCTCTTCTTGCCGTCCTTCTCAGCGTAGATTTCGTAATCGATGTTGAGCGCCAGCTCAGGAAACCTGTACGACCCATCCTTTTGCGCAAAGAAGCTCTTCACCGCCAGGGTCTTCGAATTCTTCAGATAGACGACTGCGCTGGGAACGGGATGGTCGCTCTTATCTAGCACCAGACCGGTGAGAGTTCGCGAGGTCGGCCGCGTATTTTTGGGCGTGGGGGATGAATCGTGCGAACCCAGTGGGAAATTCAACTGCCAGGCCATGCAACTCATCGCTACCAGCATGAACAGGGCGCTACCTGCAATCTTTTTCATTGAAATATCCCTCTCACCTCTTTGGCAGCTGCTGCTCGGTCAGATGCAAGCTGATATCTTTTCGCTCGTCGTTGTCGATGTGCACGGTTACTTCCGGCTTCTGCTGGCCCTTAGGCACCTTCACTTCTGCCTGGATGACGTAATCCCCGACGCCGGCCGGAACACGCTGTGCGAACTCCCCGCTAGTATCCGACACCAGCTCCCACTTTGCCTTCTTTTCCGACGAACGCCGAATTTTCACCGGCACACCCGCGACGCTTCGCCCGTTGGGTCCAAACACAGTACCGTAAATGAGTGCGTAATCCCTCCTGGCTTGTGCCGAGGATTGCGGAGATACGGCAAACAGGGGCGCAGCCGCCGGACCACCGAGCGCGGATAGCAAGAACAGGACGAACGCGCTGCAGCCGAACGATCTCTGACTGAGATTGCAGCCCCGCCGCCTAGTAGTCACCTTCCTCCTCGTCCTCTTCCTCGTCGCCCTCCTCTTCTTCCTCCTCAGATTCGATACGGCTCAACTCGAGAGGGTCGACCGCGACCACTTCAAAGTCGGTGCCACACTCCGAGCATGAGACGATCTCACCCTCGTCAACTTCGTCCTCTTCAATATCCAGATCACTCTCACACTCAGGACACATCACCATGACGACCGCCTCCGCTATCGCTGACCGCGAACACGCCGCCGGAATTACGGCGCATCCACACTTTTATATTTAGAATCTCTTGCATCGAGCGTCAAGCGTATAGACGCCGAAGCTTTTTGAAGGTTGCGTCCCGAATGATTATTTGCAGAAGAACTCTTGCCAGCCTCACCGGTTTGGTGTTAGGGTCCGCTTCGATGCTGGCCCAAAATCCGGCGAGGCTCGCTGCAGTTCCCTCCGCTACACCGGATCCCCAGATCGTCGCCGCTTTGCGTGACATCTCAGCCGCCCGGATCGAGCAAACCATCGAGAAGCTGGTCAGCTTTCAGACACGGCAGACACTCTCGTCGGAACTGCCGCTCTCGAGTGGCAAAGGTGCCACCGCTGTCGCCGAGTGGATCAAAAACCAGTTTACGGCTTACTCACAAGAGTGCGGCGGTTGCCTGGAGGTGAAAACCGACGAATTCATCCAGGAGCCCGGTCCGCGTATTCCCAAGCCTACCAAGATCACCAATGTTTATGCGGTCCTGCGCGGTAGTGATCACGCCAATGCCGGGCGCATTGTGTTAGTGACCGGCCATTACGATTCGCGCAACAGCGATCCCAACGATGCTGCGGGAGCTGCTCCCGGAGCCAACGACGACGGCAGCGGCACGGCGGTGAGCCTGGAGTGCGCACGCGTACTGAGCAAGCACAAGTTCCCTGCAACCATCATCTTTCTCACCGTGGCCGGCGAGGAACAGGGCCTGAATGGCAGCGCGCACTTCGCCAAGATGGCCAAGGCGGGAGGCTGGAACATCGAGGCGGCGTTAAACAATGATATTGTCGGTGGTGACCGGACTCCAGGAGATACATTGCAGGACCCTCATATCGTGCGGGTTTTCTCCGAAGGCATCTCCAGCACGGCAGACGACAAGCAGTTGAAGCTCATTCGCGCGCTCGGAGGAGAGAACGATGGCCCATCGCGGCAACTGGCGCGGTATATTCAGAGCGTTTCCGCCGAATATCTTCCGGCGAAAACCTTCCATCCGCTCCTGATAGCGCGGCACGACCGCTACCTGCGTGGTGGAGACCACTCCTCCTTCAACGAGCAGGGCTTCGCGGCAGTCCGCCTTACGGAATATCGAGAGAATTACAATCACCAACATCAGAATGTGCGTACCGAGAACGGCGTCGAATATGGAGACCTGCCGCAGTTCGTCAACTACGACTACACTGCAAATGTTGCGCGGCTCAATGCGGCAACGCTCGCCTCAATCGCTTCGGCCCCGGCGCCGCCACAGAATGTACGGCTCTTGACGAAACAACTGCAGAACGATTCCACTCTTGAATGGGAGGCGTCTCCAGGCGGCCTGGCAACGGGCTATGAGATCTTGTGGCGCGAGACAACGGCTTGGGATTGGGAGCACGCCCAGGCCGTGAGCAGCGGTACCAAGGCGACTGTTTCCGTTTCAAAGGATAACGTCATCTTCGCCGTCTGCGCGGTCGGCGCAACGGGCCATCGCAGCCTGGCGGTGATCCCGTTGCCGGAGCGGTGAGCTTTCGGGCCGGAGATAGAACGGAGTTTCAGAATGCGACGCACCTCGACCATGGGTTTGAGCTTTCCGCCCTTCACCACGGCGGTGAAACAACTGCTCATTGCTAACGGAGTCATCTTTCTTCTGTTCGCACTGCTCGAGGCCCTCAGCTCAACGCAGCTGCTCGCCGCTTGGCTCTACGGCCATCTGGGGCTACAGGGCTTGGCGGTGGTTCACGGCGAAATCTGGCAACTGGTTACCTACTCCTTTCTGCATGCGGGGCTGCTGCATATCCTGTTCAACTTGCTCGCGCTTTGGATGTTCGGTGCGCAGCTGGAAATGGATTGGGGCTATGGCCTCTTCATGCAGTTCTATTTCTTTTGCGTGATCGGTGCGGCGCTGGTTACGGTTGCTATATCCTTCACAGGCATCCTCGGGGTCTCGCCCCTAACCCTCACGGTCGGCGCCTCAGGCGGCATCTACGGCTTGCTCCTCGCATTCGGAATACTGCACGGCGACTCGGAGGTCATGCTGTTTCCTCTGCCGTTCCTAATCAAAGCCAAGTATTTCGTCATCGGCATCATCGCCCTGGCCCTCTACGGAGCAATCTCTTCTTCTCACAGCCTGGGCCAGTCGACGGCCTACATGGCTCACCTCGGGGGCGCGCTCTTCGGATATCTCTGGCTGAAATTTGTTCCCCGGCGCGGACTCGGATCTCTAACATCCGAGAGGGTGTATGGCGTCCGGAACTCGTACTATCGCTGGAAGCGGCGGCGGGCGGCGCGTAAGTTCGAAGTTTATATGCGTAAACACGATCGCGGCGACTACCATCACGAAGATTACTTCGACGAGTATGGCAACTTCCGCGATCCCGGCTCGCGCGATACCCCCAAAAAGAACGGTGACTCGCGGCCGCCGTGGGTGAATTGAAATATAAGTGCCAGTTGCACAGATCAGTGTCAGAAAGGGAGCGAGAAGGCTGCCAAAAGACGAGTTGGCTCCCTAAGGTGCCACCCTTAAGCTGATGAGGAACGTACCGACCCAAACGGTAAATCCAGCCAGGCCCACATAAAGGTAAAGCCGCGTTTCATTCCTGCCGTGCAAGGTTGGCAGCGGCAACGGTGCTCCCAGTGCACGATGAAACCAGGTTCCCAGAAAACCGCCAAAGCCGATGACAGTCATCGCTCCTCCGAAGGCCAGGCCGGCGACAATAAGAATGAAGGGAAGGCTGAACACAATACGCCCCGGTTCGTTGACCTAAACGTTAGACCTGTTGCGTCTGGGACGCAAGGGGATGGAAGGTTCCGGAGACCTTCGGCCAGGGATACGGAGGAGGCCTGATCAGACGACAATTTTCCTCACACCGCGGAAGGAGCAACCATGAAGAGAGTGACGGGATTGGGCGGAGTCTTCTTCAAAGCGAAGGACCCCAAGGCCCGTACGAGTGGTACCGTGTGCATCTAAATTTAATTTATAAGTTAGGCATCGAGAGCAACTCCGACGGCTCCGGCGCAAGTTGGCGCGATGCCGATCATCCTGAAATTCCCGGCTTCTGTGTGTGGGCGATTTTCCCGCAGGACACTACGTACTTCGGATCCGGGCACTTAGGCTTCATGGTCAACTTTCGGGGTCGAGAACCTTGATGAGCTGCTGCACGAGGAAGGCGTGTCTATCGATTCCAAGGTTGAAGAGTACGACTATGGCAAGTTCGCCTGGATCACCGACCCGGAAGGTAATTCGCGTCGAGCCGTGGGAACCGCCGAAAGTAAACTAGCGAGTCGGAGGGGGAGAAGCCCCATTCCGGCTGGCCGACGAAAGGTCTACCCTCAACCGGTAGCCCTCTGCAGTCTTCAGCTCGAGAGATATGATCTTCGACTTCGCGCGCCGGACCTTCCGGCATCTCGCCGTTTCGCGGTCATAAGGTCAGGATGACTGTCTTCGAGCGTTGAACTCCAACACACAGCGATGATTCTGGAGAAGGAGGCAGAACCGCTCAACGAAGAACTTCGCCAGGAGAAGACCCGAACGGCTGTTGCCGAAGGTGATTCTCCTGGAACTCAACCGCGCCATAACGAACCAGAGTTGCCTTTCAATCGCGATCTATGAAAAAGCTTTCTGCGCTCCTCGTCGTTGTCAGTTCACTATGTGTGCCGTCGTTCGCCAGCCATCATCACCATCACCACCACAAGGCCAAAGCGCATCATGCCAGCGACCATCACCATTACCGCCATCACACGCGGGGCAGGCAGACTGCATAGTCGCTGTCGGGCTATCCGACAGCCTGATCGAGCGGCAGGTTGCTTGTGACCATGTGTCGCTTGGCCCGCTCTTGCAATGCAGCAGAGAGCAAAACGCTCTTGCTCGTCTCGAGACTTGCCTGGACCGCCACCGAGTCGCAGGTCGCGACCATGTGTCCGGTCTCGTCGTTGTACATCTGGTGCAGGAACCGGAAGTATTTTTCGCCGACAGCGATGAAACCGCTTTTGATCTCGACCAGTTCTCCGCCGCGCAGCTCCTCGAGAAACTGATAGTTCTGTCGGACGATCGCCACCCGAAGATTTTCCTGCTTAATAGATGCCGGAGTCACACCGATTGCGTGTAGCAGGAACCATGTCGCCTGATCGAATCGCGAGACATACATGTGTGAATTCATGTGGCTCGTGAAGTCGTATTCCGAGGCCAGCACCGCGCCTTTGAATGTGTGAACCCAATCAGCCATGATTGCCTCTTTCAATCCGCTCTTTCGCTCTGCGCCTTTGGTGATTGGCTTTCAGCTGAGGGCTCTTGGTGGAAAAAGCAGAGAGCCGGCAGTTTTCTTCCGTCAGCCAATAACCGCCATCCGTGCGATGTTCGATAAGCGTCGGCGGGGCCAGGCGATCTCCTGCCCAAGGCAACGGGAGACCGCTCGCCACCGGCCAGCAGCCACTCATCCCTGTACCGCGGCCATGAACTCTACAACACGATTCAGCGTGGCCTCAGGCTGATCGCGGTGAGGCGAGTGACGACAGTTCGGCAACATCAGGATCTGCGTCGCGGGCACGCGGGCTCGAATCGCCTCCAGTTGAGCGCGTGTTCCATATTCGTCTTCCTCGCCCTGAATGCACAGGACCGGGCATCGGATCGCGGACAGATATGACTCGATATTCCAATTGCGAAAGCACGGATCGAGCCAGATGTCATTCCATCCCCAAAAGGTTGCGTCCACATGTTCGTGGTAACGTCCAAGCCGAAGCGGCAGATCGGTTTTCTCGTAGGCGATCTTCGCCCGGGTGATGCTGTGGACGCTGAGGCCTTCGACAAACACGTGCGGGGCCTCAAGAATCAAAGCGCGGACATTGCCAGGGTAGGTCCCGGCGAAAACCAGTGCGATAGATCCGCCATCACTGTGTCCCAACAAAACTGGCTTGCGGATCTCCAGCCTCTCCAGGAGCCCGGGCAGTACGACCTCGCCCTCGTGGTGCATGAAGTTAATGGCACGCGCCTCCGCCAGCCGCTCCGAGCTTCCGTGGCCGTATCGAGAGTATGCCAGAACCCTGCAACCGGTAGCGGCGGCGACCTGATGCGGGAACTGCTTCCACATGGCGACTGAACCCAAGCCTTCGTGCAGCATTACGATGACCGGCCGGTCGCCAGTTGGCTCTCGCGAAGCAGCCATTCTGGCATTCGCTGAGTCCGGCTCAATCCATAACGTCTCTAGCCGCTTGCCATCGACAATAACTTCGCCGGCCTGCCGCGACCCATTGGAGTGGGAGTCGGTCACCATGTCTACGCGAGCTCCGGGGAGGGGCCGAGGTGCTGCTCAACCCACGGCACGACCCATTGCGCCGCGACTTCTTCGGGCACGCTGCCCGAGCTGGCATCATGTTTCAGGATCTCGCCAGCGCGTTTGGCGCCGAGCTCCGTAAGCAGTTTGTCGAACCGGATACCGCCCTGGCAGTACGTGTCTCTGTAGGTGCGATCGCCGAGAGCAATTACGCCGTAAGTTACGCTCGAAAGGTTGGGGCGCTCGCTTTCCAGGCTGTTATAGAGAGCCTGCGCATTGTCGGGCACGTCACCTGCGCCGTAGGTCGAGGTGCAAATCAGGAAGGCGCCTCCGCTGCTGAACACGCCGGGATCAAGACCATCCATCATTTTGATTGGCGCCTGATGGCCGGCAGTTTCCAGCGCAGACTGCACCTCCTGGGCCACCATTTCGGCGGTCCCGGTCATGGTTCCGACGAGGATTGTGACCGTCAGCCCCACGCGTGTTCTTCCGAATTAGGGTTGTGGTGGTGCAAGATGGCTGTTCCCGGACAAGCTAACACAAGGCCATGCATCGGAAGTATAATGCATGTACCGTGAATCGTAAGCGCGGGATAATGCAAACCGATGACGATGCCGAGTCGGTCCTCGGTCGCCAGGCTCCCCTCGCTTCGCCGTTTCCCGCATCCGCATCCGATCCGGAATACCTCAAACTTGTCGGCGAGCGAGTCCGCGAAGCGCGCGCTCGCCGCGGCATGACGCGCAAGGTGCTGGCCCGGGACTCGGGAGTTTCTGAACGATACCTCGCGCAACTCGAAAGCGGCCTGGGTAATGTCTCCATCTTGCTGTTGCGACAAATCGCCCGCGCTCTGGACATGCCTTCCGAGGTGCTAGTTCGCGGAGATCCGGAGCTTCCGGTTGATCTGGTCCACGCAACCGAATTTCTCCGCCGCTTGTCCTCTGCCGAATTGGCCGATGCCCGGCGCCTGCTCGTGCAGCACTTCGGCGGAGTCGATCTCGAAGCGCGTCGCGCGCGTATCGCCCTGATCGGCCTGCGGGGTGCCGGAAAGTCGACTCTCGGTACAATGCTGGCGCAATGCCTGGGCATTCCTTTTCTGGAGCTGGACCGGCTGATTGAGCAGGAGAGCGGCGTAGGCCTCAGTGTCATTTTTGATCTGTATGGCCAGGCTGGGTTTCGGCGGTTAGAGCGGCGCTGCCTCGACACAGTCATCAAAACCCATCCTCGATTTGTGCTTGCCACCGGAGGCGGCCTGGTTTCCGAACCCGCAACCTTCGAGCGGCTTCTGACCATGTGCTACACCGTCTGGCTGCGGACCACCCCGATGGAACACATGCAGCGGGTGATCGAGCAGGGCGACATGCGCCCGATGGCCGATAATCGCGAAGCGATGGCGGATTTGGAACGGATCCTCGAGGTGCGCGAACCGCTTTATCGCAAGGCTGACATGGCGATCAATAACAGTGGGCATTCGGTGGACCAGAGCTTAAAGATGCTGCTGCAGGCAGTCGAATCGGCATAGTGTTGTTGTTGGCCGAAAGGTTGCCTGGATTTCCCAGAGATGCACTATAATGCACCTATCCAGGTGCGGGAGTCTGCGCGCGGCCCTGTGCTCGCCTTCCTTGAGGAGAAATCGATCATCATGTTGAAAGCAACCGAAGCGGAACTCGTCACGTTTGATGTCGCTCCCGACCAACATCGCCATTGGCGTTTAAGCATCAATGAACGCGTGGCGACGCTGGCGATGGATGTGAACGAGGATGCAAGCTTGCGGCCCGGCTACAAGCTTAAGCTGAACTCGTACGATCTCGGCGTTGACATCGAGTTGCATGACATCTTGCAGCGAATCCGCTTCGAGCATCCCGAAGTCGCATGTGTCGTGCTCACCAGCGCCCGGGAACGGATGTTTTGTGCCGGTGCCAATATTTACATGCTGGGAACGTCGTCTCACGCCTGGAAGGTGAACTTCTGTAAGTTTACCAACGAGACGCGAAACAGCATGGAGGACTCCAGCCGCCATGATGGCTTGAAGTTTGTTGCTGCGATCAACGGCACCTGTGCCGGCGGGGGCTACGAGCTAGCTCTGGCCTGCGACGAGATCCTGCTGGTAGACGACCGCTCGAGCGCAGTAAGCCTGCCCGAGGTTCCGCTTCTGGGCGTGCTGCCCGGCACCGGAGGCTTGACCCGGGTGGTCGACAAGCGCAACGTACGCCGTGATCTCGCCGACCTGTTCTGCACTAATCCCGACGGGGTGAAGGCGGAGCGAGCCAAGGCCTGGGGATTGGTGGATGAGATCGCAGCTCCGGCAAAATTCCGCGAACTGGTGCGCGCGCACGCACAAGCATTGGCCGACCGGTCGTCACGTCCAGCCATTGCGAAAGGAATCCGGCTCAATCTGCTTGAACGCAAGATCGACGATAACGGCTACCACTACACTCATGTCGACGTGGCCTTCGATCGCACGGCGCGCACGGCGACGATCACGGTAAACGGCCCCGAAGGCGATCAGCCGCAAACTGTCGATGAAATCCACGCGGCCGGGGAGCAGTGGTGGCCGCTCGCGATGGCGCGCGAACTCGATGATGCCATCCTGATGCTGCGGGTCAACGAACTTGACCTGGGACTGTGGCTGCTGAAGACAGGCGGCAGGCTCGACGCTGTGCTCGCCTCCGATCGCGTCATGCTGGAGCACAGTGACGACTGGATGGTGCGCGAAACTGTCGGCCTGTTACGCCGCACCTTCGCCCGCCTCGAAGTCTCTTCGCGTAGCATGTACGCGATCATTGAACCGGGCTCCTGCTTCGCCGGCGTTTTGTTTGAGCTCGCGCTTGCCGCCGATCGCAGCTACATGCTGTCACTGCCGGAAACCGACGAGTCTCCAAAGATCGCCGTTGACAGGTTCAACTTTGGCCTGCTGCCCACAGTCAACGGTCGCAGCCGTCTGAACACACGCTTCGGCGATGATGGTGCAAGACTCAAGGCCGTCCGCCAGCTGTCTGACCAGGGCATCGGACCGGAGCCGGGTTTGGAGCTCGGTCTCGTTACCCTTACACCGGACGATCTCGACTGGGAAGACGAAGTTCGTATAGCCGTCGAAGAGCGAGCGGCGCTCTCACCCGATGCGTTGACCGGCTTGGAGGCCAGCCTGCGCTTCCCGGGTAACGAGACGATTGCCAGCAAATTATTCGGCCGGCTTTCAGCGTGGCAGAACTGGGTCTTCATCCGCCCGAATTCGACCGGTGAGCACGGGGCATTGAAGTTGTTCGGCACCGGAGCGAAAGCGCGCTTTACCTGGGAGAGGGTGTGATCATGTCGATGAATTATCAGGAGCGGATTCCCAACAATGTTGATCTCGGCTCGAACCGAACGCTGCAGCGTGCGCTGGAACACTGGCAGCCGCACTTCCTGAGCTGGTGGCAGAACCTTGGCCCGAGGGATTTCCAAGTTGCCGACGTCTATCTGCGCACGGCGACCTCAGTGGACGCGAAGGGCTGGGCGACGTACGGTTTCGTTCGCATGCCCGAGTATCGCTGGGGTATCTTCCTCGCCGACCGCGATCCTAACCGCAAAATCGGTTTTGGCGACAGCTTCGGGCGGGATGTTTGGCAGCAGGTACCTGGGGAGTATCGCGCGATCCTGCGTCGCCTGATCGTCACCCAGGGGGACACGGAGCCCGCATCGGTTGAGCAACAACGCATGCTCGGACACACCGCGCCCTCGCTGTACGACCTCCGCAACCTGTTCCAGGTGAATGTCGAAGAAGGGCGCCATCTGTGGGCCATGGTTTACCTGCTGCACGCCTATTTTGGCCGTGACGGCCGCGAAGAAGCAGAAGAGCTGCTCGAACGTCACTCGGGTGACGCCGACAAGCCACGCATCCTCGGCACCTTCAACGAACCCATTCGCGATTGGCTGAGCTTTTTCATGTTCACCTACTTCACCGACCGCGACGGCAAGTTCCAGTTGAAGTCACTGGCCGAGTCGAGCTTCGATCCGTTGGCGCGTACCTGCCAGTTCATGCTGACCGAGGAGGCCCATCACATGTTCGTGGGCGATACCGGCATCAACCGTGTCGTGCGGCGCACGCTCGAAGTGATGAAGGAGCTGGGGACGGAAGATCCTGAGACCGTACGCCAGGGAGGAGCGATTGATCTGCAGACAGTCCAGAGGTATCTGAACTTCTGGTTCAGCTCGTCGCTCGACCTGTTCGGATCGGAGATGTCGTCGAACGCTGCGTCTTATTTCGCCAATGGGCTGAAGGGTCGTCCAGACGAAAGCAACTACGAAGACCATATCGCTCTGGAACAGACTTACACTCTGGAACTGCCTGTCGGCAATGGCAAATCGGAACAGATCCCGATGCGCAACGCCATGAATGAAGTCACACGGGGTTCGTACGTCCGCGACTGCGACTTGGGCGTGAAGCGCTGGAACCGCCTGATCGAGAAGGCCGGCTATCCATTCCGTTTGTCGTTGCCGAGTACACGCTTCCGCCGCAATATCGGTAACTGGGCGGGCATCCCGACGGACACAGCAGGCCACCCGATCGGTGCCCAAGAGTTCGCGGCGCGCCAAACCGAATGGCTGCCTACCGAAAGCGACCAGGCCTTCATCCTCAGCCTGATGCACGGCGTGTACCAGCCAGGCAGGATGGCAGCATGGATTGCCCCTCCGGATCGCGGCATCAACAACAATCCGGTCGAGTATGAGTATGTGAGGTTTCAGTAGGCGTGGTTTGCTCTTCGCCATTCGCATGTCGCTCAGGACGAACCTTCGCAGCAACGGCATCGGCGAGAGTGTTCAAAATGAAGTACACACTAAGTTCTCGGTGCTGCAGATCCTCCTTTTCCTGGTTAAGAGCGAATCGTGGATGGCGAAAAGAGACGAGCGGATAGCGATCATGCGTCACGTTGCCATCATCGGCAGCGGGCCTGCCGGCTGTTATCTGGCAGATCAACTGTTGCGACTGATGCCCGACGCATCAGTCGATGTGCTGGACCGCCTTCCGGTGCCGTTTGGACTGATCCGGTATGGAGTGGCCCCCGATCATCAGAGCACCAAGCTCGTCGCGCGTGTGCTGGATCGCGTACTGTCACGGGAGCGCGTCAATTTTTTTGGAAATGTCGAAGTAGGCGGCAATGTCCGCCTGGACGAGGTAGGCGACCTGTACGACGCGGTTGTGCTTGCGATCGGCGCAACGCGCGACCGGCGGCTCGGCATTCCCCGTGAGGATCTGCCCGGTGTCGTAGGATCCGGAAAATTTACCGGCTGGTACAACACGCATCCTGACACCGCGACGCCCTTCCTGCGTGACGTACGCTCCGTTGTGATTATTGGCAACGGCAACGTGGCAATCGATGTGGCGCGCATGCTCGCCAAGGACGACTCCGAGCTCGTTGGCTCCGATCTGGCCGCGGACGTCACGTCGCGTCTCATGACGCAGCCAATCGAGAACATTCACCTAGTCGGGCGCCGTAGCACCGCCGATGCAAAATTTACGGAGCATGAACTTGCCGAACTCGGCACGCTGAAGCGGGCGAGGCCGATCGTTGCCGATCCTGCCTCGTTGAAGGGCGATGGTGCGGTGGTTGAAATCTTGCGCCGCTTCGCTTTCGAAACACGGCCCGAGAAACCCGTCAGCATAAGTTTCCACTTCAATCTCACTCCGGCCGCCTTTGTCGGAAATCGTCGGCTTTCCGGTGTCCAGTTCCGTGCCCCGGACGGCAGCATGCGTCAGTTGAACGCTCAACTCGCGGTCACCTGTATCGGCTACGAGACGCAGCCATGCTGTGGCGCCGTTCCAAGCAACGGTGCTTTCGCGAACGAGGAGGGAAAGGTGGGCGAGGGGCTCTATGTCGCCGGGTGGGCAAGGCGCGGTCCGTCAGGAACGATTCCCACCAACCGCGCCGAAGCGCAACAGGTCGCACAAAAGATGGCGTGCGAAGTCACAGGTTCAAATCGCCCGGGCGGCGATGGCTTACGGAGACTGCTGCGCGAGCGGAGCGTTCGCTGGGTTGATTACGCAGGGTGGCGCCGCATCGATGCGGCAGAATTGGCGATTGGTTCCAAGGACCGCTGTCGGCAAAAGTTTGCCCGCCTGGACGAAATGCTGGAAGCGGCGGAGATGGTGCAGTTCCGGTCCGTCTGAAGTGAACCGTAGGTGCAACAACTTCCGATTTTCGTT
>Ga0306922_10004951_pt1 | contig 12673 bp, 12 predicted proteins | sample sta12Cox44000082_FD_203758 | JGI IMG/M metagenome (GOLD analysis project Ga0306922, IMG submission 203758) | Lab enrichment of tropical soil microbial communities from Luquillo Experimental Forest, Puerto Rico - statoxic.12C.oxic.44.000.082 (v2)... | ecosystem: Environmental > Terrestrial >... | reverse complement strand
GGGAAGATCGCTTCGGTGGAGAAGGACTCCTTCACTCTCACTGTAGGGTCTACCATTTCTAACCAGAGCCAACAACTCCAACAAACTGCTCCAAAACCATGAAGTTCGTTATGGATAAGAACACGACTGTGGACGGCAAGCTGCAAGTGGGTGCGAATGCAGACGTTACCTACCGCGAAGACAGCGGCAAGAACTTAGCAATTAGCGTCCGCGTTACGTCGTAGTCCACGAAATTTGCGCGAACGTGGGGCCCTTCGAGGACTCCCAGTCTCCGCAGGGCCTAGCTGCTTGTCCCAATGCTGGCTGCAGGCAGAAATTCGGAAATTCAGTTGACTATCTGTGACTTGGAACCAGTTGCTGATGGCTCGCTGGATCCTCGATGTCTCAGAGTGGGAGATGCCTTCGATCTTCCCCACAAGCACTTTTCCTTTCTGATTTTCTCGAATTTGAGCTGAAAACCTGTGAGCCACAACCGTCTCGTGACGCTGATATGTGCGGGACACAGCCCTCTGGCACTAACCCTCCGTTTCCAAGCGGACGTGATGTGTTACGCTTTCGCAGAGCCCGCCTTTATTGCGTCTGCGATTTCTGCACCTCGCTCGCGTTCGGCTTGCAGCCAATCGTCCAGGTCGTGTCCATCCGAAGCGCCATGACTGAGAAATATCTCGTAAGCGCGGGCCGCGATCTCCGACTCTGGCACCTGACGGGGAGCAGACATGTCGGTTATTTTGAGTGGAGTGTAGGTGTTTGTGGTAATCATAGAGTTTCCTTTTCTGGTTCCGTTCTGCGGCAGAGTGGTTCCGTGTTTAGCCGTACCGGGAGGGCGGACAAGTACGTGGCGACTAATAAAAGCCTTCTGAGGCTCAGTTATCATCGACCGTGGGACTTCGTCAAGTCCTGATTTAACGCACTGTCAACGCAAAGTAGAAATGCCCGGCTTTTCGCAAGATAGAAATGTCCGCTTCCATGCTTTCCTCCAGGGATGCTCGGCAGGCACTTCCTGCAGGCCGTAGGCCGGAAGGACTTGATTAAACTCGGTAACCGTCCAAGTACGCATCAGCGCCTTAGCTTTCGTCGGTTCGCCCTGGGCAGGCAGGTACTGGGAGCAATCTCATCGGTAACGCTTATCGGGAGTTGACGAGCAGGGTCAACCATTCACGCCTTCTACGCGCTAGTGCCTTGCTTCTTCTTGGCAGATCGATCTTGTCGGCGTATCCCCTAAGGAAGAGATAAGGCTCTGCAATTCACACGCAATCTGGGACACCGTCAAGCAGCTTAGTGTATGTGCACACCTGTACCTTCGGGCTATTTAAGGTATGCAGATAGAACCTCAGACTTGAGGGCATGGGCCCTTCGACCATTGACGAACACTTTGTGAGGAGATAAAAATGAAGAAGGTCTTTTTATTGGTGTCGACAGGCATCGTGTTTACAACCTCAGGTTGCTCAGGAAATTCCCAGAAGACCGTCTTGAGGAGCACACCGGCAGTGGTGCAGGCATCCGCGCCACCAACCAATACGTCTCCCGTTGTTGAGCCAGCGGCTGCTCTTCCTGTGCCCTCGGTCGGCAGGGTGAATCAACAAGCTTGGCGCTCTGAAAATGTGAGGGACCACCTCGGCAATGCCATTGCGCTAAAGGAGACTTCGTTGGACGGCAAGTTTAATTTAGTCATCATCCAGAGGGGAACGCACTCTTTCTTATCTTTCGTCAGGCACGAACACAGGGAGTCGGTCTGTAACCAGCCGGGCAAAGGCAAGTTAATGTATCTCCGCGTCAAATTCGAGGATGGGCAGGAAAAACGCGTTGAGTGGGATGAACTGGGGTTCGGCACGAACAACCTGTGCAGCGTGTTATGGTCATACCCCGCGAAGGCAGACCTTCCCATCGGTCCAGTGGTGGAAGACCGCCCAGGTGATTCCGTGGGGGGTGACCAGCTCCTTATCCAAGATATGATGAAGCACAAGACGATGCTTTTAGAGGTCGAACCTGGGGTCACTGCACAGTTCGACACGACGGGGATCGCGCACGAAATCGAGAATGCTCGTATTTCCAAAACGCAGCCAATCATTGAAGCTAGGCAAACTGCCGAGTAAGTGATTCCTGCCGTAGGCTTAGCGCCTAAACGCGGTAACCGGTAAAGTTGGCACCAGTATCCGAACGGACCTGCTCTTTGCGACAGCTGTGCTTCCCTTAATAGAAGCACAGTACGCATGTGCAGAAGCCGACTGGCATTTCGCTGCTCCCTGCGGCCGTCGAGCGCGGCGTCACCTTCTTCGACACCGCTGAGGTTTATGGCGCGTACACGAACGAGGAACTCCTTGGGGAAGCACTCGCGCCCGTACGCGAGCGAGTCGTGATTGCCGCGAAGTTTGACTGGAAGATCGATCCGAATACCCGCAAATCAGTCGGTCTAGACAGTCGGCCTGAGCAGATTAAGAAAGTCGCCGACGGCTCGCTGAAGCGGCTCCGAACCGATGTAATAGACTTGTTCTATCAGCACCGCGTGGACACCGAGGTACCAAATGAGGACGTGGCCGGTGCAGTGAAGGAATTGATCCAGGCGGGCAAGGTGAAGCACTTCGGAGTGTCTGAAGCGGCAGGCGAACACAATTCGTCGCGCACGCGCAGTCCAGCCGGTTACAGCCATTCAGAGCGAGTACTCGCTTGGGACGAAAGGCCCCAAAGCTGAAGTCCTACCGACTATCGAGGAACTCGGAATCGGCGGACGATCACGAGAAGATTCGAGAAGGAATGTTACGGGAGTTATGGTAGGGGCGGTGGGGATCGAAAAACCTACCGCCGTTGCCGAATATTACATCTTATCCGACGTGAACGTTCGTAGCCAGGTAGTAGCCCAAGTACGATAGGTTTTTTACACTTTGACGAGGCCGATTCAACGACTCAGAATGAGATGAAGGCGTGCTTGCAAAGCACGTGCTCTTCCAGCTGAGCTACACGCCCGATTTCACTAACCCTCTATTCATTCTACCGCTTAGGCTGCTTCCTTGCTGCGGACATCGGCAACCGTTTGTAGCCCACGTACCGTGCGACATAGGCGCATGCTCGCGCAGCGTCGCAATACGCTTGGAGTTCTCTACTTCTCAACAAATTTTCGTAGCTGGTCGACAATCCCGGGCCAGCCGCCGCTGTAATCCCGTCTCGCTGCCTGCTCCTCCGCCAGACCGCTGTGCGTCACTTTTAGTCGGGTTCCTCCTGCGATTGGTGTCAACTCCCATCGCACCACGGTGCGACTTGCTTTGTCTTCATGCCAGTTTGCAATCCAGGTATATGCGAGGGCACGCGGAGGGTCGTACTCCAACACCTCGCCTTGGCAGTGGAACTTACTCACGCCGTTCACGTTGAGGCCGCTCTGCTTCGTGTGGTAGCTCCACCGCCCGCCGCGCTTGGGTTCGATCGTGAAGTTCTCGATCGCGCACGTTTCACTGGTCCACCACTGCATCACCTGCTTAGGGTCGATTAGTGCCTGAAACACACGCTCCGGGGGCGCGGAAATTTGGATTTCGCAGATGATCGCATCTTGGTCGGGCATCATCGATGTGGAAGCCATATCTATCCTCCTGTATCCCTAAGTTACTTGGCCATCATCAGACAGTCACTTGCGCCGCAGATCAAACACTTCCATCAACTCTTTGCCGTGGTCCACAAAGGTCCACTCTTCGGTGTGGTGGTTCGCATCAATCATCGAAAACACCACGCGTTGCATGTGGCCGTCCTCTGCGTGAGCGAGGTTCGTGGCATCGAGGAAGTCGAAGGTGAACACTCGGCCGTCGGGCGAAACCCTCGCTAGCATGCGCGGCTGATTTCCGGCGCCGCAGTAGTGCGTGAGCAGCAAACGTCCGGGCCCGTCCATGTGAATCATGCTGATCATGTCCTCCTTGCCCTCGATTTCGCTGAGCAGGGCGGTTCCTCCGGCAGTTAGCCGGAAAAAAACAGCCACCGGCTGGTCGCCGTTCGCCGTGCCTTCCCACCGGCCGGTCAGCAACTTGAGTTGGTCAAACAGCGATTGCGTATTTGGCCCCGCTACGGTTGTGACCGCGGTAGAGGTCAGCATCAACGCGAGAAGGGCCCGGCGACGATTGGTCATGAGGTCGTTCCTTTCTTCATGGAGAGTTTTCTTGCTGCAGAATTTTTCTTCCGGATGAACGACTGCGATTCCCGTGCCTGCTCGGCTTCAACGAACGTCTTCAGGCTAAGGAGACTGGCTTCCCAAAACGCACGATATTGACTGATCCACGAATCCACGCCGCGCAAGGGGCCGGCATTGAGCTCATAGACGCGGAGCCGCCCGTCGCGCCGCTCGCGAACAAGGCGCGCGCGACGCAGAAAGCGCAGATGTTTGGAAATTGCCGGGCGCGACACCGGAAAGGCCTTGGCAATTCGACCGGCGGGCAGGCTGCCGCTCCGCAGCATGTCCAGCACCGCCCGGCGCGTCGGATCGGCTAAGGCGTTAAAGATCGCTTGCGATGAATATGTAACCATAGGGTCACTAATAATGCGTAACTCTACGGTTTCGCATTTCGTCTGTCAAGGCCTAATCAAACCACTCTCATCGTGTCCCGATTTTTTTTCCCAATCCAGGAGGTGTAACCGCTGTCTGCAGAAATGCTTGAGGGCGCCAAGTTATCCAGTTGTTTTCAGGACAGCACACTAAAACCGACTTTAGTAGGGAACACGGTCGGTAGAGGCCGATGGCAGCTTGCTGTAAAATTCCCGGGTTGTCGAAATTTTATCGGCGTCGCCGATAGGTATGAAGCAGTCACTCCGAGCGCAGCGCTTGCATAACATCGACGCGTGCGGCGCGCGCCGCCGGCAGCACCGATGCGACAACCGCGACTGTCATCAAAACGAGCGCAGAAACGGCCACCGGCAAAGCGTCCGGCATCTTGACCTCCGCAAAAAATCTACCCGCCAGCCGGGCTAGCATGAACCCGGCTGCCGCGCCGGCAATCACGCCAGCACCCGCCATTACGGCTCCTTCGGCAATGACACGAGTTAAGAGGTGCCGAGGTTGCGAGCCGATTGCCAGGCGGATGCCGAACTCGCGCGTGCGTGCACTGACGGAAAAAGCCAGCACGCCAGCCACACCCACGATGGCGATCGCCAAAGCCACCGCGGCAAATCCGCCGAACACAATTGTGTTGAGTCGATCGGGAGTGAGCACTTCGGCGCGAATGTCTTCGAGCGTAGCGGCGTGCTCGACCGGTTGATCAACGGACATCTCCCGCACGATGCGCGTGACAGGCGTGACCAGCGCATACGGATCGATGCGCGTATGCACGAACAGCCGCCCGCCAAAGATGCTCACGCCGTTGTCGGAAAGATTATCTGGCACCTGGCCGAACGGATGGTAGATCGTGAGTGCCGTGCCTGGCACGACGTGCTCATCATCCACATCCGCGGCGACTCCGACAATTCGCCGCGGTTCTTTGCTGATGCTGATGAAGTCCATCACCGGGTCAGTCCACATAATGTGCCGATTGAGGGCATCTTGCCCGGGGAACATGCGCCGCGCCACGCTTTGGCTGATGATCACTACAGGCTCGCCGCCGCGGCGGTCATCATCGTTGAAGTCGCGGCCTTCAGCAATGGGCACGCCGAGCGCCGCGAAAAATCCCGGCGTGACCGCACGGAACTGCGCCAGTGGGTCCTCTTCATGATTCCCTTTCACGTGGCCTTCGCCGGTGAACGTGAATCCCGGGCCGAAGCCGCCCGCATCTCGCCAGGGCACGCTGGTCCCTTCCGCCACTCCGTCCACTCCCGGCAGTTCCTTAATGCGGCGTATTGCTTCCCTGTAGAAATTGATGATCTGATCCGGAGTCTTGCCATACGACATCACCGGCATGTCCATCGCCAACACCCGCCGCATGTCGAAACCGGTCTGCGTGGCTTGCATGGTCAGCAGCGTCTTGATCAGCATACTCGCGCCAGCCAGCAGGATGAACGAGGCCGCAATCTGCGTGACCGCAAAAATGCGCAGCCGTCGGCTCGTCCCGCCGGTGATTCGCACTCCTCCGCTGCTGAGGCCGAAACCTTGCGAGGTGTTCGCAGTGGGTAGCCGCGGAACGAACGCCAACAACACCGAAGCCACGATTGCCAGGCTCGCGCCAAGCCATAACATGCTCGAGTCAATCTTCAAGTCGAGCGCGCGCACTGAGAAGCGCGAAGCGTAACGCGCCAGGATCTTCGCCATCGGACTTGCGCTGACCACTCCCAGAATCGCCCCTGCCCCGCAGAGCACCAGGCTTTCCGCCAGCAGCAGCCGTCGTAATGTACCCGCGCTTGCGCCGAGCGCGGTACGTATCGCCAATTCCGCCTCGCGCCGTACCGTCCGCGCCAGAATCAGATTCGCCACGTTGCAGCACGCGATAATGAACACCAGCCCGGCGGCAGCCAACAGCACCAGCAGCACGGTACGGGCGCCCGATGTGATCTCATCGCGCAGCAACTTCGCTTCAATGCTGAATTGCCCGCCTGCGGGGTACGCTTCGGGGTGCTCGTTCTTCATCGCCCCGTATGCCGACCGCAACTCCGCTCGCGCTTGATCGAGAGAAGCGCCTTGAGCCAGACGCCCAAACAATTGCGTCATCCGATGAACGCGGCCAGTGACCATCGTCGCGGAGAGATGATGCGGGCTGGTCACCACGTTGGCGATGAGCTCGGTGTCCGCTGGGTAGGGCACTGAAGGCTCGAGAACGCCAACGATGGTCGCGGTCCGCGTACCCAGGCGAACTTGCTTCCCGATCACCGAGGGATCGCTGTGCAGCACCGTGGTCCAGAAGCGATAGGTGAGCACCGCGGCGCCCGCAGCATTTGGTCCATCGTCGCGCATGTCCAGCAGCCGGCCAAGCACGGGGCGTAACCCCATAACCTCGAAGTAAGAGCCGCCCACAACGCCGGCCCGGACTTCACGCGGTTCGCCCAGCCCGATCATCGTGAACCCAATCGTCGAAAAGTCTCCAAACTCGCTGACCGATTTCACACTGGCGCGCAGGTCTTGAATTTCGGGCACGGAAAAATTGTCGTTTTCCGCCCCAAAGCCACGGGCGCTCTGTCGAATGTAAATCAGGCGATCTTCATCCCGGTTTACCAGTGGTCGCAGCAACACGCTGCGCACCAGCGAGAAGATCGCCGCATTGGCGCCAATGCCCAGCGCCAGCGTGAGGATCACGGCGCAAGCCAAGCCCGGAGTGCGTGTTAACGACTGAACTGCAAATTTGAGGTCGCGGACGAATGACATGCTTTCACCCCTGTTCCGCCAAAGTAGCAGCCTTCCTGCCAATTGCAGACATCAAATTGTCAGCCACTTAGAGCCCTTAAGGTAACCCACCCTGTCCGATTCTGGACACTCCTGCCCAGATTCGGACGCTACCGCGGGGGTCCACTAACATTACGTCACATCCTTAACAGCAACACTTTCGGAGAACCACGAAGAAATGTTTGCTTTTTGTTCGCCATGACGGCGCCGTCGGCGGACGTATGCTGCTGCGCCCTGCCCGCCACGCAAGTCACGATCAGCTCTTCCCCGCGGCTTTTCGGTGTTGCTTGCTCGCGTCCCTCAGTGCCGTCATGTCGACAACCGGGCGAATCTCAAATCCCGTCGCGTCGAAGACCATGGCCGGGTGCTTGGACCACAAGGCAATCGCCTCGTTCAGGTCCTTCGCTTCGATAATCCCTACACCGCCCAACTGCTCCTTCGTCTCGATAAAAGGGCCGTCGGTAACGGAAACCTTGCCGTTCTCCATCCGTACGCTAACAGCTGCGCTCGCATCCTCTATGGCTTCCCCACTCAACCAGTGCCCCTTAGCCCGCATCTCGTCGTCGTAAGCGAAACATGCATCGAAAAGCGTATTCCTCTCGCTTTCCGACATCTGTTCCCATTTCTTTTCATTTTGATACCCAAAGCATATGTATTTCATGATTTCCTCCGGATTCGGCATTTGAGTCGGCTTCTGCCTTCCCATCAAGATAGTCGCGGGAAACCCGCAAAATCGACAGCAGCCAAAACTTCATTTTATTTCGGCAAGCCGCCTTTCGAGGAACCGTCGCTGCTGCTCCTGGCTGGTGAGTGCTAGAGCTTTCTCGAAAAGCCTTAGCTTCGTCCATCTGGCCGACCCTCCGGCGTAGCTCCACTTTGGCCGAGTGCGCCAAGCAGCGACTCTGAGAACCGAGTTATTGGCAGGGGACAGCATCGATCACTCTGATTCGCGCATAATTTCCCGAGAGCTGCCTCGCACCAGTAGCACAGATTTATCTGCCGAACCTACTGGACGTAGTGTTACGGGTGGCCTACCTGGTGTTCAACGAGGGGTCTACTTCTCATAGAGTGGTTGTGCGTCACAAATACCCATCGCGGTCAACGAGCGGCGATCTTGCCCCGGATGACGGTGACGGAAGCTTTTGGCAAATGGAACAGTGTGTTGGCTCCTGCGGTTATCACAGAGCGCACAGGCGGGCCATTGGGGTCAGCAACTCCGCCGATGGGGTTTTCGGAGTCGGAGTGCCATTTGTATTGTTCGCTGCCAAATGTGATGACACTGACGGAACCTGAGAAGCCTTTCTCTTCAGTGCTTGTACCTGCCTGAAAATAAATATGAACAGGCTGTTCATTTTCCTGGTCTTTGTTTACAAGCATCAAAGACCAGTCACCGTCCGGACGCTGCACCGTGTAGGCGGTGACAAGCACGTGGCCAGCGCCATCAAGAACATCGCTGGCGCTTTGGTAGACGCGATGCTCGCCGCTGCCGGGTTGCACCCACTCCTGAGTGATTAGCTGCCCCGCGAAATATTGGGAATTGGGCTGCTGAATTTGTAAATCCTTGTTCATCGTGAACATGCTGAAGGTTCCGGGCGAAGTGCCATGGCAACCGAGCGACTGGCCGAGCGGGATGTAGTGGAAGTAGTAGACGCCGTTTCCGCCTGCTTCGAAGAAGGCGCCGACAAAATCGGCCCACCAAAGCGCGGCGAAGATATCGAGGAAGGATTGGTCGGCCCCGGCAGCAATGTTGGTTTCGGTGATGAACATGGGCGTGCCTGGAGGCAGGCCGTCGTCGCGCCAGACTTGCAGGATGTTACGCGTAAGATTTGCCTCTTCGTAGAGTTCGGACCATTGCAGCTTACATGGCTCAAACGGATAATGTTCGAACGAGACGAAGGCAAGATCGTTTAACCGATTATGAGAGCGCAAGTAGTCGAAGAAGCGGCCCATCCAGGAAGTTTTACCTGCGGCATCTGCCCAAACTTCGATGTCTTTGTTGACGCCTTCAAAGATCGGGCCGCCCAGCTTCAGTTTCGGATCCACTTTGTGCAGAACGGTAGCCCACTGCAGATAGAGGGCAGCGTAGTCCTCAGGGAGAGTGTGCTTGCCGTCGGGTTCTTCACCCATTTCGATGTACGAGATAGGGTAGCCGCGCTCTTCGATGTAATGAATTTCAGCAGCGGCGTTTTCCGGCGTGTCGTAAAGCATAGCTACGGGTATCATCGCTGGGAGCCCGCGCGTGATGCCGCTGGTGTAGAAGAGGTCAAAGCCGACTTGGTCTCCCTTATCGTTGATCACAGTGCTCTGGTGCCAGGGATCGACCGAGGAACAATAGGTATTTGTTTGGGCACGATCCGTGGTGTGGCGAATGATGTCATGAAAGGGGCCGTCGGCTGAGGTTGTGCCGAGATAAAGCTCCTTGATCGCGTATCCAAGACAATTGCGGCGGTCATCGGAGCCGTGAGTGTCACAGGTGTTCGAGGATTCCGTCATCCAAATGCGTACCCAGCGTACTGGCAAAGGAGCGTGGGAAAGCTGCAAAGTAGCATCGCCGCCCTTTCCGTTGGTTACCGCGCCGCCGGGAAAAGTGACCCAAGAGCCCTTTGCAGCTTCTTCGATCGGATTGACGCCAGTCCAATACTGAACCAGGTATTTTTTGGCGTAGGGATCTGCCCAAGCTATGCGAATTGCGCTGATCAGCTGCAGCGCTGCCAAGTCCACGACGACCCACTGCGGGTGAAGGCTGTCGTCCTCGCCTGTGTACGCTTTGGTCAGATAAGGATTGCTTTTCCAGTAGCTGTTGGGATCGCCATCGGTAAGGCGGGAATAGCTGCGGCCATCGGGCTGGGAGAATCCGGCGTGAGGCAACGGATACCCAAAGGAATGGCGGATGAATTCGGTTGGGTTTGCGTCGCCAACGAAGTAGCCGGTGTTGCCAGGGGCGCTCCAGGTACCTTTGGGATTCCAATGCCACGCTTCGACGTAGAGCTCCGTGTTCTGGCGATAAGAGACGGTTTGCCAGCCAGTCGAGAGGATTTGCTTCAGGATAGGCTCCGAAAAAACTCTGTCGGTGGCGGCGAGTGGAATGCGGTCCACGCCAGCGCCGAGAGACTCGGTGGGACGGAAGGAATTTACGGGACGTGAGGTGTCCACGCGAATGGTTTGGGAGCGTGCTTCCGGAAGAATGCAAGCCGCTGCCAGAAAAATGAGGCAGGCACATCCTGAGAGGTATGGGCGCAGGACTTGAATCGCTGGGAGTCTCACGGAACCAGAGGTACAGAAATTCATCGTCTCCTCGCAAAGCAGATTACGTCCCAAGACTACTCGAAGCTATCTAAAACACACACCGATTGAAGGGCCAGGCCTGCTGCGGCGCTTGGAATATATACACTTTTGTGAGCTTTCTCACCCTTGCGTTCTCGCCGGTTCAACAGCCTTGCGCTATGAATAGCTGAGCGCCTCGGGAATAATCGCAATGATTCTTGTCAGCGTATCCTCAAACCTTTATCAATTTGTCTGCTACACCGGGTCTCTCACAATCAGGATTCTGCGAAGGCAACATGAGTTCTGGATGTGTTGTCGGCAACTCTTACCCAATCTGGTTACTTCAGGGTTGCCCGTGATTCGCCCAAAATAGGGCTGGTCCGCGGTTGACGGCGCGAGCATGCTCTGGCATTCGCGGTTACATGCACATCGGAGAACCCTCGATGAGATATCTTCCGTGGGCATCGGTCGAGACCAACGCTCCCTACGCGCCTACGGCGCGTAGGGGATCCGGCCCGTCTTCCCCTACCCAATCTTGGCCCGCTATTCCGGTAAAGGTGATCCAAAGCGTGCCGCGAGCTTCGTTCCCTTCGACCCTTCCCAGCCGTAAACAGCGTTGTGTCACGAACCGCGACTCGCGCGGCGCAGGTTCAGGGTGTATCGTGCGCGGGAGTGCGCTCTCTCGGATGCCATCACGAAAGCCGAGCAGATTCTCAGAAAGATTGATGAGCGCTGGCCGATAAAATCGTGACCGTACACCCGCGCTGAATATTGTTTGGTGTAGAGTATTTTGCCGAACCAAAGATGATCGTGCTGGCCGTGGGCGACAGGGCCAAGATCGAGCCAGATCTGAGAAAACTGAACCTCGGTAAAATCGAAATCCGCGACGCGGAAGGCAGAATCCATTCAGTAGATCCACCGGCGTCTAGGAAAACTCCACGCGCTCAAATCCCAATCCTGTGAGGATGGTGGTTAACGCGCTGCGCGCATTCTCCCCGGCGGTCTTCAGAATGCCGTCTTGCTCCGCGGCCTGCTGCAACTGATGCTCGGCCTCTTCGCGCACTTCGCTCTCAAGGTTGGGATCAGGCGAGGAAAACAGACCCGTATCGCGGGAATACACGCGTGTTTTTGCGTTGTCCACCCGTGTCACGAGAATTTCCGGGCTCGGGAGATGAACGGTAACGGTGCGCCCCCGCACGGAAACATCGCGGGGCTGCAGCTTGCTGAGGTCCACTCCGCCGATCACCTCGCCGTGTACGACCAACAGCAGCCGATCACTCACGAGGAACTTGGGAAGATAGACGCTGTCGCGTTCACCCGAGATAATCTTATCCATCGTGTAGCGAACTGTTTCAAGCCGCTGCAATTGTTGAATCTGCCTGACGACCGTGGGCTGACTCGCCTGGATGAACGTGCCGCCGCCACGCAGACTCCCGATGAGCCGCATAAGTCCTGCGCCCGTAATGAGCCAGACGAGAAGAGTTACGACTGCAAGCGAGAACAATGCCCCGGCAAGGAGCCAAACGACTGCGGGAATGGAACGGACCCGCTCAGTGAGTGTCGAAGCCGCCATCACCCAAGTTTAACCGATAAGAGCGACACGGCTGCAGCCGGCCCGCCAGTAAAGGACCACCCCGAAAGCACTTCGGGGTTGTTGCACACCGCCAGTCGGACACTACCCACAACATCCTTTTGGCCGCCAATGACAACTGGAAATTGAGTGATCGAAAGCAGTTGTCCTTCTCTGCCTTTTATCGCAACTACGCGCTGCAGCTCCGTTCTGGCTTTGGTTACGGTCTCATCCAGCAGAGCGAGAATCGCAACGCTATCGGTGGTGAAAGCACCTACATTCAGAGTGTCCGATCTTGGTTTTCGATGCTTGCTGGCGTTGACCTTCGCTGGGATGCTCCCCGCAATCTCGATCTCAAGAAACTGGACGTCAACGGTAACTTTCAGTCCGTCACTAGCAACAACCTGACCATCAAGAAATGAGCTAATTAAGTCTGTACGTCGTCTAACCCGAATTTCTCACAATAAATAGAAAAAGGCTGTCACTTCATGGCATAACTCTTTTGTCCAGAAAGAAACCATGCCACGAAGGAGAACAGCCTTATGAGCACAAAGTGTAACCAG
>Ga0306922_10004945_pt1 | contig 12680 bp, 10 predicted proteins | sample sta12Cox44000082_FD_203758 | JGI IMG/M metagenome (GOLD analysis project Ga0306922, IMG submission 203758) | Lab enrichment of tropical soil microbial communities from Luquillo Experimental Forest, Puerto Rico - statoxic.12C.oxic.44.000.082 (v2)... | ecosystem: Environmental > Terrestrial >... | reverse complement strand
GCCGTCGGAATAAAGACGGCTGAAAGAACAAGCGCGATACCAATCACAGGCCCGGAGACTTCACGCATGGCCTGAAGAGTCGCCTCCCGCGGATTCATTCCTTCTTCAATGTGACGTTCGACCGCTTCAACAACGACAATTGCGTCATCGACCACCAGCCCGATCGCCAGCACAAGACCGAAAAGTGAGAGCGTGTTAATCGAAAATCCGAATAACGGGAACAAAACAAACGTGCCGACCAACGAAACCGGTACGGCGCACAGCGGAATTAGCGTGGCGCGCCAGCTTTGCAGAAAAATGTAAACGACGAGAATAACCAGCGCGAGCGCTGCCAATAACGTCTTCAGGATTTCCTGCATGCCTTCCGTGACTGAAAGCGTTTGATCCAGCGAGACCGCGAAATCCATGTCGGCCGGGAAACGTTGCTTCGCCTCCGCCATCAGCTGCCGTACACCTTGCGCTGCTTTGACCGCATTGGTTCCCGGCAGTTGGTAACAAGCGACGATTGCCGCCGGTTGACCGTTCAGCCGTCCCTTCAAGTTGTAGGTTTGCGCGCCGAGATCGATCCGCGCGATATCTTTCACGCGCACAAATGAGCCATCCGGATTTGCGCGCACGACAATCTCACCGAATTCCTCCGGTGTTTGTAATCGTCCTTGTGCTCGGACAGTGTACGTGAATTTCTGGCCGCTTGGAATGGGTTCGCCACCGACCTGTCCCGCGGGATTCACTGTGTTCTGCTTTTGCACTGCAGTGATGATGTCTGGCACGGTGATCCCGAGCTTCGCGAGTTGATCGGGCTTCACCCAGAGCCGCATCGCATACTGGCCGGCGCCGAACACCTGCACATTACCGATGCCAGGAACCCGCGTCAGCTGGTCGACAAGATTGATATAGGCGTAGTTGGCGAGAAAGACTCCGTCGTAACTTCCTTTCGGCGAATAAAGTGCAAGGAGCATCAGCGGCGCCGTAGTCGATTTTTTAACCGTGATGCCGTAGTTGATAACATCAGCCGGCAGCTGCGATTGCGCCTGCGAGACCCGGATCTGCGTCAGCACGTGATCAATGTTCGGATCGGTCGCGACGTCGAAATTCACGATCAATCGAATATCGCCACTGTTGGCGTTGATCGAGTACATGTAATTCATGTTGTCGACGCCGCTCATCTGCTGCTCGATTGGCGCCGCGACCGATTGCTCGATCGTGAGCGCGTCCGCGCCGGTGTAGTGCGTTTGCACTTGAATCTCCGGCGGGGCGATTTGCGGATACTGCGCGATCGGCAACACGAGGATGCAGACGCCACCGATGAGCGTCATCAGGATCGCGATCACCATCGCGACGATGGGCCGCCGGACGAAAAACTCGGACATTTGTTAGGGCTTGTTTTGCTGGTCCGCTTTCGAAACCAACGCGTCAGCGGGAGGAGTCCAATCTTTTGCAGCGACTGTCGACCCTTCGCGCGCTTTTTGAAGTCCCTGCACAACAACTCGATCGCCGGGTTTCAGTCCCTCGGTTACTTCCCACATCGAACCGATGCGTTCGCCCATTTGCACCGGACGAATGCTGACCTTGTTATTTTCATCGACCACCGCGACTTGATAGCTGCCCTGCAACTCGTTCACCGCTTCCTGCGGAATGACCATCGCGCCTTTTTTCATATCGGCGACAAAACGCACCTTTCCAAATTGTCCCGGCCGCAAAATCGCTCCTGGGTTCGGGAACGTCACATAATAGCGGATCGAGCCAGTCTTTATGTCGAGATTGCGATCGAGCGCATAAAATTTTCCTTTTTGCGGATAGACCTCGCCGTTGCCCAAAATCAATTGGAAATCGAGACTTTTCACGTACTCGTTGCGCTCCTTCGGATCGGGATGTCGCGAAACGAAATCGGTGAACGGCCCTTCGCCTGCGGTCACGACAGCTTTGATCGGATCGATCTGCGACATGGTTGTGAGTGGTCCGGTACTTGGCCCGACCAGATCGCCGACCTGATTGTTGGCAAATCCAACGACGCCATCGATCGGAGCGGTAATTTTCGTGTAGCCGAAATTGATCTCAGCCTGTTTTACAGCCGCATCGTCGGCTTCAACATTTGCCCTGTTTGATCCGGCGGCTGCGATAGCTGTATCTCGCTCCTGGTCGCTGATGACTTTTTTCTTAAACAAATCGAGAGCGCGCTTCTCGTCTGCATCTGATTTTGCCTGGTTAGCTTTGTCTTTTGCGAGAGTGCCCTTGGCTTGCGCCAACGCGGCTTCGAACGGGCGCGGGTCGATATGAAACAGAAGGTCGCCTTCTTTCACAATACTGCCCTCAGTGTAATCGCGCGAAACGATGTACCCTTGCACCTGCGCGTTGATGTTCGCGTTGATGAAACCGTCCAGCGTCGCCACGCGTTCGAGCACGCGCGGCACATCGCGTGGTGTGACCGTCGTTACCAAGACCTCCGGCGCAGGCGGACCAGCTTGCGTCGCTTTGCGGGAACAACCATCGACAACCAACGCTTCGACGAGCAGTAAGCCGAGCAGGACGGGTCGTTTCATACTGTTCTTATTGCCGAAAAGCTTTGAAATATCGAGCACGGATTCAGCACCGCGCCCTCTCTCTTTCGGGTGATCGTGAAGTAACCTTTGCGCACGATTGGCCGTGACGCGACTTATTACGTGTGTGGTCCCCGACAGGATTGCGCGCTGAAGTCAGCGCTCCCGGAACCCGCGTATAGACAAGTGCGGCCATGCAACAAGCCAATCAGCCTCCCAACTATAGTATCTAAATCTGCTACCTGGGTATGATTGTCACGCAGATCGTCCAATCATCCCGATTCATTGCTGCATCGGGATGCGATGAACGTTTTGACTGCCATTTTTGGCGAATTCACCTCGTCAGTTTCCGCGATGGCCGCGTACTGCAAATTGTCGTCTTCTCGATAAGCAAAGCCGTAACAGCGCTTGATCACTGGGTTGCAGAAAACCTCGAACGTTTCCACAACGCCCTCCCATAAAAAGGTGCCCTCAAATACTTCTATCACTGGTGTTGAGGTTACGTGGCGCGCGGTGCCTCCGACGCTTCTTTCCACAGCGCATTTGATGTTGAGGATTCGGTCTGTCACCCCTCAACCATCCGCACGAGGCGGCGGACTGTCCAGAGCGTATTAGTCCCGATAAGTTCTCTGGCGTCGGTTCTGGAATGGCGGCCGTTTCCCTTGTAGTTCGCTTGCCACTCGTTCCGCTCCCCAGCGACCGGCGAAGCAAACGAGGAAGAAATTTTCACTTCAAATAACTGGGAGTAAGCGCGTCAATTGCGCGGCGGTAAGAATTTGAGAGTGTAAGAAGGAAACAACTTCGAAAAAATAATGAGATAGCAAGCAAAATGACCAAAAACGCTTCTAAGATCCCTTTCAAAGCGAAACTCCTCCGGCCGGCGGAAAGCGAGAAGGACGGCTCATGGACCTTTCTCATCCTGCCAAAGAGCGCCAGTGCGAAGCTTCCCTCGCGCGGCATGACGGCGATCGAAGGCACCATCAATAGCGTCCCGTTTCAAGCCGTGGTCGAGCCGGACGGCCAAAAAAGCCATTGGCTCAAAGTCGACCGGAACCTGCGCGAAGCTGCGGGCGCACACGCGGGCGACATTGTCACCCTCGAGATCGCGCCTGCATCAAAGGAACCGGAACCCACTGTCCCGGCAGATCTGAGAAAAGCTCTCGCAGCCGCCGCCCCGAAAGCGAGAGAATTGTGGTCGGACATCACGCCAAATGCCCGCCGAGACTGGATCCACTGGATCACCTCTGCCAAGCAGCCAGAGACGCGTGCGCGTCGGATCAAAAACGCCTGCTCGATGCTCGCTGCCGGGAAGCGACGCGTTTGCTGCTTCGACCGGTCTGGGTTCTACGGTAAAAGCTTGAGCGCTCCGAAAGCGGCGACTTAAACATTACCAGTTTGTCGCGTTGAATTTACGGCAGCACTTCGACCGTCATCATCATGCCTTTGTCTTCGTGTTTCACGACATGGCAATGAAACACGAAGCGCCCAACGATTTGAGGATTCGTGAAAGGAATGATGAGCTTGGCCTCGCCCGGTTTCCCATTCCGCGCCGGAGGAACGCTGAAGGTGTCGCGAAGACCGTCGAAATCCGTGGGCGCACCGTTTACTTCTGTAACCAGGAATCCGATCTGATGAATATGAAAGTCGTGATACTGGGAATCCTTGTTGAGGATTGTCCACTCTTCGATGTCGCCGAGCTTCACCGTTACGTCGGTGCGGTTCTCATCAAAGACCTGGTCGTTTATAAAGAACGATGTCTTCTGCGGGTTCACTGAAAATGTAAACGTGCGCCGGCGCGCAACCGGACTTGAGCGCACGATGTCCACATACAGCGGCTGATTCACGCGCTGCGTACTAACCTCTCGCTCGGCCGCGACGACATCCGCGGCCGGACCGTTCGACACCACTGTTCCCAGATCGACCTCGGGCAGTGGCGGCTGATGTTCATCGAACTTGAACCCGACTGATTTGAATGCGTGTTCCCCGGCTTGGCCGCCAACAACGATTGCCGAGAATCGTTGGCCAGGTCCCAGAATCACTTCGTCCATTCTGATTGGACGCGGAACGAAGTAGCCGTCTCTTCCAATCAGATAAAAAGGCATTCCATCAATCTTCAGGCGAAGAAAACGGTCTGCTCCAATATTGCCGACCTGCCAGAATTGCGCCTCGCCCGGTCGAATGGAAATGATCGGGGCTACGATGCCATTTACGGTAACTAACTCCTCATAATCAGCTCGACCGATGGGATGATGTTTGAGAAGAAGGACTCTTTCAGTCAGACCTTTCAAAAACGGATAAAGGCGCTCGCTGCCTTCAACAACAATTCCTCCGGACAAGCCTCCGATAATCTGGCGGTCAACGTTTCCGTGCGCGTGCGGATGATACCAGAACAGCCCGACGTGCTTCTCCGGGATTGCTACCTGATACGTGAACTTCTGACCGGGATTGATGTGAAGGAATACGTTGTCGCCGTTGTTCAACGGAGAAACACACAGACCGTGAAAATGCAGGTTTGTCTCCTCAGCTAACTGATTGTGTAACGTGACAGTCAAGATGTCGCCGGCACGCACACGCCACAGGGGTGGCACGTATTGTCCATTGTAAAGCATCCCCTGAAACTGGTGGCCGTCGATCGCATAGGCGGCGTCGGCCGCAACAAGGTCAACATGAAGCTGGCCGTCGCGGCTGCTGAGGATCACAGGGTTCGTAAATTGTTGGCCGCGATCTTGGCGCGGTGAGCACCCGTACGTGCAGGCCATCACAACGCTCAAGAGGATCGCCTTGCGTAACGCGCTAAATATTTGAGTCAACTCTTAATGGATGCGAGCAGGTCTTCGTTAGTTTTGTCATTGAGCACTCGCCGCCTTTGTAGTTACCGCACTAAGTAGCGCGCTCATTTTGCCGAGAACAGGATCGACATTTGTCACGCCGTGTCGCTGCGCGATCCAGCCCGGGTCGTTGTACGAAATCCACGTTTTGTTTGCCGCGTCTCGCCAAACGAGTGCTTTTAATGGCAAATCGATTCCAACTGTTTGGCTCAACTGCATCAATGGCGTACCGCCGCGCGCGTTTCCGAAGACAATTACCTCCGTTGGCCGCAACTCGAGCCCAGCCTCGTGCGCTCCGGCAGCGTGATCGATTCGAGCGAAAACATTCATTCCCCGCGCGCGCAGCTCCGCCTCCAAGCGATCCATCGTTTCTTCCGGACCGAAGCTGCTTGGAATGGTCCTCAAGCCTTCTCTGACACCTAGGAAATCAGACGCCGGCATAAACTAACTTGACGAAGAAATCGCCTTTTATCAAAACGTCACCTAGATGCGAACGTGATTTCTGGGTAATCCATCGATTTTGGTTTACATCGATCGGTTGAAGCTGTTTGTCGAAACTGGCAAAGCAACGAAAGCGCAGTAATCGGAACGTCCAACATGCGCTTAACAAAGATGCCGATGCGCCACCATTTGTTTCGGCAGCCGCACGGAAAAATTCTGCATGTCTTTCCAAACTAAAGCTACGCGTTAGCACGATTACTGACTGAAGATGGCGCTTGAAAAGTATCAAAGCTGTATCGTTGCGTGTAACGCCTGCACGGTCGCCTGCGAGCATTGCGCCACGGAATGCCTGCACGAGCAGGATGTGAAGATGATGGCGCGCTGCATCGAGCTGGATCGCGCCTGCGCGACGATGTGCGCTGCGGCCGCGCGCCTGATGGCAAGCGGCTCTGACTTCGCGGAACGTGTTTGCGGCCTCTGTGCAGATATCTGCCAGACGTGCGGCGACGAATGCGCGAAGCACGAGGCACAACATTGCCAGGATTGCGCGCAAGCATGTCGTCGGTGCGCAAAGGAATGCCGCAAAATGGCAAAGTAGGAACAGGGCTTATTCAGGAAGCACTCGCACTCGGCGGCGTTTCGTCAGGAACGCAATTCCCCACTGTGCCAGGACGAAGAAACGATTCGCGAAGCCAATGAGAAAATAGATGTGGACCGCCGCCCACAGAAGCCAGCCGGGGAATCCTGAAAATCGCAGGAAGCGCAGGTCGGCGACGGCATAAGTACGTCCCACGATAGCGAGGTCTCCCTTATCCCAGTACCAAAACGGTCCTGGCGGTTTGGTTCCGGCAACGCGACAACGAATCACGCGAGCCACGTACCGACCTTCTTGAATGGCGGGCTGAGCCACACCCGGCATCACCATCACCTCTTTGGATTTGATCCCCAGCAAATTCCGCGAAGGCGCAACGACGTGCGCCGTATCACCAATTGCGAAAATTTCAGGATGACCCGGCACTGACAAATCGGAGCCGACGATGATTTTCCCGGAATTATCCATCGCCGCGTCTAACCAGCGACCCGCTGGCGAAGCCACCACTCCGGCTCCCCACAGCACCGTGCTCGCCGGAACGCGCTGCCCGTTAGCCACGACTCCGTCCGCATCCACGCTGGTCACACTCGTGTTTGTGTAAACTTTCACCCCCAGACTCTCGAGATGACGCTGCGCCTTGGCCGACAGATGCTCGGGAAATGTCGGAAGCACGCGCGGAGCCGCCTCGTAGAGGAGGATCTGCGCGTCGCGCGGATCGATGTGACGAAAGTCATGCTTCAACGCCATCCGCGACATTTCCGCCAGGGTGCTAGCCATTTCCACGCCCACCGTGCCCGCGCCGACCAGCACGAAGGTGAGCAGTTGTCGTATTATTGTTGTATCGGCCTGATCGAGCGCAGCCATCTCCTCTGCGCGCTCGAATGCCAGCAGGATCCTGCTGCGAATCAGGTCCGCGTCATCTAACGATTCGAGGCCTGGGGCCACGCGACGCCATTCGTTGTGTCCGAAGTAGTTGTATTGAATCCCGGTGGCGAGGACGAGGTAATCGTAAGAGATTGAATCCTGTTTCAGACGAACCAGACGCTTGTCCGTATCGACGCCGCTGACTTCGTCCATCAACACTTCGGTGTTGGCCTGTCGGCTTAGAATCGATCGCAGCGCCCCCGAAATTTGATCGGAAGATAACAGGCCCGTCGCTACCTGGTAGAGCATCGGACGGAAGAGATGATAGTTGCGTTTATCGATCAGCGTTAGGCTGACAGGAGCGCCAGCTAAGGCGCGTGCGGAATAGAGTCCGCCGAAGCCGCCACCGACGATCACCACCCGAGGCTGATTATTCACTCAGGAGCTGCCTCCGAACTAGGGTAGGCGGAAATATTGCCGTCTTGATTATTTAGCCGGCACCAGCACCGGGGCGCCTTTGTCCTTGACGAAGACCACCACGAATTTTGCCGGTTTGGTTTCGCTGGCGTTTCGCCCGACGACATGAACATCCTCGGGACCTTCATAGAAGGTCTGACCTGGTGTCAGAGTCACTTCCTTCCCGCCTCTTACGTGCATGACGATCGATCCTTCGAGTACATAAATAAACCCGTGCGCGTTATGCCGATGTATTGGGTCCGAGCTGCCAGGAGGATATTCAATCAGGAGCATTAGACCTTCCTTGCCTGGAAGGTCCTTCAGATCTTTCGAGAAGAGCTGAGTCACCTTTGCTTCCCTCGGTTCCGTCGTGGCGGCCACCTTGGACTTATCAGTAGGTGAATCCTCGGCTGCAGCGTTCCGGAAGGGCTGAGCGGCGAAGACAATTCCGCAAAGGAGCAGAGCGACCACTTTTGCCGCCTTGCCCGTCGCCGTCTTCTGAGTAGTGGCACGACTGAGCCATTCGGCGAAATGCATTGACCCGAGGCGCGGGTTATGATCGGGGACGAGACTTTGATCGTTCACCTCTATGCCGTAGTAGCCGGCATTAGCGTCGGTGACCACCTTCCGAGGGTCGCCGGTCGCAGTTAGAAACTGCCGAACAAGTTCATCTTGTCGGATCTGATCAGGCCCGGCAATTTCGACCATGCCATTCAACGGTTCCCCGAGAACTACGTCTGCCACCGCGGCAGCCACATCATCTGAAACCATTGGCTGCATAAGCACCGGCGATAACCGAATGGTCGAGCCGGCAGCCGCCGATTGCGCGATGTTCTTCACGAACTCGAAGAACTGCGTGGCGTGGACGATCGTAAATGGAATGCTGGAAGCCTTGATCAGATTTTCCTGCGCCATCTTCGCGCGGAAGTAACCACTCAAGGAACCTGGACCGCTTCCAGTCAGGCGATCGGTGCCGACTACCGACAACGCCACGTGATGCTTCACACCGGCGCTCTTTTCCGCGGCAAGCAAATTGCGACCCGACGTTTCGAAGAAATCCATGGCAGGTTTGTCTTCGAATGACGGTGAGTTTGCCACATCGACTACTACTTGAGCGCCTGCCAGCGCTCCCGCCAACCCTTCACCAGTAAGCGTATTCACGCCGCTGGAAGGCGACGCCGCCACGACTTCATGGCCGCGTTGACGAAGAATGTTCACTACCTTTGATCCAATGAGCCCGGTGCCTCCGATGACTACGATTTTCATGTTGTTATCCTTGTGTGTTTGTTACTGCGACGACTTGGTTTTCATAAATGGTTGCGCAGATTTTCATCCAACGCCTCGATAGACCAATTTGGTGAAGAAATCGCCATTGATCACGAACCGGCCCCATTTCGCGTCGTAGTTTGCCGTCGGTTTCGCGGCGATAACCTCGTCGCGGGATTTGCCCTCTTTCTTGAGAGCGGCGACTTTTTCGCGAATCGCCACCAGCATGTCGCGGAATTCGATTAACTGAGATTTGTTGCCGATTGGACCGTGACCCGGAATGACAATTGTCTTGTCAGTAACTCTCGCCACGTTCGCCTCCGTGGCGCGAATCATTCCGTCGAGGTTGCCACCGGTTGAGTAATCGATGAACGGATAATGACCGTTCCAAAACGTATCCGCGACATGGAGAATGTCAGCCTCAGCGAATTCGACTGAGATGTCGCCGTCGGTGTGAGCTGGCCCATAATATTTCAACGAAAGCGTTGCACCGTTGACGTGCATTGTTTGATCAGCGGTTAACATCTTCGCTGGCAAAGCGCCGGATGGTGCGGGAGGAAAGGTGAAATTCCAATCCTCGACCCTTGTAGTGGTGGCTAGATGTTTTCGCGTGTTCTCGTGAGCCGTGATTTCAGCGCCGACCGAATGCAGCCATTCGTTCCCGTCGGTGTGATCGAAGTGCCAATGCGTGTTAATCAAATGTTTGACCGGATCGTTGCTAAGACCCGCCAACGCTTCAGTTATCCGAGCCCTTGTGCCAGGAATGCCGGCATCGACGAGGAGTTTCCCGTCGCTGCCGGTAAGCACGGCGATGTTTCCGCCGGATCCTTCGAGAACGTTGACGTTGCCGCGCAACTTTGTGACAGCGATCTTCGCGCTCGCCGCAGCGTTGCGAATGGTGACGACAGGACTTTCGGCGGCAGCGAAGAGTCGGTGCGGCATTAAGCAAACAGCGGTACCTGCAATGACGCTCGAAGCTATGAAATGGCGGCGCGAAACCCGATGAGTTGGGCTCGTTTTCATAGTTATCCTCGGAAGTTGATTAGCCTTTAATGAACGCGAGCAGTTCGGCGTTGATAGTGTCGGCTTGCGTCGTAATCATGCCATGCGGGTAATCTTTGTATGTCTTCAGTGTGCCGTTCTTCAGCAGCTTGGCTGAAAGTGGACCGGCCGCTTGATAAGGAACGATCTGGTCGTCCTCGCTGTGCATGACTAGGACGGGTATCGAAATCTTTTTCAGATCCTCGGTGAAGTCGGTCTGCGAAAACGCGACGATGCCGTCGTAGTGCGCCTTGGCGCCACCCATCATCCCTTGTCGCCACCAATTCCAAACAAGAGGCTCGATCGTTTTCACGCCGGGACGATTGAAGCCGTAGAACGGACCGGCCGGTAGATCATAATAGAACTTGGGCCGGTTGGCGGCGAGCTGTGCCTGGAGATCGTCGAACACGGATTTGGGTGCGCCTAACGGATTGTTCGGGGTCTTCACCATTAGCGGAGGCACGGCGCTGATGATCGCCGCCTTCGCCACATTTTTATCCCCATGCCGAGCGAGATAGTGTACCACCTGGCCGCCACCGGTCGAATGGCCAACGTGAATCGCATCTTTCAGGTTGAGATGATCGGTGACGGCCTTCAGATCGTCCGCATAATGGTCCATGTCGTGTCCGTCGCCGGTTTGAGTCGAGCGACCGTGTCCGCGCCGATCGGTCGCAATGACTCGGAAACCTTTGCTGAGGAAAAAGAGCGTCTGCGGGTCCCAATCGTCTGCGCTCAAGGGCCAGCCATGACTGAATACGATGGGCTGTCCTTTTCCCCAGTCGTTGTAATAGATTTGTAAACCGTCTTTGGTTGTGACGTAGCTCATGGGTGCACGTTGAGGATGATGATTGACTTACCAGGGTCGCCCGGCTTGGTGAAGGCGTAGAGATCGGTCATGTCCAAGCGGGCATCCCCACGCGGAAATCCAAAGTTGGGACCTGAAGCGTGATGTGACATTGGATTCTCTTTCGGACGCCTAACGCGCGAGTTGGCCGACGTGATATCCCAAACGGTTTTCCACATCACCCGGCTTGTGAAAGCCTCGCTCCAGCAACTTCTTGATTCTCTCCTGCGCAGCCGGGCGCATGATCGAGGCGAAGCACACATCCCACTCCGGTGCGATTTCGTAGTCAGACGGCAAACTGGCCACATCGACGAAGCGCTTGGTCTCGCTGATCGCCCGCTTGTCGAACGATGCGATCCGGGTTGCCAACGCATCGACAAACTCATCAAGCTCTGCATCCGGTAACGACCGGTTAACGTATCCGTATTTTTCGGCCAGATCGCCCGGGATGTCGTCGGCTCCGAGGAGTACTTCTAGAGCGCGTCCTCGTCCCATCAGACGCGGCAGTCGCGCCATCGGACCACCACCGGGCACGATACCAGCGCCGACTTCGAAGTGCGACAAAATTGCTTTTTCGCGGCTGGCGAAACGCATGTCGCATGCGAGGGCGAGCTCGCTTCCGACACCCGTCGCTCGTCCGCGAATTGACGCGATCGACACAACCGGTGCGCGGCTCAGGCGCACAAGCACATCAGGCAATGGCTGCAATCCTGTGGGTCCAGGAGGCAGGCTGGTTGTGTCCTCGATCTTCGCCAGGAAATCGTAATGAGTGAGAAAGAATCCCGGAACTGCGCTGTCGAAGACGACCACTTTGACGTCCGAGTCGGTTTCCAGTGCGGTGATGGCCTCGGTGAGCTGCGGAATCATGTAGGGACCAAAGATGTTGAGCGGCGGATGATTGATCGTTACTCGCCAGTAGGCGGGCGATCGTCTGGCAAGACGAACTTGTTTCTCGCTCATACGAAGAGCTCCTTTCAGTTAGCGCAGCGATTTGAACGCGGCGCGCATTTCATTGACAAAAAACTCCGGTTGCTCCCATGCCGCAAAGTGTCCGCCTTTGGGGAGCTTATTATAATAGTTCAGCTTCGAATATGCTTTCTCCGTCCAGCTCTTCGGCGCTTGATAGAGTTCGTCGGGAAACGCGCTCACAGCAGTTGGAATGGCGACACCTTTCGGCGCAAAAAAACGCAAGTTTGCTTTCCCAGTACAGACGCGCGGAAGAAACGGCCGCGTTCATAAATCAATAGTAGGTGATGTTATCGACGTCAAGCCTGGTCAAGTCACAATTCTGTTACACCAATCCGAATTCCTCGCGCTGTGGGCAGCCACGGCTTCTGGACGTGTAATGTAATTCCGGCGAAGATCGGTCGCAATGGCAATAGTGATAGGCAAAGCGGAATTGATCCTGATTTGCTTGGTCGCGGTGGCTTTGCTGGCGCTGGTCGCCAGAAAAATCCGGGTCCCATATCCGATTCTGCTCACCTGCGGCGGTGTGCTGCTCGCTTTGGTCCCCGGGCTTCCTGCCATTCAACTCGAGCCGCAACTCGTTTTTAATTTGTTTCTTCCCCCGTTGCTTTATCCCGCAGCGGTTTTCACGTCGTGGCGAGATTTTCGCGCAAATCTTCGGCAAATTCTCTTTCTGGCGATCGTCCTGGTCCTGTTAACGGTGACGGCGACCGCCTACGTGTTTCATGGCCTGGCGGGATTGCCTGTAGCTGTTGCTTTCGTGTTCGGCGCGATCATGTCGCCGCCGGACGCTGTAGCAGCTCTGGCAGTGACTCAAAATTTGCGCGTGCCTCGGAGGATCATCG
>Ga0306922_10004944_pt1 | contig 12681 bp, 13 predicted proteins | sample sta12Cox44000082_FD_203758 | JGI IMG/M metagenome (GOLD analysis project Ga0306922, IMG submission 203758) | Lab enrichment of tropical soil microbial communities from Luquillo Experimental Forest, Puerto Rico - statoxic.12C.oxic.44.000.082 (v2)... | ecosystem: Environmental > Terrestrial >... | reverse complement strand
CAGCCGCTCTTGTCCGGAATGCGGTCAGGTAGCAACGGAGAACCGCAAGACGCAAGCAAGGTTCGCCTGTGTTGCCTGTGGATTCCGAGCGCCAGCAGACTTGGTAGCAGCCTCGAACATCAAAGAGGCGGGACTCGCCTCGTTAGCCTGGTCGCATCCTTCGGGTGCAGTAAGCCCGTCGTGTCAGGAACCCACCGAAGGCATCGCTGCTTAGCAGGCGAGCCCGTAGGAATCCCCAGCCTTTAGGCGGGGGAGGATGTCAAAACTTTCGGCATTATTACCGGGTTTGTGGCGGAAACCGAGCGAGCTCGGGAGAACATTTCGCGCCGAGGTCTCGCGCGCACATCAGGTGCGGCTTACAAAAGCGTGCCTCAACGTGGCGTTGCGGCACGTACCGGTTTTGGCACGAGGATGCACTCGATTTGTTCGAGGTGGTTGAGGTCGTGGCCGGCGATCATCTGGGTGAGGCGTTCGATGGACTCTTCGCCGCGCTCGGCGTGCATGCCGAAGAGTTTCCACTGTTCCGGGGAAAGGGATTTGAGAAGGCCGAGATTCGCCTCGCGGAGAATGCGGAACTGCTCAAGCGATTTGCGTGGGTCGCGCTTGGCGTACTGTCCGGCGGCGGCCCAGGCGTCCTGATCGAAGGCCTGGATTGGGGTACCGGGAGCCGCAAGAATCGAGCGCAGGCGCCAGCCGGTGACCATTTCAACGTCGGCGAGGTGGGCGAGAATTTCGACCACGGACCATTTGTCGGGCGCGGGCCGTTTCTTCAGTTTGGCGGGAGTGCCACGCCGCAACATTCCGGCAAGCCGCTTCGCCGTTTCCGATTGCGTACGGACGGGGTCCTTTCCCGCAATTTTGGCTTGAATCCTCTGGATGTACTGCTGAACGGTTTCTTTCATGGACTGGCTCCTCGGGGCCTTGGTGAAGTGCAGTCGAGATTGTAGCCAAAAGGCATCGGTCTTGCACAAGCCATTCCACCGATGAATAAGAAACTGACGGTAAGCGGAATCACGATCCACCAGATCGCGGATGGAAAAATCCTGGCATCGACGGTGGTGTGGGACGTGATTGCGTTCATGCAGCAGCTTGGGATCGCAAATCCGCTGAAACTTGAGGAACCGGCGGCTTCGGCTCGCTGAGGGCCATGGAGGGAGATAGGCGGAACCTGACCTTTTGGCCAGTGTTTTGAGTCTACCTGCGGCGTTTTTCTTGCTGAAACCAGCCTAGCCCCGCAACATGGAAGAGCAACTTCGCGCGCAAATTCGGGTTTGCATTGCGTGGTGGTTCCTTAATCCGCTCAAAAAGGAGAATCGGGAGTATGACAAAAGCTAGGATTGTGTTAGGTACCGCGCTCGGTGCGGCGTTGATCTGCGGCGGCATGGCGATGGCCCAGAAGCCCGTGGACAATGTCAGCGGCAAGAAGCATCCGAATCTGGCGTCAGCGCAAAGACTTTCCCAGCAAGCCTGGGAGAAGATCGGCGCAGCGCAACAGGCGAACGAGTGGGACATGGACGGGCATGCCGCGAAAGCGAAGGATTTGCTCGATCAGGTGAATCGAGAGTTGAAGCTGGCCGCCCAGGCAGCAAACAAGAACCACAAATAACCTGCAAGTTCAGGCAAGGTCAAAGCCCCGGGCAAGGCTCGTCCTTGCGCCGGGGTTTTTTTGCGCCACGTACTCGCGGAGCAACCGGAAAAATGCAGACGAATAGCGAAGACGCGTGGATTGAGATCCTTCGTTGCGCTCAGTCGACAAGTGTAGGGCTAAGCCCCGGAACACGTGCTGAAGGCGCGGGCATGAAAAGCCAGGGTTACAACCGACCTCAAGTCCGGCGGGATAGAACCGAAGAGCGGTAATCCCTCGGTGCACCCGGCTACGCCTGCCCGTGGCAGACAGGGTAGGCGGGGCAGGCAGGCGAGGGATGGGGGAGAGGGGAGTGCGGAGCAGGGCGCCCGCGCTCCAAAGCGCGCTCAGACAAACGTCGACCGTACCCGGAATGCAAAATTGTCCCTATTGATTTTAGAGTTGCATCAGGGCAGGTTAGGAGTGAAGGGACAACATGGCACGGTTGTGGAAGTCGCGAGCATTCGGATCGCTCGTGTTGAGTGGCAGCATGCTGGCAATATCAGCCGGCCTCGCGAGAACGACAACATCAGGCCCGGAGGCTTGGCAATCGGCGGACCCACCCGTTCCCGGTGTGTCGGTGTACGTAAGCGACTTTGAGCTGGCCGCTGTCCCGACGACGAAGAATAAGGCGCCGGCGACAAAGGGTGCGAACGGTGACGGCAAGTCCGCCTCCGAAGCCGAGACACCGAGCATGCAAGCGCGCCTCCTGGTTGATTCCTTAGCCACGACTCTGCAGGAAACCTTGCGAAAGAACGGATTTACAGCAACGCGAGTGAGAGAAAAACCGGTTGGAAAAGGAGTGCTGCTGCGCGGTGTGTTCGCCGAAACGGATGCCAAGAATCGGATCCGCCGGGCGATTCTGGGAGCAGGATCGACCAACCCGCAATTCGTTCTCTATGTCGGGACGTTCAACCTGAAGAGTCCGGACGAGCCGCTCTACGAGCCCGCGGCAGTGCAAGAGCCTGACCCGCACTACGGGCCGGTGATCACGCTGAATGCCTATATTCCCCTAGAGGAATTCCAGGTTGCCAGGAACCCGACACAGGAAGATTTGCAAAAAGTGTGCACGCAGATCGCACAGAACCTGAACCAATTGCTGCAGGCAAATAAGGCGGCGTTCGCAAACTGAGAGTCTTGGAGCAGCGAAAAGAGATCTCTCGCGCGGCCAGCCTGCGCCAACGGTACGCAGGGCAGGCACGCTCGGGATGACAGGAGGAGAAAGCGGAGCAGAGCCCACACACTCCAGAGCTGCAGATCCCTAAGGGAGACGGCCGAGGCGGACTAGGTCAGGCGCAGATGAGCACGATGCCGAAGGCGCCAAGACGGCGTTCGGGAAGATTGTCAGCGTAGTATTCGATGTAAAGATTGACCGTAACCCCGACAGCGGTGACTATCCCGGTTACAAGGCCTAAGCGAACGGCAAAAGACCAGGGGCGGTTAACGTGATGAACGAGGAAACTGCAGAGGAGAGCGGAGGCAATGTAGCCGAGAGTGCGGATCACCGTTCCCCGAAACTGACGACGGCTGAGGCGGGGACGGCGGGAAGCGGTGTAATCGAGGGCGGGGCGCGTGCCGCGAGAGTAGGCGAATATCTGGCCGAGCGTGGTGAGAAAGGCAAAAGCGAGCGCGAATGCAAAGCCCACAGCCGGGAAAAAGACCAACAGCCAAACCGAAGCCCCGGATTGCGGAAAACAGTCCTTCCCAAGGTAAAGAGTAGTGACCTAGTCCGCGAGCCGCGCGAGTCAATGCTATCGAGAGGGTGAGGCCGGTCACAGTTCCGGCCGCAAGACCAAAGAAAAGACCAAGGCCAAGGCCGTAGCCGATGCCGAAAACGAGCGCGTAGGTTACGGCGCGTGTAAGCAGGCGCAGCGGACCGTGTTGTCCGCCGAGCAGATCGTAGGCGAGATAAAGGCTACCGAGGACATCGAGACAAGCGCCGGTAACGCTGATGGCAGCGACGGTATGATGGTCCATTGAAAGATTGTAGACCGTATGTTTTGGTGAATTATGCACGGGATGGGGCGTGAGATGAAGGCTGACTACCTAGCCGCAACGTTCTTGTAAAACCTTGCATCCTAGTTGAGAATAGTTGCAGTGTGTTTTAACGAGATGTTGGGGCTCAGGCACAGAAGGCCAATTCTGAGGCATAGAGAATGCAGCGAGTTGTGCAGCTAAGGCGGGGCCGTTTCGCCAAAGGGCTGGCGATTGGGCTGGCGCTGGCTTCGCTGCTTTTCCTGCTGCAGGTAACGCCGCACGGACACGCAAACGGGCAGGATGAGGCTGCGTGCCGTTTGTGCCAGGCAGCGCATATAGGCGTTACGCCTGCTCTCGCGGCAGTGACGCTGAGCGTCCCACTGACCGAATTTGGCGTTGTTTTTCTGCAAACCACCAAGACAGCGCCCGAAACCGCTGCAAGCAATTCCCCGTCACGTGCCCCTCCTTCCATAGCGCATTGATCGAGGTATCGAGCAATTTCCGAGCGCGGGCTTGCAGCCGGCCGCGCAACCGCCGTTCATCCGGCGGGCCTACCAACCTCCCAAACTAATCGCTCCCATGGGGCTCGGAGGAAAAAATGCGATACGGATTCAGGGTTTTGGCTTTTGTGGCGCTCGGACTGGTGTTGTTCGCTGTTCAGGCAGCGCCACAGGCAGGAAATGCAGGCTCGATCGAAGGAATGGTTAAGGATCAGTCCGGGGCGGTTGTACCGAACGCGACCATCGAGATCGGCAACCCAGTCAGCGGGTATTCCAGGACCACGACCTCGGGTAGCGACGGAGCATTTCGTTTCGCCAACGTGCCGTTCAATCCGTACCACTTGAGGGTGTCTGCGACGGGGTTCGCGCCGTACGCCCAGGACGTGGAAGTGCGTTCGAGCGTGCCGCTCAAGGTGGAAGCGAATCTGAAGGTCGGCGCGGCGGCGACGACGGTGAACGTGACGGAGAACGGCGGGGATTTGATCGAAAATGAGCCCACGTTTCACAGCGACATTGATCGCAATCTGTTTGAACGCACTCCGCTCGAAAGCCCTTCTTCGCCGTTTTCGTCGCTGGTGACGCTGACAACGCCGGGAATTGCGGCGGACTCCAATGGGCTGATGCACGGCATGGGAGACCACGCGGAGAACTCCGTGTCGCTCGACGGGCAGCCGCAGACGGACCAGTTCAGCAAAGTGTTTTCGAATCAGATCCCGGCGGACTCGATTCAGTCGATGGAAGTGATTTCGGGGGCCCCGCCGGCGGACTTTGGGGACAAGACCAGCGTAGTCATCAAGGTAACGACGCGGTCGGGGCTCGGGGCGACCACGCCGAACGGCAGCGTTTACGCGTCGTATGGCAGCTTTGGCAGCGTCAACGGAGGCTTTGATCTTGCTTACGGCGGAGAGAAGTGGGGTAACTTCATCGCGGTGAACGGTCTAAACACGGGCCGGTTTCTGGATCCGCCGGAATTTCAGGTTCTGCACGATCACGGCAACCAGGAAAACATTTTCGACCGGGTGGACTATCAGATTTCGCAAGCCGACTCTCTACACTTCAATCTGGGGTTCACGCGTTCGTGGTTCCAGAACCCGAACACGTACGACCAGCAATACCACATGTGCGGCCCGATCGGATACACGTGCGATCCCACGAATACGTTTATCGTGAACGCGGTGACGGGGGCTCCGTTGGGGACCACCGATCAGCGCTCGCAGATCCGGACCTACAACATTGCCCCGAGCTGGACGCACCTGTTCAGCACCAACACGCTGCTAACCGTCGGGGGATGGGTCCGCCACGATCAGTACAATTATTATTCGAGCAAAGACCCCCTCAACGACCTGGCTCCAGACCTGCAAGTCGAAACCGCGGGTCAAGATCGCCAACTGAACAACTGGGGCCTTCGCGGGGATCTTTCCTACGTCAAAGGCATTCACAACATGAAGTTCGGGATGGTGTATCAGCAGACGTCATTGACCGAGAATGACAAGCTGGGTATCGTCGATCCGACGTTTCTTCCCTCGCTGAACACGGAGAACCCTGACGGAACCATCATTCCCAACGATCCTTGCTTCGTGAATGGAGTGGCTACGGGCCCGCCCTGCACGACGCTTCTGCCGTACGACCTGACGAATGGCGGCAGCCTGTTTCCGTTTCACGGCCACGCGGACGTGAAGGAACTGGCGCTCTACGCCATCGACAACATCACGTGGAAAAATTGGGCATTTAACCTCGGGATTCGAGGCGACGTGTATAACGGCATCAGCAGCGACGGGCAAGTGCAGCCGCGAGTGGGCATCGCCTACAACATCAAACAGTCGAACACGGTGCTGCGGCTTTCCTACGCGCGGATCATGGAAACGCCGTTCAACGAAAACCTGGTGATTGCCAGCACGGGATGCGGCGATCCGGTGGTGGTGGCGATCGTGTCGCCGCCAGGAGTTTCCTGCACTCTCGGGGCGCTCACACCGGGTTATCGGAACGAGTTTCACGCGGGATTCCAGCAGGCGTTCGGAAAGTATCTGGTGATCAACGGCGAATATATCTGGAAGTACACGCACAACGGGTTTGACTTTGGAATCGTGGGTGCGACGCCGATAACGTTTCCGATCGAGTGGCACAATTCGAAGATCCCGGGATGGGTGCTAAGCGCCAGCCTGCCAAACTTCCACGGATTGACGGCACGTGTGGTGATGTCAAGCGTGGCCGCGCGGTTCTTCAATCCACAAGTCGCCGGCATCGCGTTTTTCCCGTCGTTCAACGTTTTCCGGATTGACCACGACGAGCACTACAACCAGACCACGCATATTCAATATCAACCGTGGAAGCGCGGACCGTGGATCGGATTTAACTGGCGGTATGACAGCGGATTGGTCAGCGGCGCAGTTCCTTGCTACACGTCGCCGGTGGTAACGGCAACCTGCACGGCGTCGACACCTCAGATCGACGGGGGAGGGGCGATGGGCTTCCCGACTGGTGTCGTAGCTTTGAACAACGCCATCACTGGTTTACCTTTGACGGCAGACCAGGAATTCGAGGCCGGGCTGACGTGCAATGGAAAGCCCGTGGTTTCGAGTCCGTTTGGAGCGCCGATGACCTCGTGCCCTGCGAATGCGTTTGGGTCCACGCTGATTCAAGTGCCCGCACCGAACAAGGAGAATGACGACCACAATCCGCAGCGAATCGCGCCGCGGAATCTGTTCGACATCGCGGTGGGGCACGACAATCTGTTTCATGGGGACCGCTACCGGTGGAGTCTGCAGTTTACCGTGATTAACCTGGCGGACAAGACGGCATTGTACAACTTTCTGTCGACGTTCAGCGGAACGCACTACGTGACACCGAGGACGGAGACGGTGGAGTTGGGATTCCACTTCTGAAGGAGCGAGCGAGGCCGGGCCTTTGCCTGCGACCTCAGAGGCCTGCAAACCGCTCAGTTGAGATCCTTCGGTGCGGGAAGGCCCCGCGCCTCAGGATGACAGGTCGTGCCGTGGCAACGGTACTGGCATGAACACCAGACCTACAACCCACCAGCAACAAAAGCGAAGAGGGATGATAGAGACGGAAGCGCACCCCGCTGAGCGTTTATCTGTTACTCTTTTGCGTCGGAGGGCAGGTCAACTGTGGCCGAATCTCCCGTGGTGCGCAACATTTCGGATACGGCTCTGTGGGCGGCGTATTTTCGAGCCGAGGAGACCAAGCGGCCGGATGCGTTGTTTCGCGACCCTTACGCGGAGCGCTTGGAAGATGGCAAGGGCACGGAGATCGCGCGGACGATTCCGGAGGGGCAAAGCCACGCGTGGGCCTGGGTCACGCGCACGTACCTGTTCGACCAGTTCATCCGGGAGGAGATCGAAGCGGGAGCGGATTTGGTGGTGAACTGCGCAGCGGGGCTCGATGCGCGGCCTTACCGGATGGACTTGCCCGGCAATCTGCAATGGGTTGAACTGGATTTGCGGGAGATTCTGGCTTACAAAGAAGCGCGGCTGAGCGCCGAGAAGCCGCGATGCGCGCTCGAACGAATTGCGGTGGATCTCTCGAATGTGAGCGAACGCCGGACGATATTCGCCTCGATTGCGGCGAGGGGGAAGCGCGCCGTTGTTTTGACCGAGGGGCTGCTGGTTTACCTTGCGGCTGAGGACGTAGGCTCGTTAGCCCGAGACCTAGCGGCTGTTCCTTGCTTCGAACGATGGATTTTTGATATTCACTCGCCTCGTTTGCTGAAGATGATGCAGAAAAATACGGGAAAGGCGCTCGACGAGGCGGGTGTACCGTTTCGCTTTGCACCGGCGGAAGGCCCGCGTTTCTTCGGGCCGCACGGATGGGATACGATTCAGGCCCAGGGGTTGCTCCGTGTCGCTACGCGCTTCGGCAGGCCTCCTTTCTTTCTACGGTTGCTGGCGAAACTTCCGGAGGGGAGCGCTCCGCCGTGGGAGCGCCGACCGTGGTCGGGCGTGTGCGTGATGCAAAAAAGGGCAACGGCGAAGCAAGGATAAGTCTTCGGAATGCCATGACAGGTCCAGTCGGGGATTCGAAGAACAACAAGGTTCGCATTGGAGTCGATCTGGGAGGCACAAAGATCGAGTTCGTGGCCCTCGAGCGCGATGGACGCGAACTGCACCGAAACCGAGTAGCGACGCCGCGAGGTGATTACGAAGCAACCGTGCGAGCGATAAAGGAAGGCGTAGAGCAGATCGAGCGGCAGCTTGGCCGGAGCGGCACGGTCGGCGTGGGAATACCGGGCACGATGTCTGGAACCACGCATTTAGTGAAGAATGCGAATTCGACGTGGATTATCGGCAAGCCATTTGACCGCGACTTGAGCGCGGCGTTGAATCGCGAGGTGCGATGCGCGAACGACGCCAATTGCCTGGCGGTTTCCGAGGCTACCGACGGGGCAGGCGCGGGGAAGAGGGTCGTTTTCGCGGTGATTTTGGGAACCGGGTGCGGCGGAGGGATCGCGGTGGAGGGGCGCGTACACAATGGTCCGAATGGAGTGGCCGGGGAGTGGGGCCACAATGTTCTGCCGTGGATGCGGCCGGAGGAGTACCCGGGGCCGGCTTGTTATTGTGGGTTTCATGGGTGCATCGAGACGTGGATTTCGGGGACGGGCCTCGAAGCGGATTACGAGCGCGCGACGAAGACGAAGTTGAGGGGGAAAGAAATTGTGGCGCGTTCCGAGGCCGGGGAAGCGGCAGCGGTGGCGTGCCTGGAGCGGTATGAGGACCGGCTTACGCGAAGCCTGGCGCAATTGATAAATGTTCTGGACCCGGACGTAATTGTGCTGGGAGGGGGGGTATCGCAAGTGCCGAGGCTGTACCGGGACGTGCCGAAACGGTTAAAGGATTACGTCTTCGGTAGGGAGGCAGACACGCCGGTGGTTGTGGCGAAACACGGAGATGCCAGCGGAGTGCGCGGAGCGGCGTGGTTGTGGCCGGCTTCGGGCCACTGGTGAGCGGGTGAAGCGCCGTCCCTCCGGTCGAAATTACGAGCCGGTGAGTTTTGCGCCGTGGAATTAGAGTCGTAGCAAAAAACAAGGCTCTGGCGACGCTATTGGACGAGGCCAGAGCCTTTGAGGGGAGAGGGTTGGCGGATGCGGACGGTCTAGTCGTGTCCGCCGGAGCCCGCTGCTTTACTCATTTGGGCCACCCAGGCTGCGGAACGGCGCTCCATCTCGGCGGGTGAGACTTCCTCGACGTGCTGCGCCAAACCCCAGCGGTGGCCGAATGGGTCTTGAATCTTGCCGTAGCGATCGCCCCAGAATTGATTCTGAAGAGGCATCTCAACCTTGGCGCCCGCTTTCACGGCGCGGTCGAAGAGGGCATCAACGTTGTCGCTGTAGACGAAGAGATAGCTGGAGGGAGGGGAATTTGCGCCGGGAGCAGTGGCCATACCGGGAAACTCGTCGCTGAGCATGAGACGTGAGTCGCCGAACTGGAGTTCGGCATGGCCGATGGAGCCTCCGGGACCAGCCATGCGATTGAGTTCCTTGGCATGGAAGACTTCCTTATAGAAGTCGATGGCCTTGGCGGCATTTTTGCAAACGATGGACGGAGTGATGGTGTGGAATCCTTCAGGGATGGCACGGACAGCGGACATAAGTCCTCCTTCAAGGTGTGGAATTATTCGCGCAGGCGGTAAGAGGTGACCGGGTGGGAACAAACCAATCGAACGCTGCGCAGGATAACTTGATATCGCGAGGGGAGCGTGGCGTCAAGAGAAGAATTTCGTGGTGCAGGCAAGACGCTTTGGGGACCAGGCTCGAAGAGAAGGAAAACCGGGAGAGTGGTGGAGGAGAAAATGCGATACGACTTTCTGGTGGACACATATGCGACGGAACGGCTGAAGGTCGTGAGCGTGTGGAGCGAATTTCGCGACCAGGATATGGAAGTACGGCCGCGTGCCGGAGATGGCCGCGGCCGAAGCGTGCACGAGCAGATGGTGCATCAGTGCGCGAGCGAGGACATATGGTTTCGGACAATGTTGAAGATCGACGTCGGAGCGCCGCCGTTGCCTGCGGTTGAGAGCAAGGTGGAGTTCATAAAGCGATATGCGGAGGACAGCGGGAAGCGAGTGGCGGCGTTGCGGGCGAAAGGAGAAGAGTGGTGGGAGAGCGAAACGACCTTTTTTGATGTGAAACGCACGATGGCGTGGGTGATGACGCGGCGGATGACGCATACTTCGCACCATCGAGGGCAACAGCTGGCCATGCTGCGCATGCTGGGCCGGGACTTGCACAGCAATTATGGACCGACGGCGGATACGGGCGGGTTGATGCAGAATCACGCGCCGACGATTTACGCGTACGAGAATCTGGAAGGGCTGCTGGGAGATTTGCAAAGAGGAACGGGGAAGAGAAGGCTTCCGGGGGCGGGGGGAAAAGCGGTGACCGAGCGTCCAGGGAAGAGCTGAGTTTCAATTCCGAAGCGGCGGAGGGATGACGGGTTCGGTGATCGCGAGCGGGGGAGATTGGGCACTGCCTGAGGACTTGGACGATGCCCCGGTCGCTGGTTGCCCGGCTACTTGACGAGGCGCGGGGCAGTGCGCACGATAGCGGTTTTCGGACGAGGCTCTTCCGTGCGATTGGCGAGGCGAGAGAGCTCCTGCTGAACGACGTGGGCGAATTCGGCCATCTGGTGTTCCATCTCAATCATTTTTTCACGCATGTTTAGGATAATCTCGATGCCGGCGAGATTTACCCCCATGTCGCGGGCGAGAGTCAGGATCACATCGAGCCGCTCGAGGTCCGAATCGGTATACAGGCGCGTGTTGCCTTGCGAGCGCGAGGGCTTGAGCAGACCAACGCGCTCGTACAGGCGCAGGGTTTGCGGGTGCAGCTTGTAGATTTCCGCGACGGCGCTGATCATGTAGCCGGCCTTGGCGCGTTTTTTGTTTTTCTGTGGCATGGGAAAGTTTTCAGTTCTAAGCTTTCAGTTTTTGAGCCTTACGTTGAAGCAAACTGACGACGGACGACTGTTTCTCCTCATACGCCTGCCTTTGCAAAAAGATCTTTGCGCGGATCCGCCGGAACCACTTCCTGCAGTTCTTTCATAATTGTGCGCACGCGTTCATCGGTTGGTTCCGGAACGATGATCTGGATCTCCACATACTGATCGCCGCGAACGCCGTTACGAGCGCTGGGCACGCCCTTTTCCTTGAGCCGCAAGGTACGGCCACTATTGGTCCCGGGAGGAATGCGCACGAGCGAGCGGCCGTCAATGGTCGGAACCTCGATCTTGGCCCCCAAGGAGGCTTCGGAGACGGTAACCGGAACCTTTGTATAAAGGTCGTTGGCGCGCCGTTCGAAGTAGGGATGAGGGCGGACGACCACGCGGAGATACAGATCACCCCCGGGCGCGCCCATGGTTCCGACATTGCCTTTGCCGGGAACGCGGACGCGCCCGCCGTTAGCGACGCCAGCGGGAATACGGACCTCAATCGTCTCCGTTTTTCGGACGCGGCCTTCTCCGCCGCATGTGGGGCAAGTAGTGCGGAGTTTTCCCGTACCCCCGCAACGGCTGCAGGGGACGTTGAAGCGCATTTTTCCGGCGGTCTGCTGAACCTGGCCGGTGCCGTTGCAGGTGGGGCAAGTCTGGGGCGTGCCGACCGCACCGGTGCCGTGGCAGGTGGCGCAGGTATCGAGGCGGGTGATCTGGAGTTTTTTCACCGCGCCGCGCACGGCATCCCAAAAATCGATTTCGATCTGGTATTCGAGATCGCCGCCGGGCTCCTGCTCCGGCTCCATCGTGGCGGCACCGCGGCGTCCACCGAAAAACTGGCCAAACAGGTCGCGGAAACTGGAGCCGCCGCCGGACTGGCCGCCAAAGTCGAAGCCGCCGAAATCAAAGCTGATGGGTTCGCCAGTCTCGTCATGAGCCTGGCCATAATCGCCCGCGGGGACATTTTCGCTGTAGAACCCGTACTGGTCGTACATCTGGCGCTTCTTGGTGTCGGACAAAATGTCGTAGGCTTCCTGAAGCTGCTTGAATTTTTCCTCGGCGGCTTTGTCGCCAGGATTGAGGTCGGGGTGATACTTGCGGGCGAGTTTTCGAAAAGCCGTACGAATTTCTTTCGCGGTGGCTTTGCGGGAGACGCCCAGCAGTTCGTAGTAATCCAGTTTTGCGCTCGTCGCCATGCTTGCTCTTCTTGTGGCCGAAGGTAGTGCCGGCCAAGTCGCTGTATGTGCGGAGGGGCCCAGCACCGCTGAGCCCCAACCGGTCATTTGGATTCAATGGTTGCGAGCGGTCGCGAGTCGCAAGCCACCGGTTACTGTTAGTTCGGCTTCTTGCTGTCGTCGACGTCGACGTACTCGGCGTCGATGACGTCACCGGGCTTCTGGCCGCCTTGCGAGGCCTCGCCGGGCGAACCGGAAGGAGCGCCTGCGCCAGCGGCACCGGCTTGACCACTCCCAGCCGAAGCTTTCTTGTAGAGTTCCTCGGCCATTTTCTGCAGCGTCTTTTCGACATTTTCGGTCGCGGAGCGAAGCCGCGCGACGCCGCCTTCGTTCATGGCTTTCTTGGCGTCGTCGATGGCCTGTTCGGCGGCCTTGACGTCGGATTCGACGAGCTTGTCGCGGTT